>Ga0208053_1000006_pt1 | contig 54355 bp, 47 predicted proteins | sample LakMenEpi20May10_FD_150719 | JGI IMG/M metagenome (GOLD analysis project Ga0208053, IMG submission 150719) | Freshwater microbial communities from Lake Mendota, WI - 20MAY2010 deep hole epilimnion (SPAdes) | ecosystem: Environmental > Aquatic > Freshwater > Lake > Epilimnion/Euphotic zone ... | reverse complement strand
ATCAAAATCGCCCACGATGCCAGCCTCGGTGCGAGAGATACCCACGTCTATGCAAGTAGCACCTGGCGCAATATGCGCAGCAGTAATTGAATGTGCAATTCCTGTTGCTGAAACAACAATGTCTGCACTGCGGCACAGTTCTTCTAAATGAGTGGTGCGTGAATGCGCCAGTGTGACAGTGGCATCAATTCCTTTTCGCGCGAGAAGTACAGAGAGCGGCAGACCTACCAATGTTGATCGGCCAATAACAACAACACGCTTGCCACTTGTTGCAATGCCGTAGTGCTGTAACAAACGCAACACACCAAGTGGCGTGCACCCCACATGGCCAGGCACATCACGCATTAGTCGACCCATGGATGCTTCGGTCAGCCCGTCAACATCTTTCTCGGCCGGTATTAGTTGCAACACCGCTTCGGTGTCAAGGTGACTAGGTAATGGCATCTGTACCAAAATGCCATGAACGTTCTTGTCTGCGGCCAGACGGCGTACGTGGTCTTCTACTTCGGTTTGCGTGGCGGTCGCCGCTAATTCCACTTGCACCGATTTAATACCGATTGATTGTGCAGTCTTGTGTTTGCTCGCTACATACTTACGGCTCGGAGCATCGTCACCTACTAATACGGTGGCAAGAGATACATGAGGTGCGCCGGCTGCCGACATGCGACCGGCCAATGTTTGGAGAATGGCATCACGTGCTGGTGCGCCCGCCAATACAAGAGTGGAAATGGGGGCACCAGACATGCCTCCATCGTACTTGTACCCCTGCAAAAGGATTTCAGGACTTAGTGAAGAATGGTTGAAGAATCGTCCACTGATGGGCGTGCAGGCAAGAACTTCAATGCAAAAATCGCCCCTACGAGAGCCATACCAACGCCCACCAGACAGGCCGCCTGAAACCCGTGCACAAATGAATCACTGACGGCATTCATCACAAGCGGTTGCAATCCAGCTGGCGTTTGTTGCGAGATAGCAAACGCAGCACCAACAGAATCCTGAGCCATTGGATACAACTCAGGGTTTGTCTTGTTCAGATCATCAATAAGTCCGGGAATCTTTTCGAAACTGCGCACGAGTTGTGGCGTATACAAACTGACAAAAACAGAACCCACAACTGCCACTCCCAAAGTTCCACCCACTTCGCGACTGATGTCGTTCACTGCGGATCCAACACCAGCTTTTTCGCGTGGCAAAGAACCCATCACTGCGTCGGTTGACGGTGAAGTGACAAATGAAAGTCCGTTTGCCATGAGAACCATTCCAATGATGACGTGGCCCCAATACGAACTGTCTGCATCCATGCGAGATGCGATGAGCAAACCAAGCGACATATTGAAAAGTCCCAAAGCAACAATCCGTTTCGTTCCGAATTTCAGTGCAGCACGTGCAGCCAATGGCGCAGTGACACCTGCTCCAACGGCAAATGGAATTGTGTGTACGCCTGCACTCAATGTGTCGTACCCGCGAACGAATTGGAAATACTGCGTAACCAGGAATGTGAAACCAAAGAGACAGAAAAATACGATGCCAATACTTCCCGTCGCTGCGCTAAATCGAGCACTTTTGAAGAACGTGACTTCGAGAAGTGGTGCTTCCTTTTTTGATTCGAACAAAACGAAACCGATGAGAGTCAAAACTCCAATGCCGAAGCCAAGATTCGACTTTTGACTACCCCACCCCCAGTGTGGAGATTCGATAACTGTGAACACAAGCGATCCGATTGCAATGACCGACAACAGAAATCCCACTTTGTCTAAAGCATGTGCATCTGGGTTACGCGAGTCAGGAATAAGTCGAGCACCAGCAATGAGCGAAATAGCAACGATGGGCAAGTTGATAAGAAAAACCGAACCCCACCAGAAGTGTTCGAGCATGAAGCCGCCAACAACTGGACCAAATGCAACGGCCATGCCTGACACTGCCGACCACAAACCGATGGCCTTAGCGCGTTCAATTGGATCAATAAACAAGTTCGTGATAATTGCAAGAGTTGCGGGAAACACAAGTGCTGCGCCAATTCCCATTGCACCGCGCCAGAAGATCAGCGAGTTTGTTGTCGATGCAAATGCCGCCATGCCGCTACATGCAGCGAATAAAACGAGTCCAACCTGCAAGGTGCGCTTGCGGCCATAACGATCACCAATACCACCGCCGGCAAGAAGCAATCCGGCAAACACCAATGCATACGAGTCAACAATCCACTGAAGAGAAGTAGTTGTGGCATTCAACTCACTTTGCAGGGTGGGCAGCGCCACATTCACAATGAGGTTGTCGACGACGACCATAAACACACTGATAGCAAGAACTGCGAGTACCCACCAGCGACGCTCGTAGGCAATGGATTGAGGCGAAGTTGTATTCATACTTGACAATGTCTAGTCGTTGTACTTGACATTGTCAAGTTGTACTCTGAGGACATGGTTTCCGGCACCCACGATCAACATGGCGATGTTCGCCGCCTTGTGCTCGATGCCGCTATTTCCATCATCGAATCAGACGGTGCTGAATCGCTTTCGATGCGAGAGGTTGCACGTCGAGCCGGTGTGAGTCACCAAGCTCCGTACCACTACTTCGGTGATCGGGGTGGAATTTTTGCCGCCATTTCCGAGGAAGGTTTCGCATCACTAGCAAAGGCATTTCGCGAAGTCGACTTTTCCAACACATCACCTGCAAAGGCTGGTTTCATTGCTTATTTGGGTTTTGCTCGTAACCATGTTGGTCATTTTCGCGTCATGTTTCGTAACGACATTTGTGGTCTTGCCACACATGAAGCAGCCGCTCTCACCGCTGAAGATGCATTCAACGAATTGCTGCTCATGGTGTCACGCACCATCGGCGTGTCGGCCAGTGAGGCAGAGCAGTTAACTTTCGCCATCATGTTGTGGTCGCAAGCCCATGGCCTTGCCACATTGATTCTGGATGGTCCATTGATGAACAGGCTTCCCGTGGGGGGCGACGCTGAATCACAAATACAGGCCGTTATCGAGTTGGCCTCACACATGGTGTCACTGCAAGCCATGGAAATGGGTCTTGTGCCCCAGGGTCACTAAATCCCGACCAAAGTTGTCGGGTTTCATTAATTCAGCCCTATCCTGACCGTAGGCACCTACTTCAAGGAGAACACTATGAGCGTACGTTTAGGCGACACAGCACCAGATTTCACTGCAGACACCACGCAGGGCACTATCAACTTCCACGAGTGGCTGGGCGACTCTTGGGGCGTTCTCTTTAGCCACCCGAAGGACTTCACACCGGTCTGCACCACAGAGCTCGGATACGTCGCTCGCATCAAGCCAGATTTCGATAAGCGCAATGTGAAAGTAATTGGTCTTTCCGTTGACCCAGTTGATAGCCACATCAAATGGGAAGAAGACATCGCAGAAACACAGGGAACACCTGTGAATTTCCCAATGATTGGTGATGGAGACAAGAAAGTCGCTGACCTGTACGAGATGATCCACCCAAATGCAAGCGACACAATGACCGTTCGCTCAGTCTTCATTATTGGACCAGACAAGAAGATCAAACTGTCCCTCACCTACCCTGCATCCACCGGACGTAACTTCGATGAAATTCTCCGCGTCATTGACTCTTTGCAATTGACCGCCAAATTCAAAGTCGCTACCCCAGCAAACTGGGTCAACGGTGGCGACGTCATTATTGGTGCTGCAGTCTCAGATGAAGATGCAAAAACACTGTTCCCACAGGGCTGGAAGACAATAAAGCCATACCTGAGAGTTTTGCCACAGCCGAAGTAAATCCAGCGTTAGTAACCTTGAGGGTATGACCCCCCAGACACTTGCTGTTGCTGCTTCCACCATCTCTGCGTCCAAGATTTACGGATCTGGTGAAGACACTGTTTACGCGTTAAATGACGTATCCGTTGAGTTTTACGAAGGACAATTCACTGCCATCATGGGCCCCAGCGGTTCGGGTAAATCAACGTTGATGCATTGCATCGCTGGCTTAGACGAACTCACAAAAGGTTCAGCAATTATCGACGGTGTCGACTTGTCGACGATGAAAGACAAGGGACTCACCGAGTTACGCAGAGAGAAAATCGGATTCGTTTTTCAGTCGTTCAACCTTGTTCCTACATTGACTGCAAATGAGAACATTCGTTTACCGCTCATGCTCGGCAACGACAAAGGTGACGAGGCCTGGATTCAAAACGTCATCAATACAGTGCACCTACAAGATCGCCTCACGCACCGCCCAAGTGAATTGTCTGGTGGCCAACAACAACGCGTTGCTGTTGCTCGTGCACTTGCATCAAAGCCACGCATTATTTTTGCTGATGAACCAACAGGCAACCTTGACTCAACTACTGGTGCAGAAATTCTCTCCTTCATGCGTAAAGCAGTTGACGAGCTCGGCCAAACAATTGTGATGGTTACTCACGACCCAGTAGCTGCGGCGTACGCAGACCGCATCATCTTCTTGGCAGACGGAAAAATAGTGAACGAAATGACCGAACCAACTGCTGCCAAGGTTCTTGATCTCATGAAAACACTTGGTAACTAAGTCGTGCTTCGTATTGCCTTAAAGGGAATCGTCGGTCGCAAAGCCCGACTCATTCTCACTTCGCTTGCTGTCATCCTAGGAACATCGTTCCTAGCGGGAACATCTGTTTTCTCAGACACTTTGACTCGTACCTTTGACAATCTGTTCTCAGACGTTTTCAAAAACGTTGATGCATACGTTCGATCATCACAAGTCATCGAAGCTGACTTTGGTTTAGAGGAACGCCAACGAATTTCAATAGACCTCGTGTCGGTTGTTGAAAATGTGCCAGGCGTCCGAGACGCATCGCCTGATATTCAGGCCTTTGCTCGAATTATTGGAAAAGATGGAAAACCACTCGGCTCCGATGGACAAGGCCCGCCAACCTTCGGCAGTATCGGTGAAGAATTCGCTGGTGCATTGTGGACCGTGGCGGACGGCAAGTGGGCCACTGCCTCTAACGAAGTTGTAATTGACGAGGCCTCGGCAAAAGCTGGCAAGTACGTTGTCGGCGACACCGTGAAAGTGGTCGCACAATCCGGAAGTCGTGACTTCACACTTGTTGGTATTGCTTCCTATGGTGACGTGCGTTCCCCCGGTGGTGCCACCTTTGCATTGTTTGATTCGGCTACCGCTTCTGAATTCCTCACAAAGCCTGGTTTCATTGATGCCATTCTCGTCAGCGGCGATGGATCAGTCTCAGATGCAAAACTTTCTGCAGCCATTCAATCTGTGATTCCTGCAACCGCTAAAACGGAAACTCTCACTGGCGCTCAAATCACATTAGAAACGCAAGACCAGATTGGGTCTGCGCTCGATTTCTTCGGCATTTTGTTACAGACATTTAGTTTCATTGCGCTCGGAGTTGGATGCTTCGTTATTTACAACGTGTTCTCTATCAGTGCTGCTCAGCGCCAGCGCGAGAATGCGTTGCTCCGAGCTATCGGTGCAAGTCGCAAACAAGTAACGCGTGCAATGTTGATTGAATCCGTCGCAGTGGGTCTCGTTGGTTCCACCATTGGCCTAGTCGCCGGAATCGGTTTATCAAAAGGCCTGAGCGCATTGTTACAAGCCTTAAATATCGATATCCCAAGTGGCGGATTAGTTGTCAAGCAAGACACCATTATTTCCACCATTGTTATTGGTCTTGTCGTAACCGTACTTTCAGCCATTCTTCCCGCACGTCGCGCAGGAAAAGTGCCACCTTTGGCGGCAATGCGTGCAACGGCACTAGAGATTGCAGAGCCAGGTCGCAAGCGTTTGTACGGCGGCTTGCTGTCCATCGCTCTCGGTATCGCAATCATTTCTGTGGTTGTAGCTGGTGCAAACAACTCGTACCTCGGATTTGGCATCTTGTTCGTGTTCATTGGAACAATTGTTCTTGGACCAATCATCGCTCGCCCGGTCGCATTGTTCTTGGGTAGACCCGCCGCACGCTTCCGTGGCATCACAGGCGTTATGGCGCGGCAGAACTCGGCACGCAACCCGAAGCGCACTTCCCGCACTGCATCGCCGGTGCTCATCGGTGTTGCTCTCGTTACTGCCGTCACTGCGCTTGCAGCATCCATTAAGGGCCAAATCAACGACGTCTTTACGGAACAATTCAAGGGCGACTACGCAGTCACTACGAATAATCAGTTCACGGGTGGACTCAGCCCATCACTGGCTCTCGATCTCAACAAGTTGCCTGAAGTGGACAAAGCATCGGGCATTGGTTTGATCACAGTGAAACTGAACGACAATGGTCAGTACTTCACAACCATTGATCCAGGCACAGTTGAGGGTGTATTCGATCTTGGTCTCATTAATGGCAAGTACTCAGACCTGACTCCCGAAAGCATCTTTTTGGCTGAGTCCTATTCATTGCGCAAGAACCTTCCAATAGGAAGCAATGTCACCATCACATTGGGAGATGCAACCCAACGAGAACTCACTGTGCGCGGCCTATACAAATTCGATGAACTAGCAGGAAACTTTGTTGTCAATCGCGCGATGATTGCAAATTCAGCAGTTGTCAACTTTGACATCGGCGTATACATCCTTGCCAAAAACGGAGTGCCCGATGGTGAAGTTCAAGCCGCACTCGACAAAGCCGTAAAGAAGTATGGACAGGGAGAATTGCTGTCGAAAGCTGAATACATTGATAAGCAATCCGGTCAAGTGAACCAATTACTCGGTCTTATTTATGGCTTGCTCATGTTGTCCATCATCATCGCATTCGTTGGAATCATCATTACGTTGCTTCTCAGTGTGTTTGAACGCCAACGTGAACTTGCACTGCTCCGTGCAGTCGGTATGACTCGTTCTCAGGTGCGTACCACGGTGCGTTGGGAAAGCGTCATCACGTCACTTCTCGGTGCTGTGCTCGGAATCATTCTGGGTATTGGCCTTGGTTGGGTCATTGTGTTCGCTCTACGCGATCAAGGCCTCACCTCATTCAAACTGCCCGTCGGCCCAACCATTGTCATCATGGTGATGTCATTCATTGTTGGCCTGTTTGCTGCTATCTACCCGGCGTGGCGCGCAACTCGAGTGAATATTCTCGACGCACTAAATACCAACTGATATGAATCTGCCTGTAGTTACTGCTGAAATGCTGACGTTCCTTCGGGAGCGTCACCTTGCATCACTCACCACTATGCGTAAAGACGGGTCACCCCACGTAGTTCCCGTTGGTTTTTCATACGATGCCGAATCTGGCATCGTTCGCATCATCACGTTTCCTTCTTCTGTGAAATACAAAAATGCTTTACGCGGTGGCCGTGCAGTGGTATCGCAAGTAGACGGTGGCCGTTGGCTTTCTTTAGAAGGAACCGTCAGCGGTACCGCAGATGCAGATCGCGTTGCTTCAGCGGTACAGGGATACACCGCGCGTTATCAAGAACCAAAAGAACGCGTCGATCGTGTAGCAATTGAGATTCATGTCGACCGCATTATGGGTCGCGCGTAAGTCTTACGACGCTGGTCGATGTCGCAAGATGTCGGAAATGAATTGCGACCCCGCTGGGTGAGCATCCATCATGCGAGCAATCGGATCTGAATCGTCACGTTCTGGGTAGGGCTCGCACCCCACTTGGCAGCCCGGGCACCAATACAACAAGCGAGCGTGTGTACCCATTTTGGTGAGACGAATCACATCACCACAACGAACACACTTCTGACCATTGCGGCCGTACACCGCAAGACCACCTGGTACATCTGGCGCAGTGACTCGCACAGGCGATTGAAGGTTTGCACGCACTTGTCCGGCAGCAGTGAGAACAATGTCTAAACATGTTGACTGTGGGACTGAGCTAACAAGTGCCCACGGATGAACACCGCTAGACCACAAAACTTCACAGCGATACACATTGCCCACGCCACTCATGACGCGTGGATCCAACATTGCTTCAGCGATTGTGGAATCTTGATTGTCGTAGTGAAACAACCTTGACGCGCATTCATGCAAGTCTGCGTCTGGTCGCGCAACATCAGGACCAAGTCCCCCTGCGCGCGGATGACGTGATTGATCGAACTGGCGATACGTCTCTGCAACACGAGTACCGAAGGCCACTGCTACCCAGTCTTCGGTTTCAATGATTACGTGCGCAAGATGACGTCGACGTTTCCATTTTTGACCCACGTGATACGCATGCCATGTTCCGCGCAGACGAAACTGAGTGTGGAGAACAATGCCATCGTCAAAAACAATTTCCAGCTGCTTACCGTGATTCTCTACACGTTCAATTGCTGCGCCAACTTGGGGAACTGGGCCAACAAGGCCAACTGATTCAAAACGAGAGATTGTTGTTCCAACGAGGGCCGTTCGCAGCACTGCGGCTGCTCGATACATGGCGTCGCCTTCGGGCACGCATGAAATTCTAGTTCAGGGAAGTTGACCGACGGAGGCAAGCGCCAAACGAATCAAACGATCATGACCACTTGTCATTTCGCGAATGACATCATCACTCACAGCTTGTTTCGGAGTGAACCATGCAAGGTCGAGCGCCTTTTGCGAAGGTTCACATTCACCTGTGACGGGCACTACATACGCCAAACTCACAGCGTGATGTCGTGGATCGTAGAAACCAGAGATTGTTGGATCAGTGAAGTACTCCACCACGGTGAAGGGCGAAGGTTCTGGCGGCACGCGTGGGAGCGCAAAGGGCCCAAGGTCCTTCTCTAGATGGCGCATAAGTGCGTCTCTGATGCGCTCATTCAGCATGACGCGCCCTGAAACCACCATACGGCTGATACTTCCGTCTGCGGCCTGCTGCAGGAGCATTCCCACATGGGTTACTTTCCCATCGGGGTCACAGCGCACCGGCACAGCCTCGACGTAGACCAACGGCACTTGATTGCGAACCATGGCGATCTCTTCTGGGGAGAGCCACGCGTTTTGAGTCTCAATTCGTTGGTCAGTCACAGCCCCGACGCTACTACGCACCGTGCCTTTAGTGAATGAAGGTCGCGCCCCGTCTTACAGCCGTTATGAGGACGGTGGTACCGTAATTCTGTGTGCATTGAGCACATCTCACTTCCAAGGAGACACCATGGCAATCAAAGTTGCAAAATTCAGAGACGTAGCAAACGGCCTCCAGCCAGGACAGTTTGCTGTCGGTGATCATGAGTCGGTGAACTCGTTGAACGACCTCGACCCGAAGTACAAAATGCTTGTCGACAAGCCATTCGCCTGCACCATGGCAGTTATGGGTTCCGATGGCCGCCCCAACCTCACTCCAATGTGGTTTGACTACGACGGAGACAAGGTGTTGGTGAACGTTGCTTCGCAACGCACTAAGACAAAATGGATTCGCAAGACACCTCAGATCACCATCTTGATCATGAACCCAGAGAACATGTACCACTGGATGAGCATGAAAGTCACCGTCGAGCGCGAGATCTCGGAAGACGATCCAAAAGAAGGCACAGCTGTTACTGAACACCTCAACAAAATCTGGCGCAAGTACATCGTCGATGGTGGCGACACCTACGGCTTGCGTGACCCATCAATCGATGAGCGTCGCGTGTTGTTCGTGTGCAAGATTGACAAGATCGCAACCTTCGGTCAGCCATAAAGCACAACATGAAAATCAGTGTCGTCGGTGGGTCCATCGGTGGACTCACCGCCGGACTGCTACTTCGCGATGCAGGGCATGACGTTCGCGTATTTGAACGTTCACCAGCAGAACTTGCCCAACGTGGAGCAGGTATTGGTCTATTGCCCGAGACATCTCGGTACCTCACCGAGTGTGCCGGAGTAGACATAGACGACATCTCTATTGCTACGTCGCACATTCGTTATCTGTCGCGCGACAATTCCATATTGCACGAAGAGAAACACAACTACCGATTTAGTAGCTGGAATACCATCTACCGTCAGTTGTTGTCATGCATGAAGCCAAACGACTACGTGCTCAATCATGAGTTGACAAGTTGGAGCGATGTTGATGCATCAGAAGTAACCGTCACGTTTGCCAACGGAAACACTGAGACGTCAGATTTGGTTGTCTTTGCTGACGGGGTCAACTCACTTGCACGAGCAACACTTTTGCCAGGCGCCACACCCAGATATGCCGGTTACGTTGCGTGGCGCGGCATGGTGCATGAAACAGAGTTATCGAACGACACCCGCACATTGCTCGATGACGCAATCACATACTTCGTCTATCCGAACAGCCATATTTTGGTGTACCCCATCCCTGGTCTTGAGGGCGAAACAGCACCAGGACAACGGCTCTTCAATTTTGTGTGGTATCGCAACTACTCAACTGGCGGTCAACTAGAAGATTTACTGACCGATGTTTCCGGCGTGCAACGAGAAGTGTCGTTGCCGCCGGGTGCTGTTGCGCCTCACCATGTTGCAGAAATGCAGAACCATGCCGAGACTCACTTACCGCCAGCAATTGCTGAACTCATCATGAAGACACAGCAGCCATTCATACAGGTTGTTTTCGACCTCACTATCGACCAGATGGCATTTGGTCGCACATGCCTGCTCGGCGACGCAGCCAATCTTGGTCGCCCGCATGCCGCGGCAGGTACTGCAAAGGCCGCAGACGACGCATGGGCACTCACTGATGCTCTTGCCCGCAATGACGACCTACTTACAGCCTTGCGCGAATATGAGAACTCGCAATTGGCCGTTGGGCATCAATTGATTGAACGCACCGAACTTATTGGTCGACGTTCCCAATTTGAAAACTCGTGGGTACCTGGCGACCCAGACCTCATCTTTGGACTGAAAGCACCAGGCACATGAGCGCTACTGCATCTGCGATGACCGACATTGCTCAGGCATTCCTTGCCACGTTAAATACAGACCAAACGTCGCAAGCGCACTGGCCCTTCCCTAGTGAAGACGAACGGCAGAAGTGGTTCTACACACCAACAGACCACGGTGGCCTCACGCTGCACACACTCACACCAGAACAAACACGCTTAGTGATGCGATTAGTTGATGCGGGACTCTCACGACCTGCATACATCACCGTTTCTACGATCATGGGGCTCGAGAATGTTCTCGACCAGCTTGAGGGTTGGACCGCACACTGGAATTTCCCACGCGGTCGCGACCCACAGCGATATTTCTTACGCATCTTCGGCGAACCGGGCTCGTCTGCATGGGGTTGGCGCATTGGCGGACATCACGTGTCGTTGCACTTCACCATTCTGAATAATGAAGTCGTTTCCAATACACCGTGCTTCTTGGGCGCAGACCCAGCCTCTTCCCCATTGCTCGGTGGTCAGTTTCTGCGGCCTCTTGGTGCATGTGAAGACCTCTCGCGCGAACTCATGCACGCCTTCACTGATGAACAAAGAGCCATCGCAATTGTTTCGCATGTGCCACCCACAGACTTAGTGACAGCAAATAGAAGTGAACTTCATGACGGAGATATGGCGCTTCCATTAGCAAAGGTATGGCGTAACGAATTCACTGGTGATTTACAAAATGTGGTGGAACAGTTTCAAAAGAATGAAGACGCAAAGATTGGGTACACGCCCGAACATGCATCAGCATTGTCGTATTCCACTACCCCAAAGGGCATCGCAGCAGCTTCGATGAATTCCTCACAGCAAGACATCTTGCGGGCATTAGTGAACACATATGTGGGTCGCATCAGTGATGAATTTGCACAACGTGAAGCAGACAAAGTATCTGAACATTTTCAGCAGTTGCATTTTGCTTGGGCTGGCGGCACTGCAGTTGGCGTACCGCACTACTACCGCATTCAAGGCCCGCGTCTACTTGCCGAGTACGACAACACCACTCGAGACGGCAATCACGTTCACACCGTGTGGCGTGACCCTGTGAATGACTTCGGTGCAGATGTTCTTGCAGAACACCACCGACAGTCTCATTAGAGATACGCCTCGCTCTGTGGCGGCGTTCTACCAATCTGTAGAAACGTATTTGGTCTCCATAAATGCCAACAACCCATCGTGGCCACCTTCGCGACCAAGCCCAGATTGCTTGACTCCACCAAACGGCGCTGCTGGATCTGAAACCAAACCGCGATTTAATCCCACCATGCCAGTCTCTAAAGCGTGCGCAAGTCGCATTCCACGCCCGTGATTACGCGTGTAGATGTATGAAACGAGCCCATGATCTACGCCATTGAAGAGCGGAATTGATTCTTCAATATCCTGCACTTCAATGATCGGAGCAACTGGCCCAAACACTTCTTGTTGAACAATTGAATGGTGCTGCTGAACTCCCGCCAGCACCGTTGCTGCATAGCCGTGCATCGGTGCAGGTGTTGCACCTGCGCCACATAACGCAGTGGCGCCCTCAGTTATGGCGCGCTCCACTAATGAAGACACACGAGATTGTTGCGCCGCACTAACCAACGGCCCGAGTGTGGTTGCTTCGGCCATACCGTCACCGACAACTAGAGCAGACATTCGCTTCACAAACTTAGAAGTGAATTCGTCGAGCACTTGAGTATGCACATAGAAACGATTAGCGGCTGTACACGCTGCTCCGCCATTGCGCATTTTTGCAATCATTGCGCCATCAACTGCTGCGTCAATATCTGCATCATCACAAACAATGAATGGCGCGTTGCCACCTAACTCCATGGAACAGTTCACGATGTTGCCAGCTGCCTGACTAAGCAGAAGCGACCCAACACGCGTACTTCCCGTGAATGACAGTTTGCGCACAATGCCGGTAGCAAGTAACGCTGCAACAGCATCACCTGGAGGGTCAGGGGTAATAACCTGAAGTACTCCATCGGGCAATCCGGCACGTCTCAAGATGTCTGCGATGGCATAGGCAGTCAGTGGCGTCTCATGAGCAGCCTTCAACAATACGGTGCATCCTGCCGCTAGTGCAGGCCCCACTTTGCGAGTAGCCATAGCCGCAGGAAAGTTCCACGGAGTGATACATAGCGCAACACCTACGGGCTCACGCGTTACAGCCAGCCAATTAGTACCATTTGGGGCTTGGCGTAGATCTCCATCGATTCGCACGGCCTCTTCACTAAACCAGCGAAAGAATTCCGCGGCATATGCCACCTCTGCCCTTGCATCGGAGAGGACTTTCCCGTTTTCGCTCACAATGAGCTCAGCCAGGGCCTCTTGCTCGGCAACCATAATGTCGAAGGCTTTGCGCAGAATCTCACCGCGTTGACGTGGCAGGGTTCTGCGCCATGTGGTGAATGCAGTTGATGCAACCTCTGCTGCTGCAACACACTCTTGAACAGAATGGTTATGTACTTCAGATACCAGTGAACCATTTGCAGGATTCACAATTTGAATATTTCCCATGCACCATTCTGCCCTAGTTACCTAGTTAGGCCTGACCAAGACAAGCAGAAAGGCCCGGCGCTTTCGCACCGGGCCTTTCGCAGTTACTAACTGGGTAGAGGGTTTACGCTCCGCCGTTTACCTTTGCAAGTTGGCTTACTGCCTTCTCAAGAATCTTTCCAACAAGTGGTGTGTACCCAGCTCCAGGAGCTGATTTCGGTGCACATGTATTCAAGAAATAGCTAAAGAAGCGCTTTGAGATTGACATGTCTGCACTTGCAGCAGAACTTGCCAAACCGTACGAGACGGCATTGATTGGGTAAGCATCAGTTGCAGTGTAGGCATAGTTCTGCGTCACCAATCCTTCGGCACTTACTTCTGCACCTTCAAGCCATGAGGCTGAAGTCGAAGGTGAAGGTGAAACGTAGGTTCCGGATGGATTCTGAATAGCTGCTGCCGCAACACCACGCTCTTCCAAGAATGAAAGTTCTGCGTAGGTAATTGCACCATTGTTCTGGCTTACATAACTTGAAAGGCCTTCGTTTCCCTTTGCAGACTGGAATGAGCCGTCTGAAGGCAAGGTGCCGGGGAAACCAGTGCTGAACGTGTCGCTCGTTGTCTTATTCCAGATTGCTGGGAAGGACTTATTCAAGAAGTTGATGAAGTTGTTGGTTGTACCAGAACCATCGGAACGGTGCACAACGCGAATTGCAAGATCTGGCATTGTGATTGTGACACCATCTTTCACGGTTGCAACTGCAAGTACACCAATTGGGTTCTTGCCGACATTTACCTGATATGTGGTGTTAGCCACGTAGGCAGTGGTCTTTGTCATTGGCTTCGTGTATCGAGAGTTGATGATGGATTTAGTTGCACCACCAAGAGTCGCTGCTGAAATTGTTACTTTTGCATTCTTGTACTTCGTCTTTGCTGCTGCAGTCATCTTCACAGTGAACGTAACGTTTGCAGCCACTTTTTTTGCAGTGACAGTTACGCCAAGTTTTGAAGCAGAGAGTTTCTTTTTCACTGTTGAAGCCTTGTTAGAAGCAAGAATCGCTGGGTCATTCCACTTCTTGATCTGGCCAGCAAAAATCTTTGCGACAGTCTCACTGGTTAAGCGAACTTGCGCATTGGCTGGGCTCATGCCATCAACTTTGTAACCAATTGCGATCGATCCGCCAATCAAGGGAACATACACAAGGTTTGCTGGAGCACCACTGGTGTACGCGGACTCAGATCCACCAAACTTATATGTGCCGTTTGCGAATCCAGTTTTGCCTGCAGATGAGCCAACTGATGCGTATGTGATTGTGTCGACTTTGCCGGGGTTCACAAGTTCGTTCTTGTTGAAGCCGGATGCGCAGATATCCATCATGTTTGCCATGAAAGATGCTCCTCCACCGCCAACTGCGGCAGCATTTGCCTGTGTTGAAACGGCAGCAGTTGTGGCGATAGCTAATGCTGCCACGACTGAGATTTTACGACGGAATGTCATTTAGATTTCTCCTTGGGATATTGGAAATGTTTCCACTTGCACCGTAGGAGATGGATTTAACTAGAAAAACACCAGCCGACAAACGACAAGTTGTATTTAGGTAAACAATGCGTTAACTGGAAATCAGCCGAAACGACCTTGCACATAATCAGCAGTGCGCGTGTCTTTGGGGTTCGAGAAAATATTCGTAGTGAGGTCAGCTTCAACCAGGTGCCCTGGCCCTCCATCAGACAAGAAGAATGCGCAGTAGTCAGAGACGCGAGCTGCTTGTTGCATGTTGTGTGTCACAATCACAATTGTCATTGACTCTGAAAGTTGAACAATAGTTTCTTCAACTCGAAGCGTTGAGCCCGGGTCGAGTGCAGAACATGGCTCGTCGAGCAAAAGAACATCTGGCTTTAGCGCCAACGACCGTGCGATACAAAGACGTTGCTGTTGACCGCCCGACAGGGAACCACCAGGTGATTTGAGACGATCTTTTACTTCATTCCACAAACCAGCACGAGTGAGACAATCCTCAATGATTTCATCTTTGTTGTCTGATTTGATCTTGGAGAGCTTTAGGCCAGCCACCACGTTTTCGCCAATATTCATTGCGGGAAATGGGTTCGGCTTCTGAAACACCATTCCGATGCGACGACGCATGTCAATGGCGTTTACGTCATCTGCATAAATATCATTGCCTTCAAACAAAACCTGCCCAGCCATCGCTGCCTTCGGAATGAACTCATGCATACGGTTCAACAAGCGCAAGAAAGTTGACTTGCCACAACCCGATGGCCCAATCAAACCTGTGACGGTATTTTCAGGAAAGTGAAGAGAGACATCCGCTAGGGCGTGATGCTTGTCGAACCATGCGTGTACTCCGCGCGTCTCAAGACCACTCTCGCCTTTTACTTCAAGATTTTCTGCATTTCGTCGAGTTGTGTCGTTCATCACTGTTGGCTCCATCTGAATGTTCGAGTTAATTACTTCTTTAGTTTCTAAGTTTGGGGTTTCCATACGTGCACTACTTTCTGCTTAACCGGGCACTCAGGCCACGGGCTATCGAGAACAGGACGAAGACCACAATCAGCAAAACAAGCGAACCGCCCCACGCACGAGTAGTTGCGTTTGCGTCTCCCAGGCCAAGGCTAGAGAAAATATAAATTGGCAAACTTGCAATCGGCTCGTTTACATTTCGACTCGTGGCCACGAAGTAAGAGGCCGTGAGAAGCAGCGGTGCAGTTTCTCCGGCTACGCGAGCAATACCGAGAATTGCGGAGGTAACAAGACCAGTTGCAATGGTAGGTAGAACTACTTGAAAGACAGTTCGGGCCTGACTTGCGCCAAGGGCATAGCTAGCAGCACGCAATTCATCTGGCACCAACTTCAAGACTTCTTCAGATGTACGCGCAACAGTAGGCAACATGAGAATTGTGTATGCCAGTGCGCCAGCCCAGGCACTAAAACCACCGAAAAAGATACAAATGGTTGAATAGATGAAGAGCCCGGCCACAATCGATGGAACTCCACTCATCGCTTGAGTAAAGAACCGTACTGTGCTCGCAAATCGACCTTTGATCTCAACGACATAAATTGCAGCTGTAATTCCAAGCGGAACCGAAATGATGGACGCAATGAGAACCAAAAGGAGTGTTCCAACAATGGCATGAAGTACTCCACCAAATTCAAGTGCGTCGCTAGAGGCTGTGATACGCATATCCGTCGTGAGATACCCCGAATGAAATGCCTTAGATCCCTTTTGATACACCGTGGTGACGATTGATATCCATGGGATGACGACCGCACCGAACATGGCCAAAATCACCGAGGATGCAACACGATCTATGGCAACGTTGCGACCGTGGCGAACGGATTCGATAAGCACGACGATGGGAAAACACACAGCAAGTCCAAAGTAAAAGCCGAGTACGCCACCTAATTCTGTCGTCGATGACAAAACCCAACTAATACCAAGAGATATGCAAATCAGAATCGCAGAACGCACAAATGTTTGACGCTTCTTGTTCCATGGTCGCTTCGGAGCTGGCACCTCTACCGAATCAAGAATAGTTGTCATATGATTTTTCTACTCCTGTTGACGATAATCGATGCCATGAAATTGACCATGAGCGTCACAAGGAATAGCACGAGGCCAGCAGCCATGAGTGCTTTCAGTTCATATTCGGTGGCTTCACCAAACTTTGTGGCAATGAGAGACGCTACGTTTCCTCCGGCAGAGCCGAGGATTCTGAAATTAATGTCGAAAACAAGATTGAGTGTGAGATAAACAGCAACAGTCTCACCAAGAGCACGCCCCAACCCAAGCATTGCTCCACCTACTAAACCGCTGCGACCAAAAGGAATGACTACGTTTCGGATTGCTCCCCAACGGGTTCCTCCTAATGCGTACGACGCATCGATCAGATCACGCGGTGCCTGGCTGTACACCTCACGAGCCACTGAAGTAACAATTGGAATCACCATTAGTGCAAGAAGAACTCCTGCCAAAAACGGCGACCTTCCAAAAATGCCAGATGGGACACTAAAGATTGGAATGAAATCAAGCCAACGCTCAAGCGGCACAGACCAATCTTCAATAATTGGCAACAACACCGCGTAACCCCAAATGCCAAAGATGACAGAAGGAATAGCTGCCACGAGGTCCAGAACTGCAGTAAGAATTAAACGCAGTTTTTTTGGCGAGTAGTACTCAATAAAAAGCGCTACCGCAATGGCACAAGGCACAGCAATCAGAATTGCAATCAAGGATGTAATCACAGACCCCATGAGCATGGCGCCGATACCGAGAACTGCAGTTGACGTATCCATCGGATCACCGATGTTCCACACTTCTCCCGTAATGAATGAGAAGCCGAAATCAGAGAAAATTTCAAATCCCCTATAAAGGAGAAAAGCGCCGATTAATCCAAGTATCACAAGGGAGAAAAGTCCACCTGTGGTGATCACGCGACGAAAGACTCGATCGACAAGAGTGTACGAAGAAACAAGTTTTCGATGCTGGGGTACCAAGTCGTCTTGAATCACCCATAGATGTTCTCAGGGGTAGTTGTCGCCCAACCGACGGCAAGGTGAACGGAGGGTGAACCCCACCAAGTTTTTTGGGTGTTTTTCGAGTCGACTATCCGAAGGTGAGGATCTTGGTGGCTAGGGCCTGGACGTCCTCTGGGTCGTGGGAGACAAGGACAACAGACCCTTGATAACCCTGCACCAATGAGGGCAATAGGTCTCGGAGGCCTTGGCGGGACGAGACATCAACAGAGGCAAAGGGCTCGTCGAGCAACAGGACTTGTGGCCGCATGACCAATGCCCTAGCCAAGGCCGCGCGTTGACGTTCTCCACCACTCACTTGGCCAGGTTTTCTGTTTGCTAATCCATCAAGGCCAACAACAACTAACTCGTCTGCGGCACGCGTATACGCATCTTGTTTTGAAACTCCCGAAGCACGCAGACCGAATGCCACATTTGCAGTGAGTGACAGGTGGGGAAATAGCCGGAGATCTTGAAAGACAACACCGCAGTGCCTGTCTTGGGCAGAACGAAAGATTTTATTCGTGGGTTCATCCCACACCTCATTGTCAAATGACAATCGCCCACTCTTTAATGCCGCAATGCCGGCGATGGTTTGCAACACAGTTGATTTTCCAGAACCATTTGCGCCAACGATTGCCAGAATTTCCCCACGTTCTACTGTGACGTCAACTTCACGAGAAAACTCTCCCCGGCCCACTTGGCCCTGCAAGACCAAACTCATCGTTCAGCTCCAGACATCCAGCGATCTCGCAGACCGACCAGCACTGCAACCGAAATTGCAACCATCAATAGTGACAACACGAGCGAGAGTTGATAATCGACCGAGACAAGTTCATACACAGCCATCGGCAATGTTTGAGTTTTACTCGGGAAACTTCCGGCGAAGGTAATTGATGCACCGAACTCACCTAAAGATCGAGCCCATGACAATGCAAAACCAGCAATGATGGCGGGGCGAGCAAGCGGCAGTGCAACTGTGAGAAACACGCGCAGCGGACTTGCACCCAATGTTTCAGCGGCTTCTTCGAGATGACGATCATTTTGACGAAACGCTGCTTCTACTGCGAGAACAAAAAATGGCAACGCAACAAATACCTGCGCCATCACAACGGCTGTGCGTGTGAATGGCAGCGAAACACCCCACCAGTCATAGAGGTACTGCCCTACTACGCCCCGCCTACCAAACGCAGCGAGTAACGCAATGCCGCCCACAACCGGAGGTAAAACAATGGGAACGATGCTGATGGTGCGAAGAAGAGATATCCCTCTACCCGATGAACGTGCCAGTACCCACGACAAAGGAATACCAATAACACTGGCTATAACGGCAGCGATGCCAGACGTTTGAATCGACACAAAGAGCGCGTCTCTCGTTGTGTTTTGAGACATGATGTCCCAGGCATCAGACCACGGAGCCCTGATAAGAATGGCCAGGATGGGAATTGCAATGAATGCAACGGCCATTGTGGCAATGGCAAGAACAATCGGCGAGAACTTTTGCTTCATGATGGAGCGCTAAAGCCGTACTTGGATTGAAGCATTGACTGAAATGCTGAAGACGCGATGAACTGTGTGAACTCACGAGAGGTTGCCTTGGTGCTGATTGCCCCAACGTAATACTCATTCGCAAGATTGAGTGGCTTGCCGTTGTGCATGTCCGGAATCTCTACACACCCAGGGCTGTTCTGGCTCGTTGTGGAGAAGTGGCAGTCGCTTTTGTACACAATGCCAGCATCAAGTTCACCCATCTCAATTTTTGAGACGAGATCCTCTACCGAAGGAGATTCTGTGTCGGCTATGACTCCACGGGTCAAAGACTTATCGTCATAAGCCAATCGTGCGTTGTCCAATACTGAATCTGCAAGAGAGCCACAGGGAGCAGTCTCTACACACAGACCGACTTTAATTCCTGCGAGCGAGCTATCGAGGAGTGCCTGTACCGAAGTGATCTGCGTACTAAAAGAAGATTTCCTGGAGTACATGATTGCTGCAAAGTTCTTCGCAAATATTTCAGGCGCGGTAATTGCTCCAGATTCCTGAACAAATTCCATAGTGCCTTTGCTTGCCGAAACAAACACATCTGCCGGTGCGCCATTGACAACTTGTGCGGCAAGTGTTGTCGACGAACCAAAGCTAAAAACTAAATCAGTTGCACACGGATGGTTTGCAAGATAATCAGGCTTAATGGTCTGTAGAACGTTTGCCATTGAACTGGCAGCAAGAACGACTACCGTGCCTTGGTTTTTAGGCTCCGGGCATGAAATGGAAGACGAGTCAGTGGATGAAGAAGTTGAACTCACGCAACCCGAGAAGCACAGTGCCCCCACCAGCAACGTCCCTAAAAATCTCACCAGGTCAGAGTAGTAACTTTTTGACTACTTTCACAACAAGACTATGGTGTTCATATGGCCCGCCAAGATGCACAACTAGCAAGAGATGTTGTACTGGCGCTTGTTGTACTTACCCCTCGCCATGGCTGGGCAGTACATGAAGAGCTTGCACCTAGCGGCACCATTGGTCGTGCATGGTCGTTGTCTCGCCAATTGGTGTATCGAGCCATAGATACTTTGGTGGCCGATGGACTAGTGAAGCGCGCAACACCCAAAGATGGTGGCGGCGCCGACAAAGTGATCATCTCCCCTACTGCTGCTGGTAAACGTCACGCTGAGTTGTGGCTCAATACTCCTGTTACACATCTTCGTGATGTGCGTACAGAACTGGTTGTAAAAGTAATGCTACGCGAACAGTTTCAATTACCACTGCAATCGTTCGTTGCCAAACAACGCCAAGTCTTTGAGCCATTGATTTAGGCGATCAACAAGAGTTCCTCTCAGTCGCCAGTGGAAATGTGGCGTCGCGAAAGTGCAAGCGCAGTAAAGCGCTACTTAACCCGATTAGAGAAATACGGGAACTAGCCGCCGAGGTACGCAGCGCGTACTGCAGGATCTACAAGCAGATCTGCCCCAGTACCTGTCTTCATTACGTACCCAGTCTCGAGTACATACCCACGGTGCGCAGTCTTCAATGCTTGCGTAGCGTTTTGCTCCACCATGAGGACTGAAATGCCTTCAGAGTTAATTTGCTTCACGATGCTGAAGATCTGTGCAATCAACATTGGTGCAAGACCCATCGATGGTTCGTCGAGCAACATAAGACGCGGACGGCTCATTAGCGCTCGACCAATGGCGAGCATCTGCTGCTCTCCACCAGACAACGTGCCACCCATTTGCGAGATGCGCTCCCCTAGGCGTGGGAACAAACTGATGACATGCTCCATGTCTGCGGCTTTCGTTGCACTCTTGTAGCCACGGATATAGGTACCCATGTCTAAGTTCTCGCGCACTGTCATTCCGGGGAAAATTCCGCGACCTTCTGGAGCCTGACAAATACCAAGCTTCACGCGGTCGTGCGGCGCCATGTTGGTGATGTCTTGTCCTTCGAACAGAATGCGGCCTTGAGCAACAGGGCGCACACCAGAGATGGTGCGCATGGTTGTTGTCTTGCCAGCGCCGTTTGCACCAATAAGGGAAACAATCTCGCCTTCATTCACATTGAAAGAGATGCCTTTAATAGCTTCAATCTTCCCGTAGAAAACATGCAGGTCTTGTACCTCAAGCAGCATCGTCTGGCACTCCTAAATAGGCAGCAATCACAGCTGGGTTATTACGCATTTCTTCAGGCAAGCCTTCGGCGATTTTCTTTCCGAAGTCAAGTACTGCAATACGGTCAGAAATCTTCATCACTACGTTCATATCGTGCTCAATTAAAAGCACTGTGTAGCCCTGTGCACGAATCTTCAAAATCAGTTCGTTCAATTCCTGCTTCTCCGCAGGGTTGAAACCGGCAGCTGGCTCATCGAGGCAGAGCAACTGTGGATTTGTGCCCAATGCACGAGCAATTTCTAATCGACGTTGGTGACCGTATGGCAAGTTACGTGCAGCGACTTCGGCATATTCATCAATACCAATGAACTTCAACAGTTCATGTGCCCGTTCGCGACTCTCACGCTCTTCACGCTTGCTACGTGGAATTCCGAAGACAGCACCAACGACACTGGTTTTGCTGTGAGCATCGATGCCTACCATAACGTTCTCTACGGCAGACATATCAGGGAACAATCGAATGTTTTGGAACGTACGTGCAATTCCGCGCTTAGTGATTTGATAACGCTTTAGTCCAAGCAATGATTTGTTATCAAAACTGACGACACCTTTTGTTGGTGCGTACACACCAGTAATGACGTTGAAGCATGTTGTCTTGCCGGCACCATTTGGTCCGATGAGCCCAAGAATTTCGCCTTTATTGATATGTAAAGAAACATTGTCGAGAGCGGTGACACCACCGAATTGCATTGTTACTGCATCAACACTGAGAAGTACTTCGCTCATTCGGCTTCCTCCTTGGCAGAGATGCCAGCTGCGGCAGTGCGACGAGGGATGATTCCCTGTGGTCTAAAGACCATGACGAGAACAAGAACAACACCAAAGACGAAGTAGCGACGCGTGTCGAACCCGCGGAAACGCTCAGGGATCCACGCAACCAAAATGCCACCCATGATGACGCCATACATGCTTCCGGTACCACCAAGTACGACTGCTGCCAAGAACAAGATGGAGAGTTGTAATTGGAAGTTGTCGGGGTTGACGAAACCAACTTTGCTGGCATACAGAGCGCCAGCCAAACCACCGATGGCTGCACCAATTGCGAATGCCCACAGTTTGAACTTGAAAGTATGGACACCCATCAGTTCTGCGGCATCTTCATCTTCGCGAACAGCGGCCCAGGCGCGACCGACTCGACTGTTTTCGAGTCGAGTCAAAACGAAGATGACAATGAGGATGACTGTGAAGCCGAGATACCAATATGGCTTTGCGTTCAGTACGGAGAATTCAAACGGCCCAAAGCTTGGTGGACGTGCGATCTTGTTGATGCCGCGAGGTCCGCCCAACCAATCAGAGTTGTTGGCGGTAATACGGATGATTTCACCAAAGCCGAGAGTAACGATTGCGAGATAATCACCACGTAATCGCAGTGTGGGAGTGCCCAGCACAACGCCCGCAATCATTGCCATGAGAATAGAAAGTGGCATAGCTGCTATCCACGGCCACGAAAACTGACCAGATGTCATAACTGCAGTGGTGTACGCGCCAACTGCGTAGAACCCTACGTAACCAAGGTCTAACAGACCTGCGAATCCGACAACCACGTTCAACCCGAGTGCTACCAAGATGAACATCATGATCTGGTCGGTGAGAACGTTCTCGAAGCTGGTGCCAGGGGTATCTACGATCCAGCCAAGCACCGGCACGTCGGGCCAGTACGGCGTGAAGTAACAAGCGGCAATAATGATTGCGCCAATTGACCAACGAGCTGATTTAGGTAGTGAACGAAACTTATTGCCCACATGTAACTGCGGAGCAGTGCGACGACGGAAAGATTCAGTGAGGCTCATACACGTGCCTTACCGAGAGATTCACCGAGAATTCCAGTGGGGCGGAACATGAGAACTACTAGCAAGACAATGAAAGCAATGACGTCTTTCCATTGACCACCAAAAATAGATGAGCCGTAGTTTTCGGCAAGACCTAACACAATGCCACCAAGAAGAGCACCCTTGATGTTGCCGATACCACCAAGTACGGCTGCAGTGAAACTCTTGACGCCAAGCAGGAAACCAATGTTGAAACGAGTTTGGTCGTAGACCAACGTAAACATCATTGCTGCACCACCGGCCATTGCTCCACCAAGAAGGAACGTGACAAGGATGACCGAGTTCACGTTGACTCCGAGAATGCGGGCAGTTTCTGCATCTTGTGCCACGGCTCGAATACCGCGACCCAAGCGGGTGCGATTGACGAACAACAAGAGTGCAGTCATCATCAAAATTGCGCCGAATGCAACGATGACATAGTCAATTCGTACATCAGCTCCGAAGAAGTTGAAAAGAACTTTCTTTTCTAAAACGCGTGGCGTCTTGTAAACAACACGCTCATCGGGACCCCATGTTGCGACAGCTTCAGCCATTGCCATAGATGCACCAATGGCAGAGATAAGGAATGCAAGACGCGGCGCTTGGCGACCTTTGCGAAAGATGCGCACGTACACGACTGCAAGTGGTCCAGTGATGACGGCGGCAATTACGAGATTGGTCATCATGGAATCGGTAAACAAGAAAGAAGCAATCAAGCCCGTGAGAAATGCAAGTACGACGGCGCCAAACGTGTCGCCTGCCCCCCGCAACGGGCGATACGCCGTGCGTTCCAACACAACTGCACCTGCACCTGAGACAACCATGGCCGCAACTGTGCTTCCCAAAAGAATCAGAACAAGAACAATGCCACTGCGATATGGGTACTCACCATCTTCGAAAAGATTGATACCAAATACCTGAGTGAGCGAGATGAGCACGCCGAACGTACCCACCATAAAGATTTCAGAATGTGCAAAGTTGATGAGACGCAGAACGCCGTACACCATGGTGTAACCAAGTGCTACGAGGGCATAAATAAGCCCCAGTGCAACGCCGGACACCGTGAGGTCCCAGAAGGTTCTATAAATCAGCCAGTCGCGCATACATTCCTACGTTTGATGTGTCCCACATTATTGCAGTGGCGGTTGGGAATGAATTCCCAACCGCCACGAACAACAATTTTTAGATCGGATTTACCGACCTACTATCACTTGATGTCAGCGACGTAGGTGATCTTTCCGTCTGTGACCTTGTACATGTAAATGGTTGATGCTTCAGTAGCTTCGCCATTTGCAGTGAACTTGATCTGCTTGGTGATACCAGGAGCGTCGTATGCCTTTACAGCTGCGAGCACTGCTGCACGATCCTTCGCGCCAGCCTTGATGATGTTCAAAAGAACGTTTGCTGCGTCGTAGTACTCAGCACCATAGGTTCCAGGAACTTCATTGTTAGCTGCTTGCCATGCTGCTGTGAAGTCGGCGTCGCCGTCTTTACATGGGCATGCAATGAGTGCGCCTTCAGCGGCTGGGCCTGCAGCGTCTGCATAGCCAGCCTGATCCTTAACACCATCACCGAACACGAGTGTTGATTCAACACCTGCGTCACGAAGCTGTGTGGAAAGCTTTGCTGCTTCACCGTAGTAACCACCGAAGAAAATTACTTCTGGGTTTGCGTCTTTCATCTTCGAAACAGCTGCTGAGAAGTCAGCAGCCTTTGGATCGATTGAATCGGTTGCAACAACAGAATCACCAGCAGCAGCTTTCACTGCGTCGGCGAGACCCTTGCCGTAGTCAGATGCGTCGTCCACGATGCCAACAGATGCTGGCTTCAATGTTTCTGCGATGTACTTAGCAACTGCTGGACCCTGAACGGCGTCGTTAGCAAGAATGCGGTGGAAGACTTTGAAGCCTTGGTCCTGGATGGTTGCGTTTGTTGCTGAACCGGTGATTGTTGCGAGGCCAGCCTCGTCGTACAACGGAAGTGCAGCAAGTGACTCACCAGAGAATCCAGGTCCGATGAGACCAAGAATTGTTGCATCGTCAATTACTGACTGAGCAACACCAGGTGCCTTCGCAGGGTCACCCTGGGTGTCAAATGTCTTGAGAGTTACACATGCGTCTGGGTTAGCAGCATTGAACTCATTGATTGCAAGTGTTGCACCCTTGAGCATTGGTGCACCAAGGTTTGCAGCGTCACCGGTCTCGGGGAACTGCAAAGCGATGCTTGCAACAGGGCTTTCACATGTAGCGGCGGCGGCTGGGGCTGTGGTGTCGCTTGCTGCATCATCACTGCCACCGCAAGCGGTGACTACGAATGAAAGGCTCACGAGAACCGCACCAGCACGAAGCAGGTTGGATTTCTTCATTTGATTTTCTCCCTTAGAGAAGTTGGTGGCTGTAGCCACCGTTACTGGGTAGTAAACCCAAGTTACAGGGCTTCTTTACAAAAGGTCAATGGGCACAGAGGCGTTTGGCCAGTTCCAAAGCATCCCTATGAGTGTTATAGAGCGCTGAAAAGCCCACTCGTAGAAGGTCTGGGGGACGGAAATCAGCCAGAATCCCTTGTGTGGCAAGGGTTTCCACCAGTGCCTTCCCATCGGAGTATCCCAGCGCCACGTGGCTTCCCCTCATATCGGGATGGCGGGGAGACCTCAGAGAAAATCCTTGCTTGGCAAGGAATTCATCGTAGATTTCGAGAAAAAACGAGGTCAATGACTGGTTTTTGGCTCGAACCCCATCCATGGACACATTGTCAAAAATCTCCAGTGCCGCCTCGAGGGATTTCATGCTCAGAACATTGGCAGTGCCCGTGAGAAATCGCGAGATGCCATCGGCTGGTCGGTACGTCAACTCAAATTCGAATGGCAACGCATGACCCCACCACCCCTGCAAGGGCTGACTAGCTGATTCCAGCAGTCGAGGAGCGACATATATAAAGGCAGGAGCTCCTGGTCCGCCATTTAGATATTTGTACCCGCACCCCACTGCAAAATCGATATCCAACTCCGATGCGTTGAATGGCACAGCGCCAGTCGTATGAGCAAGATCCCACACCATGAGTGCGCCGTGTTGGTGCGCAGCTTGAGTGATGGTCGCAGCGTCGAGAATGTTTGCCGATCGATAATCAACGTGAGTAGCTGTAACGACTGCAGTGCGTTCACTGATTGCGCTAGCAATTTCTTCTGCCGGAACTGCAACTAATTTCAGACCATGCTGATCGGCCACACTTTGTGCAATGTAGATATCAGTCGGAAAGTTATTGATATCAATAACAATTTCGGTACGACTGGGTCGCAATGCCACTGCAGCCATTAACGCTTTGTGCAGGTTGATTGATGTGTTGTCACACGCAATGACCGTGTCGGTAGTAGCACCAATAATTGGCGCGATTTTGTTGCCAATACGCAAAGGCATTGCGAGCCAGTCTTCGTTCCACGAACGAATCAGACGCTCACGCCATTCAACGTTGATTGTGTGGTCGAGGACTTCGCGAGATCGAATAGTCATTGGCCCAAGAGAGTTGCCATCGAAATACATAACATCTTCGGGAATGTCGAAAAGCAACCGAATGTGAGACAACGAGTCAGCAGCATCCAAGACAGCAGCACGCTCTGCAAACGTTGACCAACTCATACAGATCTCTTTCCTAAAGCCTTAAGAACCCATTGTCCCACTTTTGTGTCTTCGCGCAGCAAGTCATACGGCAAATTGAAATGGTCACGGTGTTCTACTACCTCAACCTGCACATCTGCTCCCGTGGTTGCCAACAATTCTGCGTACTCATTATTTTGACGAATGAATTCAGAGGGCTCATGCTTGCCAACGGCCAATAAAGCCTGAGTCACAAAAACTGGAGTTAGTAGTTGCGGGCTCACTTCTGCTGCGGATTCAGCAGTGAGAAAAAGTGGATCATTCGTGGGTGTTCGCACAATTGGTCGAACGTCATAGATACCACTTAGAAGGGCAACCCCATTTAGCTGTTTTCCAATACGTTCATCGCGAGAACACATGGCCGCAAGATGTGCGCCCGCACTACAGCCGGCGAGAACTACGTGAGACGGTTGCATCTCTCTCATCACAGACAGAACATCAGCAATACATTCCTCAATTATCTGAGGGATTCGTGCCTGTGGAGCAAGTGTGTACTCCACCGCATGCAGTGACACTCCATGACGAAGTGCATCAGGTGCATTGAACAATGAATCAGCAGCGGATAGCCGTTGCCAATATCCGCCGTGAATGTAGATCAATAGAGGTTGGCTATTTTTTCGCAAGACATCAGCATCGTGGCCTTGGCTCAACCGATGGTATTCATCGAGGTATTCAGCCAGGGGCTTTAACGCATGCAGTGAGGGTGAATATTCATAATCCACCTCAGCATCGGTTGCAGTGCGCCAATTAAATGCCATGGGGGCCACAACCAAAATTACGCAACAGGGCGTTCGCCACGAACAGTGGTGCGATGTAGTTCTCTTCGGAACCCTGCGTAATCATTTAGTGCATTGTGTTGAGTAGAGCGGTTATCCCAAATTGCTACATCACCTACAGTCCATTTGTGGCGAACAGTGAACTTTGCATCTGTTGTGTGTAGGTGCAGCCAATCCATCAAGCGAAGTTTTTCAATCTCATCGGCCAGACCTAGTAGGTCACGCACGTATGCACGATTGTAAAAGAGCACTTTCTTGCCAGTTTCGGCATGCGTAGTGACGAGCGGATGAATCTCTGTGTTATTCGCCGACTCATCACACACAATGTTCATGCTCGACAAACCTGAGTGCAGCGACTGCATCTTTGGAGAATATGCATCGCGCGCAGTGTGCACTGCTGAAAGCGGTGCCAGTTGTTCTTGTTGCTGTAGCGACAACGCCCGATACGCCGCTGTCATGGAAGACCACAGTGTGTCACCGCCGTAGGGAGGAATATCTAAAGCATGCAGCACAGTGAATGACGGAGGTGTCGATTGAAAACTGAAATCGCTATGCCATGCGCCTCCAAAATTGAATGCATTGCCGTCACTCGCCTCTTTCAATACCTTGATGACTTCAGGATGATCAGGGCTTGGTTCAATAAATGGTGAATCGGCTGCAGGTCCGAGTCGTCGAGAGAAATCCACTTGCTCAAGCGGAGTTAACGATTGTTCAGGAATAATGATGACCTCGTGTTCACACGCAAGTGCTCGAAGTTCGGCGAGTTCATCAACTGATAGTTCTTGTAGCGGCCCAACATGTACCCGCGCCCCTAAAACCCCTGTAAGTCGCTCTACATTCATCTCCCCACCGTAGAGCACGAACGCCAATAGGGATTTCATCAGGGCATTTGTGCAAACATAAAGATGTGGCAACAAGAGATGGTGACGGATGGGTGCTATGCACAAAGTGTCAATCTCGCCACTGGGGACTGCATGGTGCAGCCGGATTACTCCTTGTACGCACAGACATTGAACCTGCTTCGGTTCTGTTACAACTTCGCGCTGCGTGGACACACGGCGGAGGCACATGGGCTCTACCAGGCGGCGCACTCGATTCGCATGAAGAGCCATGGATGGGAGCGGCGCGTGAAGCATGGGAAGAAACTGGAATTGACCCAGAACACATACAGTTCAAAATGCAGTTCACAGATGACCATGGCAATTGGCGCTACGACACATTGATTGCTCACACCTCAGTAGATGTTGGCGCATACGAAGCCAACGCCGAATCTGACGACCTACGTTGGGTGCCCATTGACGAAGTTGGACTATTTGATTTGCACCCTGGCCTACGGAATACATGGCCAACTCTCAAAGAGCACGTCAAGACGTCTCTTCAATAGCTGGCGAATATGCGCAAAAGAACTTTGTATTTGCTACAGGCTGCCACGGCGTTAGGAGCCATGAGTTACGGCGTGATGTTTACGGTTTTAGATGACTTCCGCGACGAATTTAATATTGCCGAATCAAAGTTGGGAATCATCGTCGGTATTGGTTTCTTGACAGGATTTCTGTCGCAGATATTTTTCGCACCACTTGCAGACAAAGGTCACTCAAAAAAGCTCGTCATGGCCGGCATCGTTATCGAGATAGTCGGCACATTGTTCATGGCCTTTGGTCAGGCATTCTTGCCATTACTTGTCGGCCGACTGCTTACAGGTTTCGGAGTAGGAATCTCAGAGCCTGCACTACGGCGCATCTTGATACTTTCTGACCCCGAGCGAATGGGAAGAAATCTCGGTCTCATCGTGAGTGCAAGTGTTGCTGGGTTTACTGCTGGGCCGATTGTGTCCGCATTGACTGCTGACACTTTAGGACTCAGTGCACCATTCCTAATCGTGGCCGCGTGCTTGTTGCCAGTCATGTATGGATTGTCCCGCTTGAAATTTCAAGAAGCAAACATCGAAGACGCTCCGACACAGCGATTGGCATTCGACATGCTGCGCATTCGCCCGCTTGCAGGAGCAATTGTTATTGGTCTTGCATTGTTTGCGATGATCGGCACGTTTGACGCGATCTGGTCAGTGATGATGGACGACATGAGTGCGCCAACTTGGGTTGCAAACTTAGGAATCAGCATGTTTGCGTTCCCCATGATATTTCTGGCCCCAATCGGTGGTCGCATGACTCAGAAAGTAGGCCCATTTAAGGCAAGCATCGGCGGACTCAGCATCGCGTCGCTATTCATGGTGATGTACGGAATTTTGTGGTCGCCATATCCGATGTTGTTCATTGGTATTTTGCATGGAGTCGTAGACGGTCTCACAATTACTGGAGGGTCTGCAGCGGTAGCAATCGTTGCCCCTCGCGAACGTCTTGCTTCAGCACAAGGTTTGTTCGGAGGACTCCAAACATTGACGGGCGGCATTGCAGCGGTTGCTGCTGGCACTGCATACGGAATCATCGGTCGCAGCACTTTTGTTTGGTGCGCAATCATGATGCTTGTTTTCATCGCCGTTGGTGCTTGGTTAGCGAAGGACAGTTTGAGAATCACCGGCAAAGACGTTGCTATTGAAACTGCACCTTTGTAACAGTGCGCTATTTGCTGTAGCTATTTCTGCACAGACTGAATTGCGCTCCACACATTGAACGCCGTACAAGGCATATCAATATGGGTAACACCTAAGTGACTCACAGCATCGATCACCGCGTTGTGCACTGCTGGAGTTGCACCAATGGTGCCCGCTTCGCCAATACCTTTTGCACCAAGTGGGTTACGCGGCGTAGGAGTTTCCATTGGAACGCGCTCAAAACTTGGTAATTCTGCTGCTGAGATAAAACCGTAATCAGCAAGGTTTGACGTGATGGGGTTGCCATCTGGGTCGTACGCGACTACTTCAAGCAACGCTTGAGCAATTCCTTGCGCTACCCCACCGTGCACTTGGCCATCGACCAACAGTGGGTTGATGATTGTCCCTGCGTCATCACAAGCAATATGTCGCACAACGCCGACCGAACCAGTTTCGATATCCACCTCTACAACACACACATGAGTTCCGAATGGGAAGGTTGCTCCTTCTGGGACAAAGTCAATCTCAGCTTCTAAAGGCGCATCGACTGCAACCATGAGATCGGCCCACGTACGCACTGGCGTTGGTGAACCTTTCACGTGGAAACCTCCACGCACTGTGTCGATAACAATGTCTTCTACAGCGGCTTCCAAAAGATCTGCTGCGCGTTGACGCGCCTTTTCGATGACTGCATCGGCTGCTAATTTTGCTGCGCTGCCACCTACTTGAAGTGAACGTGAACCACCTGTTCCGCCACCGTGATCAATGTCGTCTGTGTCACCGAATCGAAATTCAATTTTGTTCATTGGAATGCCAGTGGACTGAGACACAATCATTGACCAAGCAGTGTGGTGGCCTTGACCATGGGAAGAAGAGCCCGTGCGAATGATTGCTCCACCATCAGCCGTGATTTCAACAGCACCGTAATCTCCGGAACCCATTGGGTTAGTTGTCTCCACATACGAGGCCAAACCAATACCAAGTTGCACTGGACTGTTTGATGCGCGACGAGCGGCTTGCTCTCTACGTAGTTCGTCGTACCCTGCAGCATTCAATGCAAGTTCAAGTGCTGCTGCATACTCGCCTGAGTCATACTTTGCACCCATTGATGTGGTGAGTGGAAACGCAGAAGGTGCAATGTAATTCTTGCGGCGAACTTCTGCAGGGTCGATGCCACATACTCGTGCAAACTCGTCAATCGTTCGCTCGATAGCAGCAGTTGCTTCTGGTCGACCTGCACCACGATACGCAACGGTAGGAGTTGTATTAGTAACTACCGAGTGCGATTCGAATTGAACATTTGCAATGTCGTATACACCGCCGGCCATCATGCGAGTCATGAATGGAAGAACTGCACCTGCACGCGCATAGGCACCAGCGTCTTGCAACAAGTCCAAGCGATACGCCGTGATGCGACCATCGCGAGTACCACCCATGCGAGTTCGTTGACGCTGCGCGCGACCATGCCCCATGGAAACCATGTTCTCGGTTCGCGTTTCGGTCCATCTCACTGGAACGCCCAATTTACGAGTGGCCCAGCCCACAAGAATTTCTTCTGGATATACGCCGGACTTTGCACCAAAGCCACCACCGACATCTGGTGTGATGACACGCACGTTGGCTTTATCAATACCCAAAATTTCAGCAAGACCGTCGCGTGCACCATGTGCACCTTGACTGCATGCCCACTGTGTGAGACGTGAACCATCCCACGACGCAACACAAGCGCGAACTTCCATTGGTGCGGGAGCAACACGCTGATTCTCAATGGTGAGATCAACAACTACTTCACAATCGGCAAAAATGTCGTCGTTACTTGCTGCTGCAAAGGTAAGAACAATGTTTGACTCTGCAGCAGGATGTAACAAGTTTTCGTTTTTTACTGATTCATCCATGTCGAGCAGCACAGGCAATGGTTCGTAGTCCACAATGACAGTTTCGGCAGCGTCTGTTCCCGTGGTCTTGTCATCACTAACAACAATTGCAACAAGATCACCCACGTAGCGCACGGTGTCGATTGCAAGATAAGGAAACACAATTCCCTTGTTCATGAATCCGTGTGCAGGCGGTGCAGGCGGTAGGTCTATATCTGCAGCGGTCCATACTGCGCGAACGCCAGGCATAGACAACGCTTCGCTCGCATCGAACCCAGTGATGCGTGCATGAGCAATCGGTGAACGAACAAACGTGAGATGCAATGCACCTTCCATCGGAAGGTTTCCAATGTAGGTTCCTTCACCTTTGAGAAAACGTGGGTCTTCAATTCGGACAACTCGTGTACCGAGAATGCTCACGCTGACCAGCCGCCGTCAACTACGAATTCTGAACCAGTTGAATATGCACTGTCGTCACTACCCAAGTACAACGCGAGTCGTGCGACATGAATCGGTTCTGCCTCGTACCCAAGTGGAATGCGCGTACGCACTAATTCGCGTACACCTTCACCTGCTTCGTCAAATGTTTGAAGCATTGGAGTATCGATGATGCCAGGGTGAATGGAGTTAACGCGAATACCAAAAGGAGCAAGTTCTTTCGCCACACCTTTGGTCATACCGCGCACTGCCCACTTACTTGCACCGTATGCAAGAAATCCTGGAGTTCCATCGAGACCAGCGACTGACGAGATGTTGATGATGCTTCCCTTGCCGCGGCTCACCATGTGCGGTGCAACTGCTTTCATTCCCAGGAACACACCAGTGACATTGATATCCATTGTGCGACTAAATGCAGGAAGTGTGGTGTCAAGCACTGAACCACGTTCGAAGATGCCGGCGTTATTCACAAGAATGTCTAGTTGGCCGTACGTCTTGATGACTGACTCCACTACTGAAGCCCAATCATCTTCTTTCGTTACATCGTGATGAATGAACGTGCATACTGATCCGTCAGGAGATAGACGTTTTGCTGTTTCTTGGCCTACAGCGTCAAGTACGTCAGAGATAACAACTTTTGCTCCCTCATCAATAAAGAGCTGTGCTTCCGAAGCACCCATGCCACGTGCGCCACCAGTAATAAGCGCAACTTTTCCTTCAAGACGTGATTTTCCCATGAAGTTGTTCTACTCCATTTGAGGATTAATGAACGACCCCAGCCTTGTCATCGGCACGTATCTGGAGAACTAGGCGGGTTGCCACGATGATGAGAAGGGTTGCAAACAAGACATTCGACACCGTGTCTGACATGCGAGCAGATATCCATCCACCGGCAGTGGCCGACAAAATACCCCCCAGCCCCAGAATGCCCGCGGCGCGAAGATCCGCATTGCTTTTTGAACGGTTACGAAACGTTCCCATGATTGCAGTGGGAATGATGACTGCAACCGACGTTCCTTTTGCCATGGCTGACGGCATGTGCAAGAGCATCATCATGGCCGGCACCATCACTACGCCGCCGCCAACCCCGAGTAGTCCAGCCAAGATGCCAGTTGCTACACCGATTGCTACAAGAGCGGCAATAGCGCTAATTGAAAGAACTGCGCGCGCGGGCTCGGAGGTGAGAGGCAGAAACAATCGCACTGCGGTGACAAGAAGGAGTGTGGCAAAGCCAATGGCAAGAACACGATGCGGCAACACGTGAAGTAATCGCGTACCAAGCACAGCGCCAGCGAGTGCGCCCACAGCAAGACATGCCCCAACGCGCCAGTCCACATGATCATGAGCCCAGTACGACAATAGAGAGGATGCCGAGATTGGCAACACAGCAGCCAATGAGGTGCCGTGCGCAATTCGCTGATCCATCTTTGCAACCAGAACTAGGCCAGGGACAATGAGGATGCCTCCACCGACACCGAATAGCCCAGAGAGAAAGCCTGCTGCTACTCCAACAAGGACAATCGTGACAATGCTTCCCTGGTAATTGCCTGATGACGAAGAATCAATGGCATCGGGCGTGGAACTCATCCTCCTATGTTTCCACAATTGCTATGAATTCCGTATCTTTACGGACTATGGGTCGCATGATGTGGAGATTCATTGGTGTTGCGTCTCTCATACTGTTGACCTCCTGCTCAAACACGAAGACACCTGCAACTCAGACACCAACTGATTTCAGCTCCCTAGTGGAGCGAGTAGCGAGTAACTGCACCGATGCCCCAGTTCCACGATTAGGCCAAGGAAACTTTTGCATCGACAGTGGCTTCACATTTTCAAAAGACGATTTCTCTTTTGCAAATTGGGGACGATCACAGAAGGCCGATGAGAACATCACCATCCAAACCCTCATTGACCTTTTCGGTCACAACGCTGTGTGCCTAAATGGAGACGAAACAACATGCACAACTCGCCCCATCACAACGCAAAAACTCATTGAGTGGAACAGCGCTCTTGCAGGTGGTCGTTGTGAAGGCATCGCAACTTTGAGTGCCCGGCTGCACATGGGAGTTGATGATCCGTCACAGTTCAACAACTCCTCCACCGTGAACTCAATTCGCAAGAACAACAGAGAACTAAACCAAGCACTTGTGTATTGGTGGGCGACACAACTACTACCGGAAGTTGCGAATCGGGCGGAGGAATCACGCTTGCGTTCACCGTTGGAACTTCTTGATGACCTCATGAATGGCTTCATCAATAATGACGGCTACACCGTCGGCATGTATTTCAACAATGCTGGCCACTCAGTGATGCCATTTGCAGTAACAGAGCGCGCCAAAACTTTTGTCATCCATGTATACGACAACAATTATCCGGGCGAACGACGAGAAATAGAGATAGACAAATCATTGAATACGTGGTCGTACAACAATGCACTGCAGCGAGGTGATGGCACGTTTGTCGATTGGCGCGGCGGCACTGGCAGTTTGGAATTGACCCCCATTGCCTCGCGCGAAGGACCGTTTCAATGCCCGTTCTGTCTTGACATAGAGGACGTGAAGCAAACCACACTCACTGTGTCATCACAGGATCCTAAGAATCCGGTGTACGTTCGCTTGAACAGTCGTCGCGGCGACATCACAACAACTTCAGATTCGACTACAAACACCATTGATGCGGCGACAATTGAAACATCAAAGAATGGCAACAACGGGCTACTGACAATCACACTTCCAGCAGATATTGGCGACTTTGATGTGAATTTCCAGAGCAACAACAACGTCTCAATGACCGGTGATGCAGTCGCCACCCTTGTCCGTCCCAATATGGCAAGTATCCAGATTGCGGGAAACATCGCACTTCAATCATCAAAGAATTCTGAATCGTCCGTCATTTCTGCCAGAAAAGAGTCAACTCAGATTCAGGCACCACGAGATCGAATTCTTCGGGTGTCACTCGCGGCACGAAACCAAATAACACACAGCACGTTACGGGGTGGCACGTCGCTCATTGCATACCGACTTACAGACAATTCAATTGAGGTCTCGCTAAAGGGAGCTAACGGCAAGAACAGTTCTCCATCACGTTTTTCTATAGAGCCTGGCTCATTCGTATCTAGCAGCACACTCAGTATGAACAACGAAGGTTCAGTTGTTGTGACCGAATCACGTGTTGATGCGATGCCCGTCTTGCCACAGAGAAAACAGAATTTCACGCCGCAAACGAGAACTACGACAACTACCGCCGTGGAATCGCCACCAAGCATTGTGATTTACGAGCCGGATTAAGGACTCGCACTGGTTACGACTTAACGGAAGTGAACTGCAACTTCGTTCCAGAACGTTGCATACGAGTCAAGACGTTCAGATGGAGAATTCCCCAGTGTGAAGTCAGGAACGCAGATTTCGTCAAAACCAAGTTCTTTGTACTGACCTACTGCATCAACAATTTGTGATGGAGTACCTAAAACGGAACGATCTGCTGGAACCAATGGACGCAATTTTTCAACTGCTTCATCTGAAGCACAAAGAAAGAAAAGCGGCTGCACCGACGTGCGGACTGTCGCAGGATCACGACCTTCTTTCTCACATGCAATTCGCAACTTCTGAATGACTTCGCCAGCTACTTCTGGTGTGCCCCACGTGTTCCACTCTTCAGCGAAACGCGCAGTGAGACGCAACATTCGAGCTCCACCCGTGCCAACCAAAATAGGCAATGGTGACTGCACAGGCTTTGGTTCACATGGCGCGTTTGTAATCTGAAAGTGCTCGCCGTCGAATGTTGTTCGTTCTTGGCTTAGCAAGCTCTTCACGATTTCAATTGCTTCTGCAAAACGATCAACGCGCGGTTTGGCGTCGAACAATTCGATGCCATATGCCTTGTGCTCATTGATTTGCCAGCCTGCGCCCATACCAAGAACAAAACGACCATTACTGATTTGGTCAATGGTGGCTGAACGGTTGGCAATAAGCGCGGGATGATTCACTGTTGTTGGGGTTACGAGAGAACCCAACCGCATACGCGACGTGGTAGCTGCCAATGCAGACAGAACACTGAAACACTCGTTGAAGTTGCCGGCGATTGGTTCACCATCAGGAGTATTTGGCATGTAGTGGTCGGCATACCAGAAGCCATCCCACCCCATGTTTTCTACAGCTGTTGCGAAGTCGCGTACTTCAGTCCATGGGTGGGCACTGTTAGCCCAAGCAGAAAAATACATTGCGAATCAGCTTGGACCGCTGAACATGCCGCGGTACACCTGTGGCTTCAGCGGCGATGCTTCGCCTTCGTAGCGGTTGATTTCAGCTCGTGCAACAACACCCCAGTGAACTTCGTCTGGGCCGTCGGCCAAACGAAGTGTGCGCTGGCTCGCGTACATACGGGCAAGTGGTGTCCACTGTGAGACACCTGTTGCACCGTGCATCTGAATTGCTTCGTCGATGATTGCGCAAATACGAATGGGCACCATTGCTTTAATAGCGCTGACCCATACACGTGCTTCGGCATTGCCCATGGTGTCCATTGCCTTTGCAGCACGCAAGACCATAAGACGACATGCCTCAATCTCAATTCGAGCCTTTGCAATTACTTCTGGGTTCTTTCCCAAACGCACGATTGGACGACCAAATGCTTCACGAGTGAGACCACGACGGATCATCAACTCGAGAGCGCGCTCGCCTGCACCAATTGCACGCATGCAGTGGTGAATACGTCCTGGCCCGAGACGAACTTGAGAAATTTCGAAGCCACGTCCTTCACCAAGCAAGAGGTTTTCTTTTGGAACACGCACGTTGTTGAAGCGAAGGTGCATGTGACCGTGTGGAGCATCGTCTTCGCCGAATACTTCCATTGGACCCACAATCTGAACTCCGGGTGTATCCATTGGTACAAGAATTTGTGAGTGCTTGCGGCTTGGTGGACCATCGGGGCTGGTGAGCAACATGACAATCAAGATCTTGCAACGTGGATCGCCAGCACCTGATGCGTAGTACTTGTCGCCGTTGATGACCCATTCGTCACCGTCGAGAACTGCCAAACACTGAAGGTTCTTTGCGTCAGATGATGCAACGTCTGGTTCAGTCATGACATAGGCAGAACGAATTTCACCATTCATGAGTGGCTTCAGCCATTTTTCTTTTTGCTCTGGTGTACCGACACGCTCAAGAACTTCCATGTTTCCTGTGTCGGGTGCTGAACAGTTGAGACTCTCGGAAGCAAGTGGGCTCTTACCTAGTTCAACTGCGATGTATGCATAGTCAAGGTTTGACAGGCCTTCGCCAGTTTCTGCGTTTGGCAAGAAGAAGTTCCACAGACCTTGCTTCTTTGCTTTTGCCTTTACTTCTTCCAACAGTTCAAGTTGACCTGGCGCGTACTGCCAGCGGTCTTCGCGATTTTCTCCGAGTGCGTAGAACTTTTCCGCCATTGGTTCCACTTCTTCAGCGATGAATTTCTTCACTGCGTTGAACAGTGGCTGAGCCTTTTCTGACATCGCGAGATTCAGAACATCGTCTGTCTCTAATCCTGAGTGCATTCCTGGCTTTGGCATAAGGGCCTCCTGTAGAAAATCCTCAAATGAGGTAATTCCTTGACCTTAGTTCCCGCGGGGCAAGAATCTCCGAGGCGAACGAAGCCGTCAGGTGCACCTCATGAAAGGCCAGTGTTCAATGCCGAGTAATCTCGCAATGACCCAAGGAGGCCCATCATGGCAAGCACCGAGCAGCCGAAACCAGCATCGACTCACACAAAATCTAGAAACGCCAGCGTCTCCACGCCCACCGATGAAGGGGACTTTGAGCGCGCCACTCGCGGATTCATCGCTTCGTTCCCCGGGGGTCGCATTAATGACCCGTCTGGGCGAATGGTGTCCGACACCAATCGATATGACTTTATTCGCCAATCACCCGAGGCTCCCGACACCGTAAACCCGAGCTTGTGGCGCCATGCTCGCTTAAACGCAAACCATGGATTATTCGAAGTGGCCGATGGCGTGTGGCAAGTACGCGGGTACGACATTTCGAACATCACATTCATTAAGGGAACTGAAGGTTGGGTTGTCATCGACCCGCTCTCCACCGAGACCACGGCGCGCGCTAGCTATGAATTGATTACAAGCCATCTTGGGCATCGCCCCGTGACAGCAGTGATTTACACACACTCGCATGCAGATCACTTTGGTGGAGTGCTCGGAGTAACAAGCCAAGAAGATGTCGATGCTGGTCGTTGTCGTGTGATTGCTCCTGTTGGTTTCCTCCACGAGACAGTCGGAGAAAATGTGATTGCTGGGCCGGCGATGAGTCGACGAGCCTCATATCAATTTGGTCCGCTGCTTCCAGCATCACCTACTGGCCACGTGGATTGTGGTCTCGGTAATTCTGTACCACTTGGCCCTCCCGGATTAATTGCTCCAACAGAAGACATCACATTTACTGGCGAAGAGTTGGTTGTAGATGGTGTGCGCATTATTTTCCAACTCACGCCAGAAACTGAAGCACCTGCGGAGATGAATTTTTTCTTCCCCGACTTTGGTTGGTTATGCATGGCAGAGAATTGCTCACACACAATGCACAACTTGGTTCCCATTAGAGGTGCGCTTGTACGTAACTCGCTGAAGTGGACAAAGTACATCAACGAAGCAATGGAACTGTTCGGAAAAGATACGAAGATTCTTTTTACATCTCATAACTGGCCGCGTTGGGGAAATGAAGATCTGCTCGAGTTCCTCACTTTGCAGCGCGACGTATACAGATGGATGCACGACCAAACGATGAGACTCGCAAACAAGGGATACACCGGAGTTGAAATTGCCAACACGCTGAAACTTCCCGATGAGTTCCTAGCCAATGATCACACTCGTGGGTACTACGGAGACCTCATTCATAACTCGAAGGCTGTTTACCAGCGCTATCTCAGTTGGTATGACGCGAACCCCGCAAATCTCAATAAGTACGCACCTGTAGAAGCGGGCAAGCGTTATGTGGAGTTAGCCGGCGGTGCAGATGCATTGTTGAAAAATGCAAGAGCGGCATTTGATGCAGGTGATTACAGATGGGTGACAGAGATTGTGAACCACTTGGTGTTTGCAGACCCAACAAATACCGAAGCAAGGCACTTGCAAGCAGACGCACTTGAACAACTTGGTTATCAAGCCGAGTCATCAACATTTAGAAATGCGTACCTTATGGGTGCTCAGGAATTGCGCAATGGGACACCGAAACCAGCTTCAAATGCAGTACGTGGGCGCGGATTGCTGCTCGCAATGACCGTAGAACAGGTATTCGACTCGCTTGCTGTACGCATGAAACAGGAAGAACTTGGCGGCCTCACCACTTGCATTAACTGGAACTTCACAGACACGAAGGAACAGTGGATTATGGGTATTTCCAATCGCACGTTGTATTACACACCAAGACGTCAGGCGGACAATGCAGATGCAACGGTGACATTGGCGCGAACGACATTGATTGATGTTGTCACCCAATCCACCACATTCATGGATCAGATTCAAGAGGGCAACATCACCATTGCTGGCGATGGCGGTGCTCTTCTTACAGTGTTCGGCAATATCGACATCTTTGAGATGGGTTTCGCAATAGTCGAACCATAAACAATCAACATTTTGAACGGGGGTACAAAATGTCAATACAGCCATGGGCACTCGAAGGAGTCGAAGTCGGCAGACTTGTTAAATCAAAGGAGCTCAGCGCCGCTGAGGTCGCTGAGTCACACATAAATCGCATTGACGATGTAAACGACAAACTCAATGCAGTAGTGGTACGCACAGATGCAGAGGCACGAGTTCGCGCGCAAGACATCGACGATGGCAACGTGCATGGTCCACTGACTGGCGTAGCGATTACCACCAAGATAAACACCGATCATCTTCCCTATCCGATGGACAACGGGATTCGCGCACTCAAAGACAATCCATCTGCGTCAACGCACGCAAGCATTCAGGGTCTACTCAATGATGGTGCTGTGATGCTGGGGCGTACGAACTCGCCAGCGTTTGCACTTCGTTCACATACCGGCAACGACCTTCACGGCGAGACCCATAATCCATATGGTCAACATCTCACCCCAGGTGGTTCTAGTGGCGGTGCTGGCGTTGCGGTAGCCACAGGCATGTGTGCAATTGCGCAAGGAAACGACGTTGCGGGTTCTGTTCGTTGGCCTGCTTTCTGTAACGGCATTATCGGCTTACGACCAACAATCGGCCGCATGCCAAGTGGTGGATCAAATCCAAACCCTCGCGGACTATCGGCGATGATGATGTCGACTCAAGGCCCTTTAGCGCGCACAATGGCTGATCTTCGACTTGGGTATTCAGCAATGCAGTTTCCGAATTGGAATGATCCATTCTGGGTGCCAATGCAAAATGATTTCCCTCAAGCCAAATCACCGTTACGTGTTGCTCTTCTTGTTGAGGACGGCAGAGACATGCACGAGTCCACGCGATTTGCTATTCGTAAAATTGGTGTGCTTCTAGAAGACGCCGGATACGAAGTGGAAGAGATCTCGCCACCGATGTTGGAAGTTCTCTTTGGAATGTGGCTTCGTCTTGGAGCACTCGACGTTCAATTAGGGCTCGTTCCGCAATTAGAACTTTTGAATGACTCTGGACTAACTCAAGCAATCCAAGGAATGCTTCCCGCATTTCCCCCGCCAACACCGCAGGTCATGATGCAAGCACTGGCAGACAGAGATCTTCTCTTCAGGGCGTGGAACGTTTTCTTTGAGCAATATCCACTTCTCGTTATGCCGGTACTTACAAAACCATTTATGCGCATGAACGAAGACCTCGAAGGCCCAGAACACATGGCCGACTTGTGGAGCGACCTGCGCTACACAGTCAATCTTGCATCTCTTGCAATCCCGTCTCTCGCTTTCCCAGTCGGACACAACGATGGCATTCCCATGGGCGTACAAATTGCAACACATGCATGGCGTGAGGACCGTCTTCTTGCAGTTGGGGATGCACTTGAAGAACGACTTGGCAAAGTTGCCGTAGTCGACCCCGTGTGGTGATACAGAGTTCAAAACTCGTATTGTTTAGGCATGGCTCTTACATCTGATATTCCGCGCGTCAACACACCAGCCGGCGGCTGGCACGGAGAAATGCCCGGCCCATTTCTTTCTGAATGCACCGAGCCACTCAGCGCAGATGCGCCTGACCTGCGTGGCACCTGGCGACCTATTGAAGTAACCATGAATGGTGAACCAGCACCAAAAGAGTTGCCTCTATGGAATCATGTTGAACGCATCGAACAGGCAGGCCGACGCGTCATCGTGACTGCAGGCCATGTGATTCATGATTTTCTCGCCGTAGATGGCACACATGAAAATGGGTGCCACGATGTTTTTGAGATGGACCTCACAACACCATTAATTGTGGCTGCGTCCTATGAAGACGGAGTATTGGTGCTACGGCCAAAAGATCTGGAAGGAATCGAAGTGCGCCGTCAACGCGATGGAGAATTTCTTCTGTGGCAGTACCACACCGCTTTCACAATGAAGATGGAACGCATAATCTAAACCCCTAGGCATAAAAGGGAACTTCATGGCGCACAAAGTAACTGCACCTGCAATGCAGCGTGCTCAAAGACTTCTCGAACAACGCGTCACTCCGTTTATCACGCAACGACCACTGAACTTCACAGTCACTGCAACTGAAGAGTGGTTTGAATCCCCGAGCTACGACACGGCAACATCTTCTCCAGTTCAACCATTTGCAATCGGGAGTAAATGGGGACGTGCGTGGCACACGCGATGGTTCCATCTTCAGGCAGTTGTTCCAGAAGAACTCAGCAACGCTCCCCTTGTTGCGTTCTTGGACCTTGGCTTCGTTGGGCGTGGTGATGGTTTTCAAGTTGAAGCAGTCGCGTGGAGTAACGGCGCGATTGTGCACGCTATTCAGCCAGATCGTCGACTCATTCATTTAGGAACTCAAATAGCTGGTAGCGAGATTGACATCTGGGTAGAGGCAGCAGCGACTCCAATCATTGCTGGCCACGAATACGGCTATGGCCCCACGACTTTCGGAGACCCAGCGACAGCACCCACCACACCTATATATACATTGCGTGCTGCGTACATCGCGACCTTCAATTCTGAAGTAAATGACTTGGCAGTCGCACTACATGCAGTCATTGACCTTGCACTAGATCTGCCGGATAATTCTCCACAACGTTCACGCATTTTCTCTGCTCTAGAAAAATGTGACTTGGCACTTGATGTTGCTCATGTGATTGAGACTGCGAGTACCGCACGCCAAGCTCTTGATGCAGTACTCACAGTCGAAAACGGACCTTCGGCACATCGCATCACTGCAACAGGTCATGCGCACCTTGATACTGCGTGGTTGTGGCCAATTCGTGAGACTCGCCGTAAAGCTGTGCGCACTTTTGCAAATGCTGTACATCTACTCGAACAGAATCCAGATACGGTGTATTGCCATAGTCAAGCGCAGCATTATTCATGGGTTGCTGACGATGCACCAGATATATTCGCCAAAGTTGTCAGGTTTGTTCAGGAAGGCCGATGGGAACCAGTGGGTGGAATGTGGGTTGAGACCGACCTCAACTTGCCCGACGGTGAAAGCTTGTTGCGACAAGTCGTTCAAGGCCAACGTGCGTTCAGTGACTGGTTCGGCCGTACATGTAACGGTGCATTCCTTCCCGATGACTTTGGTTATCCCGGTGGATTGCCTCAAATAGTTGCTCATGGCGGATGCAAATGGTTCTTCACGCAAAAACTCAGTTGGAATGAAACCAACAAATTTCCTCACCACACGTTCTGGTGGGAAGGCATCGACGGAACTTCGGTGTTCACTCACTTCAGCCCCGTTGATACATACAACGCAATAATGACGCCATCTCAGTTGCGTTTTGCCGAGCGTAACTACCGCGATCATGTTGGTTCTCACACGTCCTTAGTTCTCTATGGACACGGCGATGGTGGCGGCGGACCTACTCAAACAATGATCGAGCGAGGTCGCCTGGCCGCAAACCTTGAAGGCGTCCCCCAAGTGTCATTTGGAACTGTCAGTGGGTTCTTCGCTGAGGCTGAAGAGGAATACGGCACCACTGCTCCGCGCTGGGTGGGAGAAATGTATTTCGAAAAGCATCGCGGTACGTATTCCACCCAAGTTGGCACAAAGCAAGGAAATCGAAATAGTGAACGTTTGTTGCACGAACTCGAACTGTGGTCTGTTCTTCGTGGCGTGCGGCCAACGGGTATTGACGCTTTGTGGCAGCGCGTTTTGACACAGCAATTCCACGACATCATTCCTGGGTCATCCATTGCATGGGTGCATGATGATGCAGAGGCCGAGCACGCCTCAATTGCAGACGAAATTGAAAACCATCTAGCAAAGATAATTCCAGTGCGTGGCACCGAAGTTCACGTGATGAATCCTGCACCAGTCGCGCTTCATGGCGTTGTCGATGTTGATGCACAACCAATGTGGATTGAAGCACCTGCATTCGGTTCGGCCGCACCAACTAGGGAGCTGCCCGGTGGTCTTACACCTGTAACAGTGAGTACCACTGACGACATCATCACGCTCTCAAATGGGTTGATCTCGGTATCCATTAACCCAGATGGTGCAATTACATCTCTACGAAATAGTCAGCGTGATCTTTTCGCCCCTGGTGACACAGCACAATTCACTCTTCGTCAGGACACTCCCGCTGAGTACGACGCATGGGACATAGACATGGCCGATGCAAATGCTCCAGCAGTTTCACTCGTTGCAGATTCAGTTCCAGTGGTTGTCGAATCTTCGCCGCTACGTGCCACAGTCGAATGTCTCTTCGCTACCGAATCTTCACGATTAGTTGTGCGCTATTCACTGTGTGCGGCTGCAGAACAACTAGATGTGTCACTTGAAGCTGATTGGCATGAGCAGGAACGTCGTCTGCAGTGGACACTTCCCACCGACCTTCGATCGATTGATGCGACATGTGGAACACAATTTGGTCATGTGCGCAGAGCACGCCATTCGAACACAAGTTGGGACATTGCTCGCTTTGAAGTGTGCGCACACCGATACGTAGCTGTAAGTGAACCTGCATTTGGCGCCGCAATTTTGGCCGACGGACCACGTGGCTACGACATTCGTGGAAACTCATTGCGTCTTACCGTGCTTCGCTCCCCGCGCTTCCCAGACCCTGAGGCAGATCTTGGTGCTCAACGGTTGACATGGGCAGTCTTGCTCACACCAGGCGACGCAATTACTAATGGCATCGAGGAGACTGCAGCACGTATGGCGTATCCGCATCGCATTGTTGACGGAACTCCTGGTTTGCCGGATGCAAATTTAGTGATGAATGTTCCTGGAGCACTAGTGAGCGCCATGAAACCTGCAGACGACGAGAGTGGCGACATCATCATTCGTTTGTGGGAGACGCGTGGTGCACGCACGAGTGGCACAATCACAATTACTCAGACTGACGATCAGTTACACATGTTGCGATGCGATGCCCTAGAGAATGCTGAGTCGAATTCATTGCCATCAACGGGTAATGAATTCAGTATCACCCTTCGACCATTTGAAATCACCACATTGCGCGTAACGCAATGACGCTTATTTAGGCGATTGCTCCGAACAATGCCATGAGTGGGCCGGCGGCACGCAAGTCGCCCACTGTGCCATTGCCCATACGATTCATCACATAAGCAAATGTAAGTTCGGCATCGAGATCATTCACTACAAGCGAGCCACCCCAACCGCCCCAGAAACATGCACGTGGGTTCGGACTCAACGGTGAATGCTCAGAGTTAAGGCCATAACCCATACCAAATTTCATGGGCACTCCGAGTACGACGTCCATTCCATTTGACTGCTCGGCGAAGAGTGCGTTCACTCCTTCAGCAGAAAGGAATCGCTTGCCTCCCACTTCTCCGTTATGCGAGATGATGGATTGCAATTGCGCAACCGAACGTGCATTGCCATGACCGTTTGCGGCAGGGCTTTCACAACGCCGCCATTCTTTTGTCCATGACATACGAGCATCCATCATTGGATTCATAAAGGTTCGCATCGCAAGACTGTTCGGGTCTACTTCTGCTGGCAAACCTTGCTCCGCAGGAATGACCAATGCAATTCGTTCATCGTGTTCAGCACCAGTACCAATATGGAAGTCAGCACCAAGTGGTTCGGCAAAGTTCTCACGGAAGAAATTACCGAGCGACTGACCAGTGACGCGCTTGACTACTTCACCAATGAGATAACCCTGCGAGATTGCGTGGTACCCAGATTGAGATCCTGGTTTCCACCACGAAGCCTGCGCAGCAGATGCTGCAGCACACTTGTCATGGTCATACAGGTCTTCAGCAGACATTTTCTGATCCCACCCAGAGAGACCTGCGGTGTGAGCCATGAGATGACGAATCTCTACATCTTCTTTGCCGTTTGCTTTGAACTCTGGCCAGTACTTGTACACGGGATCTGTGAGTGAGAGTTCTCCGCGATCGGCAAGTGTGAGCAATGTGAGAAACATCATTGTCTTCGTGGTTGACCACACATTGATGATGGTGTCGTTTTGCCATTCTGTTGTGCGTTCCATCTCGCGGTGACCCGCCCAAATGTCGACAACCATTTCACCTTTGTGCATGACTGCGAGAGATGCACCTACTTCAAAATCATCATTGAAATTTGCCGCGAACGCATCTTTGACACCTTCATATCCCGAAGATACCGAACCGTTAACTGACACCATGAGAACCCCCTGTTTGGGGCAACCTTACTTGGGCAGACGTAGACAGGCGATACGGGACCAGGAGTCGAAAGTGACAACAGTGTTGTAACGAGAATCTGGCCAGCAACCAAAGGTAGGAGCTTTCAGTTTGGCGGAATCTAAATCGCCAGAAGTGCGGTCGAGTGGCCAGTCGCCCGCAAGGTCGACAGCGGTAAGTTTTCGACTGAGTTGAGCCGGGGTAATGGTGCCGGTGTACGTACCGTCATCGCTGATTTTCGTGAGTTTTGTTTTCACTTGTGTGACTGCTGCAGAAACCTGTTCGACGCTTGTAGCAACGTCATCGACTTTTGATGAAGCATCTTCGGCTGCAGTCACTGCTTTCTTCGCTTGTGACAAAGCGCTGGTGGCATCTGTTTGTGCATCAGCAAGACCAGTCTCTGCATCTGTAATGCGTTGCACCGCTGCATCGAGTTCCTCGACGCTCTGGTTCACCACATCGGACAGATCATCAATCTGTTCAGACAAGCTTGCGACCAACTGCGTCAGTTCCGAATTGTCAAGCGGAGTGCCGGGGTCGATAACAACATTGTCGCCGTCATTCGGCACCGAGTCGTCTGTTGGCATTGTGGTGTCGCTAGCCGAGATAGCGCTTTCGGGATTACGTAATGCAGACGTACCAGCCCAAGCAACCCCCACGACCACAGTGGACAGCGCCAATGCGAATATTGAGATGCCGACAATGTTGGATGAGATCCGTTTCATGCCTTCACCGTACGCAATGGGTGGTCCGAAATGACCACAGGGTCCTATTCCTACTACTGTCACACGTGTTGCAGAGCGCAACTCATTTCCGAGGGGGAACAATGGCAGAGCGATTCGAAAACGGGTACAAGGGACATGTAGCGGTAGTAACCGGTGGCGGTACAGGTATGGGTCGCGAATTAGTGCGGCAACTCACAGCCCAAGGGTGTGACGTTGCTACGTGTGACGTCATCGTTGACAACCTCGCTGAAACTGTAGATATCTGCGTGAAAGATGGCAACCCTGGCGCAATCCTCACTCACATGGCCGACGTTTCTGACGAAGCACAAGTACTTTCATTTCGTGACGCAGTTGCCACTTGGCGCCCGCATGTGAACGTGGTGTTCAACAATGCCGGCATCGGCGGCGGCGGAAGCATTATGGAAAGCGACAGAACTGAATGGGAAAAGACATTCGGAGTGTGCTGGTACGGCGTGTACTACAACACGCGTGCTTTCCTACCTCTACTTCTTAAAGCACCATTTGGACATGTGGTGAATACAAGTTCAGTAAATGGTTTTTGGGCATCACTTGGACCCAACACCGCACACACGGCGTACAGCGCAGCAAAGTTTGCCGTTAAGGGCTTTACTGAAGCTCTTATTACAGATTTCCGTATGAACGCACCCACACTGCGCGCATCTGTTGTTATGCCTGGCCATATTGGAACGTCAATCGCTATCAACTCTGGAAAGTTGCTTGGCAATGACCCCAAAGAGATGAGTGCGGAAAAGTTAGAGAAGGCACGCGCGCGCATGGCCAAAGGTGGCATCGACACAAGCGCATTCAGCGATGAGGATTTACGAGTACTCATGATCGCTGGTGGTGAATCTTTCAGGGACAACGCACCAATGTCAGCAGCCGAAGCAGCAACGTTTATTTTGGACAGTGTGCAACGGGGCGATTGGCGCATTCTTGTTGGAGACGACGCGGTCATTCTCGATGAGATGGTTCGTCTGACTCCCAAAGATGCGTACTTGCCTGACTTCATGGACAAAGTGCGCGAACGAGGCGCCTTCGGTGGCATCACCCGATAGTTGTCGGACGCTCCTGCCTACGCTTCTTTGAATAGTCAACTTATGTTGGCGTGTAATTCATCTTGAATCAAGGTTGATGAGAGACCATTTGTTCATGAAGAAACCTTCACGAACAGCACTCGCAGTGCAGACAATCATTTCCTATGCCGTTGCAAGTGGGTTAGGTCTCTGCCTTGCGGCCGCATATGAGCCAATGCCTACAAAGATCCTGTTCTTTGCAATCCCGGTGGGAGCCATGGTTGTGGCTCGTTATCGCACTCAGCCGGCGTCATCTAAGGTGGCGCAATGGCAAAGAACATCTCTCTCGGATACACAACTGGCTACTGGGGCAGTGGCCCACCTTCAGGCGCACTAGAAGCCATTAAAGAAGCCGACAAGCTCGGCTTCGACAGTGTGTGGACTGCAGAGGCATACGGTTCTGACGCTCTCTCTCCCCTTGCATGGTGGGGTTCGCATACAAAAAACATTCGGCTAGGCACTTCCATCATGCAGATGAGTGCCCGCACACCGGCCACAACTGCAATGGCTGCGATGACTATGGACCACCTGAGTAATGGTCGATTCATCCTTGGACTCGGTGCATCTGGACCACAAGTTGCCGAAGGTTGGTACGGCCAGCCCTATCCACGTCCGCTTGCGCGCACTCGTGAGTACATAGAGATCATCCGTGAGATTGTTCGTCGCGAACAACCAGTGAATTACCACGGTGCGCATTACGACATGCCATACAAAGGCGGCACTGGTCTTGGCAAACCACTCAAGAGCACCATTCATCCGTTTCGCCCGAACATTCCAATCTTTCTTGGAGCAGAAGGCCCAAAGAACGTTGCACTTTCTGCAGAGATTTGCGACGGATGGCTTCCATTATTTTTCTCGCCAAAAGAAGATGGTTTCTACAGGCAGTGCCTTAGTGAAGGATTCGCAAAGAGTGGCGAAGCAAACAAGGCTGACCGATTCGAGATTGCAGCAACTGTCACCATCGTTCCTGGTGACGATGTTGAGAAGTGCGCAGACATGGTGCGACCGTTCCTTGCGTTGTATGCAGGTGGAATGGGTGCACGCGGTGCAAACTTCCACTTCGAGGTTTTCGCACGCATGGGATACGAAGATGTTGCACTGAAAGTGCAGGATTTGTACTTGGCTGGCAAGAAACAGGAAGCCGCAGCAATAATTCCATTGCAAATGGTGGAAGATGTTGCACTCGTTGGCCCCATGGACAAAATCAAGGACGATTTAGCAAAATGGCGCGAGTCGTGCATCACCACATTCCTGGTGGGCGGGCCTGCAAATCTTTTGCCCCTCTACGCCGAAATGATTGCCGGATAAGGACAACCTCAAAGTCCGTTACACGGACATGAAAGAATAAGAACAATGTTTACTCCACCGGATTATCTGTCACCATCTTCTATTCGCCTGTACCAAGACTGCCCGCAGAAATTCAAGATCAATAAGTTCGACAACATCAAAGAGCCTCCATCTTGGGCCACCGAACTCGGCACCTTCACCCATGAGGTTCTCGAGCACTTGTATTTGCTCGATCCATCCGAGCGCAGTCACGATTCTGTGAAGACATTGGCTGGCCAATTATGGGCCGATAACGGTTGGGAAGAGAAAGTTCTGTCGCTTGACGAGCCCAAGGGTGACATCAAGAAATTCAAGCAAACTGCCTTTTCGAACATGATCAATCTCTGGAACCTTGAGAATCCGCAAGAAACGTACATCGATGAGATGGAACTCGAAGTTGAAAGCGAGGTCGAAGGAGTGCGCATGCGCGGATTCATCGACCGTCTTTCCATTAGCGACGATGAGACTGCCATCATCTCCGATTACAAAACCGGCCGAGTTCCTAATCCGCGATACAACACTCCAGATAGACAGTTTTTTCAGCTTCTCGCATATGCACTCATGCTCGAATCTGCAAACGACGTTCAGACATCCCAGCTCGATCTTCTCTATCTCACGGAATCAACAAAGAAGACATTGCAGGTCACCCCTGCCCTTCTTGCTACAGCAATGGGAACAATCGTCGAAACAAAAGAAGCACTCGATAACGCCTGCAACACTGGTGAATTCCACTGCAAGGTTTCGAATTTGTGCGACTGGTGTCACTATAAAAAGACTGGACTCTGCCCAGCCTTTGCAAACAAGTAGCTACTTGTAAATCAAGCAGCCATCGTCAAGATCAACTGTTGGCAAGACTTTGCTTTCTAGCGAATAGTTCTGATCGTGTTTCCACTCTTGTTTGTCACCAGATTTCGGCATCAGGTGTTGACTCCGCATGAGGTAATTCGGATTGAAGTTATTCGGATCCATCCATGGGCCAATTGTCATGTCAGCATCTTCGGGTCGTAGTTGTGGCGTCACACTTTTCACACCTTTTTGTTCCATGTGTTTGAACAAGCGCGTGATGAAGTCACCCATAATGTCAACTCGCAATGTCCAGCTGGCGCGGAAATAACCAAACACCCACGCAAGATTGGGAATACCTGTAAACATCATTCCGCGATATGTCACGGTTTCAGACCAATCAACGGGATTGCCATCAAGATCAAATGGGATATCGCCTAGAACGCTGAGGTGGAACCCAGTAGCTGTCACAACAATGTCTGCGTCAATGACTGTCCCATCTTTGGTAACAACACCTGTTTCGGTAAACGTCTCAATTTCATCGGTCACCATGCTGGCCTTGCCAGACTTAATTCCGGCAAACAAATCACCTTCAGGAACAAATGCAATTCGTTGCTGCCATGGTCGATACTTTGGCGTGAAGTGCTTCGCAATGTCATAACCCTCTGGAAGAAGTGGCTTGATTCCATCTAGAAGCGCATCCTTCACCATCTCTGGATACTGAAACGCCATATCGGTTACTTGTTGGCCGTCGAACAAAATCTTTCGGCGCACAATTTCGTGGATCCACTCTTCGTCTACTTCAAGTTGACGCAAGGTGTCGGCTAGCTCATTCGCATTACGGCCCGGGATGAAATACGTCGGCGACCGTTGCAACACAGTCACGTGTTCGCAGTCTGCAGCCATTGCAGGAACCAAAGTGGCAGTCGTTGCACCAGAACCAATCACTAGGACCTTCTTGCCCTTGTAGTCCAGATCCTTTGGCCATGTTTGAGGGTGCACAATGCGCCCCTTGTAATTCTGCATGCCTGGCCATTCAGGGGTGTACCCCTCGGAGTGCTTGTAATAGCCCTGACACATCCACAAGAAATTTGTGGTCATCTGGAAGGACTCGCCTTTAGCAAGATTTGTAACGGTGACAGTCCAGCGTTGCTCAAGACTGTTCCATGACGCTGCCGTGATTTCGTGACGATAACGAATGTGATTGTCGATGTTGTTCTCAGAAATTACTGCGGCCATGTATTTCTTGATTTCGTCAGCACTCGCGATTGGCGCTGATGTCCACGGCTTGAATCGATACCCAAATGTGTAGAGGTCGCTATCAGAGCGAACACCTGGGTACGTGTGCATATGCCACGTTCCGCCGAACGTCTCATACTTTTCAAGAATGACATACGACTTATTCGGCGCCTGCTCCTGGAGGTGATACGCAGATCCCACTCCCGATATTCCGGCTCCGACAATCAGAACATCAAAATGTTCTGTCCTTTGAGAATTAGATGTCTTGGCATTGTCTGTCATTGTCATCGCACACCTCCAACATGTTCACCCTCGATACTAGATAGGAACAGTGCAATCTCTAGGTGTCGTGCGGACTATCCCGTTGTATCCAGATTGTTCGGTTCTCCTATCAAATTTGTCGTTCAACCCTTTCCTGCCCGATAGGTACTCACTACACTCACCTAGTGAGAAGGGGGTTCTCATGTTTGATCTCATTATTCGCGGTGGCACAGTTGTCGATGGCACAGGAGCACCGGCATTTACTGCTGATGTTGCTGTCAAAGACGGAGTCATTGCACAGGTTGCGTCCACAATTGTTGGTGAAGCAGCAGAAGAAATTGATGCCACCGGCAAACTTGTCACTCCAGGCTTTATCGATATTCACACTCACTACGACGGCCAAGTGAGTTGGGACACACTGCTTGAACCTTCAAGTGGACACGGTGTCACCACTGTTGTTGTTGGCAACTGCGGAGTTGGCTTTGCACCAGTACGTCCAGGGCGCGAGGAATGGCTCGTGCAATTGATGGAAGGTGTGGAAGATATTCCCGGAACAGCTCTTCATGAAGGCATTAAATGGGAGTGGGAAACTTTCCCTGAATACCTTGACGCAATTGATCGTCGTCGTTACTCAATGGATATCGCTGCTTATGTTCCCCATGGTGCTGTTCGTGGTTATGTCATGGGCGACAGAGGGGCGCGTAACGAAGATGCCACTGCTGAAGACATTGCCGAGATGGCTCGCATCGTGCGCGAAGCACGCGAAGCCGGTGCAGTTGGTTTTTCCACCAGTCGAACCATGGGTCACAAAGCAAAAGATGGTGAACCTGTTCCTGGAACATTTGCCAGTAGCGAAGAACTGAATGCAATTGCCGATGCACTCATTGCAGGCGGCGGGGGAATTTTTGAAATCGCTCCTGAAGTACTTCCCGACGGTGGCAACCAGCCCACCATGGGAATGACAGAAGAACTTCAATGGATGGGAGACCTTGCGCTTCGCACAGATTTGAAAGTCACATATTTGTTGTTGCAGTACGCAACGATGCCAGACACGTGGAAGCAAGCGCTCGACTATTCATCAATGATTCTTGAAAAGGGTGGGTACTTGCGACCACAAGTTGCCGCGCGACCATTCGGAATGATGGTGTGCTGGGCTGGGTATCACCCATTTGCCAAGCGTCCCACATTTATTTCATTGGCAGCTACGCACTCACTTGCTGATCTGCGCACCGAGTTGGCAAAGTCTTCAGTACGCGCGCAGATTTTGTCAGAACCAGATGAACCAGTGAACTCTGCAGTGCAGTTCGATGGGCTCGGGCCAGCACTCGGCATGATTCCACATCTCATGTACGCCATGGGCGACAACGTGGACTACGAACCAACCCCTGCGATGTCTGTGAAGGCACTTGCAGATAAGGCTGGCGTTAGCACTTTTGAAATGGCCTATGACTTGTTGAATGAAAATGGTGGCACCGCATCGCTTATGTTCCCCACTTTGAACTATGTCGGCGAAAACCACGACGTCATCTACGAGATGCTTACTCACCCAGCCGCTATCAACGGCCTGAGTGATGGTGGTGCTCACGTGCGCATGATTTGCGACGCTTCAATTCCTACCTACCTATTGACGCACTGGGCACGCGATCGTGCTCGTGGTCCAAAGTTGAGTATTGAAGAGGCAGTGCGCATGCAAACCACCGCAACAGCAGCAGTTATGGGACTCTCTGATCGCGGCCAAGTTGCTGAAGGCAAGCGCGCCGACATCAATGTTATTGATTTTCAGAACCTGCGTCTGAACGCACCGCACGCAGAGAACGACTTACCAGCTGGAGGCCGTCGCATTCTGCAATCAGCCGATGGGTATGTAGCCACAATTGTTAATGGAGCTATCACTCGTCGAAATGGTGTTGATACGGGCGCTCGCCCTGGTCGACTCGTTCGCGCTTAGGCGTGGTCTTCGTGAGTCACCGCTTTTAGGTGACGCACCTCAGATGAAGCCAACGGCAACAAGGCCGCGATAAACACCATCAGTCCTACTGCAATCAGCGCTGTTCGTGCACCAACTAAATGTGTGAACGGGCCAGCCAAGAACAATCCGAGTGGTGCAAACGCGAGCGAACCAAATGCGTCGTACGAACCAACTCGTGACAAAGCTTCTTGAGGAACATTTGTTTGAATCGTTGTCATCCAATTGGCATACATCAGATCAAGTGCAATTCCACCTGCCATTGCCATTAGGAATAGCACCCAAATCGGCATAGGCACAGCGAGAGACAAAATCCATAAACCGACAATTGGGCAAACACCCACTGCAAGAACGAGCGGACGTTGCGGTCGCAATTTCAAAGCCAACGCAGTGCCACTGACTGCACCCACGCCAAACCCAAACATCATGATGCCCATGTCTTTTGCGCCACCTAGTGCTTCTTTCATCTGCACGGGAGCGAGCACGCCTAGGAATCCTTCAAAGCCCATGTGGAAGAAAGCGAAACATACGACAACAATGACTATCCACCGACGTGACGAGAACTCGTACCAACCTCCGCGCAATTGCGCAAATATTGTTTCCCTCGCCTCGCCCTCTTCAGGCTGAGCATTACGAGGCAACTTCATCCGCAGTACCAAGATGCCTGCAACGAGAAAAGAAAAAGCATCAACTAGAAGACCCCA
>Ga0208053_1000004_pt1 | contig 67563 bp, 56 predicted proteins | sample LakMenEpi20May10_FD_150719 | JGI IMG/M metagenome (GOLD analysis project Ga0208053, IMG submission 150719) | Freshwater microbial communities from Lake Mendota, WI - 20MAY2010 deep hole epilimnion (SPAdes) | ecosystem: Environmental > Aquatic > Freshwater > Lake > Epilimnion/Euphotic zone ... | reverse complement strand
TAAGTTCATGAATAGCAGCGAGATTGACAGGACCTAATAAATTAATTTCTTCTTGAAGTTTGTTACAAAACTCTTGCACTTCTTTAACGGTTGTTTTGTCTGTGATTGATTCCGAAAGTATCACCTCATCTAATTGCGACTCATTGATCTCATTTTGAAATTGTTCAAATAATAATTTTGATTCTTGCTCATTCAAGCGAGATTGTTCGAGTTTGTCGCGAATTGGGTGAACTGCTTGTTCAGTTTGTAAGCGCTTTTGTTCACTTTCACGTAGATCAGTTTCTTTTTGAGCAAGATTATCGCGGGATGCAATAAGGACTTTTTCCCGCTCATCTTTCACTGTAAGTTTTTCTCTTAAACTAGCTTGCAGTGTATCAATTTGTTCAGTGTTGATTGAGGCTTTAGCAAGATTTTTTTTATTATTAAGGGAATTATTATCTTCAGATAACAGGGTTACTCTATTATTTAATTCGCCAATTTTATTATCAATAATTTTTAAATTGAAATGGCTTTCCTGAAGTTGAATTTCTGCTTCGTTGACTTGCTTTCTAGCGCTTTCGTATTCAAATTCATGGTTCTTTTTAATCTCTTCAGCAGCAGTTCTTTTCTCCAAAAATCTAAGTAAATCACCTTCTAAATTTTGAATAAAGCTCGATTTAGATGTCTTATCTATCTCAATTTGAGTCAGTTTCACCTGCAGTTCATTTTGCTCGCGCGTAATATTGCTATGCTTTTCATTAGCATAAGCAATGCTTTGTTGAATTTTTTCTACTTCAATCTCTCTTTGATGAAGCTCATTTAAAGCATCTTTCAATTCTTCACTGTACGAGTCTGCCTGCTCTTCATAGTCACTTAATTGGATTTCGGCTTCATTGAGCTTATTTAATACATCTTTATAATTATTTTCTATAGACGGGAATTTAACCTGAAGCGCTTTGAGTCTCTCTTGGCGGATAAGAATCCCATTGAGGGATGCATCTTTGCCGTAGAAAGAAACGCTATTTTTAGTAAAAATATCACCTTGTTGGTTAACTAAGAATTCACCCTGCTCTAAATTACCAATGAAATTTTTATAACTTTCTCCCTTTGGAATAAGATAACAATCCGATAGCCATTCTGATAAAAGATTCATCAAAAGTGGATCGCTAATTTCAATAACATCTAAAGCGGAATTTAATTTATTATTTTTTGGCTTGTAAGCATGAGTAGTATTTAAATTAGCAAGTACCATAGACGCAGGTGGTCTATGAGCTATTGATTCATATTGAGCTAAGATCGCATTCAATTTTCCGCCCAGTGCAGATTCGATAGCTGTTACCCAGTCTGTTTTAATCTTGAGCTTTTCCCACAAGCGATTTGAAGTATTTATATTATGCTGAGAAGTCCAACTTTTAAGGCTTTCATTTCCTTGGGTATCATCCTGAATTTGAGCAAGCGTTTTGATCTCACCCTCAATTTGACTTAATTCCTTTTGTATTTCAATTTGATGCTGTCTTAAAGTATCAATTTCTTCTTCAAGATCGGATGAGAGTGATTTGTTTTCACTTATCTTGTCTTCAATTTTTTCTGCATCTGACCGCTTGTCATTTAAATCAGTTTCTTTATCTTCAAGTTGAGATTTACCAGACAAATCAATATTGATAATCTCATTATTTAGAAAGGAGATACGTGCATTTGTTTCTTCTTCAGTTTTATGAATAAAGTCTATCGTTGCCTTCTCAAGATTTATTTTCTCTTGCGTTGACTGGAATTGATTTACAGTTTGATTAAATTGTTCTGATGATGAAAGGTATTGTGCTTCTACTGATTGAATTGATGACTTAAGAGTATTAAAGCTCTCTTCTTTCGTCTTAAAGAGTTCGCTTAATGCATCTTTCTCAATAACTGCTTCTTCAATTTCTTTTGTAAATTTAAGCTGGTCTTCCGAATTCTTAGCAAGATTAGCTTCAATTTCAACCAATTCTTTTTTACTTCGCTCTAAAAGCTCATTTTGATTTCTAATGTTATTTTCAATATTAGAAACTTCAGAATTGATTTCATAAAAGCTTGCTTGGTTCTTATTGATTTCATCAGAAGCATTAATATGAGCTTGTCTTAAATTTTCGACCTCAGCTTCTATCTTTCTTAAAGCTGCGGTTTGCTGTTCTAACTCATTTACAAGCTTTTCAACTTGAGACTGATGTTTTTTCCAAACGATACTAGCATCACGTTTTTTTAAAACCCAAACTTGTGCTTGATGAAATTTATGTTTCTCGGTTAATTCGTTATACTTTGTTGCAATAACTGCTTGAGATTCAAGCTTTGCAATTTGCTGAATAATTTCATTTACAACGTCCTGAATGCGGCTTAAATTTTCTCGCGTGTCTCTGAGTCTGAATTCTGTTTCACGACGACGCTCTTTGTATTTACTAACGCCCGCAGCTTCCTCAAGATAATTTCTTAATTCCTCAGGTTTGGCTTCAATAATTTGTGAGATGGTATTTTGGCCGATGATGGCGTACCCTCTTCCACCTAAGCCTGTTCCTAGAAAAAGATCAGCAATGTCTTTACGTCTTACAGCTAAATTATTGATGTAATAGGTAGAACCCTTTTCTCTTTCGATAACTCGCTTTACAGATATTTCTGCATACTGCGCCCATTCCGTAGGGGCTTTACCCAAAGAGTTATCAAAAATAAGCTCTACGCTTGCACGAGAAATCGGCTTACGATTTTCTGACCCATTAAAAATAACGGAATCCATATTTTCACTTCGCATCTCCTTAGCTGAAGACTCACCGAGAACCCATTTGACAGATTCCATGATGTTGGATTTCCCACACCCATTAGGGCCTACAATGCCGACTCTTTGACCTTGAAGTTGAATAGTGGTGGGATCTACGAAAGATTTAAAACCGGCTAATTTAAGTTGTATAAGTCGCACAATATTCTTTTATTGAAGTGAAGTAGGTGTTATCTAATAACAGTATAATAACTTTTTTTACTTTCTTATTTTAATCTATGAACGCACTTTCTTTGGGAAAAAAACCAAGCGCAAAACCTACTAAAAAGCTTGAAACTTTCGTTAATCCATGCCCTTCTCGTGACTTCCATATTCATATGCAAATCCCTGAATTTACCTGTTTATGCCCTAAGACAGGGCAGCCAGACTTTGCGACTTTATATCTTGATTACATTCCTAATAAAAAATGTGTTGAGTTAAAAAGTCTTAAGCTTTATATCTGGTCTTTTAGAGATGAAGGCTGCTTCCATGAGGCCGTTACTAATCGAATTTTAGATGATTTAGTAAAGGCAACAGAGCCTCGATTTATGCGTCTTCGAGCTGAATTCTTTGTACGTGGCGGTGTCTTTACGAACGTTGTAGCTGAACACAAGAAAAAAGGTTGGAAGCCTGAGCCTACAATTGACTTAACGCAATTTTCAAAACAATCTAACACCCGATCCTAAAAGGATTGACGCGCCTATCGCTAGAACCTAAGATGGCGTCTTTGATAAATTACCTGGGGGTATAGCTCAGCTGGGAGAGCGCTTGCATGGCATGCAAGAGGTCAGCGGTTCGATCCCGCTTATCTCCACCAAATACCTTATATCAAACGCTGTTCTATAGTAGAATAGCACCTTCTTTTCTTAGGTCCCCATCGTCTAGAGGCCTAGGACACCTCCCTTTCACGGAGGGAACAGGGGTTCGACTCCCCTTGGGGACGCCAATTACCAAGCTAGCTCATCAATTCAGAGATAGCTTCAAACATGCTAGAATCACTTTTTTTAAATTTTCCCATAAAAACTTATGAGCTTAGATAACGTCCTTCCTGGTAAAGATGTTCCAACACATTTCAACGTCATTATTGAAATACCCATGAATGCTGATCCAATCAAATATGAAGTCGATAAAGAGTCCGGTGCGATCTTTGTAGATCGATTTATGGGTACTGCAATGCACTATCCTACTAACTATGGCTACGTTCCAAAAACAATTGCAGGTGATGGTGACCCTGTGGATGTGCTTGTTGTTACACCATTACCTTTAATTCCAGGTGTGGTTGTGAGTTGTCGCGCTGTTGGCATATTAGATATGGAAGATGAACAGGGTCAGGATGCAAAAATTTTAGCAGTTCCTGAAGATAGAATTCTTTCAATCTATTCTCACTGGCAAAAACCTGAAGACATGAATCCTTTGCGCCTCAATCAAATTCAACACTTTTTTGAGCACTATAAGGATTTGGAAAAAGGTAAATGGGTTAAAGTTAAAGGATGGAAAGGCCCTCAAGATGCGCACAAGGAAATTCTCGAAGGCATTGAAAGATACAAAAAGAGTTAGTTATTAAAATCCATGGCGACCCACAATCTCAGACGGGTCTTCATCTTTAAGAAATACGTATTCGCCTGTGACATCAATTTCTACCCAGTCACATACCAAAGACAAAGTTTCGAAGTTTTCATCAATGACGCAGCAATCCAGCCACTTTTTTTCGCCATTGATTAAAATAGCTTGAAAGCCAATTTCTCTCCAAGCATTCACTAAATTTTCCATATCAATAGGATTCATAGCTCCATCTCGAAAGAGGTGTTCATCGTACCAAACTCTAGTGCCTAGCGAAGAAGCATGGTCAATCAAGCACTGATCCCATCCGCCAGGATATTTATCTTCTATGGTTGATCTTCGAACAATAAAATTAAAATGCTCTAATGCAATAGCCATTTAAAAATTTTCTTTCTCTTCTAAAAATCTCCACATACCTGTGGGCAGATCACCAAGTAAAACACTACCAATTCTTACCCTTTTTAATCCAGTCACACGAAGCCCAACAAGCTCGCACATTCTTCTAATTTGTCTATTTCGTCCCTCAGTTAAAACAAAACGCAATTGATCGTCATTTTGCCATTCAACTTCCGCATGCTTTAGCTTGTAGCCATCGAGAGAAAGTCCATGTCTTAATAACTCCAAACCTTGATTTACTAACTTTCCTTCAACTCGAACTAAGTATTCTTTTTCGATAGCACTCTGCTCACCAATAATTGTTTTAGCAATTCTTCCGTCCTGCGTAAGCACCAACAATCCGGAAGAATCAATATCAAGTCTTCCAGCTGGAGCCAATCCATCGGTATTAAATCTTGGATTTCGAGACGAGTGCTGTTTAGAAACCTGAAAATTATCTTGGGTCACGAGACTGGCGGCAGGCGTAAAAGCTTTATCGTCATCAAGATGTGAAATATAACCCACGGGTTTATTTAAGATAACGGTAGCTTTGGAAGACTGCTGAATAGCTGCTTGCTTTTTTAATTCAACTTTTTGTGATCGGTAAGCGCGTGTACCTAATTCAGTGACAACCTTTCCATCAAGCATGACAAGGCCTTGTTCAATATAAGTATCAGCTTCTCTTCTCGAACAAAGGCCAAGCTCAGATAGTATTTTTGAAATACGAACAGCTTCTTCCATTTATATAAGCTTTATGATTATTTAAGTTTGTAAACCAAGATGTTGTCACCCTCTTTAAAACCAAAGATAGAATTACCACCTGCAGCAACAGCAATATATTGCGTACCATCAATCTCATAACTAATAGGTGGTGCATTAACACCTGCATCAACTTTATTTGTCCAAAGTAACTTTCCAGTTTTAGCATTGTAAGCATTAAAATTCCCATTACCCTCACCCATGAAAACAAGATTACCTTCAGTCGCTAATAAGCCTCCTGTTAATGGTTGATCTGTCTTAACTTGCCATTTAATTTTTTTACTATTTAGATCTATAGCAGAAAGTAGTCCCCATCTCTCATCTTGCGTAGGTTCGGAAGAAGCATATCTAATCGCAGGTAAATCATCACGCGCAGGCTCATCAACTAATGTGTATTTAATAGGTGCATGAATAGCTGAAACAAATGCAATTTGATTTTTTTCATCTAGGGAAGTTGGGCCCCAATTAGCACCACCTAAAATACCCGGGTATAAAACTGTACCCTCAGCTGAGGCTTTTGCAAAAAGATTTTTTTGTGGCACAAAGGGTTCTGTTTTTGCCAAAAGATCACCCGTGACACGATTGTGAATGTAATACCAGCCGGTCTTACTGGCCTGACCTACCGCAGGAATCGTTTTACCATCTTTCTTATATTCAAATAATACTGGAGGGCTAGCAACATCATATCCCCATACATCATGAGGAACTTGCTGATAAAACCATTTTAATTTACCTGAGGTTGCATCAAGCGCTACAAGGGAAACAGTATATAAATTGTCTCCGGGTCTTGAAATATCATTCATCTGTGGAGAAGGATTACCTGTACCAAAATATAAAGTATTTGCTTCTTCATCAATAGCTGGGGTGCTCCATGCTGAGCCTCCTCCATACTTCCAAGCCTCTTTATTATTTTTAAGACTTTCTTTTTCTTGAGCAATATTACGGTTTAAAGAAATATTACCTTCAATTGTTTCTCTAAATTTACCCTCCCATCCTTCTGATGGAATCGTATCGAACTGCCAGACACGCTTACCTGTTTGAATGTTATATGCTGCCAAAAATCCTGGACGTCCAAAACGACCATCCACCCCAATCACAGCGCCCATTGGTGCATCTGGTCTGGGTGTATCGACATGTAATCCATATCCCACCCCTGTAATGCCCACAATTACTAAATCTTTGTAAGTTACTGGTGCCATAGCAATGCCTACACCAGTTTGACCATAAACATCCTTTTGACTCTTGCTGTCGGACTGACTTAGTGAGTTACTACTTTCAAATTTATTATCATTATCAGCAACATCAATATCCCAGATTTTTTTACCTGTTTTCGCATCTAAAGCAACCAGTCTTGCATCAACGGTACCTATAAAAATTTTATTACTTGAATATGCCAATCCTCGATTTGCAGGACCGCAGCACATTCTCCAGCTATCTCTTTTTTTATGGTTATAACGCCATAACTCTTTACCTGTCTTTGCGTCTAATGCGACTACATGGTTATGCGGAAGACTGATGAACATTACATTATTAATAACCAATGGGGATGCTTGAAATGTCGCTGCAACACCCGATTTAAATTTCCAAGCGAGTTCAAGATTTTTGACATTATCTTGATTGATTTGAGTTAAGGTCGAAAAGCGTTGATTGGTAAGATTCTTACCATATGAAGGCCATTGCTCGTCTGAGCCAAATTTGAATGACGGAAGCTTGGGTAGAGAAATCTTATCTAAAGACAATGCATCCAGGGAAATAGAATCCATAGAAGCGCAACCTGTGAATATAAGAAAAAAGAAGCTTAATAGAGCCGCTCGGATAGATTTCAACGTATACCCTTTCAAAACGATCGTATGAGATTACTAGATTAAAAAAGCACTTTATGGTTAATGCCTAATACTGATATCTTATCGCAAGCAATCTTTTTTTAATACCAGATATAGACTGACAACCTTACATGCAAAAAAATATAGCAATCATTGGAGCAGGCATTACAGGCTGTTCATTGGCACATTTTTTAGCAAATACCGGATGGGATGTCACATTAGTAGAGAGCCAAGATGATATAGCTTCCGGGGGCTCGGGAAATCCAGTGGCAGCAATTTATCCCAAATTTATGCTTAACGATAAGGCATACAATGATTTCATGCTAAAAAGTTTTATGTTTACGACAGCATGGATAGATAAATCAGGTCTAAATAAAGATGATTATCGATTTAATGGTGCGATTGAAATTTTAGAGGGCGCATATGCTCATAAATTAGAAATTAATTTATTAGGGAAAATGTTAGAAAAAGAAAAATTTTTAAGCTTAATAGATAAGTCTATGCATAAAAAATATCTAATAAAGAAAGATTCAAGTGGTCTTTTTTTTCACCAAGGGGGTTGGGTAAATCCAATTGCTCTATGTCGCCATTTAACAAATCATTCGAATATTAAAGTAATCACAAATCAGGAAATAGTATCAATTGAAAAATTAAATGATCAATGGACGCTTAAAACTAAAGATCAAAAAAATTTCAATGCTTATCATGTTGCTATTTGCAATGCAGCGAATCTACATCAATTCGATTTAACACAACATCTCTATACAGATGCGTTCCGAGGACAAATCAATTGGGTGAATTCAACTTCATTCCAAATGCCGTCAGTCGTGATTTGTGATGAAGGATACCTATCTCCCCTCATTAGAGATAAACATATTTTTGGTGCAACCTACGCCATGAATGACTTTAATAAAGATTTAAGAATAAGCGATACAAAAAAGAATATAGCGTCCATTAAAGAAATACATCAAGGGTTTCATAAACATTGTCTAGCGCAAAAAAAAATTGCTGGTAGAGTGGCTTGGCGAGCATCTCCAAAAGATAGAAAACCCTATGTAGGTCGTGTGTTTAATAATCAAATATTTGAAAAAATGCGCATAAGAGAGCTAGCCCAAGCAGATCATCTTCCATGGTTAGAAAATTTATATATTGCAAGTGGATTTGGTTCCCGAGGGTTCACATTTGCCCCCTACTGCAGTTCTGTGCTCGCAAATTTAATTAATGATAATTTATCACTAGAAGATAAAAAAACATTAAATTATACAAATCCAGAAAGATACCGACTTAAAAAAATGAGTTTAAAAAAAGTGGCGAGCCAAATTTTTAAGGTATAAATTTATATTATGTCGAAAATATTGATTCAAGAAGCAAAAAAATACGAAAGTGAAGGGAATGTTTCTCAAGCTATTATTTCATTTAAGAAAGCCCTGCAATTAGAGCCTGAAAATTACATCATTCAATTGGAATTAGGAAATCTTTGTGCTTCTAACAAACAATTTGAAGAGGCTGCCGGCTATTTTAGAAGATGTCTATATCAGTTCAAAGATAATATAGAAATTAAAAATGCACTTTGTTTTTCTCTTACTTCATTCGGTAACGAGTATTATTTAGAATCAAATTTTCAATTATCAGAAGCTTGCTTTGAAGAAGTTTTAGAATACGAAAAAAATAATTGGGTTTACTACTACAATCTTGCAAATACACAAGATAAGCTTAATAAAATTTCTAAAGCTTATGAGAATTATCAAAAAGCTATCCAACTAAATCCGAATGATGCTGATCTTTGGAATAACAATGGCAATTCAGAACGCAAACTGGGCTATTTGGATAAAGCATTAATATCCTACGAGAATGCCTTGAAGATCAAGCCTTCTCTTTTTCATGCACTAGCCCACCTTACTCATCAAAAACAACATATGTGTAACTGGCATGATATTGACAAATATTTCCAAAAAATATGTTCTGTTGTAAACACAAATGCAGAAGCACTAATTTCACCTTTTGCTTTCGTTGCAAATCCCCTATCGTCTTCTCAAGATCAGCTAATATGTGCAAACCAATGGACACAAAATCATTTTAAAGACCGACCTTTTAAGAAAGAAAAATGGAAACAAAAAAATAAAGTACGTATCGGATATTTATCTTCAGACTTTAAACTTCACCCGCTATATTTTTTAATTCGCGATGTTATCAGATATCACAATCGGGATATTTTTGATATTTATGCATATGATGCAAGCCCACATGAAAATACCAATGAGCGAAATACACTTATTAGCTTATTTGATTTTTATAGGGATATCTCAAGCCTCAATGATGAAAAGGCTATAAGCCTTATTAATAACGATGAAATTGATATTTTTATTGATTTAACAGGCTATACCAATAATAGTCGTGCATTTATTGCACCGCAACTTAAAAATACAACGACTATAAATTGGCTAGGCTATCCAGGCTCGATGGGATTAACCCAAGAAAAACCACTTTATGATTTTATCCTGGCTGATGACTTCATTATTCCTGAAAATGATGAAAAATATTATGCAGAATCTATTTTAAGACTACCCTTTGCCTATCAGCCGAATATAGAAAATCGTTACCAATTGAATCATAAAAATCGCCAAGATTACGGCATACCCTCAGATGCATTTGTATATTGTGCATTTAATCAATCATTCAAAATTACTGAATTCATATTCAAAGCCTGGCTTACTCTTTTAGAAAAATATCCGAAAAGCATTCTTTGGCTGACAGAATCTAATAGCTGGGCAACAAATAATTTAAAAAACTACGCAGAGAGGCACGGCATTAACTCTGAGAGAATTATTTTTGCCAAACGGGTTCCCAATGAAGAGCATATTGCTCGTCACGCCTTGGCAGATATTTATTTAGATACCTTACCTTATAACGCACATACCTCAGCAAGTGATGCATTAGCTATGAATATACCTATCGTCACACTTAAGGGCAAAACATTCCCTTCGAGAGTGGCGGGAAGTTTGCTTCATAGCTTAAATTTAGATGACCTTATTACGGAAGACATTGAAAGTTATATTAAATGCGCTTCTAAGCTGACTGAAGATTCAACATATAGACAAGATATTACTCGTAGACTAACAGAGGCCAAAGCAACTTCGCCGAACTTCAAGCCGCAGTTATTTGTAAAAACTTTGGAGAATATCTATCAAAAACTCATTTAATTTTTCGAAGCAAGAATAACACCAGCGATAATTAAAATTCCACCTAGCCACTCTTGAAGCGCAATAATTTCACCTACAAGAAAATAAGATGAAATTGCAGCGACCACAATTTCAAATAGAAAAAAACTAGAAGCCTCTACTGCTTTAATTTGTGTAACGCCAAATTGTACAAGTAATGTTGAAAAAAAAAGGCTTAATGCAATCACCATCATAATCATGGCATCCGCCGGTGTAAAGAAATCCAATGTTGGCATAGTGTTTCTATCAAACATAATACATATAGTAGCTACTAAGATTACACCAAGCCATATTGCGAGTGCTTTTTGGTCGATCGTCATATGTTCATGCTTCCGTGTCATAACATTTGTTATGGCAAAGCCTATACCTGAGCTAAGAGCTAACCAATCACTTTTTGAATCTAAATGAATCAGATAGCCAGGCTCCCAAAGCATAATGAAAGCACCAATAAGAGAGATAAAAATAGCAATGTAGTGCCGTTTTTGTGTATCTTCATTCAACATAAAATGCGCTAAAAAAATAGTCCAAACAGGAGAGAGGTAAAATAAAAGCATGACACGCACTACCTCTCCGTCAATAACAGCAAGCACATAACTAATATTTGTATAACCTGCGACGAGAGAGAGAAGCCAAAAATCTCTTGACCATATAGGAATCTTTTTCTTAGCAATAAAAAAATAAGGCAGCGCTATTGCAAGTGTCAAAGTAAAAACATAAAGACTGGAATAAATACCTGAAACCCCTACTTTTGCCATCAAGCGATAGGGATACCAAATAATTCCCCAGACAAGAGCACCAAAAAGTAGGGCAAAAATTGGAGGGTAAAGTTTTGTGTTCATGAGAGTCTTGCCCTAACGAAAGCTATCGCTTCATTACATATGTCGTCATTGGAAGCATCAAATAAATTAAGATTTTCCATACTCCTCATCCAAGTCATTTGTCTTTTGGCTAGCTGGCGAGTTGCAAAGACAATCTTATCGATACATTCTTTTTCTTCAATGTCCCCATTAAAGTACTCAAGAGTTTGACGATATCCCACTGATCTCATGGATGGCATATGACTCTGAAGTGTAGGATATTTTTGAAGTAAAGATCTCACCTCTTCAAATAAGCCGGCCTCTATCATTTCATGAACTCTAAACTCAATTCGCTGATGAAGAATTTTTCTATTGCTTGGCATGAGTCCTAATTTACAAACTGAAAACGGGAACACATCTTTATTTTTTGATTGATGATAAGAAGATAGAGGTTTTCCTGATGAGTAAAAAACTTCTAAAGCACGACTGATGCGCTGGGCATCATTAGGATTTAACTTTGCTGCCGTTTCTTTATCAACGGATTTAAGCTTTTCATAAAGCTTAGGCCAGCCGACTTGGCGCGCTTCTTCTTCTATAACTTTTCTAAACTGATCATCAGTCGCTGGCATTTGATTAATTCCTTTTTCAAGGGCATTAAAATACATCATAGTGCCTCCAACAAGGAGCGGAATACGCTTTCGCAATAAAATTTCATCAATACGCTGTAGAGCATCTTGTGTAAATTGCGCTACGGAGTACGATTCATTTGGCTTCATGATATTAATAAGGTGATGAGGTGCCTTTTCTAGAATGTCTTGATTTGGTTTAGCTACACCAATATCCATGTCTTGATATATTTGTGCTGAATCAACGCTAATAATTTCGAAAGGAAAGGTTTTAACAAGCTCAACAGCAAGACTTGTTTTGCCTGAAGCTGTAGGACCAATCAAAAAAAATATAGTTGGCTTGTCTATAGCCATAGTTTAAAAATTCTTAGCGATATTAGGATTGGAAGCTAAATATTTTTTTATACCAATTAAAATATTTTTAGCTAGAAGTTCTTGGTGCTCTTCATTATTTAAAATCTGCTCTTCCTTTGGGTTGCTTATAAAAGCTGTTTCCACAAGAATAGATGGAATATCAGGCGATTTAAGAACTGCAAATCCGGCCTGTTCTACATTTGACTTATGTAGATCATTAATGTCGCCCAATTGCTCCAGCACAAAATTTCCAAGTTTTACACTGTCATTGATCGTTGCTGACTGAGATAAATCGAGCAATGTCTTAGCAAGCATCGGATCTTTATCATCCAAACTTACGCCACCAATTAAATCAGACTCATTTTCTTTATTCGCTAAATATTTAGCGGAAGCTGATGTAGCTCCTCTTTCTGACAATGCAAATACAGAAGAACCTTTAGCCTCTGGATTTGTAAAAGCATCTGCATGAATAGAAACAAAGAGGTCTGCTTTTAATTTTCTTGCCTTAACAACACGTCCATGAAGAGGTACAAAATAATCATCATCCCTTGTAAGCACAGCTCTTAATTGCTCATCATCATCAATAATTTTTTTAAGTTTCCTTGCAATAGATAAGGTAATATTTTTTTCTAAGCTGCCGGCTGCCCCTCTAGCTCCAGAATCTTCACCACCATGTCCAGCATCCAAGGCAATCACGATTTTTTTGTTTAAATTTTTATTTACTTGAGTTGGTAATAGGGCCTCTTGAGATGTTTTTTCTTTTTTAATTTCTGGAGCTGTTAAGACAATCTCTTTTTTTGACGGCGTGAGATCTTTTTTTTCTTTATCTTGAACGAACGCCATTAATTCATCAACTCTTGGATACACATCTATGACCAAACGATGTTTGTATCCACCTGCAGGCTTTAGAGAAAAAATATTAATTTTAGACTCTGTTCTTAATTCAATCACGACTCGAGAAACCTGGTTATTAAACTTCGCAACACGAATTTGTTTAATATTAGGATCGCTTGATAATATTTTAGTGCTTAAATTTTTTAAATCGTCATTAAGGTCAATATCATGAAGATCAATGACCAGGCGATCTGGATTTTTTAATATCATTTGATCATTACTAATAGCTTTGATGGACTCAAGAGTTACACGCGTATACTCTCTTGCGGGCCATACACGTGCTGATTCAATCGAATTTTTTGCCCAGACGTGATTGGAAAATATCCCCAACGTGAGGATAAAAATAATTTTTAGATAATAGTTTTTAAGCATTCACTTCCTATAGTAGTGCAGCCAATCAGATGAAGATGACGGCCAAATGACTCATGGCTTAGCTCAATCGAAATATCAGGCTCCGGAAGAAAATGCCCCGCTTTTTCTGGCCACTCGATTAAACAAATAGACTTTTCATTAAAGTATTCTCTAAATCCAGAATCATCCCACTCATGCTCGCCTTTGAAGCGATAAAGATCAAAGTGATAAATCATAAATTTTTCAAAGTGATAAGGCTCGACTAATGTATAGGTTGGGCTTTTCACTTTATCCTGATAACCAAGCCCGCGAAGGAGACCTCTCACAAATGTCGTTTTTCCTACACCTAATTCGCCTTTTAAATATAAATTCATACCGGGATGTAAATGGTTCGCCATGCTTTCTGCGAAACGAAGTGTTTCACTTTCATCTTTTAAGTCATAATTAGAATCAAACATCATAGACACTACTTATATAAAAAATAATTAAAACATGGCAGACATTTGGGATCAATTAGCATTGCAAATTAAAGACTGGGGCCGAGAAATTGGTTTTAATCAAATTGGCATTGCTGATATAGACCTCAATCATACAAAAGATCATTATCTAGAATGGATTAAACAAGGGTTCCATGGTGAGATGCATTATATGGTAAAACATGGTTCTCGGCGATATCAGCCAGCTGAGTTGGTGCCAAATACCATCCGAATTATTACGGCCAGACTCAATTATCTCCCCCACTCTCACAATTCAGAAACTATTTTAGAGGATGGTCAAAAAGCTTTCATTTCTCGATATGCTTTAGGCCGTGATTACCATAAAGTGATGCGTACTAAATTAAAAAAACTTTCAGAAAAAATTCAAAAAGAAGCATATAAAACATTAGATCGATCATTTGAATTTAGATTGTTTACAGATAGCGCTCCTGTCATGGAGGTTGAGCTTGCTGAAAAATCTGGACTTGGTTGGAGAGGAAAACATACCTTACTCATCAATAAAGAGCATGGCTCCTGGTTTTTCCTAGGTGAGATTTATATCAATTTACCCCTACCCGTTGATAAAAAAGTAGAAAATCATTGTGGAACATGCACAAGTTGTATCGATGTATGTCCCACCAAAGCTATCGTAGGGCCTTATATGCTTGACGCAAGAAAGTGCATTTCATACCTCACTATTGAACATAAATCCTCTATACCTTTGGAATTTAGAAAACAAATTGGCAATCGTGTTTATGGTTGTGATGACTGCCAATTGTTTTGTCCTTGGAATAAATTTGGCCAAATAACTAAAGAGGAAGATTTTAAAGTGAGGCACGGTTTAGATGATATTGAGCTTGTGGAATGCTTCTTATGGACTGAAGCAGAGTTCATCAAATACATGGAAGGTAGCGCAATCCTTCGTATTGGTTATGACCAGTGGTTGAGAAATATTGCGATAGGACTTGGGAACGCTAAAACATCTGAAACTATCGTGAATGCTCTTAAAGGAAGATTAAATGAAGCCTCTCCGCTTGTGAAAGAACATATATCCTGGGCACTTGCGCAACATAATTTTCATATGAATTAAGTATGTCTTTGCTATAATGAGCGGCTATATTGAAATTTTCATCATTAAATCCTTGAGTTGAACGTTATACATGTCGCAAATTAATCAGTCGCCTATCTGGCAAGCGCTAAATCAACATAAAAAAGATATCGAACCCATTTCACTCCGCGAGATGTTCAAATCAGACGCTACTCGGTTTGATCAATTTCATATTCAGTTTAATGATTTACTTCTAGATTATTCAAAACATCTGATTTCAAAAGAGACGATCAACCTCTTAGTTAAGCTTGCAAAAGAAGCTGATATAGAAGGTTGGCGAGATCGTATGTTTAAAGGTGAAAAAATAAACTCCACTGAACATCGTGCAGTGCTTCATACAGCACTTCGTAATCAAAATGAAACACCTATCATGTCCGATGGCGAAGACGTCATGCCTAAAGTTAAAAATGTACTCAAAAAAATGAGACGTTTTAGCGAAGAGGTAAGATCAGGTCAATGGAAAGGCTTCACTGGTAAAGCAATTACGAGTGTTATTAATATCGGCATAGGCGGTTCTGATTTAGGTCCTGCTATGGTATGCCAAGCCTTGAAACCTTACGGCTCAAAAACTATTACACCCTATTTCGTTTCTAACGTAGATGGTGCCGACCTTTCCCAGGCATTAGAAAAATGTGATCCAGAAACAACACTTTTTATTATTGCCTCTAAAACATTTACAACGCAAGAAACAATGACCAATGCATATTCAGCAAGGGATTGGCTTCTCAAGGCTGCAAAAGATAACCAACATATTAAAAAGCACTTTGTTGCATTATCTACAAATCAACATGTCGTATCGCAATTCGGTATCGACACAGAAAATATGTTTGAGTTTTGGGATTGGGTAGGCGGTCGTTACTCTCTTTGGTCTGCGATCGGGCTTTCTATCGCGCTATATATTGGTATGGATAGCTTTGAAGAGTTACTTAAGGGTGGATTTGAAATGGACGAGCATTTTAAAACAGCGCCCATACAACAGAACATTCCAATGATGATGGGATTGCTAGGCATTTGGAATATTAATTTCTTCAACTTTTCAACCCATGCGATCTTAGCTTACGATCAAGGATTGTCAAAACTCGCACCTTATCTTCAACAAGCAGATATGGAAAGTAATGGTAAATTTATCAATCGCGATGGCGAGCACATCGACTTTCATACAGGCCCTGTGCTCTGGGGTGAGGTCGGCACCAATGGCCAGCATGCTTTCTATCAACTCCTGCATCAAGGTACTGAAATCGCCCCTGCTGATTTCATCATGCCTATAGAATCCCATTATAAGATAGGTAAAGACGGTGATGAGCATCACAAAATCTTGCTTTCAAACTTTATTGCGCAAACACAATCCCTCATGCTAGGGAAAACATATGATGAAGCGCGAACTGAGATTGAAAAACAAGGCTTCGAAGGGGAGGATATTGAAAGCTTTATCCCCCAAAAAACATTTGAAGGTAATCGGCCCACTTCATCCATACTTTTTCAAAAACTAACCCCAAAGACTTTGGGTCAACTTATTGCGATGTATGAACACAAGATCTTCACCCAGGGCATCATATGGAATATCAATTCATTTGATCAATGGGGTGTGGAATATGGCAAGCAAATTGCAAAACAAGTTTTACCTAAACTGTCTGAAAAAACACCTACACATGACTTTGACAGCTCTACAAATGGATTAATTAATTACATTAAAAAATATCTATAACCTATTGATATTATTTAATAATTAATTTTTGATTTAATATAGCTGTTCGTAAAGATTCATTCATAGAAGAGCCTAAGCTTGCACCAAATTTACGTGCAAAACGATCAGCAAAACCTTCGTAAGTCGTGAAATCAACTACCTCTTCAACTTTAATAATTTCACGCGCAACATAATCGTAATTACCAAAACTGTCAGCTAACCCTAATTTTATTGCAGCCTCACCATTCCAAAAAAGACCACTAAATGTGTCTGGGGAGTCTTTGAGTCTATTACCACGGCCATCTTTTACCACTTGGATAAATTGTTGGTGCACCTGATTTAGCATTTCTTGAACAAAAGCTTGTTGCTTTGAATTAACTGGAGAGAAAGGGTCAAGCATGGCTTTGTTTGAGCCTGCTGTCATAAGTCGTCGTTCAACCCCTACTTTCTTCATGGTATCTGTAAAACCAAAGCCATCCATAAGGACGCCAATAGAACCTACGATACTCGCTTTATCCACAAAAATTTCGTCGGCAGCCACAGCAATATAATAACCACCTGAAGCACAGATATCTTCTACTACAGCATAAACAGGAATATGGGGATGTAATTTTTTTTGTCGTTTAATTTCATCATTAATCATTCCTGCTTGAACTGGACTTCCGCCTGGGCTATTAATTTTTAAAATAATGCCTTTTGTGCCGCGACTGTCATAAGCCCTTTGTATGCTCTCGAAAAAGTCTTTTGCATTAACCTCATCCTTTTCACCTATCACGCCATTTATTTCAATCAATGCAGCGTGGCTGCTAGAGCCGCCTTTGGTATGCGTAGCGCCAAATGCAAAAAACAAAAGCACAAAAAGATATAAAAATGTAATGGATTTGAAAAAAATACCCCAGCGCCTTGCAATTTTTTGCTCACCTAAAGCTGAAAGCGCAATTTTTTCTAAAGCCTCTCTTTCCCAATGCGTATTTGTTTTGCTTGTCGTTTTTTTTCTCACTGCCATTTGCTATGCTCCATAAATGCTTTAAATAATTTCAACACATAATACATTGTTTGATTCTGTTACATTTAATTTTTGTAAAGCTTCACCGCGACAAGGACCTGAAATACATTCTCCAGAAGCAGGATGGTATATGGCGCCATGCGTAGAACATACAATCCATTCTTTTTGGTCATCCATAAACTCATTGGGCTTGTAATCAAGCTCAATTGGCATATGCCGGCATTGATTAAGATAGGCATGGTACTTGCCTTCAAAAAGAACTACAAAACCTGATTGCGTTGCAGAGGCTATTTGATATTCAAATTTAACGGTTGAGCCTTCACCCTGAAAATCTTTTTTATCTATTTCAATTTTTACGTTTGCACTCATGACAACAAGAAATCTACAACTTCATTAAAAGAGTCAAAACAAGCCAAAGGCTCATAACTCAACAACACGTCTTTAGGCTGAGCTCCGTAAGTCACTGCTATAGTTTGAATATGTGCATTCTTTCCCATTTCAAGATCGTAGTGAGTATCACCTACAATCACTGCGCGGTTAGCTGGAATCTGAGTTTCTTCTAAAATAGCTTCTACCATATGAGGATGGGGTTTAGAAAAGCACTCATCGACAGTTTTAGTTGATAAAAAATATCTATTTAATTCAGTATCTTGCAACGCAAACTTCAACCCTTTTCTGCTTTTACCTGTAGCAACAGCGAGCTTACATTTATTCTGATAAAGTCGCTCAATACCTTCTTTTACCCCATCGAAAAGATATGAATTACCTTCATTTGCATGATAATGCGAGCGGTAACCTTCAGCCACTTTCTCTAATAATTCAGAGGATAAATGAGGAAACAATTTAAGTAATAATTGGTTTAAGCCTAGACCCAAAGTTTTTAAAATTAAAGCTCTGGGGGGTGCTATAACACCAGCGCCTTCGGCTGCTGAAATAACGGCATCCACAATGATGCCTGTCGAATCTGCTACAGTGCCATCCCAGTCTAGAATTACTAAATCAAAACGTGGTGATTTCATATAGCTTGCTGACTTAAAAATGCATCAAGTTCCCGTGGCAAAGGGGCTTTTAACTCCAAAGGCTCCTCAGTTAAGGGGTGTTTCATTTTCATAGAGAATGCATGAAGAAACATCCGTTTTAAGCCCTTTTTTTGGAGCACCTTGTTTAAGGAAAAATCTCCATATTTATCATCTCCTAAAATAGGAAAGCCTAGATGCGCAAGTTGAACCCTTAGTTGATGGGTTCTGCCAGTGATAAGCTTAGCTTCAAGGAGGGTGTAAGGCCCTAAAGATTTTTTTAAATAGAAGATGGTTTTGCTCATTTGATTTTGGCTATCATCTTCATCCTCAGTCACATTGACACGCCTCTCGCCCCCTTGGGTGAATGTTTTTTTGAGCAAAAGTTCGACTGTTTTTTTGGGGTCAGTCCACTCTCCCTCAACCATCATGGTATATTTTTTTTCAATGCGATTATGTCGCATCATGTCGTGCATATTCACGAGCGCCGACCGCTTTTTAGCAATCAATAAAATGCCGGAAGTTTCTCGATCAATACGATGAACGAGCTCTAAAAACTTAGCCTTAGGTCTTGCATGACGAATCAGTTCTATAACACCAAAGTTGAGGCCGCTGCCACCGTGGACAGCATAGCCACTTGGCTTATTAATTGCCAATAACGCGTCATCTTCGAAAATAACATTTGTGTCTAACCAAGCCGTTTGTTGTTGTTTGGGCTCAATAACATGTGGCGCTCTTTCTCCTTCAACAGCGATAGGAGGGATTCTTACTTCATCATCTATTTGAAGACGATAAGTGGTATCGACTCGCTTTTTATTCACTCTCACCTCGCCGCTTCTAAGGATTTTATAAATATGGCTTTTAGGCACATTTTTTAAAATTTTTAAGAGAAAGTTATCGATTTTTTGTGTTTCACTTGCTTCGTCCACAATAACAAATGTGGCTTTTTCATGAGAAAAAATATTTTTAGTGTTTGTGTTTTGCGTCATATTTTGTTTAATTGGGTTTATACCCTATACTAGATGTGTTCAGTCTCTCTTAATCAATTGAATTGAAGAGATAATTTAAGCTGAATTATACCGTGACAACAAATTACTAAGGCTTTTTCCGCTCGCCTTATTTTAAGTAGCGGCCTTGAAACAAGGTTTAAAAATTTAAAGAATATTTTAGTTTTATTGCACATGTACATAACAAAGATTCATAAATATTTTGCTCAACAATCTTACAAATAAGATCTGTGACTAAGTAAATAATTTAAAAAAACTTTTTGAATAGAAAAAGTTTTAATTTAAGAAATACTAACCTTCCTTAAGGTTAGATGTGCACCTGAATAGCTGAAATACATTCTTTATCTTAAAACCTACTTGTAGGAGTTTTAGATAATGAAACGTATGCTTTTTAATGCAACCCAATCAGAAGAATTGCGTGTTGCCATTGTAGATGGTCAAAAATTAATCGATCTTGATATTGAACGTGGAAGTCGCGCTTTAAAGAAAAGTAACATCTATAAAGGCATTGTGACTCGTGTAGAACCTTCACTTGAAGCTGCTTTTGTAAACTATGGTACAGAGCGTCATGGCTTTCTTCCCTTCAAAGAAATTTCTCCGCAATATTTTAAAGATGCAACTCAAAATCGCCCTCGCATTCAAGACGTTATTGAAGAAGGTCAAGAAATTATCGTTCAGGTCACAAAAGAAGAACGAGGCAATAAAGGGGCTGCACTTTCAAGCTACCTTTCTCTTGCAGGACGATACATTGTATTAATGCCAAACAATCCTGATGGCGGAGGCGTTTCAAGACGTGTTGAAGGCGAAGAACGTAATGAATTCCGCGATCATATTTCAAACTTAGATATTCCAGAAGGCATGAGTGTCATTGGTCGAACAGCAGGCGTGGGTTCGTCTCTTGAAGAACTGCAATGGGATTTAAATTATTTAAAGCAATTGTGGACAGCAATTGCTGAAGCATCCCAAGGTCAATCAGGCGCATTCCTGATCTATCAAGAAGGCAATCTTGTGATTCGCGCCATCAGAGACTATTTCCATCCTGAGATAGGTGAAATTCTTATCGATACGCAAGAGATCTATGATCAAGCCACACAATTTATGAATCATGTGATGCCAAATTATGTAGACCGCGTAAAACTCTACGAAGATGAGGTTTCTTTATTTTCCCGCTTCCAAATTGAACATCAAATTGAATCTGCTTTTTCAAGAGAAGTTAGATTACCTTCCGGTGGCGCTATTGTGATTGATCATACAGAGGCTCTTGTTTCTATTGATGTGAACTCATCAAGAGCTACTAAAGGAAGTGATATTGAACACACCGCATTTAATACCAATATTGAGGCTGCTGAAGAAGTGGCTAAACAATTAAGGCTTCGCGACTTGGGCGGTCTAGTTGTAATTGACTTTATTGATATGGAAAGCCAAAAAAATCAACGTGAAGTAGAAAATCGATTTAGAGATGCGCTTCATCACGATCGCGCAAGAGTCCAAACAGGCAAAATTTCGCGTTTTGGATTGCTCGAGCTTTCGCGTCAACGACTTCGTCCAAGTATTGGCGAGTCAAGTAATAGTATATGCACTAAATGTAATGGCACGGGCTCAATTAGAGATATTCAATCATCAGCATTACATATTCTTCGTATGATTCAAGAAGAAGCAATGAAAGAACATAATGCAACTATCTCAGCTCAATTACCAATTGAAGTTGCTACATTCCTTTTAAATGAAAAACGTTCAGATATCTTTAGTCTTGAACAACGCTTAAAAGTTGAAATTATATTAATCCCTAACAAACATCTTGAGTCTCCAAATTATTCTATCTCAAGCGCCAAGCAAGAGGATCTTGCAAATCAATCTAAGCCAAGCTATCAAATGATGGAGTCACTTAACGAGGGCAATCAAGTCTTAAATTATAAACAGGCATCTAATGAACCAAAACAAGAGCCTTTAGTAAAAGGTATCATTCCTGACACCCCTGCTCCGTCAGGATCAGGCAAGCCAAATAAAACATTATTTGGCTTCTTTAAAAATCTGATTGCTGGTGATGATGAAAGCACTGGAAATTCTAGTGAAGAAAAAACGGAAGTTTCTGAAGCAACAGAAAACAATCGTCCAAGACCGCAGCATAATAATCGAGGACGTAATAATCGTAATCAGAAATTTAAACAGCACAATAAAAAGCAACCTCAAGGAGAGATTCAGCCTTCTGAAACGGATGCAAGTTCAGCTTCAGAAAAAGTAACTCCTCCAGTTTCAAGACCGAATCAAGATAATAATAAACGAGGAAGAAACAATAATCGCGGACGATTTAATAAAGATCGTGGTGCGAGATCTAATCAGGGTCCAAATGATTTTGAGAAAAAAGCTTTAGCATCTCAAGAGGCACCCATTTTGAATAAATCTGCTGCTGAAGCAAGACCTAGTCAAGTAACAAAAACAGAGTCTAAGCCAATTGAAGCATCGAAAAAACCTGCTCCTCCAAAGCCTAGAAAAAAAGTAGAAGAAAAGCCAGTTGACCTAAAGGCAATCGGTCTTGAGCTTGTAGAAACAAAAGCTAAATCAAAACCTAAGGTTGCAAAAGAAGTAGAAGAAAAGCCGAAAAAAGTAGCGCCAAAGAAAACAGCTGCTTGGCAAAAGAAAGAAAAAGCTAAAGATGAGCCTATCGTAATGGTTGAAACAAAAGCTGCAAAGAAAAAATCTACTAAATAGATTGTTTAATGAAGCTTACTGATAACCAACCAAGGTAAGCGATTAATACTGACCCAACGACATGAAGCGCAATAAGAGTGAGTGAGGCGACAAGCTCATTCTTTTGCAGTAACTGAAAAATCTCAGCAGTAAATGCAGAGAATGTAGTAAGTCCCCCTAAAAAACCTATATTAATAATAAGTTTCAAATCTGGACTTAAGTCACTAAATAGTTCAAAAGCCCCCATCGATATCCCCATTAAGTATGCGCCTGCAAGATTAACTGTTAATGTGCCCATCGGATATATCGGATGAAGGGTATTTAATAAAATACCTATGCCCCAACGACTCCATGCGCCCATAGCTGCAGCAAAACCTATATATAGAAAATTTTTCAAGATAATTTTAAGAAATGCTCTCGATAATATTTTAATTCGTCGATCGAATCATATATATCCGATAAGGCTTCATGTTTGCTTGTTTTTTTAAAGCCTTGATAGAGCGTGGGTCTCCATCGACGTGAAAGCTCTTTAAAAACACTGACGTCTAGATTTCTATAATGAAAATAACTTTCCAAATTGGGCATATGCTTTGCCATAAAACGTCGATCTTGACAGATTGAATTGCCGCACATCGGAGATTTATTGGGTGCAATATGTTTTTTTAAGAATTCAATGGTTGCTTCTGAAGCGTAATTTTCATCAAAAGACGACTTTTTAACTCTTTCAATCAACCCTGATTTTGAGTGGGTAGATTGATTCCATGTATCCATACCATTCAATATCTCATCTGTTTGATGAATAACAATGACTGGGCCTTCTGCAATAATATTTAAATGGGGATCAGTCACCACAGTTGCTATTTCAAGTACTTTGTCGGTCTCGGTATTAAGGCCGCTCATTTCCATATCAAGCCATATTAAATTATCGTCCGAAGAGCTCATCATGATTTCCATTAAAATAATACTAATTGAGTGAAACAATCTACAACGCAAGATTGTTTTCATACAGAATACTAGAATATTAACTTAATTCAGAGACATTATGGACGAAATACTACGCAACACCTTTATTGCTGTTCTTACTTTAAGCACAGGCATTCATCTATGGCTTGCGCGAAGACATATTAACTTTGTATCCAATCATAAGAACAAAGTCCCTGATGCGTTTAAAAAAAATATCACCCTTAAAGATCATCAAAAAGCTGCAAATTATGCAATCGCAAAAAGTGAATTAGGTTCAAAAGATACAATCATCCAAGCTTCATTGCTTCTTCTTCTTACTCTAGGAGGATTGATTAGTGCGATCTCACATCTTTTTGATTCAATTTCATCGCCCCTCTTAAAAGATATTGCACTAATCTTGAGCGTCATGCTTGTTACCAGTCTGATTGATCTACCTTTCAATTACTACAAAACATTTAAGATTGATGAAGCATTTGGTTTTAATCGTATGACAAAGAAACTATTTTTTTCAGATCTTTATAAGCAGATGATTTTAGGGTTATGTCTTGGTCTGCCTATTTTATTTGTTGCATTATGGATGCTGCAAAATGCTGGGGTCTATTGGTGGTTTTATCTATGGGCAGTTTGGAGTTTATTTAATCTTTTAATTCTTGCAATCTACCCTACTTGGATCGCTCCATTTTTCAATAAGTTCTTACCTCTCAAAGATAAGACCTTAAAAACTAAAATTATTGCGCTATTAAAAAAATGTGGTTTTAAGTCTCAAGGATTATTTGTCATGGATGGATCTGCAAGAAGTAACCATGGAAATGCTTATTTCACAGGCTTTGGCAAAAATAAACGTATCGTATTTTTCGATACGCTTTTAGAACGTCTTAATCACAATGAAATTGAAGCTGTCCTGGCTCATGAGCTTGGGCATTTTCATCACAATCATGTTAAAAAAAGAATTGTAATGATGTTCCTTGTAAGTTTTATTGGCCTTGCAATTTTGGGCTATCTAAAAGATCAAACATGGTTTTATCATGCGCTGGGTATTAGCGAGCCAACAAATGGTAGCGCCTTACTTCTTTTTATGTTGGTTGGCCCCACTTTCATTTTTTTTATAAGGCCTATCATGGCATTCTATTCAAGGCAAAATGAATTTGAAGCTGATCGCTACGCTAAAACTCACTCGAGCGCAAAATATCTTAAAGAGTCATTAGTTAAACTTTACCGAGATAATGCATCAACTTTAACGCCCGATCCATTATATTCGGCATTTTATGACTCTCACCCCCCTGCATTACAGCGTATTGCAAGACTGTAACATTTCAAGGAAGCTTTTTTAACAGCACCAATGGTAAAATGTCGTATACCTTTATGGCACAGCGCTTATAAAAATGGATATTACAACACGCCTAGAATTTGATGCGGGGCATCGCATACCCAATCACAAAAGTAACTGTAAAAATCTACATGGTCATCGTTACGCAATTGAGGTCACGGTTACGGGCCCTATTCATGACGACAGAAAAAGTTCAGACTTTGGTATGGTGATTGATTTCTCTGATGTAAAGCAAATCATTAAGGATTTAGTAGTTGAGCCTTGGGATCATGCGTTCATTGTTTATCAAGACGATAAAGAGATTGTGAATTTTTTAAAAACACTACCAGATCATAAAACCGTTATATTTCCAGTGGTACCAACAGCAGAAAATATGGCATCAGAAGCTCACCGAATTTTAAATAGTGAATTTAATAAACGCTTTGATGGCCAACTTAAAATAAAACAAATTCGTATGTATGAAACGCCCAACAGCTGGGCTGATGCTATATAACTCAGATTACCAAATAAGCTTTTTTTCGCCTTTCATTTTATTCAAATAAGCTTCGTGACTTTTAAGCTCTTCGTCACTTGCTTTAAGAACAAAAAGATTGGCGGGGCGATGAGTATTTTTTTCTCCTGCAATATCTGTTCCGCTATATTGAAAATCAATCATTAGATCTTCTTGTCCGCGAGTCATAGCAAGGTAAACTTCAGCTAAAAGTTGTGCATCCAGCAAGGCACCGTGGAGACTTCTTTGCGAATTATCTATATTATAAAAACGGCATAAAGCATCTAAACTATTTCGCTGGCCTGGCCTCATATCCTTTGCCATTTTTAACGTATCAATAATATTAGCGACCACGTTTTCAATAGGCTGTCTTTCGATTAGTCCAAGTTCCATATTAATAAAACCCACATCAAATGGCGCATTATGAATAATCAGCGTTGTATCTTTTATGAATTCAATAAAATCAGAAGCTATTTCCGTAAATTTTGGTTTGTCTTGCAAGAAGTCTAGAGTAATACCGTGAACTTCTTGAGCTGCAGGATCTATTTCCCTGTCTGGATTCAAATAAAAATGAAAAGAATTATTTGTGGGTCGGCGATTTACGATTTCAACCGCTGCTATCTCAATAATTCGATGGCCCTGATTTGCATATAAGCCAGTTGTTTCTGTATCTAAGAAAATATGTCTCACTATAACCCTTTCAATAAGTTATCAACGCCCTGATTTGCTAGTTGATCAGCTTTCTCATTTCCATCATGACCTGCGTGCCCTTTAACCCAAAGCCACTCAATAACGTGCCCGGAAGCCAATTCATCAAGTCTTTGCCATAAATCTATATTTTTGATAATTTTCTTACTGCTATTTTTCCAGTGATTACGTTTCCATGTATGGATCCACTCCGTAATTCCTTTTTGCACGTAAGTAGAATCCGTGTATATTTTAATCTCTGAAGTCTGCTTAATGATTTCAAGCGCTTTAATTACAGCTAATAGCTCCATACGATTATTTGTAGTATCTTTTTCACCGCCACATATAGATTTCTCATTAGCTCCAGAGATTAATAATGCACCCCATCCGCCGTCTCCAGGATTACCTCTGCAAGCACCGTCTGTATATATGGTAATTGCAGGCTTCATCATTTGACTTTGAAAGTTCTGGATTTTTGTGCTGAATACACCGGCGCTTTAATCAATTTCTTTTTCCATGAAGGTTTAATAGTCGTCATACCATGCACTCTCTTTTGTATAACAAGAAAATAAAAACCTCCCAACATAGGCCACCATCGATCTCCTAGTTTCTCTATAGCATGTATTTTTTTTAACCATGATACTTGCTGAATAGGGGGAACATAACATCCCATTTTCCCTTCAGCCATTTCTAATCCCACAATAGGAAGCCATTCTTTAATTTTACTAAGTGATATAAATTTTGTATTCCAAGGGTAATCAATATCAAAACTTAAAAGTCTTTTTAAACCCCATAAGCTCGCTGGGTTAAATCCAGTAATGATGAGACGCCCTTCCGGCATAAGAACTCGATGGATCTCTTTAAGCAACTCATAAGGCTCGACCATTTGCTCAAGTATATGGGGTGCGATAAGTAAATCTACCGATGCTTCATCAAAAGGTAATGCATCGTTCGACGTCATTAAATCAGCGTGATTTGAGTTTAATGAAAACTTATTTTGGATGCGTGATTGATCTAGAAAGTCAATATCGAAATTACCCATTTGAATCGCATAAAATCCAAACGTATCCATGACTACAGGATTTATATAATCATATTCTAACGTAAGTAAATATTGGCCTAAGGGGCTTTTAAACCATTCTTGTGGTGAAATTTTAGGCATAAATGTATCTTATAATGATCGAAATACTTTACTATGAATACAAATGACAGGCTACAAAGAAAATCAATTAATTCATATAGATCCCATTGAAGCCTTTCAAGATAATTATATTTGGTTAATTCATAACGATCAAAATAGTATTATTGTTGACCCAGGTGATGCTAAGCCCGTCGTAAGTGCCTTGGAGAGAAAAAAACTAAATCTAGTCGCTATTTTAATCACCCATCATCATGCCGATCACATTGGCGGTGTTATCGCACTTCAAGAGAAATATCCACATATAAAGATCTTTGCGCCACAAAAAGATAAATATGACTTTGTCAATATAAGCCTTAAAAATGGGGACGAAATTAATATTCCGGAGCTTCAAATAAACTATAAAATAATTGAAATTCCTGGGCATACCCAAGGTCATATCGCGTATTACGATATGAAAAACCTTTTCTGCGGCGATACACTTTTTGCCTGTGGTTGCGGAAGAATATTTGATGGAACCCATGAGCAAATGTATAACTCGTTAAAAAAAATTAGCGCACTACCCAAAAGCACAAAAGTTTATTGTGCGCACGAATACACTAAAAAAAATATTGCATTTGCCTTGTCCCTTAATCCAAATGATGTAAATCTCAAATCAAGAGAAAAACTTCTATCTAATGTAAAAAATACAATTCCATCCTCTCTCGAGGAAGAATTAAAAACAAACCCTTTTTTAAAATGCACTTCTTTTGAAGCATTTAAGAAGCTTAGAGATCTCAAAGATCAATATTAATATGTCATCGCTATTTAAATATGCCTTATTTTTTATTTGCATCTCAGTATCGATGGCACCTATTGCTTTTGCCGAAAAAAATACCCTAGGAGAAGAAATTAGTATTCTAGATAACGATGTACTTGATCAAGAAATCAATAAGCTAAATTCATTAAACCTAAACTCAGCAGCCCCACCAAGTAAAACACAAAATTACCAAGCCAATAAAGCCGAAATAAATCTATGGCAACGTATTTATTCCAGATTTGAAATTAAGAATGAAAATAATTCAAGATCTAAGAAATATGAAGATTGGTATTCTGCGAGGCCTGAATATGTAGAAAGAATGATGGATCGCAGCCAAAAATATTTATTTTATGTTGTAGGTGAAGTTGAAAAAAGGGGTATGCCATCAGAAATAGCCCTTCTTCCCATGATAGAAAGCGCTTATAACCCTATTGCAAATTCAAGGAGCAAAGCTGTAGGAATATGGCAGTTTATTCCGTCTACAGGGCGAGTCTATGGTTTAAAACAAGATTGGTGGCATGATAAAAGACGTAATGTTGTGGAAGCAACAAATGCTGCTCTTGATTACCTTCAAAAGCTTCATGCATTGTTTGGCTCATGGGACCTTGCTTTGGCTGCTTACAATGCTGGCGAAGGTACTGTAGGTCGGGCCATAGCTAAAAATAAAGCGAAAGGGCTCCCCACTGACTATGCGTCTCTTAAGCTTCCAGGCGAAACGAAAGATTACGTACCGAAGCTGCAAGCTATTAAAAATATTGTTTCAAACCCAACTCAATACGGACTTTATATAGATCCCATACCTAATAAACCTTACTTTACATCTGTGGAAGCACCTGCCGTTATTGATGCTGATCTTGCTGCAAATCTTGCTGAAATTTCTTATGATGAATTTTTACTTTTAAATGCTGAACATAGAAGACCACTTATTAGAACAAACGATAAATCACAACGACTTATTTTGCCTATCAATGCTGCAGATACGTTTGTAAAAAATCTTAGTCAAAATGAAAAACCTTTGGTGTCATGGAATATATACCAACCAAAACATAACGAGAAAATAAAAGCGATAGCAAATAAATTTGATATGCAAGAAAGCGATCTCATCAAAGCAAATGATTTGAATCCGCAAAGAGTAATCAAGACCTCAACGATGATATTGGTATCTAAAAAAGAAGGTGTGGGATCTAATGCGAACCAAGAGATTGATGAGTTAAAAGTTCAAAGTTATAAAAAAACTGAAAGCTCAGTTAAGCCAAACAAGCATAAAGTAAAATCAGGAGATACACTTAATAAAATTGCTAAAAGATATGATATACATATTGATGAATTAAAAGATATCAATCAAATGACTTCCTCAGATATTCAAATTGGGTCTATCCTTCAACTTCAAAGAAGTAATTAATTAACTACACATATGTATTTCAAATATATATTCCTCTTATTCGTTTTGGCAAATATAACATCGTGCAGCGATAAAAAAGAAATCGCTTACAACTATGAAGGTACATTCCAAAGTGAAAGAGGCGGAATGCTTATCGATGCCATGTCTGGTGAGCCAAGCAATCTCATTTCCATGATTGCAGGTGACTCAGCATCATCAGCTATCTCAGGAAATATTTTTAATAAACTTATTAAATACGACAAAAATTTAGAGCTAGCTCCTGAAATAGCAGAAAAATGGACGATTTCAAGCGACCAAAAAACAATTACCTTTTATTTAAAAAAGAATCTTAAGTGGTCTGATGGTCATGATTTAACCAGTGAAGATGTTCTTTTTACATGGAAACTTGTTACCGATGACAAAACAAGAACTCCTTATGGCTCTGATTACAAGCTAGTGGATAAGGCAGAAGTTCCAGATCTTCATACGTTCAGAGTTGTATATAAAAAAGCTTATGCGCCTGCCTTAGATAGCTGGGCAACACTTCAAATTCTTCCGAAACATATTCTGAAGGATGAGGATATTAATCGCACTTTTTTCTCAAGAAAACCTGTTGGCTCTAGTTACTATAAATTAGCAAATTGGGTAAATGGTGAGAAATTAACTCTGGAGGCTAGCTCCTCTTCTGTGATGGGTGAGCCTAATATAAGTAAACTCACTTCCCGTTTCATACCTGATACATCGTCTCAATTTTTAGAATTGATCGCTGATAATATCGACCTTATGAATATTAATCCTATTCAATTTGCTCGCGTTATTCCTTCTAGACCAGACCTGAAGAATAAATTAGCACTTTATAAAGAACTTGGAAATAGCTACACCTACCTTGGCTTTAATTCAAAACGTTCTCCATTTAATGATATTAGAGTCAGGCAAGCGATTAATTATGCGCTTGATAAACAGGAAGTTATAGATGGCGTTCTCTTAGGCCTGGGAGAGCCTGTCGCATCACCCTATAAACCTGGGACTCGATGGAGCGATCGAGCACTTCACCCCTACCCCTACGATAAAAATATGGCACTTAAGTTACTCCATGAAGCAGGCTTTAATGACACTAATCATGATGGTATTTTAGAGAAAGATGGCAAACCTTTCGCATTTGAAATTCTCACCAATCAAAATAAACAAAGAGAGATGACTGCAGTTCTTATTCAAAGAAGACTTAAAGATGTCGGTATTGATGTGAAGATTCGTGTGATTGAATGGGCAAGTTTTGTAAACCAATTTATCAAAACAAGTGATTTTGATGCTGTTATTCTTGGCTGGAGCTTATCGCTCGATCCTGATCAATATAATATTTGGCATTCATCTCAACAAAAACCTGGCCAATTTAATTTTATTGGATACAGCAATAAAGAAGTTGATCAATTACTTGAAGAAGGTCGAACTGAATTAAATCCTGATAAACGAGAAAAAATTTATCATGCTTTTTCAAAAATATTACTCAGAGAAAGCCCTATAGTTTATCTGTACGCTGGATATGGCCTAACTGCTATGAGTAAACGTATCAAAGGTATTGAGTCACCTACCCCACCTGCCGGAATTGCGTATAATTCTTACGAATGGTTTATTCCTTCCACCCTTAGAAGAAATGAAATAACGCCATAAAATGCTTAACTATCTAATTAAACGTTTGTTATGGATGATTCCAATGTTAATTGGTATCAGTCTTATTTCTTTTTTTATTATGCATCTAGCTCCAGGGGACATCACCGCATCAGAATCAGCCTTTAATCCAAAAGCATCTGAAGAATCTCGTCAAAAACTAAGAGCACTTTACAATTTAGATAAGCCCTTGATGACGCAATACAGTTTATGGTTAAAAAGAATTGTGAAATTAGATTTTGGGAATTCTTTTGCTTCGCATCAGCGTCCTGTTTTATGGGAAACGAAAGATGAAAAAGGCAATATCACCAAAGGCATGATTCAAGATGCCTTACCTATAACGCTTATGATTAATCTGATAGGGCTGCTTATTATTTTTGTGCTTTCGATATTTTTAGGCGTTGTTTCAGCAGTAAATCAAAATAAATGGCCGGACCGACTCATAACTATTATTGTATTCGTAGGCTTTGCTGTCCCTGGTTTTTGGTTAGCACTTTTACTGATGTATTGGACTGGGGTGACACATTCTTGGCTCCCCATTTCAGGTCTCCATAGCGCAGGGTATGAAAATATGGATTTAATTTCACAATATCTAGATTTATTTAAACATCTGATACTACCGGTCTTTGTTTCAAGTTTAGGCGGCCTTGCAAGCATTTCTCTGTATGTGAGAAATGGAATGTTAGATGTGCTGCAACAAGAGTTCATAACGACTGCACGCGCTAAAGGACTCACGGAAAATAAAGTGATTTATGGTCATGCATTAAGAAATACATTATTACCGCTTATCACTATTGTAGGCCTATCAATTCCTGGCTTGATTGGTGGCTCTGTAATTGGGGAATCTATTTTTGCAATTTCTGGTATGGGTAAATTATTTTTTGACGCTGTATTAATGAGAGACTTTCCTGTGGTCATGGGAATCCTTACAATTGGATCCGTCTTAACGCTATTTGGAAATCTAATCGCAGATATTGGTTATGCTTGGGCCGATCCGCGAATTAGACGAGGTATTTCAAATTGAAAATCCTCACGCAAAACCCATTAACTTTAAGTGGAATTATAATTATTTCCCTCGTTTTATTTATTGCGGTATTTGCACCATGGCTATCGCCTTACGATCCAAATTACATTGATATTCATTCAATACTTTTGCCACCTTCCGTCTCGCATTTTATGGGAACTGACGGACTAGGAAGAGATGTTTTTTCACGCATGCTTTATGGATCTAGAATTTCACTTTTAGTAGGCATTGTAGCTGTAGGTATTGCTACAGTAATTGGCACTTTTTTAGGTGCCATTGCTGGATTTTATCGTGGATATATCGATTCTATAATCATGCGCTTTGTAGATATTATGTTATCCATTCCTACTTTTTTTCTGATACTTGCGGTCATTGCTTTTTTAACACCGTCAATTTGGAACATTATGATTGTGATTGGACTGACTTCCTGGATGGGTGTTACTCGCCTTGTTCGGGCAGAGTTTTTAAGTCTCAGAAATCGAGAATATATATTAGCAGCTGAAGCTATGGGCGCTTCAGATTACAGGCTTATTTCAAAGCACCTACTCCCTAATAGCCTAACGCCCATCATCGTAACTTCTGTTTTAGGAATTGCAAGTGCAGTATTAACCGAATCTGGATTGAGTTTTCTTGGGCTTGGGGTTCAAGCGCCACAGTCCTCATGGGGTAATATTTTGACCGATGGCAAAGAGTACATTCAATTTGCATGGTGGCTATCATTATTTCCAGGACTGGCCATTTTGATTACAGTCCTAGGTTATAATTTACTCGGTGAAGGGTTAAGAGATCTGCTTGATCCGAAAAATAAGAATCAAAGAAAATAAAGGAATACATGATGGGGTTTTTAACTGGTAAACGGGTTTTAATTCTCGGTCTTTTGAGTGATCGATCTATTGCTTATGGTATTGCTTCCGCAATGAAACGCGAAGGAGCTGAATTAGCCTTTACTTATCAAATGGAAAAACACGATGAACGAGTAAAAAAACTTGCTCAAGATTTTAATTCAAATATCGTGCTACCTTGCGACGTTTCAAGTGACGAGCAAATCGATAATCTATTTCCTTTGTTAAAGAAACACTGGGATAAATTAGATGTTATTGTTCATTCGCTAGCCTTTGTTACTAAGGAAGCTTTAAAGGGAGATTTCGTTGAGGCAACAACGCGTGAAAACTTCAGAGTAGCTCATGATATAAGCTCTTACAGTTTTACAGCATTAGCTAAAGCAGCACTGCCGATGCTGAGCGAGCATGCGAGTTTACTTACATTGAGTTATCTTGGCGCGGAAAGAACAATGCCAAACTATAATGTGATGGGACTTGCCAAAGCAAGTTTGGAGGCTAATGTAAGATACATGGCTCAAAGCTTGGGGCCAAAAGGTATTCGAGTTAATGCAGTTTCAGCAGGACCAATAAAAACCCTTGCTGCATCAGGAATTGCTGACTTTGATCGCATGATAGGCTTTAATGAGAAACATGCTGCATTAAGACGAAATGTTACGATTGAAGAAGTTGGAAATGCTGCTGCATTTCTATGTAGCGATCTTGCATCAGGTATTACAGGCGAAATTACTTATGTAGATGGCGGCATGAATATTACTGCCGCAGGTTCAATCGATTAATTCTTTTGTGTTGCTTCAAAGAATTTTTGATTAACTGATACACTCGACTTCGCTTTTAATCCTTTCAGATAAGCACTCAGGTATTCACTTGATAATGCCTCTGTATAACTAGACGCAAATTCTTTTTTATTTTCTTCGTTGTCATCGTTCGGAAATGCTACTTTACTTACTTTAACAATCACATAACCGTTATTACCATCTACAAAACCACTATAGCTCGGAAGCTTGTCTGTAGGCATCTTATAAGCGTGATTAGTGACAGCCTGACTCAAGCCTTTTGTGTTTTTGCGGTCGACTAAAACTGTAGCCTGCCAATCAATTTTACGAGAAGCATCAGCAACAGACTTTAATGCTGCCTCACCTTCAGTAGCTACTAATTTTTTTGCAGCTTCAAATTTTAAATAATCTTCAATGCTCTTTTTAACCTCAGCAAATGGTTTTGTTGATTGCGCTTTGTAATCAACTACACGGGCGGAAATTAAGTTATTAGGAGTGACTTCAATCGCTTCAGTATTCCTTCGATCCTTAATTGATTCTTTTGAATATAAAGCATTCATCAGTGCTTCATTTTTAAAAAATTTATCTGATTCGTTACGGCTAATCCAATCAGTTTTTTGAATAGGCAGATTAAATTTCTTCGAAACCACATCAAGACTTGATGACTGCTCGTAAACTTTATTACTAAAATCTTCCGCAAGGGCTGCATATTTATCTTGAGCTTTTTGGTAGATTAATTCGGCTTTAATTTGTGGCTTTATGGCATCGAAACCACCCCCCTCACCTATGACTTTTGTTAGCTTAATAATGTGGTAACCAAAGTCAGACTCAACAATACCGCTAATCTCGTTAACTTTCATTGAGAAAACAGCATCATCAAAAGGCTTAACCATCATGCCACGGCCAAACGCACCCAAGTCACCGCCTTTTTTAGCGGATTCAGGATCTTGTGAGTATTTTGTTGCTAGCTCCTCAAATTGCTTAGGATTCTTTTTAATCTGACCTAAGACATCTTCAGCTTTTGCCTTAGCCTTAGCTTTTTCTGCAGGTGCGGCATTCTTAGATGCAGCTATTAAAATATGACTTGCTTCTCTTTGCTGCTGATTTTGATATTTATCTGCATTTGTTTTATAAAAAGCCTTCACTTCATCTTCAGATACAGTAATGCTCGGAAGAATGCTTGTTAATGAAAATACAACAAATTCGGCTTTCACCTGTTCAGGTGCTAAGAACTTTGATTTATTTTGTTCATAGAAAGCCTGCATGTCTTTTTCGGAAATATTTGCCTTAGCCATATATTCTTTTGTTTTGAATTCAGCAACAGTCACTTCCCTTTGTTGAGATGTTGCCTTTAATGTTTCTGTTAAATTATTTGGTGGAATAAATGTAAGTTTTTGAAGCCCATCTCGCACTTGCTGAATGAGTAAATCGTTTCTGATGCTTTCTTCAAATTTCTTAGGGTTAAGCTGATTATTTTGTAGAACTTTATCGTAAAGTTCCTGTGAAAACTTTCCATCTTTTTGAAAATCAGGCATACCAATAATATATTGGCTTAATTGTTGGTCTGTGATTTTAAATTGAGATTTTTTAATATCATTGTTGATTAATTGTTTTGTGATAAGTCCATCAACCACTGACTCTTTGAATTCAAATGAATCAAACATTGCTGGGTCTACTTTCTTGCCTTCACTCATCATCCGATTACGGACATTTTCAATGGCACGGTTATATTCTGGAAGTGCAATTTTATAACCATCAACTTTAGCAATGCTTAAATTATTGCCGGCTTGGTTGAGATATGAATCAATGCCAAATAATGCGAAAGGAATAAGAACGAGCGCTAAAATAACTTGGGCAGCCTTGGTTTGAGCGTAACTTCTAAATTTGTCTAACATTGGATTTATCCTATTATCTTTATAAGCTTTATGATAAAAAAAGTTACCAAAAAGTTCTCACTGAATGAACAAAAAGGCGAATCTTAAGATTCGCCTTAATGATTTGGCGGAGTGGACGGGACTCGAACCCGCGACCCCCGGCGTGACAGGCCGGTATTCTAACCAACTGAACTACCACTCCAAAACTTGTTACTAAAATTGGTGGGTGCTGACGGGGTCGAACCGCCGACATTCGCCTTGTAAGGGCGACGCTCTACCAACTGAGCTAAGCACCCATGCACACTCGTTAGTAAGGCGGCTATTTTACAACATAGTCCTTACCAACGCTAGGTTTACGCTAATGTGTAATGGATTTTGTGATAGTGCTGGCGTTTTTATGGGGTACAGGAACGGCTTTTTGGTCCTTTGTGGCAATATTTTTTGGCATTTTAGTCAAAGCAAGCTCTAAAACTTCGTCTATCCAGCGCACAGGATGAATTTCTAAGGCATTTTTAACTTCATCAGAAATTTCAGTTAAATCTTTGACATTTTGCTCTGGAATAAGCACGGTTTTGATGCCGCCTCTATGCGCTGCAAGCAGCTTCTCTTTTAGGCCGCCAATTGGTAAAACTTCACCTCTTAATGTTATTTCCCCTGTCATAGCGACATCAGCTCGGACTGAAATATTAGTTAAGGCCGATACAATCGCTAAAGTAATGCCAATACCGGCACTTGGGCCATCCTTAGGCGTTGCTCCTTCGGGTAAATGAATATGAATATCATTTTTTTCGTAAAAATTTTCGGCTATTCCTAGTTTGTTGGCGCGACTTCTCACAACGCTCATCGCAGCATGAATAGACTCTTGCATGACTTCGCCTAACTTACCTGTAATAATTGTTTTTCCTTTGCCTTGTAAAACGACAGCCTCAATCGTCAATAATTCTCCTCCGACCTGAGTCCAGGCGAGCCCCGTCACTTGACCTATTTGGTTTTTCTTTGAAGCAAGTCCAATGTCGTAGACTTTAACGCCTAAATAAGCCTCTAAATTCTTACTATTCACAATGACTTTTTTGAGCGATTTTTTGCTCAATAACTCCTTAACTGCCTTTCGACATATTTTAGAGATTTCTTGTTCTAATTTTCTAACGCCCGCTTCTCTCGAATAATACTGAATAATTTCTCTTACAACTTTAGAGGTAATGCTAATTTCAGATTTTTTTAAACCATGCATTTTAAGTTGCTTGGGTAATAAGTATTGCATTGCAATGTTAAGCTTTTCTGCCTCTGTATAACCCGATAGACGAATAATCTCCATTCGATCCAAAAGTGGTTCAGGAATATTCATTGAGTTAGCTGTTGCGACAAACATCACATCAGATAAATCATATTCGACTTCTACATAATGATCTGTAAAAGTATGATTTTGTTCTGGGTCTAAAACCTCTAAGAGCGCTGAGGCTGGATCTCCCCGATAATCTTGACCCATTTTGTCCACTTCATCGAGTAAGAATAATGGGTTAGTGACTCCAGCTTTAGTCATGCTTTGTAAAACTTTACCGGGCATAGAGCCAATATAAGTTCTTCTATGACCGCGAATCTCTGATTCGTCTCGCACCCCGCCTAAAGCCATACGAATAAACTTACGATTTACTGCTTTGGCAATACTTTGTCCTAAGGATGTTTTCCCGACCCCCGGAGGGCCTACTAAACATAAAATAGGCGCTTTCAGTTTATCAACTCGTTGTTGAACTGCAAGATACTCAATAATACGTTCTTTGACTTTCTCGAGACCGTAGTGATCTTCATCCAAGATCTTTTCTGCAAGCGCTAACTCACGACTAATTTTAGTTTTTTTCTGCCAAGGCAATCCTATTAATGTATCAATATAATTTCTTACTACTGATGCTTCAGCCGACATTGGCGACATCATTTTTAATTTTTTGAATTCAGACGTAGCTTTATCGAGAGCCTCTTTTGACATGCCAGATTCTTGAATGCGTTTTTCAAGCTCATCTAAATCCGCGCCTTCATCTTGCTCACCCAATTCCTTTTGAATGGCTTTGACTTGTTCATTAAGATAGTATTCCCTTTGACTTTTTTCCATTTGACGCTTAACACGACCACGAATTCTTTTTTCGACTTGAAGAATATCAATTTCAGATTCCATGATCTTCAGAAGATGATCCAAACGATTTTTAATTTTTAATGTTTCTAAAATCGTTTGCTTCTCTTCTAACTTTAACGTGAGATGCGCTGCGATCATATCTGCCAGCCTGCCAGGATCTGTAATAGCAGCAAGAGATGTTAAGATTTCAGGAGGAATTTTTTTATTTAATTTAACGTATTGATCAAACTGTGAGAATACTGTCCTCATTAATGCTAATGATTCTTTATCTTTAGGTTCAGGGATATTGATTTCATCGAATCGAGCGACGAAACAAGCCTCTTGGTCAAGTACTTCTTTAATTTTTACACGGCTTAAACCTTCAACTAGAACCTTGACTGTGCCATCAGGTAATTTAAGCATCTGAAGAATAGATGCAACAGTGCCGTATTCGTAAAGATCTTTGGCATCAGGCTCATCTTTGCTTGCAGATTTTTGAGCTACTAAAATTATTTTTTTATCTTTATCAGATGCAATTTCTAAAGCTTTTACAGATTTTGTTCGTCCAACAAAAAGCGGAATCACAAGATGCGGATAAACAACTACATCCCTTAAAGGTAAGAGGGGCATGAAATCTTGCTGGGGATCTTTAATTTTAATTTCTTGAGCCATTAGGAGCTTTCATAAGCGTTAATTAATCTTAAACATTGGGTCAGTTTATAATATTTCAAGGCCTTACTGACCAACTGCGAAGCTTATTTTTTTCCTGAAACTTGTTTCTTTTCTGAGAATAAAAGTATAGGTTTGCTTGATTGTTCGATCACACCATCATCAATGACAACCTTTTCAAGATTCTTAATTGAGGGTAATTCATACATCGTATCTAATAAAACATGCTCCATAATTGAGCGAAGACCGCGCGCTCCCGTCTTTCGTTCTAGCGCTTTTTTTGCAATTAGCCTGAGTGCTGAAGTTCTAAATTCTAGCGATACATGTTCCATCGCGAAAAGTTTAATATATTGTTTGGTTAACGCATTTTTAGGCTCGGTAAGAATCTGAACTAGAGCATCTTCACTTAAGGACTCAAGAGTTGCAACAACAGGAAGTCTTCCTATAAATTCAGGAATTAAACCAAATTTAATTAGATCTTCCGGCTCAACATCTTTAATGACATCACCGATTACTTTAGCATCTGCCTTACTATTTACTTGAGCTCCAAAACCAATGCCACCTTTTTCTGATCTTTGTTTAATAATTTTTTCTAGCCCATCAAAAGCACCACCACAAATAAACAATATATTTGTAGTGTCGAGCTGAACAAATTCTTGATTTGGATGTTTGCGACCACCCTGAGGCGGAACTGAAGCGACAGTGCCCTCAATAAGTTTTAAAAGAGCTTGCTGAACACCCTCTCCTGATACATCTCTTGTAATTGAAGGATTTTCAGATTTTCTTGAAATTTTATCGACTTCATCGATATAAACAATCCCTCTTTGGGCCTTTTCAATATCGTAATCACATTTTTGTAATAATTTTTGCATGATGTTTTCAACATCTTCACCAACATAACCAGCTTCAGTAAGTGTTGTTGCATCTGCCATTACAAAAGGAACATCAAGTAATTTTGCTAGCGTTTGTGCTAAAAGTGTTTTTCCGGAACCTGTGGGACCAATAAGAAGAATATTACTTTTAGAAATTTCAACATCTTTGTGTTCAATATCTATCTCAGAATTACTATCTCTAAGTCTTTTGTAATGATTGTAAACAGCCACAGCTAAAGTTTTTTTAGCGCTTGTTTGTCCAATGACATGCTCATCAAGTTGATCACAAATTTCTTTTGGTGTGGGAAGCTGATCGTGATCTTTAGCTTCTTTTGAAGGGCTTTTAACTTCTTCTTTAATAATGTCATTACATAAATCAACGCACTCATCACAGATGAAGACAGAAGGACCTGCAATTAGTTTTTTTACCTCATGCTGACTTTTGCCACAGAATGAGCAATAGAGTAATTTTTCGTTATCGCTTTTAGTAGCCATAAATAGATAACATCAAATGACTTGGGATCTCTTTGAAATAACTTGGTCTACCATACCATAATCTACAGATTGCTCAGCACTTAAGAAGTTATCTCTATCTGTATCTGCAGCAATTTTTTTAAGTGTTTGCCCAGTATGGGTTGCTAAGATTTGATTTAACTTTTCTTTTAAAAATAAAATTTCTTTTGCGTGTATTTCTATGTCTGATGCTTGCCCTTGGAATCCACCTAAAGGCTGATGAATCATTACGCGAGAATTAGGTAAACAGAACCGTTTTCCTTTTTGCCCTGCAGCAAGTAATAAAGCACCCATGCTGGCCGCTTGTCCAATACATAAAGTACTTACATCAGGTTTAATAAATTGCATTGTGTCGTAAATAGCCATTCCTGCCGTGACAGAACCGCCTGGGGAATTGATATACAAAGAGATGTCTTTATCGGGATTGTCTGCTTCTAGAAAGAGTAACTGGGCAACAATAACATTCGCTGTCATGTCATCTACGGGACCTACTAAAAAAATGACACGCTCTCTTAAGAGTCGCGAATATATATCGTAAGCTCGCTCACCTCGACCGCTTTGCTCAATCACCATAGGCACATAGCCTAAATTATTTGGGGTTGTATAAGCCATAATTATGCTTTAGCTGGTCCAGACATAAGCTCATCAAATGTTGTTTTTTTATTTTGCACTTTACACTGCGTCATAAACCACTCAACTACATTTACCTCAGTTGCAAGAGCTGTTGGCTCTTCAAGTCTTGAAGGTTCGGCATAAAACCATTGAACGGCTTCTTCTGTGTCATCAAAATTAAGTGCAAACTCATTCACCATCGCTTTAATTTGATCTGCAGTAGCGCGCAAATTATTTTTTTCTACAATTTCAGCGAGAATCAGTCTGAGCTTGCATGTTTTCTTCGCTTGATCTTCAAACATTGAGGGTTCTAATTTGAATTGTTTTAAATCAGCTCCACGCTGTTTTAAATTAGCGTAGGTCGATTGAGCCATGCGATTGATTTCAACATTAATTAATGTTTTAGGTAAATCTGCCTTACAAATATCTAATAACTGAGTAAAGACCTGCTCTTTTAATTTAATTTTTACTCTTTTGTCTAATTCTTGCTCTAGACTTTGTTTAATTTCTTCACGCATTTGATCAACATTACCATCAACAACGCCTAGCGATTGCGCAAACTGCGCATTAACTTCTGGAAGCTTAGGTTTTGCAATTAAAATAAAATTCACATTATATTGAACTGTTTTTCCTGCTAATTCTTTGGGGTTATGTGTTTCTGGATAATTCACTTCAAATGTTTTGGACTCACCTGCTTTTCCACCAACAAGATGATCATCAAAAATTGCGAAACGAGAATCGTCACCAAGGATAATCTGAATAGGTTTATCGCCTGTCGTTTCAACTTGTTTGTCATTAATAAAGGAAGTTAAAGTTAAAGTAAGTCGATCGCCTTTAGCGGAAGCTTCTTTAGACTCAATAAATTGGGCTCTTTGTTTAAGGAGGACATCGATGGTTTTATTCACATCTTTATCGGTAATTTGAGCGTCAGGCTTATCAATTGAAGCAGCTTTAAAGTCGCCTAAAGTGACTTCAGGGAATACTTCGAATGTCGCTGTATATTCAAAATCTTCATTTACTTGATTAAGGGGCTTATGCTGAATATTAGGCATGCCAACAACACGCAGTTTATTTTCTTGAATAGCTTGGCCAAATGAAGTCTCAATAGCTTCAGAGAAAACTTCTTCTTTTACTTGAGGACCATATTGTTGCTCAATCATCTTTAGAGGCGCTTTACCGGGTCTAAAACCAGGAACTTTTGCTGTTCGAGTTAGACGTTGAAAACGACTCGACATCTCTTTTTGAAGAGGTTCGACAGGCACTTTAACGGTTATGCGTCTTTCTAAATTACTTAATGTTTCAACTGCTGTAGCCATACTTAAAATTCCCTAAAATTCATATCTGTGGTGCGAAAGGAGAGACTCGAACTCTCACGCCTTGCGGCGCTGGAACCTAAATCCAGTGCGTCTACCAATTCCGCCACTCTCGCGATGATTAAAAAAGTTATATATAACAAAAATTTAGCTCTATTTTATAACAAGTTAGTCTTTATCTAAAAGGAATAATTCAATGAATCAATGAAATACGTAGATATTTTGATTTAAGATGTCATAAATTATTAGAAACTATAAAGTCACAAACCCAAAAGATTCAAATTGAAAACACGAGCCCTTAAATTGCAATTTCTCCCGTCCCTATTTTTCGTATGTCTTATAGCCTTCTATCTATCGGGCTGCAATTTTATCAGTTATGAGACCAAACCTATTGCGAATCAACAGGTTATTGAAAAAATCACCGCCAAAGAACCAGAAGATCCGAGATTTAAAGAATTTTTAAAAATTCAGGGATTTAAGGAGGATAGCCTTCCAATTAAAGAATGGGGGCTTAATGAGCTTATGCTTTGCGCACTTTTTTTCAACCCAAGAATTGAAATTGCAAAAAAAGAATGGGATGTTGCAAAGATTCAAGAAATGATCGCTCCAATTAAAGCGCCCTCCTCTGTTGGTTTTGAAAGCGGCAGACAAACTACAGGCGTCAAAGAAAACTCAAGAGATGCTTTTGGATTAAGTTTCACCACGTTATTTGAAACAGCTGATAAAGCTAAAATTAGAGAGGAAAGAGCAAGAAATCAGTCTTTGATCAAACGCTTAGAGCTAAGAAAGCTCGCATGGGATATTAAAACAGATCTCACATTAAATTATCTTCGCTATCATCAACTACTTCTAAATCTTCAAATAATAAGAAGCGAAATTAAACTGCAAAATGAAATCTTAAATATGTTGAAAAAAAGAAAGTCACTTGGGCTAAGTTCATCAATAGATAGCAATTTCAATCAAATTGAACTGAATAAAAACATACAAAAATTAAATGAGGAGCAATACCAACTTAATGAAACAAAATCAAAATTAGCCTCGATTTTAGGTATATCAGCAGAAAAACTTAATACAATGAGAATTGCAAATATAAATATGGATCAAAGCATTGAGATCTTCAGCAAAACGCTTGATGATGAAACAAAACAACGGGATGTTATCAATCTTGGGCTTTTTAATCGTATTGATTTAAGAATAGCTTTAGCAAAATATGCAGTTTCAGAATCGCAACTAAAATTAAATGTAGCAAATCAATATCCAGATATTAGATTTTCACCTGCTTATATTTTTGATTACGGATCCAGCAAATGGCTTCTTGGTGTAACTTCACTAATTCCAACAGTGGAAAAAAATAAAAATCTAGTTGAAGAAGCAAAAAAACTAAGGGACATTGAAAGCTTACAAGTTGAAAAAATCCAAACGTCTATCATTAATGAACTCGCAAAACTAAGAGATAATTATACAAATGCTAAAGATATGGTGAGAAAAGATACTGAGGATCTATCTGCTGCAAATGCCTTAGAAAATTCAATTGAAAGTAAATTTAACCAGGGTGAAATTGACCGAATTGAATTAACTCAACAAAAATTAATTACTATGCAATATAAGCGAAGATTTTATACCAACAAAATTACACTAATGAAAATAGGATTTGATTTTGAAGCGCTTTTACAAGAACCTCTAAACACTAATAAAAATAATGAAAAATAAACTGAATGCCTTTCTTGTAATCCAAGCAATACTAATCCTGATTCTGGTTTGGTTATTAACTTATTTCGGCCGAGATGAATTTAACAATATAAAACCTAATTCAGATATTTCAAAAAACACTCAAAGTTTAATAAAGTCAGCCAATGGGGTTAACTATATAACTCTTAGCCCAGAAATACAGTCAAATAGTGGAATAAAGACCCAACCAGTTCAAACTTCAGATTACATAAAGAATCTTACAAATTATGCAACAGTCCTTAGCATTGACTTATTGATTGAACAAAAAAATAGATTTAATGAAATTAAAAATCAAATAAGCCTCTTATCCAATGAGTTAGAAAGGGATAAAAAAAATTACGAAAGATTCAAAGCTCTTAATGATGATAATAAAAACGTATCAGACAAAGCTTTACAAGAAATGAAAGTCAATTTTGAAAATACAAAAATAAAACTTCAGACCACCCAAGAACTTATAACTGGGATTAAGCAAAATATTAGAGCTCAATGGGGAGAAATAATACTATCGATGATTGATGCTGGGGCACGAAAAGAATTATTTGAATTTCTTGTTCAAGGAAAGGCAAGGATTATAAAAGTAACATTACCTGAAAATGCTGATAATCAACCTCCGAAAAATATTAGTTTAGCTTTAATCGACAATCTAAATGAAAAATTTTTAGCAAGTTATCTTGCAGAATCGCCTACATTAGATAAGTCGATAAAAGGAAAAACTTATTTTTACATTGTTTATAGCAATCAATTAAGAATTGATTCCAAAGTAATTGCAAATCAAGTTCAAGATAAACTATCTTCTGAATCCGGCAAGTACTTAGCAATTCCAAAAGAAGCAGTAATATGGAACTCAGGCCAAGCATGGGTTTACGTTCAATCAAGTGAAAATAAATTTTTCCGTAAATCTATTGAAACAAATACTGAGAGCTCAAATGGTTGGATTGTCAAAGAGAATCAAATTAAAGAAAATGACCTTATTGTAATTAATGGCGCTCAACTTTTACTCTCGGAAGAATTTAAATATCAAATAAAAAATGAAAACGATGATTAAATCAAAATGATGTCTTCTATCGTAAAGTTTTCAATAAGATATACAGGGGTCATCATCGGCCTTGCAGTTATTGCAATAATATTTGGGTTATACCAAATTACCAGAAGTCCCTTGAATGTTTTTCCTGAGTTTGCTCCTAACCAAGTTATTATTCAAACAGAATCTCCAGGACTTTCATCTGATTTAGTAGAGTCGCTCGTTACCCTACCTATTGAGAAAAATTTAGGGGGAACTATCGGCATTGAAACAATAAGATCCCAATCCATCCCTGGACTATCGGTTATCACAATCATTTTTAATGAGCAGACAGATATCTATAGAAATAGGCAGGTAATTTCTGAAAGACTTGCTTCGATTTCAAGCAGTATGCCTCCAGGTATTATCCCTAAAATAACGCCACTAACATCGGCAGCATCATCAGTTTTGGGTATTGGAATTACATCAAAAACAAAATCTTTAACTGAAATTAGGACAGTGACTGATCGAGTAATTATTCCTCATCTCTTGTCAATCCCAGGCGTTGCAGATGTAAATATATTTGGTGGCAAAGTTAAGCAATATCAAATTGAAATCCAGCCAGAAAAATTGATTCAATCAAATATTTCGATTGAACAAATAATTAATGCGGCTAGCAAGTCTTCTGGGGTAAGAGGGGCAGGTTTCATTGAAAATAGCAATCAAAGAATTATTGTTAATACAGAAGGCCAATCTAAATCTTTAGAAGATATTGGTAAAACACCTGTAATTAGTAATAAAAATCAGATCATTTATCTTAAAGATCTAGCTGTGATCAAAGAAGGGTCAGTCCCCACGATCAGCGCAGCATCAATCAATGGTGAGGAAGGAATTTATTTATCTGTCCAAGGCCAGTTGGGTTCTGACACTTATAAACTCACCCAGCTAATTGAGGCAGCAGTTTTAGATATAAAACCATCACTTCTTGATCAAGACATTCAAATCAACCCCGAATTATTTAGACCTGCAAATTTTATTGATGCTTCGATAAAGGGCGTTCGTCTTGACATATTAATTGGCTCATTGCTTGTTATTATAATTTTATTTTTATTTTTATTTAACCTAAGAACGGCTTTTATATCAGCAACAGCAATACCACTTTCACTTCTAAGTGCAATTATTGTTTTAAGCTATTTTAATCTTGGTTTAAATATTATGGTTTTAAGCGGTCTCGCTATTGCTCTGGGCGAGGTTGTTGATGACGCTATAATTGATTCTGAAAATATTTTTAGGCGATTAAAAGAAAATATAAAATTAAAGAATCCACTACCAATTAGCAAGGTTGTTTACGACGCGTCAATGGAAGTGAGAAGTTCTGTAGTATATGCCACGATGATTGTTGTAACTGTTTTTCTTCCTCTTCTTTCGTTAAATGGCGTTGCTGGAAAACTTTTTGGCCCGTTGGGTATTGCATACATCCTATCAATATTAGCTTCTTTAGTTGTCGCGCTCACAGTCACCCCTGCTCTATCTTACCTCCTTCTTGGTAAATCAAACTTCAAGTCATCTGAATCACCATTAATGTCTTACATAAAGAATAAGTACATTGATGTACTTCATTTCATAGAAAAGAAATCAACTGCAATCATTTTGCTAACGTTCACATTTATCTTAATAGGATTTTCATTAGTCCCATTATTTAAAACACAATTCATTCCTCCACTTCACGAGGGTCACTTCATTATGCATATGACTACACTTCCGGGGACCTCAGAAAAAGAATCCTTGCGCATAGGAAACGAAATAAGTAAAAAAATTCGTGATATAACCGGGGTGAAATCTGTTGCACAGTGGGTAGGTAGATCACCAATGGGCGCTGATACATTTGGGACGCATTATAGTGAATTTGAAATTGAACTTAAAAATTCAGACGGGCCAACACAAGATAAAATCTTAGAGCAAATTGAAGACTTAACACAAAATAATAATTATGTAGGACTAAATTTTGCTATTAATACATTCCTAACAGAACGTATCGAAGAGACGATTTCAGGTTACTACTCTTCGGTAGTAATCAATATTTTTGGCACAAATCTTGACACTATTGACCAAGATACTCAAAAAATATCTTCTACTCTGGCTTCTATTAAGGGTACAAAAAATATTAATATAGTATCCCCTGCTGGTACTCCTCAAATTACGATACATTTTTTATCTGAAAAATTAAGCCAATGGGGTATTCAAAAAACCGATCTTCTGAATGCTATTCGTGCAGCGTTTGAAGGACTTCCAGTAGCGCAAGTATACGAAGGAAATGCAAAGGTAAATATTTCTATTATTCTAAACAAAAACTTTCGAGATGATATTACAGATATTCAAAAATTACCTATCATGGCAGCAGATGGCAAAATTGTTGAGCTAGGTCAAGTTGCCTATATTGCTCAAGAAAACGGAAGGTCTAAAATTCTTCATCAAGGAGGAAAGCGCATTCAAACTATAACAGCTGATATTGATGAAAGAGATATTAATGATTTTAATAATGATCTAAAGAGTGAGCTAAATAAACTTAAGTTAAATCAAGGTAACTACTTTGAAATTACTGGGGCAGCTCAGGCGAATGCAAAATCACAAGAGGAGCTTATAGTCCACTCTATTATTGCAGGTGCAGGCATACTACTAATGCTATATATAGCTTTTGGAAATCTGCGCAATTTATTACTTACATTATTTAATCTACCTTTTGCATTAATTGGGGGTGTATTTGCTGTTAGTTTTAATGCAGGTTGGATATCTATTGGCTCACTTGTTGGGTTTGTAACGCTTTTTGGAATTACCTTACGAAATTCAATAATGCTGATATCTCATTACCAACATTTAATTAATGTTGAGAATCACACTTGGAATTTGGAAACATGTATTAAAGGGGCTTCTGAAAGACTTCCTTCTATTTTAATGACTGCTATTGTCACTGCATTAGGTTTGCTTCCATTGGCTCTGGGAAGCGGTCAGCCAGGTAAGGAGATTGAAGGTCCTATGGCTAGTATTATTGTAGGCGGCCTTGTCACATCTACTATATTGAATCTTCTAATACTGCCAAGCATTATGTTACATTTTGGAAAATTCGAAAAAGAAGAATAAATTAATTTTCTTTAAAGAAATCAATCCATTTTTTAATATTAGAAGCCTTGTAAGCAATTTCATCAAATTCGCTTTTTGGATTCGATTGAGCAACAATCCCTCCTCCCGAATAGAAATGAAGCGTGTTATCTTTTTTGATCAATGTACGAATTGCAATATTAGTATCCATTTGGCGATTAAACCCGATATAGCCAATCGAGCCACAATAAATGTCACGTCTATGGGGTTCTAACTGATCAATAATTTCCATTGATCTAATTTTTGGAGTCCCTGTAATGGACCCTCCAGGAAAAGAATCTTTAAGTAACTTAGGCAGAGATGAGTGAGGCTTTAAAATACCTTCTACTATACTTTCAAGATGATGCACATTGCTATATGACTTGAGTTCACAAAGCGCTTTAACATTTACACTTCCAGGAATACAATTTTTACCCAGATCATTGCGTAATAAATCAACAATCATTAAATTTTCCGCGCGATCTTTTTCGCTCTTAAGTAAGCGCTCTGCATTCTCTTTATCTATTGAAGGATTTGGATCTCTCGGCTCAGTGCCCTTAATAGGCCTCGTTTCAACATGTCCATCCGTTGATTTAATAAACCTCTCAGGAGATCCACATAAAACATCAAAATCTTCATGATGTAAATAGGCCATAAAAGGTGAGCGATTAATTGTTCTTAATTTTTTATATCCTGTCCAGCCACTACCTTCACACTGAGCATGATATTTATTGGAAATATTTATTTGGTAACAGTCGCCTGCTTTAATAAAAGCTAAAATTTTATTTACAATCAACTCGTAGGCATTGAAATCTAAAAGTGGTTTAGTTGATGAGCGAGTCTTAAATGAGTGATGACTAGCTTTTGCATTCTTAAATTTTTCAGCAAGATCGTTTAGATAATTATTTGTATCTTTATTTAATAAATGAGATGCAATACATGCTTTTTTTTCTTGATGATCTACAATCAGAGCCCAGTCATAGATACCAACCATCATAAGGGGAATGCCAACATGATCTTTATCGTTCTGAACGTATGTTTGGCCTAATTCGTAAGAAAAGTATCCTAAAGCTCCTCCAGTAAAGGGTAGCGAGGAATTTTGAACTTCAAATCGCGCAAGAACTTTATCTAAAACATCAAAAGCATTTTCCTTAACAATTTTTTTTTGATTGTCTTCTTCAATGCTGACAGTATTTTCATCTGCGATTATTTTGATAAATGGACGGCTGACTATAATGTCGAATCTAGATTTATCTGAAATATTTTTATCTAAATCATCATGAATACCGCTATCTAAATAGCAAGACCATGAATCATCAGCAATAGCTTCAAAATAAACGGAGCTATCCGAAATGTAAGGCAATGAAATGAGGTGTGTATTATTCAACGGCTGTTGAGATTTAAACTTAATGATCTGAAATTATATGCTGATTAAATAATTAAGGGCGCATAAAGCGCCCTTAATTATTTAATGCCTTATAGAAATTTACTCTAGGTTTGCGTGAATTGCGCGCATACCTTCTTCAGTCAATCCTTTAGCATGAATTAATTCTGAAATAACTGCTTCAAGGTAGATCAATGTAGATAATTCAAATGAAGTGCCCATAGGCATTCCTTGGGTAAGACCAAAAGAATCATCATTACCAATTTGTACAGTTAAATCAGCCATATCCGACATAGGTGATTTATTTTTCATTGAAACAACAACAATCTTAGCGCCTTTTGATTTAGCAGTTTCAAGAAGCGGCAAAAGTGTTTTTGTGCCTCCAGAACCTGAAATCACTAGAAATAGATCGCCTGCTTTAATTGCTGGCGTCACAATTTCGCCCACCATATTAACCTGATAGCCACTATGCACGAGACGCATTGCAAAAAAGCGTGAAACAAGTCCTGATCGCCCAGCGCCACCTACAAAAATACGACCTGCTTCATCTATAAGCTTAAGAAGCTTAGCCGCATTACTTTGCTCAGTCACTGCTAAAACGCTTGAAATTTTATCTAATAGTAATTTTTGATGCATGTTGAACCCTTTTTATTTAAAAATAAACAGCCTATAAAAAAAATCCCGACTCATTGCTAAGTCGGGACTTGATTTAGTTCATCAATAATTGTTTCTTAACAATTATCCATGAGCAATTTTTGTGATTTCTGCAGCAGCAGCAGCTGGATCAGCAGCGCCGTAAATTGCAGCACCAGCAACAATAATAGATGCACCAGCATCTTTAACTTGCTGAGTCGTAGCAGCTTTAACACCACCAGCAACTGAGATTTTAACGCCAGTTTTTAAACCAGCAATCATAGCTAAGTCAGCAAAAGGAGTGTGACCAGCAGCTTGTGCATCAAGACCAGTGTGAACACCGATAATTTGAACGCCTGCAGCAACACATTCTTTTGTTAAAGCTTCTTTGTTTGCAACGTTGATCATGTCAACTTGAACTTCTTTACCATATTTCTTAGCAGCAGCAACTACGCCTTTGATTGTAGCAATGCCTGAAGCGCCAAGAACTGTACAGATGTCTGCGCCAGCTTTGTAGAATGGCTCAGACTCATATTCACCTGCATCCATTGTTTTTAAGTCAACAAGGATTTGGTTCTTTGGGAATTTTGCTTTTAATGTTTCAAGAAGCTTGATACCGTTATGCTTAATGCATGGTGTACCAATTTCAAGGATGTCTACGTGTGGAGCAACTTTAGCTGCTAATGCAACTGTTGCGTCAAAATCTAATGAATCTAATGCCATTTGTGTTAAAGCCATGGTTTTTCTCCGTATTTATTACAAGTTTTCTAAAATAGTTCGTTGCTAAAAGGAAGTTTGAACTTCATGAAGCAGGAAACCGATCATATAGGGCTAATCATTTTGTGTCAATAATCAACCCTACTCACTCTATAGTCATTTAAGGTCATTTTTATGACAATAAATGGTTTATAGCTTTTCGTTTAAAGCTGTTTCGAGTTTGTTTTGATCCACTACGAAACCACGAATACCTTCTGAAAGTTTTTCAGTTGCCATCGCATCTTCATTCAATGCAAAGCGGAATTCATCCTCAGTCATTTTAGCTGGGGCTGATTTTGTAGCGCCGCCGTCTTTGAGGAGCCTTGGTAAATCTCCCTGGGTTGCTTCAAGCTCCTGAAGTAAATTTGGTGCAATTGTTAAACGATCACAACCAGCCAGTGCTGTAATTTCACCAATATTTCTAAAGGAAGCGCCCATCACAACTGTTTTATATCCATGCTCTTTATAGTAAGCATAAATTTTACGAACTGATATAACGCCTGGATCTTCTTCAGATGTATATGTATTTCCAGTTTTAGCTTTATACCAATCAAGGATACGACCCACGAATGGAGAAATAAGGAATACGCCAGCTTCAGCGCACGCACGCGCTTGGCCAAAACCAAATAGAAGCGTTAAGTTACAGTTGATACCTTCTTTTTCTAAGATTTCACCTGCTTTAATGCCTTCCCATGTAGATGCCAATTTAATAAGCACGCGATCTTTTTTAACGCCAGCTTCATCATAAAGGCCTATTAATTTTCTACCTTTTTTAACCATTGCATCAATATTAAATGATAAACGAGCATCTACTTCAGTAGAAATGCGGCCAGGAATATGTTTTAGGATCTCAAGTCCTACAAGAACAGCCAACTTATCAGCGGCATCTTCAACTTGCTGAGCTTTATTGCTACTTTTTGATTTTGCATAAGCAATAGCTTCTTTAATCATTGGCTCGCATTGAGGAAGCGTACTTGCCTTTAAAAGTAAAGATGGGTTAGTCGTAGCATCGTAAGGTTTTACTGTTTTAATTGCTTCCACGTCACCAGTATCTGCAACGATCGTTGTCATGCCTTTTAATTGTTCTAATAATGTTGCCATTGCTTTAAATCTCCAAAAAATGATGTCTTTGAAATCGGATCGTAAATTATATATGAATTGACTTGCAATCTCGTGATTTCAAAACTTGTTTTACACATTAGACAGCTCATTTAAAGGCGAATCAACGCATCCAAATGAAATATCTTATAAAATAATCACTTTAATGAAAGTTAACGTATTTTGTTTACTTTTAATCTAATTTTAACGTTATTTAGTCACATTTAACGTAATATATGCTCTATTTTAGGCCACATACTGATCGTCCATTCTTACTACCCCAAGAAATGAAAGGGTTAGGATGAGTATTCAGATGACAATAAGGTGTTAATTTGGCAAAATGACGTCTTTTTATGACACCTACCATTAAAGATTTTGAAGTTAAGATCTTTGTCGTAAAAACCAATTAAACTTAAAACATCATTATAAAAAGTTCAATGTTAAGTTCTTCTCGTTATTAACCTAAGGGCCCTTATGTCAGCACATGTCATTCCATTAGAAAATCTTCGAAATACAGACGTCGGTTCTGTTGGAGGGAAGAATGCATCTCTAGGTGAAATGATTTCTCAGCTTCATGCTAAAGGTGTTCGAGTGCCTACCGGATTTGCAACAACAGCGCATGCATTTAGAGAATTCTTAGCGCATAACAAACTTGATGAAAAGATTGCTAATGAACTGAAAACATTAAATACAGACGATACGACTGCATTAGCAATTAGCGGTAAAAAAATTAGGCAATGGATTGTTGATACGCCCTTCCCTTCTGACCTAGAAAAGTCTATTGAAGAAAATTACACACGACTGATTAAAAATTCTGCAGACGGTACAACATTTGCAGTTAGATCTTCTGCTACAGCAGAGGACTTGCCTGATGCTTCCTTCGCTGGCCAGCAAGAAAGTTTCTTGAATATTCATGGTGTAGAACATATTAAGCACGCCATTAAAGAAGTGTTTGCATCACTTTATAACGATCGCGCTATTTCATACCGCGTGCACAAAGGTTTCGTGCATGCTGATGTTGCAATTTCAGCAGGTGTGCAACAGATGGTAAGAAGTGATATTGGCTGCTCAGGTGTGATGTTTACGATTGACACCGAATCTGGATTTAAAGATGTTGTATTTATAACAGCCTCTTACGGGTTAGGTGAAACAGTTGTTCAAGGCGCTGTTAATCCAGATGAGTTTTACGTTTTCAAACCTCTTCTAAAGGAAGGTAAACCAGCAATCGTAAGACGCTCTATTGGATCTAAAAAAATTAAAATGGTTTTTAGTGATGCTACGCAAGCTGGAAAAAGTACACATACAATTGACGTAGATCCTAAAGAAAGTGATTCGTTTAGCTTAAACGATCAAGATATTCTAGAACTTGCTCAATATGCCGTCACTATTGAATCTCATTATGGATGTCCTATGGATATTGAATGGGGCAGAAATGGTTTAGATGGAAAAATTTATATCCTCCAGGCAAGACCGGAAACCGTAAAGTCTCAATCAAAAAATGCGGTTGAAGTTTTTAAATTAAAAGAAACTGGTAAAGCCATTGTCGCTGGACGTGCGGTCACGCAAAAAATTGGTGTCGGTCCTGTTCGTATTGTGAAAGACCCATCTGAAATGCATTCAGTGCAACCTGGTGATGTTCTCGTCGCAGATATGACTGATCCTAATTGGGAGCCTGTGATGAAAAGAGCTTCAGCACTTGTTACCAATCGAGGTGGACGCACATGTCATGCTGCGATCATTGCGCGTGAACTAGGCATCCCTGCTATTGTAGGTAGTGTTAATGCAACCGAACTTCTTCAAGAAGGTGACATTGTGACCGTATGTTGCTCAGAAGGTGAAACTGGCTTTGTTTTTCAAGGTGCGCTTGAATATGAAGTTAATACAGAAAAAGAAACTGTCCTTTCTACCCCACCAGTGAAAATTATGATGAATGTGGGCAATCCCGATATGGCATTTACGTTTGCTCAAACACCAAATGATGGTGTGGGTTTAGCGCGCCTAGAATTTGTGATTAATAATATGATTGGCATCCACCCTAAAGCCATTTTAAATTATTCAGCTATGCCACAAGATATTCAAAAACAAATCGCGCACCGTGCACGCGGCTACGCTAATCCTAAACAATTTTATATAGATAAAGTGGCTGAAGGTGTTGCAACGATTGCTGCGGCATTTTACCCAAAACCTGTGATTGTAAGAACATCTGATTTCAAATCAAATGAATATAAAAAATTAGTGGGCGGAGATATTTACGAGCCGGATGAAGAAAATCCAATGATTGGATTTAGAGGAGCAGCACGTTACATGTCAGAAGATTTTAAAGAGTGCTTCGTCATGGAATGCCAAGCTATGAAAAAAGTACGTGAAACATTAGGCTTAACAAACGTAGAAATTATGATTCCTTTTGTGAGAACCCTAGAGGAAGCAAAAGAAGTCACATCAATTATGGCAGCTAACGGTCTTAAGCGAGGCGAACATGGTCTTCGTTTAATTATGATGTGTGAAGTGCCTTCAAATGCTATCTTAGCTGAAGCATTTCTTGAATACTTCGATGGATTCTCGATTGGGTCAAATGATTTAACTCAACTTACATTGGGCACTGATCGTGACTCAGGAATTTTAGCGGATGGTTTTGATGAAAGAAATGATGCAGTGAAAGCACTAATTCAAATGGCGATTATAGCTGCTAAAAAAACAAAGAAATATATTGGGATTTGTGGCCAAGGTCCATCAGATCATCCTGACTTTGCTGAGTGGCTTGTTAAAGAAGGCATCTCATCGATGTCACTAAATCCTGATACTGTGATCAGCACATGGAAACGTATTAGCCAAAAATAATGGCACAACAAAAAAGAACAGCGTTCTTTATCTCAGATGGAACAGGCATTACCGCTGGTGCATTAGGTCAACTTTTAGCGCACTTTCCAGAAACACAATTTACGCAAATTAGAATTCCATTTACTGATTCGGACGCTAAAGTAGATGATGCGCAAAAGCGTATCGTCAATGCAAGAATGGAAAATGGCGAAAGGCCCATCGTCATCATGTCAATTGGCAATCAAAAACTTCGTGCGGAACTTAAAGAAGTTGATGCTTATTACATCGATCTTTTTGATGCATTTATTGATCCTTTGGGTATTGAGTTAAAAGAAGAGCCTCTGACTCGCCCAGGCGTGGCACATAGTATTTCAGGCACTAATTATTCAGACAGAATGGAAGCGATTAATTTCGCGTTAGGTCATGATGACGGGATGACACATAATGGTTTAAATCAAGCCAATGTCATTTTAGTGGGCGTATCAAGATCAGGCAAAACACCAACAAGCATTTATCTCGCGATGCAATTTGGTATTAAAGCTGCGAACTACCCTCTCACACCTGAAGATTTTGAAAGAAAAGCGCTGCCACCTATTTTAGAAGGTTATATTGATAAAATTTTTGGATTAACGATACAAGCAGATCGTTTGAGCAGTCTTCGAAGTGAAAGGCGTCCAAATAGTACATATGCTTCGCTTGATAACTGCAGAAAAGAAATTACTGATTGCGAAAATCTTATGAAGCGAGCAGGCATTCCTTGGGCAGACTCTACTACGCGCTCAGTCGAAGAGTTATCAGCTATCATCCTACAAAAAATTCGCCAACCTAATACTTAAAACGTATTACTTTAATTCTACTTTAATTTTATCTACTATCTCTGGTGAGTCAGGCGCTACATCACTCGTAAATGCATATACCTTTTTACCTTGAGGCAATATTAAGTATTTGTGAAAATTCCATTGAGGCATTGAGCCTGAGGCCTTAATGAGCTCTTGATAGAATGGATTTGCATTTTTACCAGTGACGTTTGATTTTGTGGTCATTGGAAATTCAACCGCATAAGTTAATTTACAAAAATCTTTAACTTCTTTATCAGTACTTAACTCTTGGTTAAAGTCATTAGATGGAAAGCCGATCACCAATAAACCTTTACTATGATATTTCTTATAAAGCGCTTCTAAAGAATTAAACTGTGGCGTAAATCCGCACTTACTTGCGGTATTCACGACAAGTATAGGTTTTGACTGATAATCACACAGGTTGATTTTCTCACCTTGTAGTGTATTAAATTGATGGTCATATAAAGAGGGGCAGGCAGCGTAAGTCATGGCTGGTATTATCCAAAAAAATAAAAGTAAAAAAGATTTCATGAAACTTGTCTCAGAGTAGAATGTCAATATGACTTACCAATCTTACTATAATTCAAAAAAATGTTAAAAAAATTAGTCGCTTTTTCAATTTTCTTTGCTTTAGTTACGCAATCAATAATATCTGAAGTAAAAGCAAATACAAATTATGATTATTTGATACACATCAATGAAAGCTTTGATAAGCATCCAATTCATTTAACCGGTTTTTATAGGCAAGGATATTGGATTAAACAGGCTTCACTTTTAAAAAAAGCAGCCTCAACCGGACTCCCCAACAGTGCTTTATGCGAAAAAGGTAATTACGGAAATTTAGTTTTATCTTTAGATCCTCATATTTTTTATAACCCAAAAATGACAACCTTCTACGGCACGCTCAAAGCAAAAATTTATAATCAGGATGGAAAGATCTTAAAGAAAATAAAAGTGGAAGATGAGTTGATCGGCAGAATAGATATCTTGCATGAAATACCGATTGATAAACTATATAAAAAGCTTTTACTGGCACTTGATGAACAAATTAAAAATGATCCTGAAATCACTCTGCGACGCAGTGACAAAAAATCACAAGGAATAGAAGGTACTTTTTGCCTAATGCTAGACTAAGATTTATTTTAAAGAGTTGATAGGTATAGATTTGTTTTTCCATCGAGATAGCGCTTCTGAATAAATAGACTTGCCTTGAGTGTCGATAGATACCATTACTGGCATATCTTTCACTTCAAATTCATATATAGCTTCCATACCTAATTCAGGAAATGCAACTACCTTAGATGAAGTAATGGCTTTTGAAACCAAATAAGCCGCACCCCCTACTGCGCTTAAGTAAACGGATTGATATTTTTTGATTGTCTGCACCGCACTTTCACCGCGTTCTGCTTTTCCAATCGTGCCCATAATACCCAATTCGGCTAACATCATTTCCATAAACTGATCCATACGTGATGCAGTTGTAGGGCCTGCTGGACCTATTACTTCATTACGAACAGCATCAACAGGCCCCACATAATAAATAAATTTATTTTTTAAGTTTACCCCAACAGGTAAAGCTTCTCCCTTCTTAAAGAGATCAGCAATTTTTTTATGTGCACCATCTCTTGCAGTGAGTAATTTTCCAGATAATAAAAGTAAGTCGCCTTCTTTCCACTCTTCAATTGATTTTTTATCGATTGAGTCAAGATTAATTCTTTTAGCTTCTTTTTGAGCAGCCCAAGTATCTTTAGGCCATAAACCTAAATCAGGTATTTTAAAATGTGCTGGGCCTGAGCCATCCAAGGTGAAGTGCGTATGTCTTGTTGCTGCACAATTGGGTATTAATGCAACAGGCAAGGAGGAAGCGTGGCAAGGGTAATCGATGATTTTAACGTCAAGCACAGTGGTTAAACCACCAAACCCTTGTGCGCCTATACCTAGCTGATTTATTTTATTATAAAGTTCTATACGCAACTCCTCCGTCTTATTCTTTGCGCCGCGCTTAACGAGCGAGTGAATATCGATCGGCAACATCAATGACTCTTTTGCCATTAACATTGCTTTTTCAGAAGACCCGCCAATACCAATACCAATCACGCCAGGTGGACACCAGCCCGCTCCCATCTCAGGAATGACTTTTAATACCCAATCTACAATACTATCCGATGGGTTAAGTGTTATGAATTGAGCTTTATTTTCTGAGCCTCCACCTTTTGCACTGATAGAAATACTTACTTTGTTACCTTTGATTAACTTCACGTGCGTGATTGCGGGTGTATTGTCTTTTGTGTTCTGTCTCTTGCCAGCTGGATCTGACACCATAGATGGGCGAAGCGGATTGTCTTGATTTGAATAAGCGCGTTTAACACCTTCATTCACCATATCTTCGATTGAAAGATCTGATTCCCACTCCACATTCATTCCAACTTCAACAAAGGCAATCACAATGCCCGTGTCTTGACATATGGGTCTATGACCTAAGGCGCTCATTTTTGAGCTCGTAAGAATCTGAAGCATGGCATCTTTAGCAGGAATAGATGTTTCTTTTTCATATGCTTCACGCATAGATAGAATAAAATCTTCTGAATGATAGTAAGAAATAAATTGCAAAGCATCACTGATGCTTTCGATAAAATCTTCTTTTTTTATAGATGTCTTCATGTATTAAATTTCAGTAATCTCGATCACTTTTTTTGGTTTGTATTCTGGCATCTGATCAAAATTTAAATATCGATAAATTGAATCTAAGTCTTTCGAAAGTTTTTGATTACTAATAGCAAGATATTCATCAAGCGTTGGAATTTTTCCTAAAGAAGCGCAAACTGCTGAGAGTTCTGCAGATCCTAAATATACTTGTGCATCTTTTCCCATGCGATTATCGAAATTTCGTGTGCTTGTTGAAAAAACATGTGCTCCATCATCAACTCTCGCCTGATTTCCCATGCATAGAGAACATCCAGGTACTTCTGTTCGAGCGCCTACTTTATTGAAGACTTCATATACACCCTCTTTCTTAAGCTCTGTTTCATCCATACGAGTAGGAGGTACGATCCATAATCGTGTTGGGATTTTATCTGTATCTTCAAGCACTCTAGCTGCTGCTCGATAATGTCCAATATTAGTCATGCAACTTCCAATGAACACCTCATCAATTTTATTACCTGCAATCTCAGACAAGGGCTTAATATTATCTGGGTCATTTGGACATGCAATTAATGGCTCTTTAATTTCATCAAGATTAATTTCAATAATACTTGCGTACTCTGCATCATGATCAGCTTCTAATAATGCTGGATTTTTTAACCAATCCTCCATTGCTTTCATGCGACGCAATAATGTTCTTTTATCTTCATAATTGTTATCAACTAAATTTTTAATAAGCGCAATATTAGATTTGATATATTCAATGATCGGTTCTTTATTAAGTTTTACCGTACATCCATTTGCAGATCTTTCAGCCGATGCATCAGCAAATTCAAATGCTTGTTCAATTTTTAGATCAGGCAACCCTTCAATTTCTAAAATACGTCCATTAAAAATATTTTTTTTATTTTGTTTTGCTACCGTGAGATCACCATTTTTAATAGCTGCATAAGGTATAGCGTTTACCAGATCTCTCAGTGTAATGCCTGGCTGCATCTTACCTTTGAATCTCACCAAAACTGATTCGGGCATATCAATTGGCATGGCTCCCATGGCTGCTGCAAATGCTACGAGCCCTGAGCCTGCTGGAAATGAAATACCTATAGGAAAGCGCGTATGGGAGTCACCACCTGTGCCTACAGTATCCGGAAGTAAAAGACGATTCAGCCAAGAGTGAATAATTCCATCCCCAGGTCTCAAAGTAACACCTCCTCTACTCGACATAAATTCGGGAAGCTCGTGTTGTAATTTAAGATCTACAGGCTTCGGATAGGCTGCTGTGTGGCAAAAACTTTGCATGACTAAATCAGCATTAAATCCGAGACAAGCCAACTCTTTTAATTCGTCTCTTGTCATAGCTCCAGTTGTATCTTGAGAGCCTACAGAGGTGACTTTTGGCTCACAATATGTGCCAGGTCTAACACCAACACCTGCCGGCAAGCCGCAAGCTCGACCTACCATTTTTTGTGCAAGCGTAAATCCTTTTTTAGAAGAGGCTACTGGTGCTGGAGTTAAGAATAAAGTACTTGGAGATAATTTTAAAAACTCTCTTGCTTTAGAAGTTAATCCTCGACCAATAATAAGAGGTATCCTGCCACCTGCGCGATATTCATCTGCAAGCGTAAATGGTATTAAATTAAATGTAGCGATGGATTCGTTTTTACTATTTAGAATTTTTCCTTCAAATGGTTGAATAGTAATTTCATCTCCTGTTTTCATCCGACTAACATCACACTCAATAGGAAGTGCGCCTGAATCTTCTGCTGTATTAAAAAATATAGGCGCAATCTTATTACCTAATACAATGCCACCCGTTCTTTTGTTTGGAATAAAAGGAATATCACTTCCCATGTGCCATTGAAGAGAGTTAATTGCTGATTTCCTGGATGAACCTGTTCCTACAACATCACCCACATAAGCTATAGGTAATTGTCTTGTTTTTAAGTCCTGAATTGTTTTAATGCCGTTTGGCATTTTATTCACTAACATCGCTTTTGCATGTAATGGGATGTCTGGTCTCGACCAAGCTTCTTGCGCTGGGGAAAGGTCATCGGTATTTGTTTCGCCATCTACTTTAAAAACAATTGCTTTTATTTCTTTGGGTAATGCGGATTTTTTTAAAAACCAATCGCCATTCGCCCATGACTCCATTAGCTTCATTGCAGCTTTATTACCTGACTTTACTTTTTCACTTACATCGTGAAACGCGTCAAAAATTAAAATGATATGAGATAAAACTTTAACAGCATCATCAGCGAGATCTGAGTCTAGAAGAGAAATAAGTGATTGAACGTTATAACCACCAACCATGGTTCCTAATAATTCAATAGCATACTTAGGTGAAATGATTTTTGATTGTTCTATACCCTTCGCAATATCTGTAAGGTAAGCAGCCTTAATATAAGCAGCTTGATCAACACCTGATGGAACGCGATGACAAAATAATTCCATCAACGTCTGAGTATCTTTTGTATCGGGTGACTTTAATAAGGTGACGAGTTCTGCGGTTTGCTTTGCTGTCAGAGGAAGTGGCGGCAGGCCCTCATTTAAACGATTAGCGGCTTCTTTTCTGTAATCATCGATCATTGGATTTTGATGGGCTTTAAAAAGGTAATTGAATATCGATTAGTATAAAGCCAATGCATTCGTCTTTAAAAGATAAATCACTAGAATATGGCGGAAGGGGCGGGATTCGAACCCGCGTTAGGTTATTCACCTAAACACGCTTTCCAGGCGTGCGACTTAAACCGCTCATCCACCCTTCCGAAAAGAGTCGGCATTATAACTTATGCCTCACTTCGCTTTAAGAATGATCTTTTCTCTCTTGATTAAAGTTCGCAGTCGTATTAAGGTTGACCTATTGAATTTATTTACCGTACGTCTACCGCAGTACATCCGTTTTAATAATTTCATAACTTATTGATTTATTTAGCATTTATTATTAATTAACTATTAACTTAGGGGCGATTTATGGGCTTAGAAACATTAAATAATCTTGGAGTAAAACATCCATTTAAGGCCAAATATGACAATTATATTGGCGGTAAATTTGTACCTCCAGTAGACGGCAAATACTTTGAAAATATTTCACCAGTCACCGGCAAAGTTTTTTGTGAGGTTGCACGTTCAAACGAAAAAGATATTAATTTGGCGCTAGATGCAGCGCATGCAGCCAAAGATGGCTGGGCTAAGAAGAGCCCTACTGAACGCGCAAATATTTTGATGCAAGTAGCAGACATCATGGAAAAAAATCTTTCAACGATTGCGATTGCTGAAACAATCGACAATGGCAAGCCTCTCCGTGAAACAACTTATGCTGACATTCCATTAGCGATCGATCACTTCAGATACTTTGCAAGCTGTGTAAGAGCGCAAGAAGGCAGTATCGGTGAAATCGATCACGAGACAATGGCTTATCATTTTCATGAGCCTTTAGGTGTTGTCGGACAAATTATTCCATGGAACTTCCCTATTCTTATGGCAGCCTGGAAATTAGCGCCTGCGATTGCTGCAGGTAATTGTGTAGTCATTAAACCAGCAGAACAAACACCTGTATCACTCCTAGTTGTGCTTGAGTTAGTAGGTCATCTCATCCCCCCTGGTGTATTAAATATTGTGAATGGTTTCGGTTTAGAAGCTGGTAAACCACTTGCAAGCTCGCCACGTATTGCAAAAATTGCATTCACAGGCGAAACATCAACAGGTCGATTGATTATGCAATATGCATCACAAAATCTTATTCCAGTAACTTTAGAGCTTGGTGGTAAATCACCTAATATCTTCTTTGAAGATGTGATGGATAAAGATGACAACTTCTTTGATAAAGCGCTAGAAGGCTTTACATTGTTTGCGCTCAATCAAGGTGAAGTATGTACATGCCCTTCACGTGCCTTAATCCAAGAATCTATTTACGATAAATTTATGGAGCGTGCACTTAAACGTGTTGCGGCAATCAAACAAGACAATCCTCTTGATATGACAACAATGATCGGCGCTCAAGCATCAAGTGAGCAAGTTGAAAAAATTATGTCTTATATGAAGATTGGTCAAGAAGAAGGCGCTCAAATCCTCATCGGTGGTAATCGTAAAAAATTAAGTGGTGAACTCGCAGAAGGATATTACATTGAACCTACTGTATTCAAAGGTCATAACAAAATGCGTATTTTCCAAGAGGAAATTTTTGGACCTGTCGTTTCAGTTACAACATTTAAAGATGAAGATGAAGCGCTTGAAATTGCAAATGATACGCTCTATGGCTTAGGCTCAGGCGTATGGTCACGCAACGGCAATCGCGCATTTAGAATGGGCAAAGGCATTCAAGCAGGTCGTGTATGGACTAATTGCTACCATGCTTATCCTGCACATGCAGCATTTGGTGGCTATAAACAATCAGGTATCGGTCGCGAAACACACAAGATGATGCTTGATCACTACCAACAAACAAAGAATCTTCTAGTGAGCTACAGTGAAAATAAACTTGGTTTCTTTTAAGATTCAATTTAACTAAAATCAAAGGCAGGACTTATACGTCTTGCCTTTCTTTTTTATGGAAAAAACTTTTACACGCATAGATACAACAGAAACTGCAAACACACTGATTGATTCTTTAAAGGAAAAATATGGTGAAATTATATTTCATCAATCAGGTGGCTGTTGTGATGGAAGCGCACCTATGTGTTATCCCAAGAGTGAATTTTATTTAGGCGGCTCAGACGTTGAGGTTGGCATTACGCATGGTGTTCATTTTTATATGGGCGCTAGTCAATTCTCCTACTGGGAACACACACATTTAACGCTCGATGCCATACCAGGCAATGGTGGCCAGTTTTCACTAGAAAATGGAACAGGCATGCGCTTTATTATTCGGTCGCGTTTATATAGCGATGAAGAATGGGCGTATTTAAGCCAACATCCTGTTAAACATTGCGGGTAAAAGGCGTTCCCTTAGGTTAAAATAATCACTGGCGGGCCTCCCCGCATTGTAATTTAGCCAACCTGGTCAGATGCGGAAGCAAGCAGCCACAACTAAAGAAACAAGTGCCGGGGGTCTGGCTCGCCTCTTATTAAATTGGATTGGTTAAAAATTATTCATGAGCTATCAAGTTCTTGCACGCAAATATCGTCCCCGTTCGTTTGATACGCTCGTCGGTCAAGCGCATGTTGTGCAAGCACTCAAAAATGCACTCGATCAAAAAAGACTTCATCATGCTTACTTATTTACTGGTACACGTGGTGTCGGCAAAACGACATTAGCGCGAATTCTAGCGAAAGCGCTTAATTGTGAAAATGGGATTAGCTCCTCACCCTGCGGCACTTGTTCCGCATGCACGGAAATTGATCAAGGCCGCTATGTAGATCTCATTGAAGTCGATGCGGCATCCAATACGCAAGTCGATAATATGCGAGATTTGTTAGATAACGCTCAATACGCACCGACCCAAGGGCAATTTAAAATCTACATCATCGACGAAGTGCATATGCTTTCAAAAAGTGCATTCAATGCAATGTTGAAAACATTGGAAGAACCTCCTGAACATGTCAAATTTATCCTAGCAACTACTGATCCGCAAAAAGTCCCGGTCACTGTTTTATCAAGATGCCTCCAATTTAATTTAAAACAGATGCCGTCTGCTTCTATTTCAGAGTACATGGAAAAGATATTAAAAGAAGAGGCAATTAATTATGAAATCAATGCAATTTATTTAATTGCAAAAGCTGCAAATGGAAGCATGCGTGATGCGCTATCAATCTTAGATCAAGGCATTGCCTATTGTGGTGGAACAATAGAAGAAGCGACAATTAAAAAAATGTTAGGTGCAATAGATCAATCATATTTATTTAATTTAATTCAAGCGGTTATTGATCAAGACGGGCAAAAAGTGATTGAAATTGCAAAACACATGGATGAAAGAAATTTATCCTTTGAAGCGGCACTTAATGACTTAGCAAATCTCATTCAATTAATTAGCGTAACTCAAGCAATTCCAGAGAGCTTAGAAGTTTCTTATCTTGATCGCGATCAAGTGATCGCATTATCCAAAAAAATAAGTGCAGAACAATTACAACTTTTATATCAAATTACGATATTAGGTCGCCGAGATCTTTATTTGGCACCCGATGAGTATGCAGGCTTCACAATGACGCTTCTTAGAATGCTTTCCTTTGCCCCTCAAGATGCACTGATTGCCAAAAATCCAGCAATTGCAAAAAATGATGTTGCTCATAGCGCAACAAAAATAGAATCTGCGGCAATATCGAAAGATGTTTCATCTGAAACATTTGAAATTAAAAAAAAAATTGAAGTAACTCACGAAATTGATGAAGATATATCAGATAAAGAAATATCAAAAGAAGCAGTCCCATTCAATGGAAATTGGCGTGAACTTGTTGACCAACTAAAACTAGGCTTAGTCAAAGCGCTTGCGCAGCAGTCTGAACTTGTAAGCTTTAAGAATAACGAAATAATTTTGTCAATTGCAGATGAGCATAAGCATCTTCTTAATGAAGCCTATCAAAAAAAATTAGAACTGAGTTTGTCAGAGCACTTCAGTCAACGCATTAAACTTGTAATCCTTCAAAAAGGTGCAAATAATTCACCGCTCAAACAAAAACAAGAAGAACGGTCAACACTTATGAAAGATACTGAGAATGCTATCCTTCAAGATCAATTCGTAAAATCACTACTTACTGAATTTAATGCTGAGATTATTCCATCTAGCATTAAACCTAATCAAACTACATAAGGAGTCATCGTATGATGAAAGGCGGCATGGGCAATTTAATGAAACAAGCGCAAATGATGCAAGCTAATATGCAAAAAGCGCAAGATGAACTTGGGCTAATAGACGTTGAAGGTTTAGCAAGTAATGGGCTTGTTAAAATCGTTATTTCTTGCAAGCATCAAATTAAAAAAATATCGATCGATCCTTCTGTCATGAATGATCACGAAATGTTAGAAGATCTTCTCATTGTAGCTTTTAAAGATGCATTGCAAAAAATTGAACAAACTACCAATGCTAAGATGGGCAATATGTTGCCTCCTGGCATGAAATTACCTTTCTAAATTCACTGCATGAAAAATACTGAAGCACTGGAACAGCTCGTTGATGCCTTAAGGTGCTTACCAGGTATTGGCCCTAAATCAGCTTTACGTATGGCTTATCATCTTCTGCAGCACAATAGAAAAGGTGCCTCGCAACTCTCAAGCGCTATTGCTAACGCAATCGAATTAGTTGGTCACTGCTCACATTGTAATAACTTTTCTGAAGAAGTGATTTGTTCACTTTGCTCATCGAAAGATCGTGATCCATCCATACTCTGCGTGATCGAAATGCCAAGTGATCTCATGATGTTGGAACAAACGCATTCCTATAACGGCATGTATTTTATTTTAATGGGCAAGCTCTCACCTTTAGATGGTATTGGCCCTAAAGACATTCATCTAGACAGGCTTTTAAAACGTCTTGATGCTGGAATTGTTAAAGAAGTAATCTTAGCGAATAATTTTACGGTCAGTGGAGATGCGACAGCCCACTATGTCACTGAGCTCCTTAAAGCACGTGGTATTCGGTTAAGTCGAATAGCAAGAGGTTTGCCCATGGGTGGTGAAATTGAATACGTGGATAGTGGGACTCTTGCTCAGGCAATGATTGAACGTAAAATAATTAAGGACTGAGATAGCTTAAGAGATCAGACGGCTTATCAATAATGTGCTGAGCGTTCCAAGTGTTTGCATCATCCCCTGCTTCTAAATAACCATACCGTGCCACTATACTTACCATACCAGCATCATTTGCAGCCATGACATCACGTCGATCATCGCCTAAATAAATAATATCAGATGGTTGTATTGAGAGGAGTTGTGATGCTTTAAGAAGTCCTTCGGGTGAGGGTTTGGGGACGCTCACCTCATCACCTGCAATCAGACATTCTGTACTTGATAAAAGTGGATGAGAAGACACCAGAGGCTGTGCAAATTTCTTTGCTTTATTCGTGACAATACCCCAAGAAATTTCTCTAAGATTTAAAGTATTAATCAATTCTTCAATACCTTCCATACATTGCACATTTTGATTAAAAACTTCTTTATAAATATCTAAAAATTCTTGCACACGAGCATCATAAGCAGGATCATTTTTATCCATATCAAAACCAGCTTTAAGTAAACCTGCCGCACCATGGGAAGCAAAAGGACGGCCTACCAAAAAAGGGATGGGGGGTAAATTATACTGTTGTCTTAATTGATTAAGTGCTCCTACAAGTTGTGGTGCGCTATCAATCAAAGTACCATCTAAGTCAAATAGAACAGCTTTCATGATGAATCTTTTGCAACTTCAATTAGATAATTCACCGAAACATCATCGCCTAACTTATACACATCTGTGATGGGGTTATAAGTCATACCTTTTAAAGTCACAATCGTTAAATCTTGCTGCCGACACCAAGAAATGAGTTCAGAAGGTTTAATAAATTTTTCATAATCGTGCGTGCCACGTGGTAATAATTTAAGAATATATTCAGCACCAATGACTGCAAACAAATAAGCTTTTATATTGCGATTAATAGTTGACATAAAAAGCGTGCCACCTGGCTTTAAAAGTTTTGCGCATAAAGATACAACAGCCGAGGGCTCTGGGACATGCTCTAACATTTCCATACATGTAATCACATCAAAAATAGGCTTATGTTTTGACGTAAACGCCTCTAGGGAAGTGCATTGATAATCGATATCTAATTTTGTCTGAAGCGCGTGAAGTTTTGCAATATTGATCACTTTCTCACCCATATCAATCCCTGTGACATCTGCACCTAGATTTGCCATAGATTCAGAAAGAATACCTCCGCCACAACCGACATCGAGCACTTTTTTATTCTTTAAGTTTATTTTTTCATGAATAAAATTAAGACGAAGAGGATTGATGTCGTGAAGTGGTTTAAATTCACTCGTCTTATCCCACCATTTGTGAGCAAGCTCATTAAATTTAGCGACTTCTTCTTCTGAAACGTTTATACGTTTTGTTTTAGCTTGAGTTGCCATCTTAGCGCTATATCCTTACATGTTTGAACATCAATAGATGTGAGATGTCCTTCTTCGTATTGCAATAAACCATTGACCCATACATGACTAACTTCTTCTCGGGTGGCTGCATAAACTAAGTGGCTCATAGGGTCATACATCGGCAATGTAGATATGTGATCCATATTAAATACTGTCAAGTCTGCGAGCTTTCCTTTTTCAATCGAACCAATACAGTCTTCAAGTCCAAGCGCTTTGGCACCATTAATAGTGACCATTTCTAAAGATGTTTTAGCATCAAGTATCGCAGGGTTTTTTGTCATGCCTTTAGCAAGCAAAGATGCTAATTGCATATCATGCAATACGTCTTGCTTATTATTGCTGGCACTTCCGTCTGTACCAATACATACATTAATATGGTTTTTTTGTAACGCTTCAATATGAGCGATACCACTCCCTAATTTTAAATTGGATGTCGGACAATGAATGACAGATGCAGACTCTTTTGATAGCGTGTTTAAATCTTCATCGTTCAGATAAACAGCATGCACAGCCATAAATTGTGGGCTCAGAATCCCAAGACGATTCAGTCTCTCAATGGGTCTTAGTTGATATTCCTTTAGACTATTATGGATCTCATGTTCCGTTTCATGCACATGCATATGAATCGTAAGATTGAGTTGATTCGCATAGGTTACGACTTGATTTAATGTTTTATCTGAGACTGAATAGGGAGCATGAGGAGCTAGGCTTGATGTGATAAGATTTTCATCACGCCAGCCATCTCTAGCTTCAAGCCCTTTCATTAAATAATCCTCTCCGTCATTCGCGTAATTAGAGGGGTAATCCATTACAAAAAGACCGATGTTAGCTCTCATACCACTTTGCTTAATCGCGCGAGAGGCTGCCTCGGGATAAAAATACATTTCATTAAATGTAGTGATCCCACTCTTTAACATTTCAGCGCA
>Ga0208053_1000002_pt1 | contig 81004 bp, 86 predicted proteins | sample LakMenEpi20May10_FD_150719 | JGI IMG/M metagenome (GOLD analysis project Ga0208053, IMG submission 150719) | Freshwater microbial communities from Lake Mendota, WI - 20MAY2010 deep hole epilimnion (SPAdes) | ecosystem: Environmental > Aquatic > Freshwater > Lake > Epilimnion/Euphotic zone ... | reverse complement strand
ATTCGGACATTGTGAGGTGTATCACAAAAAAATCGTGTGAGATGAGTCACAAATGACCATTCATTATGGGCGCACTATCCGAAATGTCCGTTTTGCCTAGATTGTGTATCATACATGTAAAAAATATATTAACATTTTCTTAAATCTAAAAAAGCAGTCAACTAGAATAAATGGCGGGGGATATGGTAAGATACTACTTGATCAACATAGCTGTTATATAAGCTATTGACTTTGGTAAAAGTAAAATGCTACACTTAGTTTGCTTTGTGGGGGGCTTACCCTGAAACTCAATATGTACCAGATAACATCTGTGGATATATGTTCCAGGAATTGCTTTCTCTATCTTTCCAAAAAGAAAAAATTTGGGGGGTAGGGGGGCTTTCCTAAAATCTAATATCCCCAGATAAAATCTATAAAACAAGATAAAGAACATAAGACAAATAGGTGAATGAAGACTTCTGATATTCACTTTAAAAAAACGGGGGTAGAACAGTGAAACTTCTTTTGGCTATAGCCATAATAACTGCAATGACTTTTACCCTTGGTATAATATATCAGATAATAGGCTAATATAAGGGCCTATAGCTTAACCTGGTTAAAGCAATTGTCTTATATGCAATCGACTTTGGGTTCAAATCCCAATAGGCCTACTTGGAGGAAATATGGATAATGTAAGAGTGCCAGATGAATGGCCAAAAACTAAGAAGGCTAAATTCCTTCTTGTATGCTTTGGCATTGTAGTACTATTTCTTTTTTTTAATTTATAGATCTACTTGGTTTCACGTGAAACATGGAGTATAATATTACTATGCTAGCCTATGATGTTCCTCTTTCCGCCCTCCTTTTTATTGTATATGCTGGAGTACCAGCAGAAAATAATATAGGGCCTACTGAGGAGCAATTAGACGAGTATATAGCGATGTTAAAAAGAATTCAGGACTATGGTCTCTAATTTTCGGCTCACTTTTCGCCGCACTTTTTAGGACATTGAATCTGTAGAATATGTAGGGTATAATATACTTATTCTTAAAAATTAAAGGAGATACACGATGAGATTTTTTAGTACAATTGACTCTGAAAGAGTAAACGCAATCTGGAACAAGTTCGATCTTTTTCTAGTTAAAGAATTCAAAGAAGCAAACCCATCTTTATCAGACGAAGAAATCTTGGAAGCAACAAAAGATGGCAAGCTAACAATTAAATACCAAGAAGATCAAAACTACGATGGATTGCTTTATGAAACAGCAAATCTAAAGCTAGAAGAGTCTGAAGAGTATCTAGTAGCAAACTTCGGCACAGAGTCTGACATAGCAGATCTTGAATCTTGGAAGGCTGCAAATTAATGGGAATCCTTGATGATGTAACCCATGCTGAAGAGCAACCAGTAATTACTCTTCCTGCAAGCTCACAAAAAAAATTTATTTCTTTTGAAATTACAGACGAAGAAGTTCTTGAAATTAAAAATTGGCTAAATTCTGCTACAGATGAGGAAAAAGAAACAATTGAGCATTCTAATATAACTAGAATTAATTACTCTCATCCAAGACTTCCAGTAAGACCTACTTTAACTGCAATAAGAGAAAAGCTTGTAGAGCTAGCTGATTTAAAAAGCCTACCAAGCATAAAAAATTATTACACAATGGCTTACTCTAACGCCGAGCCTTTTGAACATACTCATACAGTTTCTTTAGAGCTAGATCCAGATGCAATAGTTGTAAAAGCTTATATTGTATTAGATGGTAGCTTAAAAATAAATGGAATTTCTTCTAAAGTGTTTGCACCAAAAGAAATTGTGTTTTTTGTATCAGATTCTGAAAATGAAAACATCATGAGTTCAGGAGAAGAAGATTCTCTTATTTTGGGACTCACTTTAGCATAACAAAGATTAATTTTTGTAAAAGTTAGGTATTTTTATAAAAGCTGGAAGTACATATCTTGTAGGTCCTTCTGTTACAAATCTTACTCCATGCTCCCATTCTGGATCCCCACCAAATAGTAAAAGATCTCCAGGTTCTGGTTTCATTTCAAATCCTTTTTTAGCCCAAAAAATTTCACCACCGTTATAATCATTATTTATGTATATAACTCCAGCGTGTTGTATGGATTCATCTGTATTTTGATCATGATGAGATACTAGCTGTACCCCATCATACATTCTCTGTATAAAATAAAATCCACTTAGTAAAAGTCCTTCTTTGGTTTTTTCAAGCACATCATTAAATCTTTTATCTATTCTTCTATGTATATCTGAGTTAATGAAGGATACGTTTTTATCATTCCAGTTTAATGTTACTTCGTATAAACCTTCTTTAACTAAATTTTCTATATCTTCCCTGCCAAATTTTTCTTTTGTAAAAACCTTTAGCTGGTCTGTATACCACTTATCCCATTGTTCTTCAGAGGTGTTATTTATTATACCCATGTATTCTTCAATGTCTTCTTTCGTTATAAAGTTTTTAACAACAAGCAATCCATCAATAGGAGTTTCTACGGTATATCCGCTTTCTTCAAATTCTTTTTTCATCCAAGTGGTCATAGTATTATTGTATCACTCCTTCCACATAATAGCTTGGCCAGTAGGTAGCTCAAGTATATTGTGATCTTCAAAAGCGTCTTTTACAGCTTTTCTAGATCCTTCTGTTTTGTAAGAACCGTAGTCATCACATATTAATACTCCGCCAGAAACTATTTTAGGCCAAAAATATTCTATTGATTCTTTTGTTGGCTCGTATAAATCTACATCTACATGTACAAATGAATACTGTTTTTCTTCAAGGTCTTTAAATACTTCTGGTATCCAGCCTTTTTTTAATTCTATATTTTTGTATCTAGATAGGTTATTTTTTGCCCACGCCATTTCAGATTTTAGTTTTACTGTTTTAAAGTATTCTGTATCAAACTCTCCTGGCTCAGAGACGCCTTCCCAAGAATCAATTCCTATAAAAGATTTGTTGCAAAACTCGGCGGTAAAGAACATTGTCATTCCAGCATAAACACCAGTCTCAGCAAAGTTTAAATTTGGATTGATTACAGATTGATGTTTTGCCAGCTGTCTTAATATAGATATTCTTCCGTACTGAGCATTGTCCATAGAATTCTGTATGTTACATATTAAATTAAAATCATTATGTAGTTTTACAAAATCTTGGTCTTCAGTCCATCTGCTTAAATATGAGTCCATTTTGCTCCTTAAACAAAAAACCCCAAAGGAGGCGGATCCTTTAGGGTCTTTGTTGCGTTATATCCGCATAGTGTAATTAATATCACACACTTATATTGTAGTATATTTTTTTTGACAAAGCAATACTATTTTACGAGTTCTTTTTCAAGAAGCACATCGTATACAGCAGTCAATGCATGATTAATAGAAGGAGTGCTTTGCTCAATAAACTTATCTACTTCAGCTTCTTCCATACCGCTTGCTAGAGCCATGCTCTTATTTGTTTCGCTAAAAACCTCAGTCATGAGGTTGATTATTTCTTCTCTATCCATTATTCTCCTCAGAAATAAATGCTGGGGAAGGTCCCAGCAAGAATCCTTCTTTATGGTATTCTACCATTTTCTCTATTTCTTTTACATCCCCACCTTGCTTGGCTATCAGGCATAATACGTCATATATCCTATGAAGCATTATATAATTTACCATAGGCAGATTGTCTTCTAGGTTGCTAGAATTAGTTTCAGTCATTTTTTACTTTTATATCTTCAAGCACTTCGTCAATTGTATTTAAGCCTCGAACTTTAGCTAGCTCTAAATATGATTGTATGACATTTAATGCTTTTTCAGCAAGAAATGCCCTAGGTATATGTGCACATGGTATATTAGAAGACATATCTAAAACCAAGTCCTTATTAAACTTGCTTTCTATTTGCATTTTCTATTTCTTTCACCATTTTGCTATAAAGGGCTGTACCGACATAGCTTTTGTATTTACAAGAAACACAATAAATAAAAATTTTATCTTCGTTGTCTGTGTTAGAAAAGAGAAGGCCTTGATCTAATGGACAAGCCATTTCTGAAACAAGACCTTCTCTTGAAAGGCTCAGATATTCAGATACCAATTGTATCTTAATAGTAAATCCTTTCTAACTTCTAGATGGAAATTTGTTTAGCCACTCTTTTGTTCGAGGAGTTAAACCTTTCCATGACGACCAATCTTGACCGCCATTGGTCATATAATACGTTATCTCTGCGTTGATTGCTGGATCAAATAACGAATAGTTACTGTCCAGTTTGAACTTTTCTTTACGATTATCACCTAGGTTTCCCAACATGTTAATCTGAAAAATTCCATAAGAGCTGTCTCCAGTTTTTATGTTGCCGTTATAAGCCATTGGGCGTCCATTAGACTCCTTTTTAGCTACGGCCCACGCCATTTTAAGGGCGCTACCCTCAAAGCCTACAGCTTTGAGAAGTTCAACCAATTCTTTATCTGTTAAAGACTCAGATGGTTTCCACACAGTATTACTGAATTGCTTCAGCGTTTCCTTGTCAAGTTGTGCTTCGGTTTTTACATCTGGTTTTACAACCAGTGCAGATGCTGATTGAATCATTTCTGGTTGACCAGTAAATAAAAACAATACAGCTACTGCTATTGCAACATAGTGATGTAAAACATCGCTAAGTTTTTCTTTTATATTCTCCATAGGCATTTCCTCCAATAGAGATAACGAACTCTAAGAATACCATTAAAAAGTTTAATCTGTCAACCTAGAGTTCATGTTATATTTGTTTTAGTTAACTAATAATAAAGCTGTTTTCTTTAGTTTTAATTTAATGCTCTTCCCATGCGTAAAAAAGTTTGGTAGAATAGGACTCTACTTAAATTAAATTAGACCGCTAGGCGGAGAAACAGGTACTATAAATGTCAAATACTATTGCAAACCCTTACGAAAATTTTATTGCGTTATCGCGTTACGCTAGATGGATTCCAGAAGAGAACCGTCGTGAAACGTGGGGTGAAACAGTAGATAGATATTTTGATTACATGCTGAATCACTTAAAACAAAACCACAATTATATTCCAACTGAAAAGCTTGTAGCGGAATTAAAAGACGGTGTATTCAAAAGAAATGTCATGCCCTCAATGCGCTCCGTAATGACTTCAGGAGCAGCATTAGAACGAGATAATGTTGCAGGATACAATTGTGCTTTTTTGCCAGTTGACTCACCACGTTCATTTGATGAAACAATGTATATCCTTATGTGTGGAACGGGTGTAGGGTTTTCTGTTGAATACAAGTACATTAATAAACTTCCTGCCGTCCCAGAATCTTTAGAGAAATCAACTACAGTTATTACTGTAGAAGATTCAAAGCAAGGATGGGCAAAAGCATATCGTGAGTTGCTAGCCCTTCTTTGGTCGGGTCAGATTCCAGCAATAGATGTTTCTAAGGTTCGTCCTGCAGGCGCAAGACTTAAGACAATGGGCGGAAGATCATCTGGCCCGCAGCCATTGGTTAACTTGTTTGATTTTACAATTGCAAAATTTAAAAATGCCGCAGGAAGAAATCTTAAGCCAATTGAATGTCATGATATTATGTGCAAGATTGGTGAAGTGGTTGTTGTAGGAGGAGTTCGTCGCTCAGCAATGATTTCTCTTTCTAACATTAATGATATTGAAATGGCACAGGCTAAATCAGGAAACTGGTGGGAGCAAAGCCCTCAGAGAGCGTTGTCTAATAATTCTGTTGCATACTCACGCAAGCCAGATATGGAGCAATTTATTGCAGAATGGAAATCTCTATATGACTCAAAGTCGGGAGAACGAGGTATATACAATGTGGCCGCAGCTCAAACCCAAGCAGCCAAATATGGAAGAAGAGATCCAGATATACACTATGGCACTAACCCGTGTTCAGAAATTATTTTACGTCCTTACCAGTTTTGCAATCTTTCAGAAGTCGTATTACGTGAAGGTGATACAAAGAAAGATATTGAACGCAAGGTAGAACTAGCTACAATCCTTGGCACATGGCAATCTACGCTTACTGATTTTAAATATCTTAGAAAAATCTGGAAAGATAATACAGAAGAAGAACGCTTGCTTGGAGTATCTTTAACAGGACAATTTGGAAATAAGTTTATGTCAGGAAAAGAAGATTTGGTTTCCCTCGAAGCCTTTTTAATGAATCTTCGTGAATCAGCAAGAGAAGCAAATAAGAAAGAAGCAGGGAAAATTGGAATTCCCGAGTCTGCAGCTATTACATGTGTAAAGCCATCTGGAACTGTTTCCCAATTAGTTGGAGTGTCTTCTGGCATGCATGCGTGGCACTCTCCATACTACATTAGAACTGTTCGTGGTTCCAAGGGGGATCCTATTTCTGTATTTCTTAAAGAAGTTGGGATTCCAGTAGAAGATGATGTAATGAAGCCAAATGAAACTTATGTTTTTTCTTTTCCAGTAAAGGCACCAGAAGGTGCAATTGTTAGAAATGATTTGACAGCTATTGAGCACCTTAATATTTGGCTGGTTTACCAACGTGCATGGTGTGAGCATAAGCCATCTATTACAGTTTCTGTAAAAGAAGATGAGTGGATGGAAGTTGGCGCCTGGGTGTACAAGCATTTTGATGAAGTGTCTGGAATTTCATTCCTACCACATTCAGATCACTCTTATAAGCAAGCTCCTTATCAAGAAGTAAGCAAGGAGGAGTACGAAGCCCTTGTTGCAAAGATGCCAAAGGAAATTCGCTGGGAAGATCTATCTTTTTATGAAACAGAAGATGGAACTTCAACAAATGCTACTCTTGCTTGCAGCTCTGATGGCAATTGTGAATTGGTAGATATTAGCGCATAGTGGTACAATAATAGAATTGGGCTAAAGCCCAAAATTCCTAGGCTACCCGCCTAGAAATAAGGAGGATCAAAAATGGCAAAAGCTAAAGAAGATCTTAATGGAGATGGAAAGGTTACAATGCAAGAGAAAATTCTAGCAGCACTAGCAAGTTATGGACGTCATTTTCTAGGAGCAGCAATTGCTCTATATATGACTGGCAACACTAGTCCAAGAGACCTACTATTGGGCGGATTTGCTGCCACAGCACCCGTAATTTTGAAAGCACTTAATCCAAACGAACCATCGTTCGGTTTCACAAACAAGTAAATATAGTCGATTAGAAATACTCCTGTGCTAAAATTAGTACAGGAGTATTCCTATTTAGGAGACTATGGCAAATGGCAGGACAAAAGAATTTCGAAGTAGATCAGAATGCAACATTTAGCTTTGTAGTAGAATATAAAGACGACAATGGTAATGCGATTGATCTCACTGGCGCATCTGCAAAAATGCAGGTTCGTGATGTAAAAGGTGGAACAAAGCTAGCAGTAACTTTAACATCTCCAAGCGGCGGTATAGTAATAAACGGCCCACTTGGAAAAGTAACTGTAACACTTACACCAACTCAAACAAATAAACTCTTTTACCCAAAGTCTGTATATGACATCATGGTCGTAGATTCTAATGCGAATAAAATAAAACTCCTTGAAGGGTTTATAACCCTAAATAGGTCGGTGACCATATAATGGTAGAATCCGTAGTTGTTAAAGAACAAATAAACAAAGTCATAATTTCTTCACCTGGACCACAAGGCCCAAGAGGAAGAACTATTCTAAATGGATCTGGAGATCCTGCAGCAAATTTAGGACTTACTGGAGATTTTTATTACGACACGGTATCTTCTGCTTTTCACGGACCAAAAGTTTCTGATTTAACATGGTCAGGATCTACTAAAATATTTTTAACAAATAATACATTAGCTTATTCTTGGGAGCTCGCTCAGGTCACTGGGCCAACCCTAGGTGTGTATTCTGTTGTTATTAGCCATGGGCTTGGGTATCAACCAAACGTTACAGTTAAATCAAGCGCAGGAGATATTTTAGAAACTGGAATAGATTACAATAGTAATAACCAAATAACACTGACAATGGCTCAACCATTTTCAGGGACAGCATACCTGTCATAAGGAGATAGCAAATGGCAAGAAAATTTTTAGTTAGCGTTGATCTCAACAAGAATGAGTTGCTCAATGCTAGAATCCAAAACTTAGGTTCAGCACCTTCAAATCCAGTAGTTGGACAGATTTACTACGATACATCAAATAACACAATGTATTACTATAATGGACTATCATCACCTAATGGTCCATGGATGCCAATGTCTGGCTCTACAGAAGTTATACAAGATGTAATCGGTTCATCTATTGTTGGCGGAGTTGGCTTAACAGCAACATACGGAGACCCAGCTGGAACAACAACAATTGATTTAGACGATACCGCTGTAACTGCTGGTTCATATGGATCAACAACAGCAATTCCTACATTTACAGTTGACGCTCAAGGTCGTTTAACTGCAGCAGGAACAGTTAGCGTAGCAACTAATCTTTCAGTTGCTGGAGACACTGGAACAGACACAGTCGATCTTCTTACAGACACTCTTACAGTATCTGGCGGAGAAGGAATTGATGTAGCGGTAACAAATAACACAATTACGGTATCTGCAGAAGATGCAACTTATACAAATAAGGGTGTTGCTTCATTTAATTCAACAGATTTTACAGTTACAGCAGGAGCAGTATCTCTTAATAAAGATCCAGTAATTACACTTTCAGGAGATGTAACTGGTTCTGCAACAATGACAAATTTGGGAGACGTAACAATATCAACCACAATTGAGCCAAACTCAATTGCCCTTGGAACAGATACAACTGGAGATTATGTAGCAACAATTGTTGGCACAGCCAATGAAATTACTGTTTCTCCAAATAGCGGAGAGTCAGCAGCCGTAACAATTGGATTGCCAGATGACGTAACAATTACTAATAACTTAACAGTTGGCGGTAATTTGAATGTAACTGGAACAATTAACTCAGTAAATACCACTCAGGTAAATATTGTTGACAATAAGATTAACCTAAATACCGACTTTGCAGGAGCACCAACAGTAGATGCTGGAATCCGTGTAGAACGAGGAACATCTGCAGATGTAGAAATATTGTGGAATGAAACATCAGATCAGTGGACACTAACTAATGATGGAACAAATTATCATGAGATAACAAGAAAGTATAAGACAACTCTTAATACTTCAGCAACATCTTATACAGTAACTCACAATTTAGGAACAAAAGATATTGTGGCTGCTATATATGAAGTTGCTTCTCCATATGCACAAATTGAGGCAGACATTGAGCATACATCAGATTCAGTTGTAACTATTAGATTTGCAGTTGCACCAGCAATTGGAGAATATAGAGTAGTTGTAATAGGATAAGGATTTCAAATGGCCAAAAAGTTTAAGTCATTATTAAATCTACTTACACTTCCAGAAGATCCTGTAATTGGGTCAACTGGAGACGTGTATTTTAATGTAACAAGTAAAAACATTAAGATATACAATGGTGCAGTGTGGGTTGACTTAACTCCTGGCTCTACTGATCCCGCTCCATTTTATATGCACACTCACTCTTATGATGGAAATGTACATACAGTTAATTTACAAGAAACAATTGATTTTTCTGATATTAACAATAACGCAGGAGTTTTAGAAACAAGTCCTGCTATAATAGGCATAGACGGTGGTACTCCAACATCATCGTATGTAAATGCAAGTTACACGCAGTTAACATTGTTGGATGGAGGCCAAATTGGCGACTAATTATCCTACATCAAAAGATAACTTTACTAATCCTGCTGCAACTGAATCAATGGAAGGCCATGCGTCTCTGCATGGCAACGTCAATGATGCAATTGAAGCAATTGAAAACAAGCTAGGCGTAAACGGATCATCAGATGTAAATTCAATAGACTATAAGGTTTCTCAGCTAGAAACAAACTTAGCTACCCTTGATGCAGAAAACGCTTCAGAACTTTTGGGGCTAGATGGCAATAATGATTTAACTATAAACGGTATAGAGAACAAAACAACTATTGATTCGTTTTCTAAAAATGTTTACAAAACAGTTGAGTATAAAATTCAGATTGATAAGCAGGCTGGAAACTTAACTACAAGCTCAACAGTACTGATTCTAAACGATGGAGCAAATGTCTACATGTCCGAATCTAATGTTATTTCAAATACAAATGATGTTTTGGGTAATATAACTTTTGAAGAAAATAGCGGTATAATAAGTCTATGTGTTGCGCCGATATCAGGCTCCATAAGAGTAAGATATTCTAGAACAGCACTAAAAGCATAAAAAGCAGTAAAAGGGAGTCATATCAATGGCAACAGTAAATAAGAATTTTAGAGTTAAAAATGGTCTTATCGTTGAAGGTGGTTCAGCCACCGTCAATGGTTTTGATGTATTAACAAAGGCACAAGCGGACCAAGACTACATTGTTAGTATTATTGGTGGTACAGCAACCTCAGCCAATACAGCTAATACTGTTGTAAAAAGAGATGCCAACGGAAATTTTGCTGCAGGAACAATTACTGCAACATTTACGGGTAACCTTACTGGTAACGTAACTGGTGATGTAACTGGTAACGTAAGCGGTCAAGCTGGAACAGTATCAAGCCTTTCAGGACATAGTTCAGACGAGATCTCAGAAGGATCAACAAATAAATATTACACAGATGAAAGAGCTCAAGATGCTATAGGTAATTCTTTAGGTACTGGTCTTTCATACAATGATACAACAGGTGCAATATCTGTAACTGCAAATACTTATGATGCATACGGTGCAGCTTCAGCAGCACAGACTGCAGCAGCAACAGATGCTACTACAAAGGCTAACGCAGCCCAGGCAGCAGCAGAGGCCACAGCAGCAGCAGATGCTACTACAAAAGCTAACGCAGCCCAGGCAGCAGCAATTTCAGCAGCAGCAACAGCAGCAAACTCAGCATTAACCTCTGCAATTTCAACAGAAGTTTCAAACCGAAATACAGCAATTTCAACAGCGGTAGATAACCTTGTTGCAGGAGCACCAAATTTACTTAACACACTTGATGAATTAGCAGCAGCAATTGCAGACGATGCAAACTACGCAACAACTATGACATCAGCTTTGGCGACAAAGGCTCCTCTTGCTTCACCAGCACTTACTGGTGTGCCAACAGCACCTACTGCAGCAGCAAACACTGACACAACTCAGATTGCAACTACAGCATTCGCAAAAGCAGAAGCAGATGCAGCTCAAGCAGCAGCAGAAGCCACAGCAGCAGCAGATGCTACCACAAAAGCTAATGCAGCTCAGTCAGCAGCAACAACTGCAGCAGCAACAGATGCTACTACAAAAGCTAATGCAGCTCAGTCAGCAGCAACTACAGCAGCAGCAACAGATGCTACTACAAAAGCTAACGCAGCTCAGGCAGCAGCAGAGGCTACAGCAGCATCAGCACTTACTGCAGTAAAGAATGGTACTACAAAGTTTACAGCAGTAAACGTAAATGACCTGGTTTCACAACGGGCAGCCCAGGCAGTTCTTGCTTCAATAGCAACAGGCTCTTCTGTAATGTCATGGGCTAAGTCAGACTATCCAACAGCTAAATTGTGGGTAAAGTTTGCAACAGCAACACATTCACAAATTTCAGAAATTCTACTAACTACAGACTCATCAAATAACATAGCAATTACTGATTTTGCTGAGACTGGCACAAATGGTTCCCTTGGAACAATTACTGCCTCATATGTGGCGGGAAACATTGGAATAGAAGTAAATACTGTTTATGCAAATACAACAGTAACCGTAGTAGCAACACTTATTAAATAATTAAATAACAAGGTTATGGGGTTCCTTTTAAAAACCCCACCAAAACACTTAGGGGATATGTGAACTTAAATGGCAACAGAAAATAAGAATTTTAAAGTAAAAAATGGACTCAATGTAGCAGGTACTGCCACATTTGGGTCTAACGTCGTTTTAGGACAAACCCCCCTTAGATTTGATACAGCAACAAATAAGCTACAAATTCAGCTAAATGGGACATGGACCCCAATAGCTTTTAATTCAGATATACCAGATCCAGCTTCACAAATTAGCTTTATGGATATCGGATTGGCCATTGACTATAACGGAGAACCAATCTACACAGTGCAGGCAAATGGAGTTACTCCTGAAGTAACAAGCAAGTTTGTAGATGGTGGATCTCCATCTTCTACAGATGCCGATGTTTCTATGGTTTTTGACTCTGGAGTCATATCTTAAAGCAATAAATGATACAATAAGCAGTATAAATAAAATATATAAGGGGTAACAAAATGGCAACAGTAAGATTACAATTAAGAAGAGGCGAAGCAGGTCAATGGGTTGCCGCCAACCCAACACTAGCACCAGGAGAAATTGGTATTGAAACAGATACTAATACTTTTAAATTTGGAGATGGAAGCACCCCTTGGAATTCACTAAGCTATGCTCTCTCACAAACAGTAGACGATTATATTCTTTTAAGCACTAAAGGTGTTGCAAATGGTGTTGCGTCATTGGACTCATCAGGATTTATTCCATCAGCACAGCTACCCCCATTAGCAAAAGTTACAGTTTCTTCAGCAGCAAATGAAGCTGCACGTTTGGCTTTAACCGCAGAACCTGGCGATATTGCAATCCAGTCAGACAATGGAACAACATATGTACTTGCCTCTTCCCCTGCAAGCACAAATGGCAACTGGAGAGAAATATCCGCCACAGCAGCAATCTCAGCAGCAATTGCTACTCACGAAGCAGATACAACAAACGTACACGGAATTGCTGACACTTCACTTCTAGCAACTACAGCAAACGTAGCAACTGCTAAATCAGAAGCAATTTCTGCAGCTGCTACTGCAGCGGGAACCGCACTTTCAATTCACGATGTTGACACAACAGGAGTACACGGCATTGCAGATACAGCAGAGCTTGCTACAAAAACATATGCAAATTCAGCAGTTTCAACCGCAGTATCTGCCCTTACAAAATCTTCAGTTGGGCTTTCAAATGTAGATAATACTTCAGACTTATCTAAGCCAGTTTCTTCTGCCACACTTACAGCGTTAGACTTAAAAGCACCCCTATCTTCACCAGCTCTTACTGGCGATGCAACTGCAGTTAATTTAACTCTTTCTGGAAACTTGACAGTAAATGGAACAACTTCAACTATTAATTCAACTACACTTACAGTTCAAGATAAAGATATTGTTTTGGGACAGACATCAAGCCCAACAGATGCCGCTGCAGATAACGGCGGAATTATATTAAAGGGAACAACTGATAAATCAATCAAATATAGCGTTGCAAAATCAGCATGGGATGTTTCAGAAAATATTAATATCCCTGCAGATAAATCTATTAAAATAAACAACATTGAAGTATTAACATTGACTACTATTTTTGGAAAAAGCCTTCCAGATGTAGTCGTTGGAACAACAGAAACTCAAAATCTTACAAATAAAACTTTGAACTCGCCAATAATTAACACACCTACTGGTATTACAAAATCAGATGTTGGACTTTCAAATGTAGACAATACAGCTGATTCTGCAAAGCCAGTTTCAACTGCTGCTCAGTCAGCTCTTGATCTAAAGGCCCCACTAGCCTCACCAACATTTACAGGAACAGTAACTCTTCCAGTCGGAACAGTTACATCTGGAATGATTGCCGACGGAGCAATCATGAATGCAGATATTAATGCAGCCGCAGAAATTGCTACATCAAAAATTGCAGGCCTAGACACAGCGCTTGGGCTAAAAGCCCCTCTAGCCTCACCTACATTTACAGGAACCGTAACTCTTCCAGCTGGAACAGTTACATCTGGAATGATTGCCGACGGAGCAATTGTAGATTCAGACATTAGCGGAGCAGCAGCAATTGCAACATCTAAGATCTCAGGCCTCGACACAGCTCTTGACCTAAAGGCTCCACTAGCCTCACCAACATTTACTGGTACAGTATCTGGTATTACAAAGTCTATGGTTGGACTAGGGTCTGTTGATAACACAACAGATGCAGAAAAGCCAGTTTCAACTGCTGCTCAGTCAGCTCTTGATCTAAAGGCCCCACTAGCCTCACCAACATTTACTGGTACAGTGTCTGGTATTACAAAGGCAATGGTAGGCTTAACAAACGCTAACGACACTTCAGATTTAGCTAAACCAATTTCTACTGCTACTCAAGCAGCCTTGGATCTAAAAGCACCGCTAAATTCTCCAACATTTACTGGCACGGTTGTATTGCCTTCAACAACATCAATAGGCTTAGTTGACTTATCAGAGCTTGGATATGTAAATGGAGTTACATCATCTATTCAGACTCAGATTGATAGCAAAGCCCCACTAGCCTCACCAACATTTACTGGTACAGTAACTCTTCCATCTGGAACAGTTACATCTGGAATGATTGCTGACGGAGCAGTTGCAACAGCAGATGTTGCAGATTTAGCAATATCAACTGGTAAAATTGCAGATGCAGCAATAACTACTGCTAAAATTGCAGACGATTCAATTACTTCTGCAAAAATTGTTGCAGGCACGATTGTTAACTCTGATATAAATGCCACAGCAGCAATTGATTGGACTAAGTTAGCAATCTCTTCAACAGTTGATGCAACAGAACTTGGATATGTAAATGGAGTAACATCAGCCATTCAAACTCAGCTTACAGCAGGGGTAACAGCGCTTTCAACACACGAAGCCGATACAACAAATATTCACGGAATTGCAGACACTAGTTTGCTTGTTACAACAACTGGCACACAAACCCTAACTAATAAGACAATTACTTCTCCATCGGGATTAGTAAAAGCAGATGTCGGCCTTGCTAATGTTGATAATACAGCAGACTCAGCAAAGCCAGTTTCAACAGCACAGGCTACCGCAATTGCAACTGCAAAAGCAGAAGCAATCTCAGATGCAACATCGCAAGTAAACGCACTGCTATCTGGTGCGCCAGCAGCATTAAACACACTTGATGAGCTTGCTGCAGCACTTGGTGATGACGCAAACTTTGCGGCATCAGTAACAACTAGCCTTGGACTTAAGGTAGATTCCTTAACACCAATTTCACAAAAGACAGCATCATACACACTTTCATCATTAACTGAAAGAGATGATCTAATTGAAATGGGTTCAGCATCACCAATTACCCTTACAATTCCAACAGATGCTACACTAAATTATCCAATTGGAACATCAATTGATATTCTTCAAACTGGAGCGGGACAAGTAACAATTGCCCCAGTATCTGGAACAGTTACAGTAAATGCAACACCTGGCTTGAAGCTTCGCACAACTTGGTCATCTGCAACTCTCTTAAAGAGAGCAGCAAATACATGGGTTGTCTTTGGAGACTTGACAGCGTAATACAAATATTTAATAAGAAATGGGAGATTAAGAATGGCATCAGGCAAGAGAATAGGTAAAAAGTCCCAAGCGTCAAATGACTTCTTGGAGCCATTAGCACCAACAGGTGTTGTTGGAACAAACGTTGGAACAGGAAGAGCATTTAATGACGGTGCCGTATCTGTAGCGTTTTCTTTACCAGCCCTTTCTCCTAATGCCACTTCTTTTACAGTAACAGCAAGCACAGGACAGACAGCAAGTGGAGCAGTATCTCCCTTGACAGTAACTGGAATTGCTTCAGGAGCAACTCCAACATTTACAGTAACAGCAACTAATGCTGCAGGAACTTCTGCTGCATCTGCTGCTTCTGCTGCAGTAACCGTAACAACAGTTCCACAAGCACCAACCGTAACAGCGGTTAACGTAGGAACAGGCCGCCCATATAACAATGGTGCAGCTACTATTACAGCAACAGGCGGGGCAACTGGTGGTTCTGCAATCACATCTTACACTGCTACATCTGGCTCCTTTTCAGGGTCTGGAGCTTCTCCAGTAACTGTTCAATCTCTTCTTTCAGCAACCTCTTATGCTTTTACCGTAACAGCAACAAATGCCAACGGAACTTCAGCAGCTACAACATCGTCATCAATTACAGCAACTACAGTTCCTCAAGCCCCACAATCACTCACTGCAACAGCTGGCGTTAATCAAAATACAATTAACTGGCAAATAGGAGCTTCTGGAGGATCTGCATTAACACGACATAATGTTACTGGATCAGATGGATCTTCATCTGGAGATTTAGCGGCTAATGCAACTTCTGTAGTTATTGCTGATACAGCAAACACTTCTCAAACATATTCAGCTACAGCAACTAATGCTAATGGAACTTCCTTGGCTTCAAATAATAGTGCTAATATTACTACCATAGCACCGTTCTTCCCATTCTTCCCGCCGTTCTTCCCACCGTTCTTCCCGTTCTTCCCACCATTCTTCCCACCATTCTTCCCACCGTTCTTCCCACCGTTCTTCCCACCATACTTCCCATTCTTTAAGGGCCCGTCCTTCCCATTCTTCCCACTATTCGGACCGTTCTTCCCACCATCATTCGGACCGTTCTTCCCATCATTCGGACCGTTCTTCCCATCATTCGGACCGTTCTTCCCACCGTTCTTCCCATCATTCGGTGGCTGGGGCGGATACTAATCAATTGTAAATTTATGATTATAAATACTTTTCTTTTCTAGAAAAGTATGATAAGATTGCATAGTCGAAATGAGATAATATGGAATGGTACGACCTACCAAGAATTGAAAAAACAAGTTCAAGAGTTGAGTCAAAAAAAATTGACGATAATATACTTGTTGAGAACCTAGACTACGGCATAAACCTTTATAGAAATGCAATAAGTCAAGAAGACTGTCAAAGAGTAATCACTATGCTTGAAGAAGAAATATCTTTAGGCAAAAACGGAATTCAATGGCATGGCGCAAAAGTTAATGGAAAAGAAAGAACTACTCACGCTAGAAATTGCTATGATTTAAAATTTAAAAAAGATCAGCTGGGTAAATATATTTCTGACAGCGATGTTTTAAAAGAATGCTACGATATTGTTGATGTAGGTTTAAATAAATCATTAAGACATTATGAATCAGTGTGGAATTTTACCATTAACTACAAAGAAGCATTCAACTTTGTAAAGTATTTGCCAGGAGAATTCTTTAAGATACATGCTGATCATGGTCCTTATTACACATGTACAGTATCTGCAGTTGTTTATTTAAATGATGATTATGAAGGTGGAGAAATTGAATTTCCTCGCCATAATCTTACATTAAAACCAAAGGCGGGAGACATAATTTTGTTCCCCTCTAACTTTGTTTATGAGCATGCTTCTTTAAATGTATCCTCTGGAACAAAATACTCTGTAGTTGTTATGATGGACTATAATGATCTTTATCATAAAGAAGAGACTGGAGAAACTTATTAAAATATTATTTCAGCCATTTAGACCATGGCTAAATAAGTTTAGCTCATCTTTGCCCAAGCCTACACAGAGTACTATACCAGATTGGTATAAAGAAGCGGATAGGTTTGCAAAAATGCCAAACGGAGAATACTATAAGGCAACAAAAGAAATTTGTCCAGTTCCAAGAGAAGGAACATCAAATGACTATGGTAAAATTCCAACATGGAAAGCTTGTCCAGCTATACTAGATGCTTTTATGACAGGATATGTATTAAGCACTCCGTGCGATTTAGAATTTAAAAAAGACAAATATGGCAAAATAAGAGTTGACGTAAAAGATAAAAAGCATATCGGTTTTGTTTCAGAAAGAACTCCAATGGATCAGTTTCCATCTCCAATTGGGTACTACGAAGAGCATTTTGCTTGGTACCCAGAGTGGGGCATTCAGGTTCCAGAAGGATACAGCGCTTTGTTTATGACACCTATGAACAGATTTGACTTACCCTTTTTGAATACAAGCGGAGTTGTAGATACAGATAAGGTTCATCTACTAGGAACATTTCCATTTTTTATTGCAAAGGATTGGGAAGGAACAGTGCCAAAAGGCACCCCATTTTTACAAATATTACCGTTTAAAAGAGAAGACTGGGATCACGATATAGAGTTTTTAAGTGTAAACGAAATGCAAAAAAGATTAATAGACAATGCAAAATTTTATCGTCAGCCTGACGGTGGAGTTTATAAATCAAAAATTTGGAAAAAGAGAGAGTATAAATGACAACAGAAACTAAAAGCATAGCCTCTACTTGGAGCAGCAAAGAGCAGCTAGCCCCAGGTATATTTGTTTATAGAGACGTACTTAAAAAAGAACTTGATATTATCAATAGGCTTGAAAGTTCTGTTGGGCCAGTAGGAACTAAAGAAAAAAGATATACTTTCCAGCCAGCTTATGTTGGATATCAGCAATTAATGCCAGACTATAGAGATTGTGTAGATTTTAAATTTAAAAAAAGTGATATTGCTTTAGATAAAAGTGAAGATGCAATGAAGCTAAAAGAATTGTGGCAGGATGTGTATGATGTTCAATATCCAGCAGTTGTAGACTATTGCAAAGCACACAATATAATGGAGCTTAAATATTGGGAAGCTTTTAATTTTATTAAATATGGAGAAAGCCAACATTTTATGGAGCACCAAGACCACGGATATTCTTATAATTGCGTTGTGTCCTTGGTTGGTTATGTTAACGATGACTATGATGATGGAGGATTGTATTTTAGACTTCAGGGCCTAGATATTAAGCCAAGAGCTGGAGACCTTTATATTTTCCCATCTAACTTTATGTACCCTCATCAAGCAAAAGCTGTAACCAAAGGAACAAAATATTCTATAGTAACTATGCTTGATTATAGTAAAAAATTTCATACTCAAGAGATGTATGATCCAAAATGGGATAACGAAATCAATGAAAATAACAGCCTATAAAAATAAACATACTAGGTCTAAAATAGAACAAACTAAAGTTAAAAGAGACTGGATGGATGAAACTCTAAATGCCCATGCATACAAATGTTTTCCAGTTTCTTTGGCAAATACAATTGGTTGGTCAATCTCATTTTTAGATGATATTGAGTTCAGTTGGGATGGTATTTCAGATACGACTCCAGATCATGTAAAGATAATATCGGATCCAGCACAAGTCGCTACTGGCCAAAGAGCAAATGGCACAATTAGTTTTTACTCTGGGTTTTTCTTTGAGACGGATCCAAATGTTTCAATGCTTCAAATAGTTCCTCCTAATTTTTTTGTAGATGGAGCTACTCCGTTTACAACAATTATTTCAACATCTGTTTTGACAGAAGGAATACCAATTGCATGGAAAATAACAAGACCAAATACAGTTATTAAAATTCCAGCAGGTATGCCTGTAGCAACATTTATTCCCATATCTTTGTCAGAGTATCAAAATGTAGAGCTTGAAATAAAAGATAAAGTTTTTTCAGATTTAGAGCATAAACGTAGAAATGAAAGATTAAAGGTTTGGGACGAAATTACTCAGGCAGGCGAATTTACAAATTTTTATAGGGATGCAGTAGATTACGATGGCACTCCTATGGGAAGCGGCCATCATGAGGTTAAGTCTTTAAAGTTGAAGATTACAGACCTTACTTCAGGCAATAAGAAATGATATAATAATAATATGAATCAGACAAATCAAGACGCTTCAGTCGTATACAAGACCCCTTCCTTAACCCCTTCTGGGTTTTTTGGGTCAAGCAAAGACATGATAGTTGAGATAGAAAACTTTATGACCGAGGAAGAGATAGAGTTTCTCGAATCAGCTGCCAGAAAGATTACTATTTGGGATGTAACAGAAAGCCATGTAAATGAAAATGGTACAACTGTATACGACGCTAACTACTGGAAAGATAGAGTTTGCACAAGCCCTTCTTTAGACAAAAATGACCCAGCAATTAGGCCAGTTCTTCAAGGTTTGTTTGAAAGGCTAAAGCCTATTGTTGAAGATTTTTATAAAGTTAAAGTAACTCCAACAGGCACAACAATTGTTCGCTGGCTTCCTGGCCAATTTCAAAAGCCTCATGCCGACAAAGAGCTTCACGAGCTGCCAGATATTGGAATGCCAAATGATTTTCCTTATTATGATCTTTCAAGTTTATTTTATTTAAATGATGAATACGAAGGTGGAGAATTATATTTTCCACTACAGGGAGTTCAATTTAAACCTAAAAAGGGAGCAGCTTATTTTTTCCCAGGCGATATGAATTATATCCACGGAGTAACTGAAATTAAAGGTGCTATAAGATACACTTGTCCATTTTTCTGGGAAATCTTAGAGCATACTGGAGAAAACCAACCAGATCCAAATAAAAAATATCATAGAATACTACTAGATGGAGATATAAATAAATGAGTACTTCAGAAAGATTAACGCCAGACATTTTAGTATTTAAAAACTTTTTAACAAAAGAAGAATCTAAAAAAGTTATAGATGTTTTAGAGGCGCAGGTTGCAAATGAAAAACTATCTTGGACACCTATCACTTTCTATGAATCATACTCATCAGTTTTGCCCCAAGACGGGGATGAAGAGCTAGAGCAGTTCGGCTTGCCATCAGATTTCTTTTCAGTTCTTCAAAATAGAATTATTGATGCTGTAGCTGAGGTGCATGGAAATTCTTCATCTGATATTCATAAAATTGGATTTCATGCTCAAAAGTGGGAGCCAGGAGCTTATGCTAAAGAGCATTCTGACAATACAGATTTAGAAGGAAAAACAGGCCCGTTTGAAAGAAGTAGATACGCAGCTTTCTTGTATCTAAATGATGATTTTGAAGGTGGCAATCTAATATTTAATAAACAAAACCATACACTAGTTCCAGAGACTGGCACACTTGCATCTTTTGCAGGTGGCTTTGATAATACTCATGAGGTTACAATGATAACTTCTGGCATAAGATATACACTCGGATCATTTTGGGATAATCGGTCACCAGAGTCATATCCTCAAGAAACAATAGATGCCTGGGATGCAGAAATGAAAAAGATTAGAGAAGAGCAAGAAGTAATAAAGTCGGAATGGCAAGATGCATTAAAAGAAGGATACAGAATAGATCTATACGGAAATAAATACAAAATAGAGGAGAACGACTAATGAAGCTAGAAGAAAAATTACATGAAAATGTTTACATGTACTCAGATGTAATTGAGAATCCACAAGCAATTATTGATTTGATAAATAAGCTAGATTCTGATGAAAGAGTTCACAAGGTTATTCCAAGCTGGAAAAACTGGAATTCAAGCAGCAGAGACGGTAACATCTTCGGAAAGAAAAAGGACTTTAATCTTTCTGAAGTAGAAAATTTAGATGAAGATATAAGAAAAGACGTAGACTTTATAATATCAACAATTAGAAATGCTATTAAAAATATATCAGAATCTTTTATTGTTGACAGAGGACTTAAGGGAGTTCCAAACGTATCACCATTTGTAGGTATCCAAAAATATATTGAAGGTTGTGCAATGGGCGCACACTTTGATAGACAGGCTGGAGATAACAGCTTAGAGTGGTCGATTATTATTTATTGGAATGATGACTACGAAGGCGGAGAGATATCATTCGTTATCAGACCAGAAGATCTGAGATTAGAAATGAATGGTCATCTTAGACCACCAGATGATGCGCTAGATCCAAGAACAAAAGACATGGTTACATTTACTGCAAAGCCAAAGGCTGGAAGCGCATTGATATTCCCGTCCACAGATCCATACAAGCACCAAGTTCATATCATGAAATCGGGAGAGAAGTTTATTACTCCTGGATTCATTTTTGTTGATGGGTATGTTGTTGGAGGTCCAGGAGGACCATCAGAAGAATATATCAAGGCCTATCACGAACAAAATCAGGAATGATTTAACCATTGCCAGATTATAAAATTGCAAAGTTATCTGATCAAGTTTATGAAATACAAAACTTTTTAACAAAAGAAGAACTTGATCAGGTAATGCAATTTATAAAAGCAAGGGGCGATTCAGACTGGCATGAAGAAAACATTACTTACGATTTCTGGAAAGATAAAGTTTTAAATAGCAGTTTTATAAATGAAGACCCAATGTTTATTAAGATTTATGATAGAGTCTGTAGATTGTTTACTGGTTACGTACAAGTGACTGGAATAAATTTACAAAGATACTTGATAAACGATGCCCTAGGAGAGCATACTGACGATCATGAGGGCCATAGAATTAACGATGAAAAAATTTTTTATGGTGTAGTTATTTACTATAACGATGACTATAAGGGTGGAGAACTAAATTATCCAGATCTTAAAATAATTCATAAACCAGCTGCAGGGTCATTGCTTTTACATGGAGGAGAAATACTTCACGGAACGCTTCCAGTTCAAGATAATATAACTAGATATATGTCTACAATGTTTGTAAAGCATAAACTAAATGAAGTTGTGTCTTTAAATAAAGATGTTTTTGGAGAAATAAATGGAATATAAAGGAACTAGCGGTCAAGAAAGATTTGTCACCCAGCTACTCAAAAATAAAGAAAATGGTTTTTATGTAGAGCTTGGTGCTTTTGATTCTAAGCAAGGAAGCAACACATATCATTTAGAAACAGATTATAATTGGAACGGCGTCTCATTTGAGATAGACAAGCAAAGACATGCAGAATTTGTTGCAAACAGAAAGAACCCGTGTATCCTTGGAGATGCCACACATTTTAATTACCTGTCTTACTTTGAAGAAAACAACTTTCCAAAACAAATTGATTATCTACAAGTAGATATAGATGCTGGGTATACCCAGCAAGGAAATGCTGTAGGAAATCCTTATTTAACATTGCATGGACTATTAGCAGTGCCTCTGAGCAAGTACAGATATTCTATAATAACTTTTGAACATGATGCACAAATTGAATATAACAATAAGGGCATGAGAGAAGCTCAAAGAGAAATCCTGTCCTCCCTTGGCTACAAATTAGTTGTAAGACAATGGCATGAAGACTGGTGGGTAGACCCATACGCAATTGATTATCTAGAATATAGAGAACACTTTAATATGGGATGGACATAATGAGTGGCCAGCTAAAGCAAGAACATCATGATGTAGTTAAAGATTATCTTGAAACGGTAGCCAGTAAAAAAAGTGATGCGTACATGCTTACGATTGCAAGAGACGGGGAAGAACCAGCAAGATCAATTATATTCTTTCCTAATGCCATTGAAGCAGCAGAAGCATATAATATGTATAAGGACTGGGGATTTGCAAAGCAATATTTAACGGTTAGGCTATATGAGCCAAATGGAAGAATTAACGAAAAGGTATTCAAGAGAAATCAAGCTGGGGATCCTACATTTTTAAGAACAAATTATATTGATATTACAGAAACCCTATTAAAGCTAAAGCCTTTAATTTCAATCGAATCATATGAGGATGCATGCATGGAAATAATGACCTCATTTGCCAAGGATAACTGGAGATTTGACCCAGAAAGATTCCTATCAAATCTGGGAATTGACAAAAAGCTAGACTGTTGATTTTAGTAGTTGTTGTAGTATAATATTAAATATGACTCCTTACAAAAGAATCCCTAGAAGACATTTTACAGATTTTCAATTTAACCCCTACTTTAAGAGCCATGCCTTTATTGAGAGAACAGATGCTGCACACGAAAAAAATAAGCAGTCTGCCTCTAAGATAATAAAGAAATTAAAAAAACTATTTTTTAGGAAATAATGTCATACTACCTTTCTACAATAAAAGATTTTCCTACGGGACTATGGAAGCTTGATGAGACTTCTGGCTCTGTTGCCTACGATATTTCTGGGTGCGGTAACAATGGATCTTATGTGGGTGGAATTGAGATATCTGGAATGCCAATAGTCTCTGGAGGTCGGCATTCAAATAAAATAGATAGCACTAAATCAATTCAGTTTGTCATTTCAAAAGATTTTTCTGGAACTACTGGCACGGGAGGATTTGGAACCCCATCAACCTACGACAACGACTTTACGCTTGAAGCATGGTTTCATCCAAAAACGCTAACATCTATAACTCCAATATTTGCAGATATAGATGGAATTGGTTTATATTGGGACAACGGCAACGTAGTTTTTAAATTAGAAAATGAAAGACTTGATTACTCTGTCCCTAATCCAAGCAGAGTGCTTCATGTTGTTGGAGTATACTCTGTAAGCTCAATGAGTTTGTATATAGATGGAGTTTTGGTTGAAAGCAAGCCCATATCTATATCTTTTACAAATCCAAGCATAACGTTATCATCTGGGCCAGCCCCAGCAGGAGAACATTTTATAATTGACTGTCCAGCAGTTTACAGATATGCTCTTTCTGGAAATTCAATATTATCGCATTACAATAATTTATTTTTAAATAATGATGAGCAGGTTGCAGTTCCAGAGTTAGGTGAGTTATTTATAGGGGCAGAAAGATATCAAGACATAGCAACAAAATATGTTTATCCCGTTCAGGTACCCTGGAGAGACCTTGTATACGATAATGCAGCATTGTCATATAGCCAAAAGAATAACAGTATTTATTTAAATTCAGGATTTACTAGCGGAGAGTTTATAGAAGATCTAGTTTTAAACATTACAAATCAATATGTATCTTCAAGTATAGAGTGGGTATCTTCAAAAGGAGTTTCAGTATATGTATCAGAAACATCTGAATCTGGCCCCTGGACACCGTGTGTAAATGGATCATCTATACCAGGATTTTCTCAAGGTTCTGGATTTTCTTCAAATAAAATACTATATTTTAAATTTGTGTTTACCTCTACAAACTCAGACATTTACTTGCCAGAGCTTTACTCTTTAAAAATTTACTTCCATTCTGAAAAGAAAGTGTTTTCTCATAATGGAGGAAGCACATTGGCTACTTCGCAACCAACTATTGGGAGCACTTGGGACTTTGATGTATCAAACAATAAATATCCAGTTAGAACCAGAAACTCTGATAATGGAATAAGGCCAAAATCTTCAGCATTTTTTATAAACTCAGTAGAGGATGTTAGAAACATTGAAATGATACTTACTCCAAAATCATTATCTAGTGGTAACCTTATATTTAATAAAACTGGAGAAGTAGAAACATCGTTTTCCTGGGCGGCAGGAGGGGCAATATCAAAATCTAATATTAGCAATGTATACGTAAATGGTCAGGACATTTCTTCGGCAACAAACATATCTTCTTATTTATATATAGGTGAGCCAAATTATATATTAATAAAAACAGCTTCAACAATAACTGGACCCATTTGGTTTAATGGAAAGCAGCTTTTAGGAGTAAGGTCTGGAGTCCTTGACGATAACCAGTATCAGAATATTGCACTGTACCAAGATCCATCAATTAGCCACCAAGAGCATTATGACCTTTATATAGGCAAATCTTTATCTGTTGGGCAAGGATCGTCAATGTCAATGACACAAGGGCCTGTGTCAACATACTCAAGAGACAGGGTAGTGTTCCAAACTCTGTAATTTTGTCAGGTTGAGTGACAAAAAGCTGGACTTATGTATATAAGAATGGTAAAATAATTAACTATGGACATAAAAAGAATTAATGCTCAAATGAAATCTGGGGATACCAGATTGGGTGTTTATGTCTGGGAGATGCCAGATGGCAGATGGGTTGGAGATGAAGACAACAACTTCCTATCAATAGCATCAATGATTGGTAATAAAGAAAGAATTGCTCTGCTAGCATCAGCAGTTGCTCACTATGGAATTGACGTCGGCCAGCCTAAGTTTATTGAAGGAAGTAGACAAATTGACGACGAAGAGTTTGAGTATCAAAAGCAAAGATTAAGATGGGGACTTACTCCAGATCCTTTAGATATTAGTGTACATAAAGAAGAGATGGCTAAGCTGAATGGTGGTAAAAAATGATTGAGAATGAAGACGATATGCTTATTAATAACATAGAGGTTTCTAACGTGGCGGACTGGATGAGATTTAATAATCCAACCACTCAAAAATCAGACGATCTATTTGATATAGAGGGCGAAGATATTTTAAAGCTTTCAGGACTGGGAGCTTCATTTAGAAGAAAAGTTTCTAGAGATCTGCAAAAATCTTTTGTTGGAAAAGACGGCGCAGTAAGCCAGCAGCTTCAACATCAACAAGCAGTTAGCGGGTACGCTACGTTTGATCTAATTCAACCAGAATACAACTTAGATTATCTATCAACAATTTATGAAATTTCTCCATACAACTACGCTGCTATAAATGCAAAGGTAGCAAACATAGTCGGTCTTGGATTTGATTTTATTGAATCAAAAAAGACAACGGATGCCTTAGATGAAATTAATGATGAAAAGCAATTAGAAAGAGCACGTAAGAAGCTGAATAGAATTAAGCAAGACTTGCATAAATGGCTTGAAGATTGTAACGAAGATGAAACTTTTAAAGAAACACTTATTAAGTTCTATACTGACGTAGAGGCTACTGGTAATGGCTATCTGGAGGTCGGTAGAACGACGACTGGAAAGATTGGGTACATTGGCCACATACCCTCAAAGACAATGCGTGTGAGACGCCTTAGAGACGGTTTTATACAGCTTCTTTACGGCAAGGCTGTATTCTTTAGAAACTTTGGGGATACAGAAACAATAAACCCTATAGCAGGACAAGAAGATAGACCTAACGAAATTATTCATTTAAAAAAGTACACACCAAAAAATAACTATTATGGAATCCCAGATATAATTGCTGCACAAAATGCAATGGCTGGAAACGAATTTGCTGGTAAATATAACTTAGATTATTTTGAAAATAAAGCGGTCCCTCGATACATTATTACAGTAAAAGGAGCAAAGCTTTCTCCAGAATCTGAAAGAAAATTGCTTGAATTTTTCCAGGTCGGATTAAAGGGAAAGAACCACAGATCTTTATATATACCACTTCCACCAGACTCCCCAGACTCAAAAACTGAATTTAAAATGGAGCCAATTGAAGCAGGGGCGCAAGAAGGCTCATTTGAAAAGTATAGGAATTCAAATAGAGATGAAATATTAATGGCTCACAGAGTACCAATTAATAAAATTGGCACCCCAGCAGGGATTAACTTGGCTGCAGCTAGAGACGCAGATAAGACATTTAAAGAGCAAGTTTGTCTTCCAGCACAACAAAATCTAGAAAAAAAGCTAAGTAAAATAATTCAAGAAATGACTGATGCAATGGATCTAAAGTTCAATGAACTTTCTCTAACAGATGCAGATACTCAGTCTAAAATAGATGAAAGATATCTTAGATTCCAGGTAATTACTCCAAATGAAATTAGAGTAAGAATGGGAATGGTCCCACGAGAAGGTGGAGATGTCCCAGTAGACCTTGCAGCCCAGGCAGCCGAAATTAAGGCTCAGGCTACTCAAAGTAGAACTCGTGACCAAGAGAGATCAGCAAATTCCCCAGATAAATCTGGGGAGGGCAGAAATGCAAAAGGGGATGGAAGACAAGTCAACTAGTCCTACTCAACTACTTATTTGCCTTTTGATACAACAATCTCTATAATATATAACATATGATCATAGAAAAGTCACATTGGTCTTCTAATGGAAATGCTATTAATTTATCAGTTCCATTTACGAAGGTCAATAGAGAGAAAAGAACAGTCTCAGGATTCGCAACATTAGATAACCTGGATCAGACTGGTGATGTCGTTACTCAAGAAGCTAGCATGAAAGCGTTCGAAAGCTTTAGAGGTAATCTAAGAGAAATGCATCAGCCACTTGCAGTTGGCAAGGTAGCATCATTTAGACCAGAAACTTTTTATGACCCTGCAACAAAAGAATTTTACAATGGTGTTTACGTTGATGCATACATTTCTAAGGGCGCTCAAGATACTTGGGAAAAGGTTCTAGACGGAACACTAACAGGATTTTCCATCGGCGGAAAGATTATTGAATCAGATAACGAAGTAAACAAATCAACAGGAGCATCAGTAAGGTTTATTAAAGACTATGCACTAGTTGAACTATCAATCGTTGATTCACCAGCAAATGAACTATGTAACATTTTATCTATTGAAAAAGTAAATGGACAAATGATTTTTAAAGGCATCGCAGCAGATGTTAAAATGGAAAATATTTTTTATTGTGCAGAAAGTGATTCTGTATTTATGTCAACAGAATCAGAATACATATCTCCAGTTACTGGTAAAAAAACAGAACTCATTGGATGGGTAGAATCAAACGACGTAAACAAAGGAAAAGAAATAGAGAAGATTCTTGATTCACGTAGATCAAGATTGCAAACATTGCCTGACAACACAAATATAAATATGGCAATTGCAGAAGGAGGAAATGAAGTGGAAAAGCTTAATGTAACAGAAGCAACTCCAGTAGTAGAAGAAGCAGTGGCTCCAGAAGCACCTGCAGAAATTATTGAAGAAGTTGCCCCAGTAGAACAAGAGTCTGCTGAAGTTGTAGCTGAAGAAACTTCTGCCGAAGTTCTGGAAAAATCAGCAGAACTAACAACTCAGGAATCACCTGACTTTGTTAAAATGCTAGGCGACCTTAAGGGTTTCTTCTCAGAGACTTTGGAAAAGGCCTCTGAGGCAAACGCTGCTCAGGTTTCAACAATCAAGGAGACAGTCGAAGCTTTTAGCAAGAATGTCGATTTGAGAATTTCAGAATTAGCAGAAAAGCACACAGAACTCTCAACAGCAGTTGATTCAATCAAGTCCATCATGGACACAGTTGAAAAAAGAGTAGACGCAGTAGAATCAGACACTGCAATTAAGAAGTCCTCTGACCTTGGCGGGTCAGTTGGAGTAACAACAATCAAAAAATCAAAATGGAACGGCACTTTCCTCGGTTCCGTTAGCGAATTAACAAAATAAGGGTATGGTGAAAAACTAATGAGTAATGAACTATTAGCAAAAGCAGCTGAAGCAGGCACAACACTAACAGGTGGAATGACTGGCGCAGCAAACCCTACCGACGGAATTCACGTAGGTTCCGAGGGTAAGGGAGGCTTGCTCAATCCTGAGCAATCCGCAAGATTCCTCGATTACATGTTCGATGCAACAGTAATCGGTAAGGTAGCACGTACAGTTCGAATGAGAGCTGACACTACAGAGATTGATCGTATTGGCGTCGGTGAGAAGCTTATGAAGCTTGCAGCTGAAGCAGAGAACACTGGCACAAATGCAGCCGTACAGTTCTCAAAGATTTCTCTCACAACAAAGAAGCTTCGCCTAGATTGGGAGCTTTCAACTGAGTCTCTAGAAGACAACATTGAAGGTGCAGATCTAGAAGATCACATCGCAAGACTTATGGCAACACAGGCTGGTAACGACCTTGAGGACGTAGTTCTTAACGGTAACACAGCTCTAACTGGAGATGCACTTTATAAGTCATTCGACGGTGTTGTTAAGATTGCAAAGGCAAACGGCCACGTAGTAGCTGGAGCGGGTGCAGTAATTTCCCGTGACATCTTCAATAAGGCTCTTAAGGCAATGCCACGTAAGTACAAGCAGCGTCGTCCAGACCTACGCTTCCTTGCAGGCTCAAACCTAATTCAAGACTACTTGTACTCAACATCACAGAACATCCAGAACGTCAACCCACAAGATATTGCTTCAAGCATTATCCGTGGTGACCAGGGTGGTCTAGGTGGTCCAGCAGGGTATGTAGCACCATTCGCATTTGGTATTCCAATTGTTGAAGTTCCGCTACTAAAAGAAACTCAGACTGGTTCATATGCAACACCAACAGGAGAGCACGGAGACGTCCACTTGACATTCCCAAATAACGTTGTTATTGGTATCAAGCGTGATGTAACTGTTTACCGCTTCTTCTGGCCAAAGAAGGACTCAATCGAATATACAATGTATACTCGTGTTGGTACCCAAATTGAGCAGGCAGATGCATGGGTAGTCGTAAAAGACGTTAAGGTTGCTTCTTAATTTAAGAAATAACTTGCTGGAAAGGCCCCCAATTAATTTTGGGGGCTTTTCATTTTAATTTTCTAGTGCTATAATTTATATACATACCAAAGGAGTATATATGTCATTTGACACACTTAAGGTCAAGGATCTAAAGACATTAGCAGCAAACTTTGCAGTTGATGTCGATGGACTAAAAAATAAAGCAGATGTAATTGCGGCACTTGCAGAAGAGGGAGTTACTTGGTCAGTTTACCAAGGGACACTCAAGAATATTGAAAGCGCAAAAGAAGATGCAGATGAGATTCTTCCTAGACTGGATCCAAATCAAAAACTTGATGAAGATATGATTCTAGTAAAGATGGACAGACCAAATGCTAGATATGATGCCCTAGGCTTCACATTTACAAGAGATCATCCATTTGTAGCAATGAAGCCCGATGTGGCGCAAGAAATTTTTGATAAGGAGGAAGGGTTTAGACTAGCTACCCCTAGAGAAGTACAGGAGTACTACAACTAAGCCTAACAAATGGCAGAGATATATGTAAACACAAGCACACCTGCAACAACAAAGATTTATGTAAAGGGTGAGGCTGTAACACTTAGCTCTCCAGTAACTGTCAAAGTTTATGACATAACTGGCGATCCAGTTATATCTCCACCAATTAATTCAACATCAATACTTACAACTCTTACGGCGGAGCAAAGCGAAGTTGATATAGGGTCATACAAAGTTTATCTACCTATCTCGTACACAGCAAGATCAAGAAAGTTCAAGTTGGTATGGGAATGGCAATATGAAGGATCTTCTTATTCTAATACAACTATGCTTGATATTGTAACACCTTATGTAGATATACAGGAGGCTGCACAAGAAATGGGATTGGGATCAGATTCAAATGATCCAAACCATAAGACATATCAAGAGCTCAAGCTTGCTGAAAGATATGCAAGAAATATAATTGATGGGTACACTGGTCAAAAATTTTTCCTACACGATGATTATTTTTCTTCAGTAGGAAATGATTCTGACACTATGCCTCTTACTAAAAAGATAAATAGATTGCATACTCTTCACGCAAATGATCAGATCCTTATCGATAATTTAAATGAAGTTAACAACCTAGGCCTTGCTATTGATATCACGACAAGCGGCTTTGGATTAAAGGTAAACATAGCGTCTATTTTAGACAATGATGTTTATATAGCTAACGGAATGGTCCCTCCATCAATTCACGACTCTTCTCCAGATATATTTAGAAGGTCTAAGAATTATAAGGTCTACGCTAGATTTGGTTGGGAGTATGTTCCAAATGAGGTTCGTGACGCAGCTGTAGAAATAATGAAGATGTACTTTGCAAAAGATCGTGTTTGGAAAGACAGATATGTTAAAAAGGTTTCCACAACAGATTGGGACTTTGAATATTCTTCAGAAGCATTTAGTGGAACTGGCTCCTCATACGCAGACAAGCTACTTGCAGACTATGTAATAACACAAATGGTTCTGGTGTAATGTTTGATTTAGTAGACGGCCTCATGACAATGAAGATGGACGTATATCGACAAACTGAGCAGCAGGATAAAGATACTGGTGCAATGATAAGAGAGTTTTCTTTTATAAAAACAATTGATTGCTATGCTAGAGGAGTAATTACCGAAAGCAGAAATAGGTCTAACGATAGTCAGAAGTTTTCAAACAAGTATTCAAATAACCAGTATATTGAGGCTAGAACATCTGACAGATTAACTGCAAGAGATAAAGTTAAAAACATTAGAGATGTAAATGGGAAGCCTATCTGGTATGAGTTAAACTATCCAAGCGATACAGATACAGTTTTTGATGTTGTTGGAACTACACCAATATCAGATCCATTTGGAAATGTTGTAGGATATAACTCTTCATTGCAAAGAGCGGAGAATCAGCAAATTGGCATCTGAAATTTTAGCGATTAAAGCAGCAAGCGGATTAGTTAATTTAATGACTAATAAGCCAGTAAGTGGTGCAATAAAAGATAGTACAGTTGCACAAATATCTGCTGCATTGTTCTATAAAACAAATGTAATGGCTAAACTAGCTGCCAATCCGCAATTCCAATCAGCATTTAGAAGTGTAATATTTGATCAGGTTCAGATCGACTTTGCAGACTATATAGACGCAAAAGCAAGAACATCTCCAAAATCTTTTCACCATGTTTACGAATGGGGAAGAGTAGGAGATAGCGAGGCAAGACTATTTAAATTAAATAAGCTTCCTGCAGATGGACTATCATTAAAAATTAATTACGAACTAACTGACTCAAAGTCTTTTGTACCATCTGAAAACTCTAACAATAAACACGTCTTTGTAAAAAAAGCTTCTGTTATGGAAGAGGGGAAGACTGTAGTAATAAGGCCAAGATTTTCTGAAAGGCTGGTATTTGATGTAGACGGATACACAATATTTATGCCAAAAGGCGAATCCGTTACTGTTAGAAAACCAGGAGGGGCGGCAACCAAAAACGCCTTCTTTGCACAGTATAGATATTTCTTTACTGGACAGCTAGTCAACATGTCTATAAAAAAATCGGGATTCCAGAGATTATTTAATTCATCATTGTCTAGAGCGCTGGGTGTACCAGCACAAGTTAAATCAGTTAAATATAGTTTCTCACCAAATCAATTGGCAAGTGAAGCCGAGGCCGCTACATCAGCAGCGTTTGCGAGGTTAGCACATGGCTAATTATAAATTAGATGCAATGTTTGAAATAAGAAAGTTCCTGTGGAGCAGACTTACAGCACTTAATATATTCAATCAAGAAGACTACTACTCAGACAATCTAAATGAGACACTTGTCCCAATTGTTCCAGTCCAGCAACAGCCAGAGATGAATCAGTTCTTGAGCGGAAAGAAGCACATAGTCTACGATAAGATAGGAATGTCTTATGAGAACAACTGGATGATATGCTGCGAACAGATTCTATTAACCCTATATTCACCAGATCTCCTTGATATTGTTGAGATAAGAAACTTCCTAACTGATGAGTTTAGAAGAATGGATGAGTCTGCAAGGGATGTCAATAAATGGGCGGGACTATCAGATAAATTCAAGTTCCATAGTATCCATATAGCAGACATATCATCTACAGCCCCATCAGAAGAAATCAAAGGATTCTATGCAGCAGATGTCATATTAGAGGTCAAATATTCAAGGATAACAAATGGCCAGGGCAGGTTTGCCTAATTTGCCTTTTATAAGCTACTAGAGTAAAATTAGAACAGAGGAAAGGGCCTAGCCAGCCAAAATATATATATTAATTTCATATGAAATCAGGAGGCAATAAATCATGGCATATCAAAATACAGGAGACGCCCGCAACATTCTTGTTGGAGCATCACCACTATTTTTATCAGTAGAAGATTCAACCGTAGATGGTTACGATAACAGCATGGAAGCAGGGGCAACCCCAGAAAACGCTTTTGTTGCAAACAAAAACCGTTTTGTACCAGCATTTTTGGCAGGAGAGTCTTATACTACAACATTAAACAAAGTTCTAACAACAACAGGTGCTACACAAACAGCAACACCTTCAGAAAATACACCAAAGATTGGTGGAGCTTATCGTAACGTAGGTTACACAAATAACGGTCTTCAGATCAGTTATCAGCCAACATTCGATTCAGTAACTGTAGACCAGTTGCTAGATACAGCTAAGCTTTTCAAGTCTGCTATGCAGGTTCAAATTTCAACAGAAATGGCAGAAGGCACACTAGAGAATATCCTAGCAGTATTTGGTCAAAAGGGATCAACACTAAACAAGGGTGCTGAGATTGACGTACTAGGTTTGGAAGCAGGTGCACTAGGTGCAGCTCCAACAGAGCGTCAGTTAATTGCAGTTGGACAGGCTCCAACAAGAGATGATTCAGGTGCTAATATCACATCAGAGCGTGTATACTATGCACGTCGTGTTTTGTCTGTTGAGCAGTCACAGTTCTCTTTGGCTCGTACAGCAGCAACAACATTCCCAGTGACATTCCGTCTTCTCCCATCAGGTGAAGCAAGCCACACTGGTTCAGAGTACGGTAAAATTATTGACCGTGTTCTATCAGCTTAATTATATTAATAATTAATATCAAAGCCCCCAAGAAATTGGGGGCTTTGCTGTTGTACCCTTATAATGATTATGCTATAATAATTTAGACGATCCTTAAGGAGGATACAATGGCAACAACAGTATATGACGTAGAAGAGATTGAACTACAAAGCGGAGCTAAAGTAAAGCTCAAGCCATTATCAATCAAGCAACTACGAAAGTTTATGGAAGTAATTAAGAAAGTTCAAGATGCAGAAGATGAAGCTGCAACACTTGGTATTTTGGTAGAAGCATGCGGAGTTGCAATAGAAACTCAGCTACCAGATCTAGTTGCAGACCTAGACAAGCTAGAAGAAGCATTAGACGTTCCAACAATTAACCGCATCCTTGAAGTTTGCGGAGGAATTAAGATGGACGACCCAAACCTGATAGCGGCAGCAGTACTGGCTGGTCAGAACTAGATTTAGCCGCTTTAGAAGGCCAAGTTTTTCTTCTGGGACACTGGAAGAATTATGAAGAGCTAGAAGAAAATTTATCGATGCCAGAGTTGGTTCAAACCATAACAGCGATAAACCTAAAAGAGCACAACCAAAGAAAGTTTGCAGCATCACTAAAAGGAATACAATTAGATGATGATGTAGAAGAAGAAAAAAAAGGTTCTACCTTTGAAGATATCCAAAGAAGAGCACTTGGTATAACGGCATCAGCAGATGATGTTGTTGGATTACAGGGGCCATTCGCAGCACAAGCTGGATTTGGAATTGGCGCAGGGTTAGGATATTCTAGGAGTAATTAATGGCTGACGAACAAATTGTAACCAGTATAGTCGCCAAAGCCGACTTGTCTAGCCTTGTGTCTGAAGTACACAGGGCTAGTGCTAGTCTCCAGCAACTACAAAGAGAACTCCTTGCATCAAACAAAGCAATATCTTCTTCAACAAAGTTAGCAAACAATTTATTTAGAGATACATTAACTGGAAGCGGGCAGTTCTCTAGCCACTTTGTAAACCTTAATTCTGATGTAGATAAATTTGGTAAAAACTTAGATGCTGGTAGACTAAAGCTTAAGAACTATTTCCAAACATTTAGAGAGCACTCTACAACTCAAAAGGGTATGATCAGGGAGCTTGCCAAAGAACAGGTAATGCTTCAAAATTCAGTACTGCAACCTCTGGGCAGAAATGCTCAAGGTTTAATGCAATACAATGTAATGATTCCTAGAGGCTTAGATGCAATAGCAAATAGCGGAAAATTAGCTCGCATGGAAATGCAGATTATGAATCGTGCATTATCTGAAGGAGCAGGCTCTTTAATTAACTGGGGTAAAAATACTCAGTGGGCAGGTAGACAGCTTACCGTAGGACTCACAGTTCCTCTCACTATGTTTGGAGCGGCAGCTGGAAAAGCATTTAGAGAAGCAGACGCAGAGCTTGTAAGATTAACAAAAGTTTATGGCGGTCTTGCAGCTACATCCGCTTCAGATTTAAGAGCAATTAGAGAAGAAGTTGTTGAAACAGCAAAAGTTTTATCCAAGACAATGGGTGCATCTTTTAAAGAAACTATTGCGCTAGGTGCTGATATCGCGGCAACAGGACAAACTGGCGACGAGCTCCTTGGATCAATTGCAGAAACAACAAGACTAGCAATACTCGGTGAAGTTGATAGACAAGATGCAATGAAAGCAACTCTATCAATTCAAACAGCTTTCAAGCAAAATACAGAACAGTTAACAGAATCAATTAACTTTCTTAACGCAGTTGAAAACCAGACGTCAACAACTCTTAATGATCTAGTAGAAGCTATTCCAAAAGCTGGTCCAGTAATTCAGCAATTAGGTGGTGACGTTAAAGATTTAGCTCTTTATCTAACCGCAATGAGAGAAGGTGGAATCAGCGCATCAGAAGGTGCTAACGCTTTAAAGTCTGGTCTAGCCTCTCTTATTAATCCAACAAAGCAAACCGTTGGCATGATGTCAGAATTTGGCATAGATGTAATGGGTATGGTTTCTAAGAATACAGGAGACACAACTGGTCTTCTTATGGATTTACAAAAAGCATTAGATTCACTTGATCCACTAAGTAAAGCAAGAGCAATGGAGCAGATGTTTGGTAAGTTCCAGTTTGCAAGAATGAGCGCATTGCTTAATAACTTAGGCAAGCAAGGTAGCCAGACGCTTCAGGTTTTAGATCTAATGAAAGCAAGTACTGCAGACCTAGCAGATGTTGCTAGCCGAGAATTAAAAATGGTTACAGAGTCCGCATCTGGTAAATACAAGAGAGCTATAGAAGGCCTTAAGGCAGAGCTTGCAGATGTCGGAGAAGAGTTTCTTGGAGTTGCTACCAAGCTTATAAGCGCAGCCACAAAGATTTTGGATTTCTTTACTAAGTTGCCTGATCCAATTAAAAAGGGATTAACATTTTTAGCTGGATTCACAGCACTAGTTGGTCCGCTTATCATGCTAACGGGTGTGCTCGCAAACTTCTTTGGATACATAACTAAGGGAGTTGTTCAGCTAAGAGCATTCTTTATGAAGGCCAACGGCTGGAAGATGCTTACTCCAGAAATTATTGCTGCTGAAAAAGCAGCGCTTATGGTTGAGAATGCATTTTATTCAGATGCAGCAGCAGCTCAAGTTCTTCACAATGCGTTACAAAAGCTTGTTTTAGATTATCAAAGTCTACAAGCGGCATCAATGAAAAATGCAGTTCCAGTAAATGGAGGAGTTAGCACTGTTGCTGGTAACCCAGTGATGGTTGGCGGAAGAAGAGTTGTAGACCCTAACGATCCATATGTTGGAGATCCTAACACTAGAGCAATGTCTCATATTAGACCAAGAGATCCAAATAATCCTGCAACTATATTTGGCGGAGTCCCAGGAGCTATCCCAGTTAATAGAGGTATATCAAGAACTCCTCAAATGTACATGCACGATAGGCTTCCAAATATTGAAGGACTAACAAGCGTAAAGGGAATATCAACAGGAATTGTTCCAGGAGAAGCAGCTAAATTCCATGCATTGATGGCTACGCTTGGAATGCAGACAGAGCAAGAAGTTGCAGCGCTAAAGAAAACAATTGCAATGGGTGGAACTGTAAGCGCAGAGCTGCTAGACACATTTGATGATATTCTGCCTATAACTAAAAGATTTGCAGATAGTGCCGCAACGCAAGCAGCATCTATTGTGCAACAAATGAGAAATGCAGAAATAACAGTTGAGCAAGCTAAGGCAAGAATACTTGCACTTAATGCACAGATAGAAGCAGATATGGGCTCTGCAGTAACAGCATATGCAGCTGGTCGAGGAAGAAGAATTGATTTAACAAGAGCTCCGATGATGGACCAACCAGTTGTTGATGCTAATGGCCAGTTTACATTAAGAGATCTTTATAAGAAAAAAACTAATGCTTCTGTTATGGAAGAATTTGGAAGACTACGTGGTGTTAGAACTTTTGGAGCACCATATAGTATTCAAACAACAAGGCTGCCTAAGTTTAACATAGGTGGAGACATAGAATCATTTGGCCCAAACAAGACTATGGTTTCTGGACCGTCTTCAATTAATTACGACGACAGACTTGGAAGCGTTCCGCTGGGTGGATATGTTTTGAACCAGCAAGCTGCAATGGATCCAGCAAATGCCCCATTAGTTGCAATGGCTCCAAGCACATATTTAAATGACGGTGGAAATATTACAGCAGCTCTTACTCCACGGGAAGTAGTTTTTGGTCCTCAAATTCAAAGAATGCCTGAGCTTTATGCAGCAGTTGATGCCGCAAATAGCGGATACAATTTTGGTGGGCAGATCATGAGTGGCACATATGGGTATGGAAGAGAAAGCACTCTATCAATATGGGCAAGATTAGTTAACTCTAAGGATTATCCAAAAGTAATTAAAGCAGCAACAGTTGCTTCTGATGCTGCAATCCTTTCACAACTTACTGGAATGGATATTAAAGATGCCACAAAGAGAGTTTCTGCAGATTATGATTCAGCAATAGAGCATGCTAAAAAAGCAGCAGCCAAAAATGGGACAAGAAAAACAGAAGAGTTTGTAAAGGCAAGAACAGCTCAGCTTATTAGATTAAGCAAAGAGTTCCCAGGTGCAAATTTAATTCTAGATGAATATTCAAATAAAAATAAGTACGATCAAAGTGCAAAAGCAGCTCGTATGAAAGCTATAGCTCCTCAGACATATGCAGGAACAATGAGATCTGTCATTGACGATTTAGTAAAAGAAGGAGTTTTAACTCAATCTCAAGCAAACAAAGTCTTTGGAATTTTAGGCCAAACATCAGATACTTACGATCCAATTTCTAAATCTCATACTATGACTGCAAAAAGATCTGCTTCAATATTTAAGCCAGGAGAGTTGCAAGCCCTGCTTGTTGAAGAAGGAATGTCAAGAGCAGAAGCAGAAAAATATGCTGGTGTTACTGGAGTCAGATCAAATAATTTTGTTGGTCAATCTACTGGACTTTCAAAATCATTTAACACAATGGGTAGATGGTTAGACGTCGCTACTGATGGAGCTTTTAGGGATGAAGTTTCACCATTTCAAGACGAAGCAAAAAGCAATTTTATATCAGGGATTAAAAGACTTAAAGCTAAGTTGGGAATTACAGGCCCCACAACAATGAGGGAAATCATTAGACAGCTTACCTTGATGAGAATAAAATCTGGAGTGGGCTATAACTCTAAAATGGTCACAACACTTGGTGGAAGGTTGGCGGGTAGGGGAATTTCTTTTGCAAAACCAGCACTAGGTCCACTTGCTGGAGCATTTAACAAGGGCGGAATGATTCCAGGTGGATCGATATCTAGAAACAGAAAAAATTATGGATTTGTGTCCCCAGCTCTAAGATTATTGGCGCCAGCACAACAACTTAAAATATTGCAGCAAGCTCGTGAAATGTCCGCTACAACACCTGCTGGATATATTCCAGCATCATATAGTCATTTGCTAACACCAAGCACAGGAAGAAGTTTCCCAGTTCCTGGAGTTGCTGGGGTTTATCAAAACGAAGAAAAGAAAAAGGTGTTCTTTAAAGCGGTTCCAAATGAAGTTAGCTTAACAGCAGAAATGCGTGGAACAGAAATTGGAAGAATCCTAGGTCTTGTAACTCCAGTTCAAGTTGCAAGATCAATTCGCAATCCACTGGACCCAACTGGCAAGTCTAGATTCCTTGGAGCAGAGTCAGATTACGATGAAGGCTTTATTAATCCAAATACATCAGTACCTGGAAAGTTTACTCAAGATGAAGTTTTAGATCAATTTATTGCATCAATGATTCTTGCAAATAAAGATTTGTCTAGATCAAATGTACACGGAAGAAGATTAGCAGATGTTGGCAACGGTGGAGTTTTAGCTAAAGCATCTATGAATGATGACTATGCAAAAACATTACCATCTATGGAAGAGATGGCACTGGCAAACTTGTTGCAAGTCAAGGGTGGATCTAGAAAAGATTTTGCTCGTGATACCGCTCCTATTATTGCAAAGATGACTGCAAAAGAATATGGCGATAAGATTAAAGAAAAGATGGAAGCCGCATATCCAGAATTAAAGAGATACATCAAGTCTCTTCCTAAAAAAGATAGAAAGCCTTATGATGCATTGCTTAAGAGATTTGAAGAAGGAATGGATGTTGATTGGTCTAAGTATCATGCAATGCACGTTAATCCAAAATATCTTAATGCTGGAGGACCAGTTGGTGGAGGCCCTGTTCAAAGAAGTAGATATGCTTATGGACGTAAAAAAGATGGATCTAGAGTATCAGGAAATCCAGCAAAAAGAGCTCAGCAGGAAAGATTAAAGGCTGAGCGATCAGTAACACCTGTATCTAGATCTGGATACACATCTTCAGGCAATCCTCAAATGCAAGTACAACAAATTCCTTATGTTGGCGGAGCTGGAGTTTTTGGAAACGCATTTGGTGCATCGCAAACTGGACAATCTCAGCAGGCTATAAACACTTTGAGACTTTCACAAATTGGTCAGCTTGCACCAGGAATAACTAGATCTTTTAAATCTTTAACTGACTCAATTAAATTAGGCACAGTAGGATTAAGATACGGAATTATGAATTCAGGAAAATATCTGAGTTCAGCTTATGCAGATTATGCAAAAGAACGAATAAGCTCTGCAAGAATAACTACAAGAACTATTAGAGAAGGAATTTTAAGAGAGCAGTCTAAGAGGCTGTCTGCCGCATATCCAGGACAAATGATGCCTATGTATATTTCTGGCCCAGGCGCTGGTGTAGGAAACGTTGGAGCAGTTGGCGCTTGGAAAGACTATGGAGAAGATGGAGTTAAGAGTCGTAAAGTAGGAACTTATGGCTATAGACGCAGAGAGTTCATGGATGCAAGTGGCAAGATCTATGACACAAAAGCTGCAAAAGCCGCAGGAATTGACACTAGGGTAAGAGGCGGAATGGGCATGGGTGCCCAAATGGGTATCGGAATGGCTGGCTCTATGGGCGCAATGTCATTAATGCAACAGGAAAAAGTTTTGGGCATGAGCGGAATGACAGCTGGATTAGCTCTTATGGGTGCCTCCACTATAATTCCTATGTTGCCATGGAAAACAATTGGAAGCTCAGTAAAGTCAACCACAACTTCTGTAGTGGCATCAATTAAAGCTTTTAAAAGTGTTAAAGATGCAATTTCTGCAGTAGGCGCTTCTGCCAGTAACTTTGTTACAAAGTTTAAAGCCCTTGGTGCAGTTTTATCAATTGTTTTGGTAGGGCTTGATACATGGAAGAAATACAACAATGCTCAGCAAGACGCTGCAATGGGTTTATCTATTACTGCAGATGGTGCCGAACAAGCTGGAATTAAATACTTTAATCTTAATCAGTACTTAACAGACTATATTGAAAAGCAAAAATTAGCAAATGCTGCTGCTCAGGGATCAAAAAATAACTCAATCGGTATGCCTGGCATACCTCAGTCCGTAGATGAAATGAAAAAAGCAAAAGAAGAGGGCAAGGTTCTTAAAGACTTAATTGAATCAATTAATAGAACTTCAAGCACAGGAGAACTTCAAAGATTAATAAATAATCAAAAAGCACAATATATTGCAGGAGGATTAAGCGTAGAGCAATCAAACTCGATGATTTATGGAGCTATTGCTAATAGCAAAAAGGCCTCCCAGGCTTATAAGTTGCTAGCCGATCAAGGCTTCGGCGCAATTGAAGACAGATCTTCTGCGGCAGAATTTGCTGTGGGCAACTTAGTAAAAACCATAAATGGAAATAAATCATCATTTTCTTTGTGGAAAGACAACGTTGACTTTCAACCAAGCGATCTGCTTAATCCAATAACTTTCTCAACGAACCTATTTGATAGCTATGGTCAAACTTTTGCAGATGCTAACGCACAGAAAAAGGCGGTGGTATCTGGTTTTGAAAGCATGATTGGCATAGTTAACGCAGGCACTCAAGCGCTCATTGGAACAAAAAATGCTCAAGGAGATCTTATTGATGAGTTTGAAGCATATCAAACAATGTTGGCAAGCACAGAAAAGAATATACCTGAATTTAATATTCCAATTGGCAAAGATACTTACCAGACTTTGAAAGAGATGAGCCCAGAGCTAGAAAAGATTATAAACGAGTTTGATACATTAAAGTCAATTCTAGCAAAAACTAAACTGTTTACTTCTGGAATCAGTATTGACTTAAAGAGTATTGATGCTGATTTAGCTATAAAGCTAGCTGGATTTACTGCAGCAATTGGATCAGGAATTGCTGATTTAACTGCTGCTGGCAATAGTGAAAATACATATGGAGCAACTGGTAAAGTATTAAAAAGACTACAAGAATCAATTTTAGCTACCTCTGCTGCTTCACAAAAAGCAGCTGCTGTTTCACAAAGAAACATTCAAGAAGAAATAAAATTAATTGCTAAAAAAATTAGCCTTATTGAAGATGAAAAAAATAAAAAATTAGAATCTTTAAGAGCAACTCAAGACGCATCTAACTATGCATTAGAATTGCAAAAACTTCAAATAGAGTATGCAGACGCTGTTGCTCGTGGAGATGTTTCTGGTGCAGCCAGAGCAAGAATAAACATTGACCAGCTTACAGCTAATAGACAGGCAGACTTAGCTGAAAAAGCAATACAAGATGAAGCAGCTAGACTAAAAGCTATTGAGCAAAAGAAAATAGATGCAAAGCAAGCTGCAGCTGATAAAAAAGCAATTGCTTTCCAGAACAGACAAGATAATGCAACAAATGCTGCTGCAGTTATGGATGTAGTTAAAGGATTTAAAGCAACTTACGATGAGATAACCGCTTTAAGAATAACAAATAGCATGATGCCAGAAAGCGAAGCAAAAAGAAAAGCGGAGGGAGAGCTTGTTGGTAAGCTAAGCGACCTGCTTAAAAAAGTAGGCGTAGCAGGAACTGGATCAAGTGAAACTGCAAAAGCCATAAGAGAATCTTTTGCCCAGTACTTTAATAAAGATGGAACAATAAAGAAAGTTTATGTTGAATCTCCTGGTTTACCTGCCGCTACAAACAGTGGTGTAACCTCAACAACAATTACCACTCTAAATAAAGATATATTGAAGATCCTTGATAGAGATGTTGCTTTGGTATCAAGTATGGCTACTCAGATTACTGGAGGTAAAGGCTACTCGATAAAAACAATGACTGAAGAAATTGTTGCTGCACTAAAAGGTACCTCTAAAACAGTATATGGCGGAAAATCAAAGGATGTATTCGGTATGGATATGCTTATAAACACATTGCTACCGTCCCAACAAGGAAAGATCAATAAGTTTGCAAAAGAAAAGGGATATAAAGCAGGACAGCAATTTACTTTAAAAGAGTCTAATGGAATTCTAAAAGAATTCATAGTTTTAAATGATGGAACTGTTAAGTTTGTAAAAAATACTAGTCCAACATATGCCAGCGGCGGTAAGGTTACAGGCCCAGGAACTGGAACATCAGATTCTATTCCAGCAATGCTTTCAGATGGTGAATATGTAATTAAAGCATCTTCTGTTGCAAAGTACGGCGTAGAAACACTTGATGCATTAAATGCACAAAAGTTGCATAAGGGAGGGCCAGTTGGTCATAGACACGGAAGAAATTTACCAGGGTCTCTATTCAGATGGAAGTCATATCCTGAAGATATGCCAGATTACTGGAGTGATGGAAGCCCATCAGGAAGCCCTTATACTCAAAGATGGGGAGCGCTAAGATACGGTCCTGCTAAGGGTAAAGATATTTGGGGCGGAACAGAGATACCAGGTCTTAGGTTTGACGGAAAAATAGCTAATCGTTCAGATTACTGGCATCAGATAGCCGAGCAGCCTGTTAAATATAGTGGCCCAGGAATGGCTCTTGACAAGGATCCAATGCGTTACGCAGGCTCTGGTGCTTCTATGAGTGGTATCGGCAATGGAGTGTACGGTGCAGGATCGTGGCTAACCTTTGCTAATGGCGGCCCAGTAGGCAATAAAAATAAAAACGGTAATTGGTTTAGCAGATTTAATCCAGTAAATTCAATATCCTCAATGCTTTCTGGCATGTTTAGCTTTGGTGCATCTAAGGCTGTAAACCAGAATGTTAATGTTCAGTCTACTATGACTCAGCAAGAAAAAGATAGAGCTCTACTGCAAACAGTACAAATGCTTTCAGGTTATACATCAGCATTTAATCTAAAAAATAGCACAAGCCCAGAAATTGCTGGAAGCCAAAAGCTAGGAACCGCAGCAGACGTATTGGGCGTACTTCCACTTATTGGAGGTCTTAGCAAGATAACTAAATTACCAGGCGTCGCTGCAAAATCTAAATTAGTTACACCAGATATTAGTCTAACACCAGCTGGTCCTTTATCTAGTTTTAATGCTGCTAAGTATGAGGGAAAAAATATAAGTGCTAAGAACATGCAAAAGTTTTTATCAGATGTGCTTGGAGATGTATCTTTACCAGCAATAAAAGCAGAAAAATTACCATGGAACATTGCAGGGCAGTATGTCCCTAGGTTTGCAGATAAATCTTCTAATTATGAAAATTTGCTTCCGCATATTCTTCTTAATTCAAATCATAAAACAAGTGGTCAAACTGCAGTGCATGAAACAATGCATCATTTTGATTTTGAAACGCACAACACATTTAAAAGAACACTTGAAATGTTACGCAAATCTGGTAAATATGATTTAGCAGATAGATACGAATCTGTCTATGTAAATGCAGAAAAACAGCAAAAGGGTCTTGGTTTTGCAACCTGGGAAGATTATGCAATTGGCCAAAAAGACATTGATAGCATTGCTTGGAGTAACGGAGCAGCTGAAGCCTTTGCTGACGAAAATACATTTAAAGCATACCTAAACTTTGTAAATAGCAAGAGCCTAAAAGATAAAATGCTGGCTTCAAAAATTGGCAATACATACGGTCCAGGCCTAGGAACAGATAATTTAAGAGGATACTTTAAAACTTTTAGAATGTTTGAGCAAAATGCTTTAGCTCTTCCTTTAAGACTTAATCCACAATTCCTAAAAGGCTTTATAGATAATTCTCCAAATATGCCTGAAAAAACAAAAACTATTTACCAGATGTGGCAAGAAGGACTTCAAGAATTTAATCCAGCAGCTTATGTATCTAAACCAGAAGAGCTCCCAAATTCTGTACAATATAAAAAATTCAAAGACTATATTACTAGTCTTAACCTAGATAAAGCCAAGGGATACCATAAGGGCGGTCCAGTAGGGCATAAGCATGAAAACTTCTTTAGTAGATTTAATCCAGCAAACGTGTTTGCATCAATTACAAATGGCATGTTTGGATTTGGAGCAAGTAAGGCATTTAATAAAAATATATCAGCTCCTAAAATAGATCAATCTGAAACAGATTTAGCGGCATTGCAAACAGCACAAATGTTAACTGGATACACTTCAGCATTCAATTTAAAAAATAAAACAAGCCCAGAAATTTTTGGAAGTCAGAATCTGGGTGTAGCTGCAGACGTTCTTGGAGTATTGCCAGGACTTGGGCTGGCATCAAAACTTACAAGGCCTATCACTAAGCCAATCACGTCAAAAATTGCAGTAGATGCTTTTACTCCTATAAAAGTAAATGCCAAGATTAAAGAAACTTTACTAGGGCCATCTGCATTATCCCCATATGAATCAGCAATGATTAAAGCAGAGAAGCTTGCAAAGGCTGGCAAGTTTACGCCAATTGAAAAATTAGGTACTGTTAAATATGAAGATCTTTTGAAAGAAGCTAGAAATCTTACAGAGCATACTGGAACATTTCCAACACCTAAAGGAGATTATTCATTTAAATTTAAACCAGCTCAAATAGATCAGTACCCACCAGAGTCAACTTTTAAAAGCGGAATTTCAGGAATACAAGAAAATATGTACGGAAACGAGTGGGTTGGCCCAATGCACAATATCGAAGTGTATGCTCCAGACGGCTCAGTTGCAGGCAATATAACTTGGGATTCTATAACTGGAACAATTAGATTGATAGGAGTAAACCACAACCACCGAAAGCTTGGCATAGCAAGATTTATGAATGAATACGGCGCATCTATTACTAGAATAAAGCATTCTAAGCAAAGAACAGCAGATGGTGTAGGTTACTCCGAAGCAATTGGAGGAATTATGCCTAACATGCCATTCATATCCCCTGGCAAAGTTACTTTAGCCTCCCTGGTATCTAATGCTGCAAATAGCAGGCTGGCAGCATTGCGTTCAAAATTAATACCTGGAAAACCTTATACTCCTAAGCCATATTCTGAACCACAGCCAAGCGAAGCTCAGTTAGCTTATGATGCACAATATGCAGCTCGTATGGAAAAGCAGAGGCTAGCCGTAGAGGCAGCAGGCAAGGCACAGTATGAGGCATTAATTGCATGGAGAAAGAATCCAAATCGTACATATAATTCATATCCATTTGGCCACGGCAGCTATGTAGAAATGATAGATGATCTTGACCTAAGACTTTTGATGAAACAGGGAAATGATACTCCAGCTACTTGGCCTTGGAAAAACCCTTATCTTCCACCGATTGCAAGCAGGGCACCACATTCACGCCCAGGATCAAATATCTGGTCTGAAAATGGTTATGGGCACACAAGTGATGCAGCTGGCGGATACATAAACAACACTGGATTAAACCTTACTAACTCTATGAGCACTGCATTTTCTAGATTGGGAGTACCTCAATTTGAAAATGGTATTAATATGGTTCCTGCAAATATGCTGGCAATGCTTCATAAAGATGAAGCTGTTATCCCAGCTAATATGAACCCATTTAATCCAAATGCATCGGCGGCTGTATCAGGTTCAGTATATAATATTAACGTAGAATTAAATGGAACTAATGTAACAGCACAAGATGTTGCAACTCAAATACACAGAGAGATGAGATTAAAGGAAATGGCAGCTGGAGTAAATAGAAGGGTTGGTGGGTAATGAGTTTTCAAAACTTAGCAAAAGGATCTGTGTTATATATCGAAGCAATTGACCCATTTGCAATTAATACTGCAAACAATACTTTTAACTACAAGGGTGAAACAATTACTCCACCAGGAAATGTTTATCCTGCCTATGATGCTCTAACAAAAACTTGGCCGCTACGATACGAGGATAGAGCGGATTTAAAATTTAGAAGAGTTACAGAGCATAATAGAGACCCCCTTGCCATAACTACAAATAGAATTGAATCTAGCCAAAGAATGTCAAATGGAACACTAAGAAAATATTTTATTGCCGATAAGTTAAATATAAGTGTATCCTGGGAAATGCTACCATCATTTAGAAATGAAACAGTAGATGGTGGATGGGGTGCAGAAGACATAAAGAATTTTTATGAGTCAGATGCAGGAAGAGGATCTTTTAGGATAAAACTAAATCCAACGGTATTTAATCCATCCCTAATAACTGCTGATGCTGGCACCTTGGCCGATGATTATACTTATACGGTAATGTTTACCTCATGTGACTTTACTGTCCTTAAAAGAGGCCTGCAGACCTTCTGGAGTGTATCTATATCAATGGAGCAGGTATGATAACTGTAAGTAATACAACTAAGAATTTAATTAAGCGGGGGTCATCAATAAAAACTTCTGCAAGTGCAACAATGGAATATAACTTAAACTCCATGGTTGAATATATAAAAGCAACAACTACACCAGCAGAGATAGTTAATACATATTCAGCTGCTTTTAAGAAATTGTTCCCAATAGATACAATATATAAACCATTTAGACCTGTGTCCCCAGGAATTAAATATTTAGTTTATACAAAGGATGCATCTGGAAATCAAACAGACTCACCACGTCAAGATTTGTATGAAAATCCTAGGGACGTAGCTTTTTTGGGTAAGCCTAGATTATACTACCCTGGCCCAGAGATGACATATAAATATTGGCTTGCTCCTAAAAATACAAACATTAGTGTTTCTTTAGAATATTTTTCAAATGAAGCAAAGACTACCGTAAAGCTAGTCCCTGCAAATAAAATTATCGCAAGATTTGAAACTAATCACGACACACCGCTGTCTTGGACAATATCTGTAGTTAAGGAAGACAACTCAGTCGTAAATGTAACTGGAACATCTCTTAATGAAAACGGGGAGGCAGTGATATATTATGATGGAGATGCATGGTCAACAGATGAACCTGGTGAATATACTACAACTCAAAAGTTAAAAAAAATAACTTTATCTGCAACAAACAGAATGAATGGTAAATTACTTGGTGTAATTGAATTGAGTCCAAGGTGGGTAGTAGACATAAGTTCAGACATAGTATCACTTACTGTTAATAAAGAAACAACAGCAGATAGCGACTCTGTTGTTCCAGTTGGAGTGATTACAGCAAACTACTTAAGCTTATCTTTATTTAGGCAGCACGGCGAAACATCTAGATCAATGATGGAGTATAACGTAAAAGATGATATAGATGATACAAAGCTGTATCTATTTAAAAATGCAATTATAAAACCATATATTAATATTGGAGACGTAGATCCAGAAAAAGTAACTCAGGGTATATTTTATGCCAACTCATGGACTCTTTCTGAATTTGGAGAAGCCACCATTGATGCAACCGATGCAGCAAAAATATTACAAGATACTGTTTGCCCACAATTATTAGTTCAAGATTCACCAGTAACTTCAGTAATAAAAAGAGTACTTGACGCTGTTGGGTTTTCTAATTACAATATTAACATAAAGATGACTAATGGCGAGGTTGATGATGACTCAATTCCATCTCTAACCTATTGGTGGTGTGATGGAGATAAAACAGTTTGGGAAGTATTGCAAGAGTTATGTAGAGATATTCAGATGAACGCGTTTGTAAATGAAAATAATATCTTAAACTTCTATAGCAGAAATGTAATTTATGACGCAGGCACCCCATCAAGTTGGGTATTTACAGATAAAGAAATTACCAGTGGAGGTGTTGTTGATTATGCACCAAGCATAGCAAGCTTGTCATCAAGAGAAATGTTTTCTGCAAATCAGGTTACTGTAAAATACTCTTCAGCATCTACTTCGGTAAATAGCACCTCTAGCCAGCCTTTATGGACATCTTCTGATTCGTTTCTTGGAGCTGGCAGACTTGATGACGATATTGTAGACAGTAGCACAATGTTCAAGCTAAAACCAAATACAATAAATAAAGATAGAATTGATAAGGTGCTAGATGCTTTTAGTGGTTATGTTTTAATTAACGATGAGATAATTGAGTACGACGGGCTTTGGTATCAATATGTTCCCAAAGAAAAAGATTATTCGTTTGATCCACCACGTGATAAGCCTGCAGTTCGAGTTCTAATGAAAAGCCAATCAGATTTTTGGAAGTACGAAGCTTTGGCAAAACCAGGGTCTAAGTATTTTTTTCCAACTGGGGAGTACAATATTAAGACCAGGGGAGCGCTTGGCACACTGAAAAACAAAAGGAATCATCAAAAGCAGGTAACTTCTTATATTAACGATGTAGGTCAAAATGATCCAAATAAATTTAAACCTTATTCAGTTTCTCTGGGAGAAACAGCTATTACAAAATGGACAGGCGGAAACCTAACTGCGCCAGCAAATCCGAGATTTGATAGTAAATCTAAAAACTTTTTGATGATATCAAGCTTAATTAAAGAAAAAAAACAAGTTAATTTATTAATAAAGCCATTTAATACAATTAACACAGGATCTTTATATATGGCATGCGGAACCAGAATGTTTTTTGATAGCCAGCTAGTAAGCCCAGCTCAGGTTGGAGGCATTGCATTTTGCTTAGACTCAACTGGCCAAAATGGCTACTATGTTCTAATACGTACTACAGCTTATGCTGTTTTAGAAAACGACATAATGATTGTAAAAGTTCAAAATGGAAAGATTACTGTTTTAAAAGATAGTCAGCAAACATCTCCAAAGACTTTGGCTGGAATATATGCAGGCCAATCTTACAACATAGACGTACTTGTTAAGTCTCAAATACATTCTACATCAGACATTTTGATTAAAAATACGATTACTGTTTTTATTAATGGATTTAAGATAAGAGCGGTTGATGTTGGAAGTGATTCTACAAACCAATACATTCCACCACTTGCTATTACAAAAAATATAGCAGTTCATTGTGGGCGTGGCATGTCCTACTTTGATTTTTTATACGCAAAGAGTATTGATGAAGCTCTTTATAATCAAAGATCCACAGTGTCATCATACAAACACGTTGGCTCTTATGCAGACGACACAATTTCTATGCTATACGGAGATTTAATTTATAATAATGGGAACACACTCGCAGACCAAAATGGAGCACTAATTGAGTTTGGAACAACCGCAAGAGAAATAAGAAAGGTAAAAATTGCTTACGATCCAGACGAAAGGCCTGCCTTACCTATTATGTTTAGAACTTCCAAAAATCCTTACGCTACAGTCCTTGACCAAAGGCTCCAGCCATTTTCTGCGGAGACGTATATTTTAAACAATACATCCACCTCAGTTGTTTTGCACGATAGCGACTACACAACTTTCTATGTACTTGGAAATAAAATTAGCCGATCCTCTGCTATAGAGTATAATACAGATCAATCAGAAGATTCCCAAAACAAGGAGTCTGTAATATTTGAATCGTCATGGATTCAGAATGAGCAGGATGCAGAAAAACTTGCAAATTGGATTAAATCAAACTCTTTAAATAAGGGTAGGTTTGTTGACATGACAGTTTTCGGTAACCCATTAATATCTGCTGGAGATATTGTTAGCATAAAGTATCCAATATTGGGGATGTCAGAATCTAGCGCTAAATACCTAGTAACTAAGTGTACTTTAGAATATTCAGAAGGGATCACTACCACAATTTCGTGTAGAGCTATCTAATAACGTAATGGTATAATAAATAAATGGGAATTGAAGTAGGAAAAATTGCGGTCATATTTGACGATGACCCACGCCTTGCCGCAGTCTGGAAGGGTGAGATTAGGGAAACAAGAGCGCTTGAAAACCCTTTTCCATTTTCAAGTGGTGGCTCAGACGGCGGAGGCCCAGGACCATCTTTCCCTCCAAATGTCAAAAGGCCACAGCTTTCAGACATAGTGTTTAAAGGATTTGAAACTTATGATGATTCTTCTAAAACACAAAGAGTAAGAGCAAAATTTAGAATTTATAATTCAAGTGATGAGGAAATAGATGGATTCCTTTACACGTTAACAATGTCAGATACACAGGGGGGAAGATCATGATAACTAAATTTGGTAAACGATTTTTAACCAATTTTGTTGCAGGCAATTCAACTTTTGATTCAAAGCAAATGGCATTAGGTATTGCAACTGGATCATCTCTTGAGTACCCTTTGTCCGATACAAACTCAAGATTAGGATTTGAATTTTATAGAGTTCCAATTAGACAGGGCGGAATAGATGTAGACACATCCGTATCACCACCCAAATATACAGTTATCTATTCTGCTACAATTCCTACAAATATTGCAGGTAAGATTAATGAGATAGGAATATACTCAGGAGAATCTTATACGAGAAATTTATACGATAGCAAGTTTATATCTAACTTTGAGTTGCCATACAAATGGAACCCTGAGCCAGCATTAGATCAAACCAATTATAGAATTGGAGACAGCTCGCTGATATTTGGTTCAAATGCGGCGGCTGCTAGAGAGTACACCTATGAACTTGGAAGCCTAGATGTATCTGGATATGATCCATCAGATACATTATGTTTTTCATACAAGGCAAATGATGCAAACCTATCATCATTAAAGGTTAGACTGTATAGCTCAGATACTGATTATATTCAGTTTACATTTACTGGACATTCAGTCGGATATAATATTAAAAGTTTAAACATGTCTACTGGAGTATCAGTAGGAACATTTAATCCACAAAGTGTTGTTAAGTTAGGAATTGTTGTTACTCCAACATCTGCTCAAACATATGTATCTATGGATGGATTAAGAATTAATGATGAAGATACGTTTGATCCAGCATATGGATTAATTGCTAGATCTATATTAGATTCAACTCTGATCAAAGTAAATGGAAGAGAAGCAGCAATAGAATTTAAACTAGACCTATCGTTCGGAGTTTAGTGTGTCAGAACAATATCCAGATTTAGGAATTAGCCAAAGCCAAGACGGAGACTATTGGGATATAGTTGTTTCGGATTTGGATTTTGAGACAGACTATTCACTGCAAGTGGCCTGGTCTTATTTAGATAAAACAAAAGTTGCAAGCGAATATTCGGATAGATATAATTTTACAACACCTCAACAGGAAGGCCTACTCGCTCCTAAATTTGTATTAGATGACCTTTATGCAATCAACTCAATACTTTATATTAACTGGAACGGCAAAGACTCTAGCGGCGCAGAGTATTCAGAATCAATTTTAAAGCAGGTAAACATTTGGATCAAAGGCGGAGACTTTGGAACAGAGTTTGTTCAATACGCAACTTCTTTTGCAAAATCTGGTCTTATACAAATTAATGCTACACAGAAAACAACATACTGTGTAAAACTTCAAGCCGAATCAAAAAATGGAGATTTTTCACTTTTCTCAAATGAATTCTGCGTAACAATGTTGAAGCAGCCAAAGGCTGTGTATGATGTAAGACATACATGGGATAAGGTAGGAAACCTATCTGTATTCTGGAAGTTTGATCCAACACTTAAAGATGCAACAAATGATAACACTATGGCAGATCAATTTGGATTACAGATGCTTGATGAAACAAATGATGTTGATGGCACCTGGTGGACAGCTGTAGAAAAAGATAAAATACCTCCATTAGAACAAAAAATAACAATATCTGCAAACGATTTACAAAAAGTGTTTGGTAACGTTACAGCATTTCAAACAGACTATGCCAGCTTTATTTATGTTAGAGATAAAAATTTACAGACGAGCCTTGTAACTGGCTATGCCTTAACAAAGTACTCTGATCCACTTACCGCTCCAGTTATTTCAGTAATAAAGGGTCCTTTATCTTACAATGTTTCATTTACCAATGACTCAGAATTTGATAGGATATATATTGAAGACAGTATTGACAGTGGTGTTACTTGGGTAGACAGAGGCTCTTCTTCTTCAAACCCAGTTTATGTTTCATCTGGAAACTCTGCGCCAAGACAAGTACGTGCAAGATTTTCTAAGATACGCGGTGGTCTTACTGGGTATAGTAATATTGTTAGTGTAACGCCAGACCCATTAGTTTCTTTTAATGATCAGGCGCCAAATAAACCTACATCTTTTTCTGGAGTTGGATCTGTAGATAGCAGCGGAGTTATAGGATTTAATGGAGTTATTAACTTTACATGGACTCCAGATGTATCCTCTTCAAATGTAAGAGGTTATCGAATTAAGTTTAGGCCGTATAAAGCAGCCGCACCTTTTGAAGAATTTTCTTATGTTGACTCTCCAGGAACTGGAACAAAGTATAGGCTGGCTGGATTAGCAGTTGGGACTACCTATGAAATTGCTGTAGGATCTTTTAATGAATTTAATAAAGAATCAATTTCTTATACTAGCGGAACAAACGTACTTGTTCCTGGAACCCCATTTATTGGTACAAATGTAACTACAACTGGTTACTTTGAAGCATTTCCAGGATCGGGAAACACAAGCAATGCCTTTAGGTTTGGGTATGGAGTTGAATCTGGTAAGCGTGGCATCACATTTAATCCAAATAATTATTGGTACATTGATTCAGATGCATCAGCACTATTTAAACTTGGCGGAGACAATGAAAATTATATTCAATGGAATGGGCAAACATTTATTGTACAGGGTGACCTAAGAGCAAAGAAAGGAAATTTTTCTGGCAGCGTTGAAATAATTTCTGGTGGTTCATTGTTTAGCGGGGTAATGAATCAAAACCAGTCTGGCATTACTGGAGCTGGTTTTATATTAAACAACAATGGATTAAAATTTAGCTCATCGACAATTTCAGATATAACAACTATAAGCGGAACTACTGGAAGGTTTGTTACCTCAAGTGCAGAAATAGGTGGTTGGAATGTAGGAGCAAGTACTATATCTTCTACTGGAATTACTTTAACCTCTGGGTCTACAGTTGGATCAACTTCTATTATAGCAACTAATGCTGGTGGATACGTTGGAATAAAACCAAAAGGAACTGTTGGTTCTGATATTGTTTTATGGGCAGGTAACACTGCATCTCCAACGGCAAATAATGCAGCAAGCGGTCAAGCTGGATTCCAAGTAAATGCTGATGGTCAGCTTAGAGCTACTGGTGCAATTATATCTGGAGTTGTAAGTTTAGAATCTGGATCCTCTTTGGGAGGCTTAGTTCCAGATTCCTCTAAGGTTTACTATTCAGGAACTACCCCCGTAGTTCCAACTGGTGGGCACAAGCAAGGCGATTCTTGGGTAGATACTGCAAATGGAAATCAGCTAAAAATCTGGAGTGGAACAGCCTGGGTGATAACACAAGATTCTGCTGCTGCATTAGCAGTTGCAAATCAAAAAACTAAAACAACATATGGACCAACACAGCCAACAAATTCAATTTTAGGTGATGTCTGGTACGATACAAATACTGGAATTAATTATTTTAAAGTTTATAATGGAACTCTGTGGACCAGAATGAAGGACTCTGATATAACTGCAGCAGATCTAAAAGCAGCAAGCGCTCTTACTGAAGCAGAAAAAAAATCAACAACAACATCTTCAGCTACTGCTCCATCATCTCCCAAAGCTGGTGATATTTGGTTTGACATCAATTTTAATTATTTTAAAGTGTGGAGTACAACTGTAACACCAGCAGCCTGGGTTAGATTAAAAGATGGAGATCTATCGGAGGCTCAAACTAATATAACTGCAATCAATGCAAAAGCAGACAATGCTTTGGCAAAAGTAGTTAAATTTGGTGAAGATGGAAGCTTAGCTTCAAATCTAACGGTAAAGTTTAACTCACCCACACCAGGATCTATAAACTCCCAATACCAGATTGGCCAAACTATATTTGCAAAAAGTACATATTCAAGTGATGTGCCAGGATATTTTTTAGGCTGGGAAACAGGACCTGGAGGAGCAATCTATCCTGCATTCAATGTAGGTAATAATTTAGCTTATCTTAAATATTCAAATGCTACCCAGACACTCGAAGTAAGAGGAACAATTAAAGCCACAGCAGGAGACTTTCTGGGAGATGTAAAAGCTGGTGGGGGAGCAATAACAATAGGTCTTAATGGAATATCTGCTGCAGGATTTTCAATAAATACATCTGGAGCAGCTACATTTACAAGCGGAACGTTTGCTGGAAATATAACTTCTACTGGAACAATAACAGGTGGTACTATAACTGGATCTAATATATCGACATCTGGAAACTTTAACGGATCCCTGAGAATGAATTCATCAAACAACCAATTAGAATGGCTTGGAACTAACGCCGTTGTTATTGGAAGAGCATTTGTGTATGCAGGAAATCAAACGATTATTGCTTCAGGTGCTGGCGGAGATTATTCTGCTTTTCCATCTTCTGCTGGAATGGTAAGTCTTTCACCTTCATCAGTTTCTCTTCAGGTAACTAATGCAGCAGGTAATAGCATTGGAGGGCTGACAATAGATTCAGCTTATGCTACATTTAGTTCTTTGTATGTAAGAAATCTCTCTTCTGCAGTTCTTACTGAGCCAGTTTTTAGAAATATAAGTATGGGTACTGATCCTAAACTAGCATCGGCTGCAGATGGCATCCGTGGCGACATATATATTCAGTACTCTTAGGATAATAGATGTCAGACATTTTTATTAAAAGCACTACGGGCTCTGGTGGTTGGAAAAAAATAACTAATCTTTTTGTTAAGAGTACTACTGGATCTGGTGGGTGGAAGGCTGCAGCTGGCGTATGGATTAAAAATACCACTCAGTGGCTTAAGGTTTGGCCCCTGTCAGGAATTTTTGCTACAAGAGTTCCATATATTGGATACCTTGCATCAGATGCATATGCAGCCAGAATGCCTAATGCCACTTATCCAGTAGTTAGAATAGGCGACTCCTATTTTGGAAACAATGCTAACTGGGATTTAAATGGATGGAATGCATCATCCTATACATACAGATGGAAACTTTATGATCAGAATGGTACAGACTTATTAACAACTTTAAGAAGCGGAACAACTTGGTCAGTTGTCGCCCCAAATTCTACAGGTAGTGGACAGGATCAGTTACCATATGCAATATGGACATCAACAAACTCAACAAATGCAGATGAGCAATATTTAGCATTTGAAGTTACAGCAAACAATTCATCCAACTCTCAATACAATGGTGTGTCTTTTTCAACAAGAGTAAAAGTTATTAGAGAAAGTCCTATAAATTTAACAGCAAGCTTAAGTACAAATAGCCCGTCAGTTGGAACACCAATAACATATTCATCAACATGGGAAGCTGGAGAAGCATACAAGCCACGTAGCACGTTTGTACAATGGCATAGGAATTCAACAAACACAACAGTCGGTGGAACTTTTCTTGCAAATGGAGCATCTTACACTCCAGTAGAAGCAGACAATGGTAAATATTTATATGTTACAGAAACAAGACAGAACTCTGGAACAGATTATGATCTAGGTATTGCAACTGGTGTTGAAGTCTCAGTAGTGACTACTAATGTAGTTGCCTCAGCTCCAAGTACATTTACATATTCATTAACAAATGTAAGCTCTGTAACTACGCCTTCTGCGCCTACACAAACTAGAGTTTCTTCCACATCAAACACCGTTCTTGTTGAAATGGCTGCATCTTTTCCTTCTGATACTGAGTACTATGATCTTTTGAGTTATGGTGCTGGATCTAATACGGGGGGAACAATATCTGCACCAATTACTCAAGCAGTAACAACATTAAATCAATATAACTCTTCAGGAAATTTTGTTCCTACTGGAGGTACATCTGATGCGATTTTAAGCATATCTCCTTCTGCTTCAAGCTCTTCAATAAGCACATTTACTAAAGCATATGGAAATTCAAGAAAAATAAATGTTAATGTCAGCACAACAACTGGAGCCCAAAGCTGGGCTGTAAGCTGGAACTTGTCTGGAGCATCAGGAGGGAATGGCACATATATATCAAACACAAATTCAATGCCGCTTACCATTACAGTAGGTGGAGCCTCTAATCCAACTGTATCTATAAATAGCGTAACGGCATACTCTGGATTAAATCAGACGGGAGCTACTAGAGCTGGGACTGCAGGCTCACCAACCTCCTTGTCTTCTATAGCAAAGCCAACTTCAACATCCTCAACTTCTTCTTTAATCTATACTTACTATGCAAATAATCAGTTAGCATTAGCTAAAAGAAGAGTTACCCTCCCAAGCAATTTTACTAATAATACAAATGTTTATATATCAACAAATGGTTTTATTGGAATAGGAACTAGTACGTCAACAGGATCAACTCCACCAATAACTGGAGTATTTTTAACACCTATAATGAGAGACCAGAGGCAAACTTTTCTATATCATTATTCAGACTCTACAAATTTTTATATAAGATGGAAAGGCGCTGATTGGCAAGATGCTACAAAAATATCAGAATATCAAGCAAAATTTTATTATGACTCAAACATAGTTGATGTTAATTTTATTAGTAACGGGGTAGATTCTTACAGCACTAATGCTGTTTATAATAATAATGTTGTTACGCAAACATGGGCTGAATCTACATTGCAAACATCAGACAACTTTGCAGTAGCAGGAATGACTAGAAATACTAGCAGAGATGGAGTAGATGATAACTTTACTTTAATTACAGCAGTAAAGCCAGTCGTTGCTCCAACAATACTTACAGCTCCAGTTGTAACACCTAGCACTGGAACTCAAGGAACCACAACCTATACAACAACTAATGGAACCTGGACTAATTCTCCGACTTCGTTTGCTTACCAATGGAGATACTTTGATCAAGGAAGCGTTTACCCAGCTGCACCAGCAAGTATTGTATCTCCATTTACAAGCACAGCACAAACATACAGGCCTCCAGCAAACTACAGAACCATATATGGGTCCGCTTTGTATTGTGACGTAGTGGCAACTAACTCAGGTGGATCATCAATTGCCTCACGTTCTGCTGCAGTTTCTGTCAATGCAGCAGCTGGTCCGTTCTTCCCACCGTTCTTCCCACCATTCTTCCCACCGTTCTTCCCATTCTTCCCACCATTCTTCCCACCATTCTTCCCACCATTCTTCCCACCATTCTTCCCAGGAGTAGCTCCAGGCCAAGTCACAGGAGTAACCTGTTCTTCAGATCGTTATGACGGAGTCCAGATATCTTGGACTGCAGTGACTGGTGCTACTGGGTATGACATCTGGTATGGCGGGCCACCATCTCCAACATCAACGCCAGACACTAGCGTTGGGGCAGTAACTACTACACTATGGACTAATGCGCCATCTGGCACTCAGACTTATTATGTTCGTGCAAAAAATGCTAATGGAAATGGAGCCTGGTCTAGCCCTGGAGTATCTGGAACTAGATTGTCTATGGGTGGCGGATATTAAAATAGTTAATACTATTGACTAATAGTGCCTAAATGGTATAATAAACAAGGAGGAATAAAATGACTACATTAAAAAAAGAAGACAAGATTCAAATTATTGAAGCAAGACTAAAGTCTATAGAATATAAAAAGTATAGCCTTGGGATAGATCTTGTTGTTGAAAATAATAAGAGTGAACCAATAGAAGAAGCTGTTACAAATTTAAGTAATGCTATTGAAGAATGTAATAATCAACTGTCTGTTCTAAATTCAGAACTTGCAGACGTAAATGCACTAGCCGAGTAGGTAAAAATGGAAAAATTAGAATTGATTGTTAATGCCCTGCAAGAAAGAATTGGACAGCTAGTCTCTGGATATGAGACTCAGATCGCAGTATTGAGGGCGGAACTAACAGAATTAATGAATGCACAGCAGGAAAAAGAAAGCTATGCTAAATCAATTGATTCTAAGTTAGAGGAGGCATAAAATGGGCGAAGTATGGGCAGATGGAGAGCCAGCAGATCCAAAAAAGCTACAGAATCTTCAAAATCAGATAGATCAAATAAAAGAAATATCAGATCAATCTTATAATTTAAGTAAGACTACAGCGGGTGATATCACAACACTTGGAATACATCATATAAGATCTGGCGTGGTTAGATTTCAAAATGGAATATCAGCCAAAGCAGACCCAGTCTCAGTAGAGGTAAATCCTGGTTGGGGAGAAGAGTACACAGATGCTTTTATAGTTGCATCCCCAAAGCTTAAAGACCCAAAGGCCAGCAATATCAGATGGTCAATATCTGGTGAGGTAACTAATAACGGAACTGCAAAGATAGTTGTTTATTCAGACTTTAAATTAGGTCCGTTTAACTTTGAATGGATAAGCGCTGCTATTAAGCCTTCTACCCTTTAGAAGTACAACTATTGACACACTAGCTTAATATGTTACAATTGGTATAACATTAAGCCACGATATCGTGGCTTTTATATATATTAAGGGTTTTAATGAGCAACGATTTAAAGTGGATGATTTCATCCGACCAACAGTTTCCGTATCAAGACGATAAAATGATTGCCCTATGGTTTAAGGTTATGAAATGGTTTAAGCCAGACGTTGTTGATTACCTTGGCGATACAGATGATCAAGCCTGCTATAGCAAGTATACAGAAGGAAGATCAGCAGAGTTTTTAAATTTTCATAAGACAGATAGCAGAGATTTAATTGTTCCCATGATGCGCCATGAAGCAAAGGGTGCAAGAGACTTTTATACTAAGACTAGAGAAATGCTTCCAGAAGCACAGCTGTTCTCAGCTCTTGGAAACCACGATGTTAGAATTTTTAATTATGTAGATGCGAAGTTGCCAGATTATATTAATGAAGTTACCCCCGAAGCTCTTTGGGGACTAGACTCATTAGGTTATGAATATATTCATTATAATGAATTGCCAAAGCGTCGCTTTGGAGACATTCACGTTCATCATGGGCTTTCAATTGCATCAACTGGATCCGTTCGTAAAGATATGGAAGATCTTCAAATTTCATTAATTAGAGGTCACTCTCATAGAATTGCTTCTCATTTAGTTACATATGAATTAAGAAATAATGGCGAAGGAGAAACACTTCGTGGCTACGAGCTTGGGCACATGTGTGATGAAAAGGGTCCAGGAATGAAATATATGCAACACCATGATTGGCAAAAAGGTTTTGCTATAGCGCATATTGTAAATGATTACCCACATATTCAGATGATACATGTGGCACCAGATTATTCATGTGTTGTTGATGGGAAGCTATTTACATTATGATGAAATGCAATAAGTGTCAAGGTAGGGTTTTTGTAGATAGAGTATTCTCACAAAAATTACACGTAGAGCTTTTCTGCATGATGTGCGGTAAAAGATGGATGATTAATAAGGATACGAGTGCACTAGGTAAATGGATAGAAAAAAGAGAAAACAGCCAACTAAAAGCATTCGGTATTTCTTCTTAAATAACAAGATACATAAAGTATTAAGTCATTCAAGATCTAAAGACCAAATGGTTGCTTGGTGCTATCCTGATAAAAAAAGATTGTTGTATTCTTATTCACAAGTTTTAAAAACTATGGAGAATGCATATTCAACCAGTCAGGTAGCCCAGATGCTTGGCAAGCATAAGGTTACTATAGAAGATTACATTTTGGACGGGAAGATAAGATACCCACAAAAAGTATATCCGATAGGTAATCCAGAAAGCACATGGTATAAGTTTATGTATAGTGAATCGGACATTATGGACATTCATGAGTTTATATTAGAATCAGGTTATTCTAATAATATGCCTTCAAGAAATGAAATGAGGGCTCTTCTCAAACACAACACTATATTGTATACTAAGACAACAGAAGGGAACTTTGTACCAGTATGGAAAGCAGAGTAGCACCAGCAAGAGTTGTAGTATGTGAAATATGTAAGAAAGAATTAGTAGTGCGTTGGGGCATTTTTGCTCATGACACTTTAAGCAGACATAGAAAGGCGGAGCACTAATGGAAAAAGGGACTCAGGTTAGAGTTGATTTATCTTTTACACGCAACCTAGGCAACTTTGAAAGCATTAAGATTGGTATTGGCGTTGACGACTTTGTTCGAGACGGCGAGACAGTAGATGCTGCAGCAGACAGAGTCTATAAGTTTGTTGAAGACAAGCTTATTCAAAAGACACAAGAAGTAGAAGAGGAATTGCGTGGCAGTAAATAAAGAACCCTACATCCTCTTATCTTTATATTCAAACTTATACGAAGGCCTGTACAATACAAAGCCAACAATTAATAGATATAAAGAGAAGTGGGCTATGCAGGATGTAATTGATAGCATAGGGTTTGATCGTGCAAAGGATGTTTTGTACTATTATTTTGAGACTGGAAAGAATAGGCACCCGCTTAATTTTTTCTATAATAACTTTGACAGAATAGAAGACATGATGATTCAAATTAAAGAAGATAAAGTTAACAGAAGCCGTCTGTTGCAAGAAACTAAAAGAATGGTTGAGGATAATTAGTGAATACAGAAGCAGAACTAATTTCAGCAGTTTGTAAAAACAAAGACATAAGCACCATTCTTGCAGATAATTCAGACGACCTATTTGTATCTCATAAAGATATCTGGGAAGGTCTAAAGTCATACTATTATAAGTTTAGGGCAGTTCCAGAGGCTGGAATTTTGCAGGATAAGTTTAAAGACTTTGAGCCAGTTGAAACTAAAGGAGAGACTGGATACTATTTAGACAAACTTAAAAATGAATTTGTTGGAAACAAGCTTAAGGGTATTCTTTTGCAGGCAGGATCATCTTTGAAAGAGGATGCCCCTTCTAGAGTGCTAGGTACAATGCAGTCACAGTTAGCAAACTTAAGTAGATATACAAATAACGTAAAAGATTTAGACATAACAGATTTAGATTCAGCAGAAAGACACTATGAGTCAGTAAGAACTCGATCATTGGCAATGGGCGGTAGCCCAGGAATCCTAACTGGATTTGAGGCAATTGATAAAGCTTACCCAACAGGAATGGCTCCAGGACACCTTATCGTTGCTATTGGCTGGCCAGGACGTGGTAAGACTTGGTTCACATCATACTTAGCATGCAAAGCTTGGGAGCAAGGCTTTAAGCCTATGATTGTTTCTCTTGAAATGGCACCAGAGAATATGCGAGATAGAATCTATACAATGCTTGGTTCTGGATTGTTTAGAGCAAGCGACCTTTCAAAGGGTGACATTAACATTGATGATTTTAAAACTTGGGGAAAGAAAAAGACTGAAGGCAAGAACAGCTTCATTCTTGTTTCTAATGAGGGTGCTGGAGAAGTAACACCAGCAACTATTCAAGGTAAGATTGATCAGCATAAACCAGATCTTGTAATTCTCGACTATCATCAATTGTTTAATGATAACAAGCGAAGCAATTCTGAAGTTGAGCGAAATAGAAATATCTCAAGAGACTTTAAGCTGCTTGCAGTTACAAACGGAATCCCAATCATTGATATTACTGCAGCAACTGCAGATGATATTTCAGATCAAAAAGAGCCACCAATGATGAGTCAAGTTGCATGGTCAAAGGCTATTGAGTATGATGCTGACATGGCTATTGCTATTCACAAGCATGCTAATACAGATTTGATTGAGGTTGTATCTAGAAAAAACAGGCATGGACATGACTTTAGATTCTTCCTTGACTGGGATATAAATAGAGGAGTTATCACTCCAATCTATGAAGACCTTCCAGAGTTGAGCAAGTGACACATCAAAATATTAAAAGGTTTCAAATACAAGTTGAGTTTCTAGATGATTCTAATATGATTAGGATTAAAAAGCAGTACGAAGATCTACTAACTGGTCAGATGAAAGACTCTGGTTATGCCAGGGTGCTTGACATAGACCCAGCTTTTTCGGTAGAATTTGACGGACAAACTTGGAAGTTCTTAATGACTATCCACGGAATCTATGTAGGAAAGAAGAAGGCATGGCAATTAGAGGGTATAACTCAAGGCAAGTTGATAGCTCGGAGTACACCCCTGCCCATATCAAGTCAATAGTACAAAGCCTTGGGATAGATATGGTGGGGGAAACATCGAATGATTATCTTGCGTACTGCCCATTTCATTCTAATAGACATACATCAAGTTTTAGTATAAGTAAAACAAAAGGCGCATATATTTGCTTTAATCCATCCTGCGGAGAAGCTGGAACATTGAGCGACCTTGTTAAAAGGATATTAAATAAAAATGAGTTTCAGTCGCTAAGATTTATTGAGTCTAAGCAGTCTGAAGCATTAGCAAATTTTGATGAGTCTCTTAAAGATATGCTGCAAGATAAACCAGAGTTTGTTGAGTTTTCAGAAGCTACCTTAAAAAATTTATATGATGGTTTAGTAAAAAGCAGCAAGGCAAAGGAGTATCTAGTTTCTCGTGGAATTAATTTAGAATCAATGGAACATTTTATGTTAGGGTATTCTGAAAATATGGACATGATAACTGTTCCAGTACATAGTCCAGATGGAACTCCAGTCGGGGTTGTTGGTAGATCCATATCTGATAAAAGATTTAAGAATAGTAAAGACCTTCCAAGAAGCAAGACTATGTTTAATATTCATCGTGCCAAGAAAATTGGTGACAGAGTAATAGTTGTAGAGTCTAGCTTTGATGCTATTCGTGTTCACCAAGCTGGCTTTCCTAATGTAGTTGCCACTCTTGGCGGTCATATATCTGGAGATAATTTAGGGCTTTTAAACAGATACTTTAATACAGTTATTATTATGACTGATGCAGATAAGGCGGGAAGAGATTTAGGTTCAGCTATTGCTTACAAATTAAGTAATAAAAACATCTTGTGGGCATCGCATTCTTATGGTAGAATATATCCAGAGGGTGTAAAAGATGCAGGTGATATGTCTGATGAAGATATTAAAGCCTGTATAACAAATGCCATATCTAATTTCGAATACAGAACTTAAAAAATACGTGGTTACAAACGGATATATACCGTTACATACATAAGGAGAAAAAATGGGAATAGTAAAAGGTTTGTCAGGAATGACAAAGGCAATGGACAAGGTTACATATACTAGTTCAGAAGATAGCAAGGCAAAGTGGTTAAAGATTGAAGACGGAGAAGCAGTAAAGATTCGCTTCCTACAAGAGCTCGATCCAGACTCACCAAATTATAATGAAAAAATGGGTTGCGGATTTTTTGCAATTGAACACACAAACCCTAAAGATTATCGCCGTAAGGCACTAGACACAATGGAAGACGAAGGCCGTGACTGGGCTCAAGAACAACATCGCAAAGATCCAAAAGCTGGGTGGGGTGCAAGAAAGCGCCTTTACATTAACGTCCTAGTTGATGATGGAAAGACTGAGCCATATGTTGCTATTCTTTCTCAGGGTGTAAGTGGAAAAACAATTACACCAACATTAATTGAATACGCAAATGAAATGGGAAGCATCTCAAATCTAATGTGGAGAGTAAAGCGTAGCGGTCTTAAAACAGACACAAGCTACACAATCATTCCTTTGGCTAAAGATGAAAAGCCGTTTGATTTTTCTGCAGTAGAGCTGTTTGATTTAGAAAAGACAGCAGTGCGTAGCGTTCCATACGCAGAGCAGGAAGCATTCTATACTGGTGAGTCATCTCCAGAAGAAAGAGAATCATCTTCAACCAGTAGCAGCGTCGACTGGTAACAGAGAGTATAGGCGGAGAATTAAGTTGAACTTCACACATTTGCATGTGCATTCTTTCTATTCATTAATGGATGGGCTTAATTCTCCTGCCGAACTCGTAAAGGCTGCAAAAGAAGCTGGACAGACCGCCTTAGCTATTACTGACCACGGAACATTATCTTCACACCGTGATATGCAAATTGCATGTAAGGAGCAAGGCATCAAGCCAATTCTTGGAGTAGAAGCATACATTTCCCCAACAGATAGATTTGATAGATCTTCTAAGACTGATAAATCAATTCAGGCCTATAACCATATCATTCTACTTGCTAAAAACAAAAAGGGATTAGAAAATATTAATACTCTCCAAGAGCTTGCTTGGACAGAAGGGTTTTATCACAAGCCAAGAATTGACAGAGAGGTTTTAAAAGAATATGCGGAAGGCATTATTGTACTTAGTGGATGTCTTAATGGACTTATTAGTAAATGCATCGAAAAGGGCGAACTATCAGAAGCCAAGCTTATACTTCAAGATTTTAAACAGATCTTTATGGAAGATTTCTACGTGGAAGTCCAATCACATAACCCCTATGAAATCAACTCGACCCTATTAGAATTAGCGGATGAGTTAGGAATTAAGGCGGTGGCAACAGGAGATGCCCACTTTGCTAAAGAAGAAGATAGAGTATTAGAAGAAGCAATGCTTATTCTATCAACATCTCCTAAGTCAGATAAAGATGCAGACTTTGAAATGTCTAGACAAATGCCAGACATGATGGATAGATTTAATTACTTATATCCAGACCGTAGAATATCATTTCAAGATTATAATCTATTTATTCAAAGCAGGTCTGAAATTGAGGCGGACTTTAATAAGGCAGGTATTACTCGTACAGATATATATGATAATACAATGGAAATTGCTAATAAGATTGGCGAGTATGACTTCTATGAGGGTCTAGATCTGCTGCCTATCCCAAAGACCAATGCTGATAAGAAACTGGCTGATATAGCCTTAGAAGGCCTTAAAAGACTATCTCTGGACAAAGATCAGGTCTACTTGGATAGAATTGCAGAAGAGTTATCTATAATTAAAGATAAGGCATTTGCTTCATATTTCCTAGTTGTAGCAGATATGATTACATGGGCTAAGTCAAATAATATTATGGTTGGTCCAGGTCGTGGTTCTGCAGCTGGCTCATTGGTTTGCTACGCTCTTGGTATTACAGATGTAGATCCAATTAAGTATGACCTACTGTTCTTCCGATTTATTAATCCTGAGCGTAATGACTTTCCAGATATTGATACAGACTTTGAAGACCGTCGCCGTAAAGAAGTTAAAGATTATTTAAAGAAGAAGTTTAAGCACGTTGCTTCTATTTCCACATACACCTACTTTAAAGATAAGGGTGTAATTAGAGATGCTGCCCGTGTGTTTATGGTGCCCCTATCTGATGTTAATCGTGCAATGAAATCAATTGACACCTTCGAAGACTTTATGGATTCTCCTAATACAAAAGAATTTAGAGCAAAGTATCCAGAGGTAACTTGGCTTGCAGAAAAACTTCGTGGAAAGATTCGAAGTGTTGGAGTTCATGCTGCTGGTGTTGTGGTTGCAAAAGATGATTTAAGAAAGTATGCACCAATAGAGTCCAGAGCTGATGCTAATGATGAAGTGTCTGGAAGAATTCCAGTCGTGGCATACGATATGGATACGGTTGCAGATATAGGTCTTATTAAGCTAGATGCCCTAGGTCTTAAGACTTTATCTGTGATCTCTGATACATTAAAGTCAATTAAAGATAGATACAATAAAGATATAAATCTTTACGATATTGCTTTAGATGATGAGAATGTATACAAGATTTTTAATGATGGTTACACAAAGGGTATCTTTCAAGCTGAAGCAACTCCATACACTAACCTACTTATAAAAATGCGTGTAGATAAGTTTGAAGACTTGGCTGCATCAAATGCCTTGGTTAGACCAGGAGCTATGAATACAGTTGGAGCATCTTATATTAAGCGCAAGCACGGTAATGAAGCAGTTAATTATATCCATCCAATTATGAAACCTTTTACAGAAAATACATACGGGGTGATTATATATCAAGAGCAGGTTATGCAAGCATGCGTACACCTAGGAGGAATGACTTGGTCAGAGGCTGACAAGGTTAGAAAGGTTATTGGTAAAAAGCAAGATGCAAAAGAACTCAGTCCATTCAAAGATAAATTTATTCAGGGCGCTAAAAAGCACATCAGCGCAGAAGAAGCCGACAACCTCTGGAAAACATTCGAAGCTCACGCTGGATACTCATTCAATCGTAGTCACGCTGTCGCTTATTCTATGCTTTCTTATTATACCGCTTGGCTTAAGTGCTATTATCCTTTGGAATTTTTATTCTCGATCCTCAAAAACGAAGGCGACAAAGACGCCAGAACAGGTTATTTGATTGAAGCAAAAAGACTTGGGATTAAAGTAAAGCTTCCCCATGTAAATGAATCTGATGTAAACTTCTCGTTGCAAAAAGATTCAATTAGATTTGGATTGGCAGAGATTAAATTTATTTCAGACAGTATTGCAAATAAAATTATTGAAAAGAGACCTTATGAAAACTATAAAGACTTTGTTGATAAAGCATCCCAAAAGGGCAGTGGCATTAATTCTAGGGCCATTTCTTCTCTTAACGCTATTGGCGGTGCTGCTTTTGATGATAACCCTAGAAGCGGTAAAGAAGCCGAGTCTTATTACGAATTTTTAGGTATACCATCATTTAATCTATCTAACCTAGATCCAAAAATTAAAGCTCAAGCAAGACCAATTGATGAATTTGAAGAGCTCGGATCATTTGTTATGTTCGGAATGGCTAAGGCAATAAAGCGTGGATCTGGCTGGTCAAGAATCGAACTTGTTGACGAAAGCGGATCGGTTGGTTTGTTTGATATAGAACAAACAAAAATAGAAACAAACAAAATGTATTTTGTTCTTGTTGGTGACAATAGAATATCTAGATATGTAGAGGTTGATTTAATTAATAAAGACTCTGAAGATGCTTTTGTTAAATACCTGTATGCACAGTCTTATCCTATTGACGAAAATCAAAGGTTTGTGATAAGCTATACACCATACAAAACAAAAGCTGGCAAGACTATGGCACACCTGGTTCTGTCAGATAAAGATAAGAATCTAAATAGAGCAATTGTATTCTCAAGCATGTACCCATTATCGTTGGCAAAAATGCGAGAAGGAATGATATGCGAACCAGTTCTAAAAACTTTAGAAGATGGAACACTTATGGTTAAGGAAGTAAAATGACAGATAATACAGAAGATATTTTTAAGACAATGAACGCATCTAGAGTGCTAGTTGCAATTCTAAATAAAATTGGATCAATTGAGATACCAACAGAAGATTTCATTAAGTCTAATGGCGAAGACACTCAGCTTTCAGTTTCTTATAATGATCAGTCCCTATCATTTGAGTTTAAGTTAGAGGCAAAGCCTACTGATTCTGATGAAGAACTGGCTAATAATTAATTAGCATGGACATTCAATTAGATGATATCTTAGCAAAGCTAGATCCTAAAACAAGAGCCAGAGTTCAATCGGCTGTCGATATCCAAATACATAAACAGCCAACCCCAAGCATAGGACTAAACCTTGCATTAAATGGTGGGTTTGCTTACGGTAGGCAGATACTTGTGTGGGGTAATAAGTCTGCAGGAAAATCTTCTTTTTGTTTACAGATGATAGCCCTCGCTCAAAAAGAAGGAAAGACTTGTGCTTGGATAGATGCTGAGCACTCTTATGATCCTCAATGGGCAGAGAAACTTGGTGTTAATTCAAAAGAGTTAATATACTCACCAGCTAAAACTATTAACGACATGGTTGATGTTGCAACAAAGCTTATGGAAGCAGGAGTAGACCTAATAGTAGTTGATTCTATTTCAGCACTTCTTCCAGCAATCTATTTTGAAAAAGACGGAAATGAAATGAAGGATTTGCAAGACACTAAGCAAATCGGCGCAGAAGCAAAGGATATGACTCACGCAGTCAAGATGTTAAATTATGCAAACAAAGACACATTACTTGTTCTCATCTCGCAACAACGAAATCAGTTTGGATCTATGCATGCTAGTCACATCCCAACAGGTGGCATGGCAGTTAAGTTCTTCTCTTCAACCGTCGTTAAGCTTTGGTCCTCAGAAGCTGAGGCTAATGCTATTAAGGCTGGCATTAAAGTTGGTGACAAAATTATTGAACAAAGAGTTGGCAGGCCAGTTAACTGGATTGTTGATTACAACAAAGTGGGCCCCCCAAATTTATCAGGACAATACGACTTTTACTACCAAGGGGAAGCTCTTGGTATAGATTACGTTGGAGAAACTTTAGACGTTGCAGAGATGTGCGGAGCTATTGAAAAAGGCGGAGCTTGGTATACTATTAATAAAGAAAGAATTCAGGGACGTGCAAAGGCTGTTCAATATCTGCGTGACAACAAAGAAGTACTTGAAGACATAAGGAAAGAAATTGATGCCAAAAATTAATGAGTTTTTTACTTCTAAACCAGAAGACATTCAGGATGGCCGAGTTGAAAGAATAGATCAGGAAAGACCATGCAGTAAATGCAACCTGTCTTCTCCGTTTTATAATTTTAATCAGGTAACTTTAGAAATGTATTGGAAATGTCCAGATGGGCATGAAACAAGGCACAAGCTAAACTGATGTCAGAAAGAGCAGAAGTAAAAAGAGATGGCGCTAAAGCACAAAAGAATAGCGGTAGAGGCGCTTATCAAAAAGGTGATGCAAAATGGAAAAGCTTTGTAGTAGATTACAAAGAGTCCAAATCATCATTTAATTTAAATAAAGATGTATGGGCTAAAATATGTACAGATACTTTTAAGGTAAGCAGGGATATGCATCCAGCACTTAAAATTATTATCGGTGAGGATTCCAAGGTTCGTCTTGGAATCATAGAGTGGTCAGTTCTAGAAGAGCTGATTGCATTTTGGGAGGAAAATAAAAATGGCTAATCCAATGATTACAATCGTAGGCAGAGTTGGTAGCGAACCAGAAACTGTAGGATCAAATGGTCTTCGTTTTAGAGTTGCAACAAATGATCGCGTTAAGAATGACACCACTGGAGAGTGGGAAGACAAGAACACCTCTTGGTGGACAGTCAAGGCTTGGCGCACACTTGCAGCGCAATCAAAGTCTGTAATTAAAAAGGGCATGGAAGTTATTATTGTAGGAAAGATTTACGAAGAAAGCTGGACAGACAAAGAAGGCGTAAATAGAACATCTTATGAAATTAATGCTGATTCGATTTCTGTAACAGCTTATACTTTATCTAAGGATAAGGCGCCAAATAATGATCAGTTCCCATCGTATAAAACTTATGCAGAGGTTCCTTTTTAATGGTATTATTTATCTATGGAATAATGATCGGCTTCGTACTCGGGTACGGAGTCGGTCTTCTGATGGATAAATGGGACAAGAAGATTAAAAATGACAGAGGATAAAAATACATTAGAATTGATTAACTCTATAACTGAGTTTAATGATCTGCATGAGTATATGAATGATGCTCAGTTGGATAGAGCATTGGCTGTTATAGTAAAGCTTTTATTGAACCCAGATGTCCCTGCTGCTAAAGCACCACAACTTATTATTGAGCTTCAGGCCATGTCCACTAAGTTTGCCATGATGGCTTCTTACTATTCAACAATAGCAAAAGATAAAGCTGGAACAACAAACAATAATAAAAAGAATATATATTACTCAGCAAAGGAGTCCATAGACAAACTTGTAGATGCACTTAAGTATGTCGTTAGGTATAATTTGTAATGGGAAGAAATATAGTAAAGAACTTAAAGTTTAAAAAGCACACAGGGAAGTTCTTTGACCCTGAAGGCTTTGCAGAAATGCTTGATGAGTCCTACAGAAATACCAAAAGAGCTGATGGAGAAATGACAAAGAAATCATTTAGCCCAAGCTCGCTTGGGTATGGTCATGGAACCTGCCCAAGATATTGGTACATGGCGTTTTCAGGAGCAGTATTTATTGATAACAATGATGCTGTTGCAGTTGCAAACATGGCACAAGGAACACAAGCGCATGAAAGGCTACAGAATCTAATTAAAACAATGCCTCAATGGGTTGCAGAAGAAGAAGAAATTATTAACGAGTACCCTCCAATCCGTGGATTTATAGACCTTATCATGAAGTATGATGATGAGACTGTAATTGGAGAAATCAAAACTGCAAAGCAAGAAGTTTGGGATGCAAGGCAGGCAGAGATGAGCCCTTCAGCAAACCATTTGCTTCAGCTTTTAACATATATGAAGCTTAAGGATGCAAAAGAAGGCTTCTTCTTGTACGAGAATAAGAACACTCAAGAAATACTTATTATTCCAGTAGTTATGAATGACAAGAATAAAAAGATTATTGAGGATACATTTATTTGGATGAGAGAAGTTTGGGATAACTTTAAGGATGGCGATCTTCCAATGAAGCCAGAAGGTGCTACAAAAACAAAGATGCCTTGCACCTATTGCCCAATTAAAAAGCAATGCTACTCTAAAGAAACCCCTACTGGAACAGTTCAAATAGAAAGATTTAAGGTACCTACGCTGTGATTTGCGCCAATTCAGATTGTCTTAACGATAAAAACTTTGAGCCAAAAACTCATAATCAAAAGTATTGCTGCGATGAATGCTGTAGGGTAGCAACAAACAAAAAGATTATGGAAAAATATTATGAGAAAAAAGCTATAAGATCTGGACAAAAAAGACACTGTAAGAAGTGTAACTCTAGTTTAAGTAGATATAACACATCAACTGTATGTGCTAAATGCGACAAAAGCATATCAACTTCAGATAAAGAAAAAGTATTAAGGATGCTAAATGACTCTGGCCAAATTAGCCAAGGCTAAAGCCAGTAGGGTGCTGGGCATAGATGCCTCAACATCATCGGTTGCATTCTGTCTAATGGAAAACAACAAGCCAATAAAGTGGGGCAAGATAAACATACTCGGCAATGATATATATGAAAAGATATACGATGCTAAAGTAAAAACAGCCCTCATGCTTGATGAGCTTAAGTCAGACTATATAGCAGTTGAAGGGGCCATACTTGTCAGATCACCAGATGCTGTGATAAAATTGTCATATGTCTATGGTGTTGTGATTGCCGAGCTTATGTCTACTGGTGCCTCTGTCATAACTATATCCCCCAGCTCTTGGCAGGCACATATAGGAAACAAGAATCCAACCAAAGATGAGAAGGAAGCAATAAGATTGTTAAACCCAGGATACGCAGACTCATGGTATAAAAACAAATTGCGTAACATGAGAAAGCAACGAACTGCTGATTATTTTAACAAGAAATACGGATTAAATGTAATTGATTTTGACGTCGCAGATAGTTTTGGTATTGCCCATTACGCAAATGAAGTGTTGACAAAGAGGTGAAATTGTACAAGAATAAAGACTGGCTACATAGAAGATATGTCATCCAAAGAAAAAGTATGGAAGAAATTGCTAGCGAATGTGGCGTAACGGTTATGACCATATATAGAGCTTTAAAAGAAAAAGGTTTAATTAAATGAATATGGAAGATGCAGTAAATAGTTTTAATGAACAATGGGATGAGTTTGGAGCTGCTCATCTTAAAAGCTTTATTGTAGACTTACCTGATTGGAAAGATATAATAGGTTTGTTAAATTTAGAAACAAGAGTAGATAAGTGGTCTAGGATGCGGCCATCTCCTGATTGGGAAATATCTTACAAAAATCTTTTAGCTGTTAAAAAAATTGAATACGACGCAGATGATCAGCCTAATGTCGAATCAGATGCTACATTCTTTTTTTCCTTATTTTTTTCTTCAAAAGAACTTCATCTCAAGCTTTCTGAGTCTTTGCAAAATCAAATTAGCAATATGAATAAAAGATTTAGCATAGATACAGATTATAATTCTGTAAAAATTTCTTTATCTCCTAAGTATGTTCCATACGAGTCTCACAAATGGCACACATGTGTTATTCAGCTTCAGGGAATAAACATCTGGTCGCTAAGGGACGTAGGAGCTCAATTTGAAAAAACATATTTGCTAGAGCCAGGAGATTGTTTGTTTTTTAAAGAGGGAGTTGAACACAAACTTTCTAATGATGAGGCGAGGTCTTCTTTGGTTGGAAGATTTGCATTTAAGGAAGGCGGGAATAAGAATGCTTGAGCCAGTTTTTGAAGATTCAAAAGTATTTAAATATGACGATTTATACTTGCTTACAGTAGGTACAGAAGCTGGAAAAGAAATCCTGTACACCTGCCTTGAAATTGCTCACATGCTAATTAAAAAGAATATTTCATATGGAAATTCTGCCCTAGATCCAGTTCGTATATTTTCAAAGGCGGGACCAAAAGAGCAATTATATGTCCGTATCGATGATAAGCTAAATAGATTAATTAAGGGTGAAGATTATCCAGGAGATAATGATATTGATGATCTTATTGGGTACCTTATATTATTAAAGGTTGCTAAGGAATTTGCTATTTCAGTCGACTAGAAGTATAATAAAGTCATATGGAAATTGAATTAGCTGATCACTTTGATCGCATGAACAAAGTAGTTGAAGAACTACTTAGAGGAAATAACCCTACCCAAATTGCCACACTAACAGGCCTTAAGAGGGCGGATGTTGTTGCGTTGATAGATGAGTGGAAGAACGTCGTACACAACGACACATCAGCCCGTGAACGTGCTAAAGAGGCTATCTCTGGAGCAGACCAACACTACGCAATGCTTATCAAGGAAGCTTGGAAAACAGTTGAGGATGCAGACCAGGCTGGTCAGCTTAGTGTTAAATCTGGAGCGCTAAAACTAATTGCTGATATTGAAGGTAAAAGAATTGGCATGCTCCAAGAAGTTGGCTTACTTGACAACGCAGAGCTTGCAGGACAGATTGCAGAGTCAGAAAGAAAGCAAGAAGTATTAGTAAAAATATTAAAAGAAGTGACGGCGTCATGCCCAAAGTGTAAGATGGAAGTTGCTAAACGTTTATCTCAGATTACTGGAATTGTTGAGCCTATAGAGATTATTGAGGAAGTCAGTGGAGTTTGATTTTAATGATCTAATTGACATCTTAGATGGCGAAGAGTTTGATGAAAGACCAGTAGATCTTAAAACTTTTGTAACAGATAAAGATTACTTAGGATTACCAGGACTATCTGATCATCAATATACTCTTATAGAAAAATCATCTCAGATATATAAAGAATCAACTTTGATTAAGCTATTTGGCGAAGAGGAAGGTTCTCTTAGATATAGGCAGACCTGCAACGAAGTTGTGGCCCAACTAGGCAAGGGAAGCGGTAAAGACTACTGCTCTACTATATCTGTGGCCTATATAGTTTATTTACTATTGTGCCTAAAAGATCCTGCCTCGTATTATGGCAAGCCTCCAGGTGACTCAATCGATATCATTAACATTGCTATTAACGCCCAGCAAGCAAACAACGTTTTCTTTAAAGGATTTAAGAATAGGGTAACACACTCACCCTGGTTTGCTGGAAGGTACTTTGAAAAAGCTTCTGAAATTAAATTTGATAAGAATGTAACAGTATACTCTGGACACTCAGAAAGAGAAGCGTTCGAAGGCTACAACGTTCTTGTTGCAGTGCTTGATGAAATTTCTGGCTTTGCCTTAGATAGCACCAGCGGACATGATCAAGCAAAGACTGCTAGCGGAATCTACGACATGTACAGGGCATCTGTTGATTCTCGTTTCCCAGATTATGGCAAGGTTATACTTCTTTCTTTCCCAAGATTTAAGAATGACTATATCCAGCAAAGATACGACAACATTATATCTGAAAAAGAAATTATATCTAGGTCTCATAAGTTTAAATTAGACCCAGAGTTACCAGATAATACTGTAGGCAACGAATTTGAAATCTTTTGGGATGAAGACCAAATTATTTCTTATAAGTATCCTAGGGTTTATGCAATACGTAGACCAACATGGGAGGTTAACCCAACCAGAAGTATTGAAGATTTTAAGATTGCTTTCTACCGAGATGTTACAGATGCACTAGGAAGATTTGCCTGCATGCCGCCAGAAGCAATTGACGCTTTCTTTAAATCACGTGAAAAAATTGAGATGGCGTTTAACGATTTATCATTAGCTGTAGATGGATTTGGAAGATTTGAAGAATGGTTTAACCCAAAAGATGACACAGAGTATTTTATACACGTTGACTTAGCTCAGAAGCATGACCACTGTGCCGTTTCTATGGCCCATATCGAAAAGTTTGTTAGCGTAAAGGTTACTGACACATACTCACAGCCAGCGCCAATTGTTAAGGTAGATGCCGTAATGTATTGGACTCCTACTTCAGATAAGTCCGTAGACTTTGGAGAGGTAAGAGATTACATATTATCTTTAAGATCAAGAGGTTTTAATATCAGGATATGTACATTTGACAGATGGAACTCTCATGATATGATGCAGCAGCTAAAACAGTATGGAATTAATACGGAGACCTTATCTGTAGCTAAAAAACATTATGATGACATGGCTATGGTTGTATTGGAAGAAAGATTAAATGGACCCCATATACCATTGCTTGTTGATGAATTGCTAGAGCTAAGAATTATGAGAGATAAGGTAGACCACCCTAGAAAAGGTTCTAAGGACTTAGCTGACGCAGTTTGCGGGTCAATCTATAATGCAATTAGTTTAACTAGGGCGGCGTTTGGAGACATAGAAGTTCATGATTATTCATCTGTCAAGAAACAGTATAGGGAATCTATAGCGGCTGATGCCCCTAATCTAATTAGAGCTCCTTCTCAAATGCCAAGAGATCTTTATGATGCACTAAGTGGAATGGAAATAGTATGAGTATATATCAAGAAAAAGCCAAAGAATGTAAGTGTTGCAGTAAGCATGTTCCTCTGCCAACAAGGTTAAAGGAATACAATGGGGTTTTAATATGCCCTACTACGTTTGACAACATTCATGAGTATAAAAGGGTGTGGTCTGACATTGGGCATAGGCCTCCAGGAAGTATTAGAAAACATTTTTCAGAGTATGTTCAGCAGATAGTTGAGCAATCTATTGACAAAACTGATAGTAAAATACTATAATTCAACTAGGCAACAGTAGCTTAGTTGGTTAAAGCCCCGAACTCATAATTCGGTAATCGTAGGTTCAAGTCCTACCTGTTGCACAAGGGGGTAAAATGTTTGAAGATTATGATGAAGAAGAGATAATGTTAAAAATTCAACATTATCTAGATATTGGTGCAATAAGAGTTGCGGGCTTTACAAAAGATGGAGAAGCCATTTTTGAATTAAATGAAGACGTTACCCCACTGCTTGCTCCAGATTTATGGCAGGCTCATGAAGACTACATAGAGTCTGAATTAATAGATTTAGTTAATAATGATTTGATGCAGGTTGAGTATGATGAGGATCTGAATGCTACTTATAACTTTACTAAAGAAGGATTTGATATTGCTAAAAGAAAAGGAATTATTCCTTTAGAAGATATTGAAGATTTTGATTTTTAGTAATATTATTTAGATATACCTCTGTAGCTCAGAGGAAGAGCAACAGACTTCTAATCTGTTGGCCGCTGGTTCGAATCCAGCCAGGGGTACAAGACGTTCCTATAGCTCAGTTGGTAGAGCAGCAGACTTTTAATCTGCGGGTCGATGGTTCGAGACCATCTGGGGACACAATGGGGGTTAGCTCAGTCGGCAGAGCGGGAAGCTGTTAACTTCTAGGCCATAGGTTCGAGTCCTATACCCCCAGCGGATAAATATCCAACTTATATAAGGAGAATAAATGAAAACTGTAGGAGATAAGATCGGTAACTTTGCCGTTACTGGAGTTAAGCCTGGGGCATTGTCTTACGATGATTCCTCATTTGAAGTAATTACACAAGATTCTTTTCCAGGCAAATGGAAAATTATTGCTTTCTATCCAAAAGACTTTACATTTGTATGCCCAACTGAAATTGTTGCTTACGATGCATTAGTGAATGATTTTAATGATAGAGATACCGTATTGCTAACAGGATCTGTTGATAACGAATTCTGTAAAATTGCATGGCGTAATGCCCATGAAGATCTAAAGAAGACAAACTCATGGTCATTTGCTGATACAGCACACACATTAGCAAACGATCTAGGAGTCCACCATTCTTCTGGAGTTACATACCGTGCAACATTTATTATCGATCCAGATAATGTTATTCAGCACGTTACATGTAATAACCTTGATGTAGGGCGTAATGCAGAAGAAGCACTTCGTGTTCTGGATGCATTGCAGACTGGCGAACTGTGTGCTTGCAACAGACCACTCGGAGGAGAGACTCTATAATGACATGGGTAGAACAGCTTAAAGAATCAATTCCAGATTACGCAAAAGATATAAAGCTAAATCTAGACGCTGTTATTAATAGGTCCACTATTGATCCTGATGATGCAACATATATTGCAATTGCAGCAGCGTTTGCTACAGGAAATGCAAAACTACTTTCGTTTATTGTATCAAGCGCATCAGATGAAGTTGAAAAAAATGCTGCTCTTTCTGCTGGTTCTATCATGGCTCAAAACAATATTTGGTATCCCTTTATTGAGATGGCAGATGATGCTAATCTCAAAGGTCTGCCAGCACAATTAAGAATGAATGCCATTTCATCTCACGGTGGAACCACAAAGGCTAAGTTCGAAGCATACTCACTGGCTTCTTCCATAATTGGAAAGTGTCATTTTTGTGTTAAAGCACATTATGAAACATTGAAGCAAGAGGGATACAGTGTTGAGCAATTGCGTGATATCGGAAGAATTGCAGCAACCATCAATGCTTTGTCAAAAATATTGTCTGCTTAAAAGGAGGCAGTGTGGGGAAATATAGAAAGCTGTTAGACGGAACTTCTGCTAAAGAATATGATACCCCTATAACTGTTACAATATATACTAAGTGTCCTAACAAATGGAAATTGATAGACATGGAGACTGGCCAAGAATATCTAGCAACCAAGGATATAGAAAATCCTAATGTAGATATTTTAACAGCAATAAAAAATGGCCTATCTCCATCTATCAATATTCATTATGGATCATGGATAAAGTTTAATAAAAGACATGAGTTGAAGGAGGATGAATGAAAAAAGATACAAACACTAGATCAGTATGCTTTGATGACATACTACTTGTACCTCAAAAGTCTAACATAATAACAAGAGGTGCCATAAAATTAGATACTATAATTGGAAATCCAATTAGGCCAGAAGCTTTTGTACATTTAAAAGCTCCTATAATTATGGCTCCTATGGATTTTATTACAAGCAACTCTATGATAGAAAAGGTTACATCGTTTGGCGGAATGGCAATACTGCCAAGGTACGCTAACTTTGAAGAAAGAATTAATAGGCTAAAGACAATCCCTGCAAGTGTCGATAAAAATCTAATCGGCTTTGCTATATCTATTGAAGAGTCTAGGGATGCAAGGTGCATTAAAGACTTAAAGGATATTGGAGTAACAGTATTGCTTCTAGAGGTTGCATTTGGGCATTTACAAATTGTTGTTGACGCAGTAAGAGAGCTTAGAAGCACAGTAAATTCTGATGTGCACATTATGGTTGGAAATGTTTCTTCCTATGAGGCTTATAAAAGCTTAATGGATTCTGGTGCAGATTCAGTAAGGGTCGGCATAGGCGGTGGTGCAGCATGCACAACTAGAGTTGTTACAGGATTCGGAGTCCCAGTGCTTGCATCTGTTATGGATGTTTATGATGGAATTGATATAAAAAATGTAAATGGAATAATATCTGATGGAGGTATTAAGAACAACGGAGATGTTGCAAAAGCTCTGGCTGCTGGTGCTTCTGCTGTAATGATGGGATCCTTTTTTTCTGGTCATGATGAGTGCGATACAGATAAAGATGGTAGGCATGTTTTTAGAGGGTCTGCATCAATCGAGGTTCAAAAAGAAAATAACCCAGAAATTATTAATGACTTAAAGAATGTATATGTAGAAGGGGCTTCTGGATTTATTCAGTCTAAGGGTCCAGTTGAATACTCTTTAACTATGCTAATTAATAATATTAAAAGCGCCATGTCGTATTCTGGATCTGAAGACTTAGTTTCATTTAGAGATAATTCTACCTATATTGAGGTATCGCCAATGTCTAATTTAGAGTCTGGAAAAAGAGTCTGACCCCTTGTTATTTCATTAAATAATGATATAATTAATACTGCTTACTACAGATTAGGAATAATAAATGATTATACAGATTATGGGGCTACCTGGCTCTGGCAAAACGGAGCTTTCAAAAGCACTCAAAGAAAGAATTAATGCTATTCATCTTAATGCGGATGAAGTTCGTGCAACTGTAAATTCAGACTTAGGTTTTGCACCAGAGGATAGACTTGAGCAGGCTCGTCGTATGGGTGAGATGGCAAGACTTATTTCTAAGCAGGGTGTTGCTCCAGTAATTGTTGACTTCGTTTGTCCAACAGGCTTAACTCGTGCAGCATTTGGTAAGCCAGACATCCTAATATTTATGGACACGATTGCTGAGGGCAGATTTGAGGACACAAACAAAATGTTTGAGAGACCAACAGAATTCGATGCAACATTTGAAGATCATAGGCTATCTGCTGAACAAAAAGCAACTGTAATAATTAAATATTTTAATCTGCATGACTGGTCTGCACCAACAACTCTAATGCTTGGAAGATACCAGCCATGGCATGAGGGGCACCACGCTTTATACAAAGAGGCGGGCAAAAGAACAGATCAGGTTCTACTTGGAGTACGTAATACATACAATACAAGCGATAAGGATCCGCTTAAGTTTGATCAGGTAAAAGAATATATTGCTAAGGATGAGTTCATGGACGGTGCATTGGTACTAAGGTTGCCTAACATTACCAACATTGTATACGGTAGAGATGTTGGGTACAAGATTGAACAAGTAGATTTGGGGGCAGACATTCATGCTATATCGGCTACGCAAAAACGTAAAGAGATGGGCATCTAAGGTTTGGGTTTGGATAACTAAGCCAAACAATATGGAGTGGCCTTCATGAAAGTAACCAAGGCTAGGTCATTTGCCAAAGCATTAAGTTATCGCATATGGGGAACGCTTTCCTCTGTTGTTGTTGCTTATGTTATTACAAGAAACGCTTCTCTATCTGTAACGATTGCATTTTGGGAAACGGTAGTTAAAATATTTATTTACTACGCACATGAGCGTGGATGGAATTATATACAATGGGGGAGAAAATAATGTTTGAATATTATGTAAAGAAAGTAAGTAAAGTTGTAGACGGAGATACTATTGATGTAGATATTGATCTTGGATTTGATATCTCATTTAGCTCACGAGTTAGGTTGGCGGGAATAGATACTCCTGAAAGCCGTACCACAGACAAAATGGAAAAAGCACTTGGCCTTGAGTCTAAAGAGTATTTAAAGAAGGCAATTGATGCGTCTAAGACTGTTGTTATTAAAACAGAAAAAATGGACTCATCAGAAAAATACGGGCGTATCCTTGGATGGCTATTCCTAGACGGATCTAAAGTATCAGTCAATGAACAAATGATTGCCGATGGATATGCTTGGGGATACCTAGGGGATACGAAGGTAAAGGACTTTGAAGAACTTGCTAAAGTAAGGGCTAAGAAGAAATAGACAAGATATAAATATTTTGCTATAATAATATATGGACCGCTCAATAGAGGGTCCATATATTAATTTATTCGCTTGAAAGGGGAATAACATGGTTAACAACACATTCACACTGGATCTTTTTAAGGATCCATTTTTTATTGGCTGGGATCGCCAATTCAAAGATCTCGAAAAGGTAATGCATAATTCAACAAACTATCCGCCATACAACTTGGCTCAGGTAGGTGAAGATAGCTATATGATTGAGCTTGCTTTGGCAGGCTTTAAGCGTGAAGATATCTCTGTTGAACAGGAAAAGAATGTTCTAACAATTAAGGGTTCATCAGAAACCGAAGATAAAACTACATATATTCATAAGGGTATTGGGGCAAGGTCTTTTGCAAGAACATTCTCATTATCCGAGTTTATGGAAGTTGCAGCGGTGGCAATGTCTGACGGAATCTTGAAGGTATTCATTGTTAGAAATGTACCTGAAGAGGCAAAGCCAAAGACATTTGAAATCCTAGATTCATTTACTCCAGAAGAGGCTGTATTACCTCCTGTTGTAAGTAAGAGAAAGAAATAGTATAATAGAAATCTGCACCCCGTCACTGGGGAGTCGCAGACAATAACGGGCGCTGCTCGTTGGATGGACCTGAGTATGTCCGCAAACTGCTCATTAACTTTAAGGAATAGGTATGCCAGTATACGAATACAAATGCTCATATGATGATGCACATGCAAAGATGTCAGTCCACAGGTCAATGACTGAAGATGATCCTGGATATACATGTGTTGAATGTGAGTCTGAAATGACAAGGTTTTTTACTACTGTTGGAGTACAGTTTAAGGGTAATGGCTTCTATAAAACAGATAATCCTAAATAGCTAAAGTTTGCTTAAAGTTAATTCTTAGTTAACCGTATCTCAAACACCTGCCAATTTAATTATACTATACTGATACTATGAAATTTAAATTCATTGCTTTCCCAGCAGCATTAGCCATATTTGCTAATGCTTTTTTTATTACCCCTTCACATGCTGATAACCTTCAAGGTGCTGGATCCACATTTGCTGCTAATTTTATAGACAGATGCAGGGTCGAATTTATGAAATCAACAGGAGATTCTGTTGTGTATGGAGCATCTGGCTCAGGTGCTGGAAAGAATATGTTTTCAAACGGAGTAACAGACTTTGCTATGTCAGATGTTCCTTACTCTGGTACAGAAGTAAAGCCATCAAAAGATTTTATATATGTTCCATTGGTAGCAGGACCAATTGGAATTATCTACAAGCTTGATGGATATAGAGTTACTATTAAGATGAGCAAAGACACACTTGCTAAAGTTTTTGCGGGACAGATAACGATGTGGAATGATCCGCAGATATTAAGAGAAAATCTTATATCAGGAAAGCTAC
>Ga0208053_1000001_pt1 | contig 118141 bp, 148 predicted proteins | sample LakMenEpi20May10_FD_150719 | JGI IMG/M metagenome (GOLD analysis project Ga0208053, IMG submission 150719) | Freshwater microbial communities from Lake Mendota, WI - 20MAY2010 deep hole epilimnion (SPAdes) | ecosystem: Environmental > Aquatic > Freshwater > Lake > Epilimnion/Euphotic zone ... | reverse complement strand
CACCCTCAAGGCCAAGACCCTTCGTCGCATGCTGAAGAAGAAGGGTCTCAAGACCACGGGCAAGAAGTCCACTCTGATGAAGCGTCTCAAGATGAAGGGCGGGTACAGCACCCCCCTGCTCGGCAGCATGCCTGTTACGCAGGACGCTGCGGGCGCGGTCTCGGGTGGCCGTCGCCGCACCCGCCGCTCGCGCCGCGGTCTCTTCGGATACTAAAGTGCTCCCGCAATCTCTGAAATCAAGGTAAACAGCTCATCCGACAATCCATAGTGGCATCCGTTCGTCTCTGTCGCAGGAGGCTTGCGGTTGCTCGTGTTCTTCTTGTGGACCAAACTCACAATCACATTCTGGGGAGACAACTCCCGACACATGTGTTCGCGACCGCGAATGAATGCGTCACCCTCTGCAATCTGCTCATCAGGAAACGGCCGATCCGTCCAGAACTTGCGCGTGAAGCACAACGTCGCTTCCGACACCCGCTGGCTCATGGCCAAGGTCACAGGAGGCACGTTCATGAACGACACGTGCTTGTGGATTTCGTAGCAGGGGAGGACCGTTGAGAACAGACACTCCTTGCGCGGCTCAGCCAGAAGATGGGCCACACGGGTCAGCACAGAGTTCGTAGGATAGACATCGTCATCGTCCATCATGACCAGCACATCGTGGCTGGCGTATTCCACGGCAAGGTTCCGCTTGGCTCCGATGGTCAGCGGAGTGTCGACCAGGATATACTTGACGTTGGGCATATCCGTGATTAGGTCCTTGATCGGGTCCGTGCCATCGTCCACAATGACCCACTCCACCTTGGACTCGGGGTAGGACTGGGCAACCCTGCAATACTTCAGTAGAGGAATGAAGGCACGGCGATCGCGAGTCAGGGTAATGATGGAAATACACGGTAGGTCCTCCTCCTTGGGCAGGTGCTCCTGGATTGAGTAGTGAGGACGCCCCTTCAGAGTGTCGATGCGCTTGCCCATGCGTTCCACGAACTCCTCGTGACGATCCTCATACTGCTTGCGACAGGAATTGGACATGTCCTGAAGGTTCCCGTCCGTGGTTCCGACATAGACCTTCAGAGCCTCCACCACGGATCCCACGTCCGTATCCTCCAGCACGCCCATACAGTGCGGGTGAGGAATCTCCTTGGTCGTTGAGGTCCAGAATGCCGACTTGGTCAGTTCCGCAAAGGGCGCGATCGGGCTGATCATGGGCACGCATCCGCTCGACATGGCCTCATTCAGCGCGTGACCAAAGCCCTCGGCAACCGACAGACACACCACCAGTCCCGACTCCGCCAGCAGGGCGTCATAGTCAGCATCCGACAGAATCTCCGACACCAACTTGATCTTGCTCGACACGGACTCGGGGATCGGGGCAATCTTCACGTGAGCGGGCGAGTGGACAATGGTCAGTTCGGGGAGCAGAGCATACAGGGCCTTGTCCTCCTGCCCGATGCGCATGTAGGCCTGGACAAGAGGCTTGGGATGACGCCAGATGTTCTTGCCAACGGGAACAATGCCCTTGTCAAAGTTCTTCTCGGGCTTGAACTTCTTGTCGATGGAGGTCCAGCCCACGTAGTGAACAGGTGCGCATCCGGGGATGGCTTCGAACATCTTGACGGCATCGTGCGTCTTGACCCAGATCTGGTCCACCATGGCCGTATACGGAGCCCAGGTCTGGTAGGTCCACTCGGGGTTCGGCACCCAGATATTCAGTCCCGCAAACGGGAACAGGGCAGGGTTGATGACCTCGATGAAGACATTGATCTCCGCCTCGGGGCAGTGAGGCTGTTGGTGCGGAACGTGTCGGATCTCGGCGTCGGGTCCCAACACGTGTGCAAAGAGGGCGTGCAGAATCTGGGTATCTTGGGCCAGTCCCGTGAGAGGCGTTGCCGTTCCGATTAGATTCACTCGCATTGTGTTACACTTGATTGCGTTTCGTAAATGTCTTCCGCGGATGTCTGCGTAGAGTCCGACGCAGGAGTCCCATGGCTTTCCACGACTCCTTGGTCCGCGGCGCACAGGGCGTCAAGACCATGGGACGGTCATAGAACCATTCGTTCGTGCCAATCGACAAGACCTTGGCCACGGGTGCGTCCTCCACCCTTCCTGCCCATGTCTCGGTCAACTTCAGACACACTTGATACATGGCCTCGGTTCCGAATCCGTATTGCCGATCCGTCATGTCGGAGCAGTATTCGGAGTCATCCAGCACAAAGGCCGTTCCATTCCACGCCAATCCGTCGACAGGCCGAAACATGGACCACGCAGGTTCCCATACGAACCAACGCGATCCAATGTGCAGGTAGGCACGATCGTGGAAGCGGTGTATCATTACCCGTTCAGAAGAAACTCTTGAGCTCGCCTGTCCGCGAGCCATAGACCTGCGTGGCAATCGGGTTGGCGATCGGGGCAGGGAAGTCAAGGATGTCCTTGCGGTAGTAGACATACGCCTCCACCTCCGACATGATGCTGTTACCGCAGTAGGACACAACGCGCTCGTTCAACTCCTCGAGCGCCTTGGCCACGACATTGGGATCGTTATCGCCATACTGCAGGTAGTAACTCCGCATGATGATCATGAGATCCGCCTCGGACTGGTTGTCAATCGAGTACTTGCCGTTACTGCGAGCCAAGACGTCCGCCTTGATCTTCGATTGGAGGTTCGCCACATTGACCTGGCTGAAGAACATCTGGTTCAGCGGAGTGCACGAGTGGCGGTAATTGATGCGCTCCATCATGGTGGACGGAACCACACCCGGTTCAGACGAGTTGAAGACAATAGATGGAACACCCTGTCCCTCCTGCGAACCCGACAGGGGAAGACGGCCCGTGTGTTTGGGCGCAGCTTGGATGGCTGTACCCGTGTAAAAGGTCGCCAAACTCGGGATTGAGTAGTCGACGCTGAACTGCATTGTGAGTTCCCTACACAATATTCTGTCCAAATTGGGTGGTGTCGGGTGATGCGCAGGTCAGTTCCACGGTGTAGCATGGCTGCAGCGATGTGTTCAGAAACGGCAAATTAGAACCGACCAGCGCTTGCGGTTCCAGCACATTGGAGTTGGTGCTGGTAAGTCCATATCCGTTGATCGACTGTGGATACCTGGGACTCGCATTGCCCTGGGCGTCCGACACGAAAAAGTTGGGAACTACGAATCCATTGTAGGCTGCCACATTGGGCAGAGTGCGTGCGTATCCAGCCGACACATCGCGGGGTCCGTAGACGCCGTTTCCGATATCCACGTAATCCAGCAGCTCGACTACGAGCAGTGGGGTTCCCACGAGATTCTTGATGAAGCTAATCTTTGAAGTTGGAGTCAGTGGAGATACCTGCATGTTACAGAGCGTGGCCGTGTCGAACAAGACACGATCTCCGATGCGGAGATCGTTGGAACTGAAATACGAAAAGTCGGCAGCAAAACACTTCAAGAACAAGCCACTCGATGCGTCGGCCTGGATCAGCGACACGGCAAGAGTATCCTGATGGGTGAATGGAGTTCCGATGGGATCCGTCAGAGTGACGGTCAACTTCTGAAGACTCGGAATGGGCGCGGGCAGTTGGTGTGCTTCCATGCCCCACGGCTCGTAGTCATAGTGCTGGACGCCAATATCGAGGCCAAAGTCCGTCTGCGTGCGAGTTCTCTGCGTCAAGGCAGAAAAGGTGCGGCGCGTGGGTTCATTGCCTCCATAATACTGGCCAAAGTAGGTATCCAGATTCAGAAGGAGGTAGGGGTAAGTCGAGAAGGCGGAGTAGGTCTTGCCCACGACCTGCTCATTGATGCGAGCCGATTCCGCATTTCCTGGAACATTCGGCACCAACAGAAACTGCTTCTGGGGCAGAATGACACGGACGATGCGAATGGATGTGACAAAGACGGCTTGGTCCACGGTACCAAACCCATTCCCCGACGGCTGAATGAAGTAATTGTCGTTCGGAAGGTTACAGTTGGGGACATTCGTCCTGTTCGGATCGTACCCTGGGAACGTAACGCCGTTAAAGACCCACCCCGTTGTATTCGGGAGCCCAGGCACAGTGTTCTTCTCTCCGAGGGAGTTGGATGCATACAGGGGAACCGTTGGGTTGTTCGCAGTGACACCTTTGGAGACATACTGCGTGGACTGACTTCCAAAGGAAAAGACTAAATTTGAATAGGGATTGGGCTGCTTAACAAAGTCGCGATGAGCAGCGTCAATCACGATATACCGCTTTGACATCATGGTTTGGGGAAGTTGCTGCACCGCAGTCACTGCAGCGGTATTGGACCATCCACCCGCACGCATTGAGTCCTTTATCCTAGGGCCTGTAAATCAGCAAGCCAGAGTTTCTCCGCGTTGGTTGTCTGAAGTCTCGTGATCTCTGCATGAATCGTCTCCATCTCGGCCACGTGCTTGTCGCTCACCTCTTTGGTGAAGGACGACACCGGCAGTCGCATGATGTAGTCGTAGGACCCCTTGATGGTCTGATACCCGTGCTGCTCCAGCAACGAATCACACTCCATCCGCGTCTTGCGGCGCAGGTTCGGGACCTGCACATCCTCGCACTGGCTCACGATGAACCGAACCACATTCGTGTGAAGGGGCAGCTGCTCCTCCAGGGCCTTGATCTGGTGGTTGCGACGGGTCTCGTAGAGATTGATACGGACAGTCCAGAAGGCGGTCATGATGTCGTTCAGAGTGGCATACTTGGTGATCACACCCTTCTCGTTGAAGGCGTGCATATTGGTGGTCTTGATCTTGACCGTCAGCGACTTGACCAGGGCAGCCTCCTCGATGCCCTTGATGCGGATGTTGATATCCTGATCTGTGGAAGTATCCACAAAGTCCTTGATACGACCCTCGGCCAACTCCTTCTCCAGCCACTCGCGGTAGTCAGCTGTCCACTCGCCAGGCGGGAGCTCCGTCACCACAAAGTCCTCCTTGTCCTTGCGATACACACCGACCGCGCCTTCGTCCGTGTAGGTGCCCTTGAAGCCCTCGTAGTACGGCACGAGCTTCGTGCTCTCCAGCGGATGTCCTGCCTGAATCTTGGCAATCAGCATCTTCTTGAGAACCTTCGGATCGCACGGCGGAATGTTGGTGGAATACCCAGTGCCGATACCACGGGCACCATTGACCAGCAGCATCGGGAGCACAGGCGCATACCACTCCGGCTCAACAGGCAGGCCGTCGTCATCGCGATACGTCAGCACATCCATGTCCTCCTCGCGAATCAGCCTGCGAACAAGCGGCTGGAGATACGTGTGGATATAACGGGGAGAGGCAGAGTCCTTGCCTCCCTGAAGCCGCGTTCCGAACTGTCCCTGCGGAACCAGCCACGCGATGTTGTTGGCGCCCATGAAGGTCTGCGCCATGCCCACGATGGTCTCATTCAGCGACGCCTCGCCGTGGTGGTATCCCGTGTGCTCCGAGACATACCCCGCGAACTGGGCAACCCTGATCTCCTGGGTCAGATTCCTCTTAAAGGCCGCAAAGAGAATCTTGCGCTGCGAGGTCTTCAGGCCGTCCATCATGGAGGGGATAGAGCGCTCCAGGTTGTAGTAGCTGAAGTGAATCAGGTCCTTGTGGATGAAATCGCTGTACGGCAACTTGTTCCCAGTCGGAATCAAGGCAGAGCGGTCGTAGCCCTTGAGCCAGTCCTTGCGGTCATCGGCTCGCTGCTTGTTGAAGGCCAGGTCGATCGCGGGATCGGACTCAGTCGTGTAGTCGAACTTGACGGCATTGACCTTGGTGAAGTAGTCCTTGGCCTCGTCGCGCGTTGACGTGCCCAATCCCTTGTAATACTTGACCTTCCACGCCGGCGACTTTCCATCGCCCGCCCTCCACTGCTCGTACTCATACTGCGAGTAGAACACCTTGCTCTCCTTGCCTCGGCTCGCCTTCACGATGGGCGTGGCCATGTAGGTCAGGAACCCTGGAATCGCAATCAACTCGTGCCAGAGCTCGTGGAACAGATTGACCAGCAGCCCACGGATGTGGCTGCCGTCCAGATCCTGGTCGGTCATGATCATCACGGACCCGTAGCGCAGGTCGGCCGTGGTCGTATACTTCTTGCCTGACGTCAGGCCCAGAATCTTCTTCAGCTCGGCAATCTCCTTGGTCTGCTCGACCTTGGAATCCGATGTGTCCTTGACGTTCAGCACCTTGCCCTTGAGCGGGTAGACACCGAAGGTCTTGCGCTGCTCCTGGCTCAGACCCGACAACGCCATGGCCTTGGCTGAATCTCCTTCCGTGAGGATGAGCGTGCACTTGGCCGAGTCCTTGGTACCCGCCTGGACCGCGTCGTCCAGCTTCGGAATGCCCGTAATACGCGACTGCTTCTTGCCGTCCGTCTTGGAGTTATCCTTGGCATCCTTGGCGGACTGCGCCTCCACGATGGTCGACACCAAGTTCAGCTTGGTCACCACCTTCTTGAGCGTGTCGTCCGACAGCTTGGGAGAGGACCCGAAGGCCGACTGCTTGGTCGTCAGCGTTTCCTTGGTCTGGCTGGTGAAGCTAGGGTTCTCAATCATGGCCGTCACGAAGATCGCGAGATTGTCGCGCACCAGACCCGGCTTGACCTTGATCTTCTTCTTGGTCTCCAGAAACTCCACCACGTGATTGACCACCTGGCTGGTGACCGCATCCACGTGGGTTCCGTTCTTCGAAGTCCAGATGCCGTTCACAAAGGACATGGCGAACTGCTTGTCCGTTGGGCTGTCGGCAATGGCAATGTGCCAGCGCTCGTTGGGGGACTCGTAGATGACCGTCTCGCATCCAAAGCCCTTGGCATACTCGGTCAGATTCTTACACTTCACTGCCGTGCCGTTCCAGGACACCTTGACCTCCTTGCCGAGGGTCATGGCCAAATCCCACACACGGCGCTCGAACAAAGCCATCATCTCTGCAGAGATCTCCGTCATGCCGAACCGCGCAAAGTCCGGGTGCCACTCCACGCTCACGGAGGATTTCTTGGGTAGGTTGCGTGCGAAGATCGTCGGCTTACCCACTTCCGTCATGTTGTTCTTGAAGACCTGTGTGTATTCAAGTCCACGGGGCTTATCCATGACCGTCACGGTCATCTGCTTGGCGAAGATATTGACCAGCTTGACGCCGTAGCCGTTCTTGCCACCCACTAGTTTCTTCTCGTCCTTGTTGTAGTTGGTTGACGTCAGCAGCTCACCGAAGATCATCTGGGGAATCCAGACCTTGTGCTCGGGATGCTCGGCGACGTCAATGGGCTCTCCGTCATTCTTGATGGTGAAGGTTGTGGATGTACACGAAATCTCAATGGACTTGACTGGATTCGCAGAGGCCTTCTGGCGCAGACGGATAGCGTGGTCGTGGGCATTCACCAGGAGCTCGTCCACGAGCTTGTAGAAGCCAGGATTGAAGGCCACCTCCGTAGACTTGAAGTTGTCTCCGTCGCGCACAAAGACCTCCTCGGGTCCAGTGACGATGCTGCCGACATAGGTATCGGGAAGGTCGAGGATGTGCTCGCGGTGCGTCTTGCGTTGGTAGTTAGTTGAGAGAGCCATGGTGAGATGTGTCTGGGTAGTCTACAGTCTTTTCGTTTTTAAAGAACAAGATGTCTGGCTTACAAGGTGTTCAAGGACCGCAGGGGCCGCAGGGTGATCGGGGTGGAACGGGGTTTACAGGACCCCAGGGGATCGTGGGGCCGCAGGGACCGCCGTATGGACCGCCGGGTCCGGCGTTCTACAGCTCCAACACTCGGTTGAACGTGTCGAACTTTACAACGGGCGGAACGCTCACCTTTTCCAACGGATCGGCCTCGACGTACTACAATATCACATCGACAACCCCTCTGTCGATTCTCTCGAACGCGAGCTCGGGATCCACCGTTGCAGGGATGTTCTGGGTGTTCCGTAATAATACCGCAAGCATGATTACCATCTCCACCCTGACTGGCATTGCCAATGTAACCTACGGAGGATCCGCCAACGCCACCACTCTGTACATTGGAAGCGGCAACTCCTTGACCCTTGTGGCAGGCGGCGCGAGCTCATTTGTCGCCTTCTGATAAATGAGCAACACAGGCCCAACTGGAATCCAAGGTCAAGATGGGTTGCAGGGTCCGCTTGGACCTACTGGTCCAAAGGGTCCTACTGGACTGACGGGGTGGGGTGGTGGACAGACGCCCGGACCTGTTGGAAATAGCGACTTTCTGCTGTCCCAGGTGTCATCGGGTACATCCATCACAGTGACGACCGCGTCACTGGGAACGACGTATTACATTACTACAACGGGGATCACAGGTATCGCGTTGCCCGACATGACAAGCCCTACACAGATTACATCGGGCGCGTTCTGGTTGTTTCAGAATTCAACTGCGTCGGCACTCAACGTGACACTCACGGCTGGAACAGCCACATACTCGGGGAACTCTAACTCAGGTCCTATTTCAATCCCGTCTGGTTCAGCGATCACACTTGTCTACTCGGGGACGGCACAGGGTTATATTGTCTTTTAGAAGTAAATGATATCGTCAACGACTGCGAAAGCGTACCCAACAGGCGGAACGATTGCAACGCTTCCCAATTGGTCGATGCCAGCAGGTTATCAGATTCCCACTGGCCTTGTACAGGGGTTGTCGTATCATCCGTCGTTTGGATTAATATGGGTCGCACAGGGTCTAGGCGGTGGTTCTGCCTCGCGGCCGTTGCTTGTTAGTTCGTTGTCAGGAGCGTTTGTCAGCAACCTATCTCTTACTACCCCATCAGCTATCGGGGTCGGATATACTTTTCGTTCGTTTACGTTGAATTCGGATGCCAGCATGGTATGGAGTCACTATGACACCAACTTTGGCCAAGGACTCAGGGGATATGTCTACCAAGGGGTTTTTCTCGGCGGCGGCGGCATCGGGGGCAATGGATCGGCTACTGGAGCAGGCGTTCGAGCCATAGTAGTTGAACCTGGAGAGAGCTTCTTTTATGCGACACAGCAAGGGGCAAATTCAGTCGCAACGATTGATAGAAGCGGGACGTTTACCACCTTTGCGTCTGTCACGTCTCCCAGTGGACTCGCAATTGATCCAGCCGGCAATATTTACGTCGGTGCATACGGATCGAACGTTGTAAAGATTACACCAGGGGCTGTTGTTACGAACTATTCATCTGGGACATTTACATCACCGTCTGCACTGACGTACGACGCTACAAGAAATATGGTTGTTGTTGGCGACTCGTCAGATGGAACCGTCTATGGCGTGCTTCCAAACGGTTCGTCTGTGACGCTTGGAACGGGTGCTGGAACCATCGCAGGAATTGTGGCCGTCAATGGTACGATATATATTTACGACTCTGGAGGCAGTCTGAAGTCCGTTAGACTTAGCTACTGAGCCTCCGCAACGCTCACCTGCACGAGTCCCTCGGGGACCGACCAACCGAAGGTCACGCCGCCCACCTGCGACTGAAGTGCGGCGATCTGCTCATTCAGGTCGCTGCCCAGAAGGTACGTGACATAGTCATACAAACTGCGGACGACGCCATCGACGCAGGCCGCCGGAACCGCGATCGGGGCCGACAGGACCACGTGTCCCTGCTGGAACCCAGTGCCCGCCCACGCCTGAAGCTTGGTAACCAGGTCGTTCTGCGACGTGTCGAACAGGGCCTGCAAGGTCACCCGGTCCGCAGCCTCCTTGGCCGTGCGCGCCTGCGTGGTCTCCTTCAGAGCATTGAGAGTGATCAGGGGTGTGGACATTTATTTACCCACAAGAGTTTTCACCAGACACTCCAATCAAGAGTATGCCCCCAAGAAAACAGTTACAAGAGGCTCCCGTGGTCTTCTCTCTGCGATTGCCGTTGGAAGAACATGTGCCCACTCCCGCAGAAGGCGGGACCAATTACTCGGACATCTTGTCGGCCGTGGAAACCTCCAAGGTCGCCGAGCGGTTCAATACCGAGACGATGCGGGAGATCTTGACGCGCACCAAGAGCCCGACCTACGCATCCACCACCGCGTGCTTTTGGTGCTGCTCTCCCTTCTCGTGGAAGGCATGTGTGCTGCCGATAAGCTACGATGCGTATGAGAACATGTATACCTGCGAGGGACACTTTTGTTCCCCTGAGTGCGGACTGGCGTATCTGTATGGAGAGACATGCTCCGACACTACCCGTTGGCTCCGTCACTCTCTGTTGGTGGACCTGTACCGCACCGCCTTCGCAGACAAGGAGTTGACGCCTGCCCCGCCGCGTGCCGTGCTTCGTATGTTCGGAGGACCACTGGACATTGAACAGTATCGGGAGTATCTTACGGTGTCCGACGAGTTGGTCTCGGTCCAACTGCCGCCGCTCCGTCTCCATGTGCCGACCATGAATGTACAGGGGCCTGCGCGCGATGTCAAGAAGTTCGTGGCCCTGTCGCAGGATACGGTGGACAAGGCGTCGAAGGAACTCCGTCTTCGTCGCTCCAAGCCCGTCCACTCCGCCGCGGCAACCTTGGACAAGTGCTTTTCATGAGTCATCACAATGGAAGATCGCGTACCGTCAGGAATCATTACCTGCGAGCGCAGTAACCAGTCACAGTCTGCAACCTCTCAGCAGCGGGGTGCCGCTCCTCAGAGTTTGTATTCCACACGCATGGATTCGGTCATTCATCAGGTCACGATGTTGCCTGCGATGAAGAGTCTGTTATCCGTTACGCATCACGACTACCTCCCCAACGAATTCGAGCCTGTGCTCCTGGAGACGGACGTGTATTTTGAGCTGAAGGAATTGAAGGTGGTGGAGGGACACCTGGACAGCATCAAGTTCATGCTGACCTGCTACGAGCACGATGTCCAGCACCTTCAGGAGTTTGTGGATAACTGCAACGCTGCCTACGAGCGCCGCATGGCCAACAAACTGGGCACGCACCGCTACTACTTTGATCAGATGGTGAACTCCAAGGCCAAGAGCACACAGAACCCCCTGCCCACGACGCATCTGGTCTACACCAAGGCCAAGTTCGTGACGAGCCGCACCTTTGACAATGTGTTCTTTCAGCAGAAGAAACAGGTCCGTCACCGCACCAAGTTCTTTCTGGAGCACCGCGACTGGTACGAGCGCAAGGGCATTCCCTACACGCTGGGATTCCTGTATCACGGGCCGCCGGGCACGGGCAAGACCTCCACGATCAAGGCGATTGCCAACGAGGGCCGCCGCCACATTATCAACATTCAACTGTCGGAGATCAAGACCAAGCAGCAGCTCCAACACCTGTTCTTCAATGACGAGATTCACGTCTACAACGGAACCAATCTGGAGCGCTACACCATTCCCGTTTCAGAGCGGCTCTACGTGATTGAGGATATCGACGCCATGGGAGACACGGTCCTGAAGCGGGAGTGGAAGAAGCCAACGGTCACAAAGAAGGAGGAACCCGAGCCCTTCATGCACCGCGAGGAGGAAAAGGATACGCTGGACCTGTCGTTTCTGCTGAACCTGCTGGACGGAACGCTGGAGGCCAATGGGCGGATTCTGATCATCACGACCAACTTTCCCGAGCGCATCGACAAGGCCCTCATCCGCCCTGGGCGCATCGACATGATCGTTCACTTCCAAAAGTGCACGCTGGAGGTGGTGAATGAAATGGTGACATCGTTCTACGACAAGGAGATTGTTCTAACGGACACGACTCTGGACGGCAAGTGGACACCTGCGGAAGTCAACCAGATTCTGTTTCGGAACTTTGAGGACCCGGATGCCGGAGTCAAGGAGTTGATTGAGCTGGCTACGAAGGACCTGTACGGTTTCCAAGATAGTGCGTAACCAAGGTCAGCAAGTTATTGACATAGTCCATGATGTGCGACTGGTTCACGGGAGAAATCTCGAGCCACATCGTCTTCATCTTTCGGATCACGGGAACGATGGTCTCGTCCTTCTCGTATTCCTTGAACGGATACTTCAGAAAGAAGTCTGCGTTGCGAGCCTTGATGGTGGCGGCAAACGGCAGGCAGTGCTGCTCAATGCCCGCAATCACCATCTTGGGATTGGTCATCTTTGCAATCTTCATGTTGGACAGATACACAGGAAAATCAGTGTCCTCGGGGAACACCGCGATCAGCTGTTCAATGAAGCTTTGAAACTGATCAAAGAACAAGCTCATCACCTGAGACTTCGACATTACATGGTCAGGTTACTTTCGTGAAACCCCTTTGAACTCTCCATCCCGCTGCTTCTGAAGCTGCTCCAGACGGGAACCGAGGTCGTCGTTGCGACCCGCCTTGTCGCCGTCGTAACTCTGCTTGGTCACGGGCTCAGGTGCTCCAGGCGCGGGGGCCGCACCCAGGAAACTGTAGTGAAGTTGGTCCGTGGTCGCGGCGCTCTTGCCGTCCCAGCTCGAGTAGGAATCCGAGAAGCCACCCGACGTGCCGAAGGACCACGACTCAAGGCTGCCCATCGCCGATGCGCCCGGCACGGCACCCGGAGTCGCCGCGGGAACCGCCGAGGGAACGGCCGTCACGGGAAGGTCACGGCGGGCCGACACGGGCTTGGCAATGTATCCAAAGATGGCCTGGCCCACGAAGACATCTTTGGTCTCGGGGACATACAGGGTCGGCACGCGCTGCAGAAACGGCGGCAGTTCGCTGCGCTGCTTGCCGTCGATCGATACCATGCGGCAAAGATCTTGCTTGTTCAGAGTCTTGAGCGTGTCAAGAATCTGCTTGCTGTGGGAGTCACGGCTGCTGTAGAACAGGATGGGCTGGCTCATTGCGAATCAAGTCGAAAAAAACGGAAAGAGAATCACGCACACAAGAAGTAAGCATGGAGAACCTCAAGACCAGCCTTGAGGGCTATCGCATTGACTTTGAGTTGAACAAGGTGCCGATTCCGTTTGTGAATGGCCTTCGCCGTATTCTGCTGGCCGAGATCCCGACCGTTGTCATTCGCGATATCGTCATTCGTTCCAACACCACGCGTCTCAACCACGAGATGCTCAAGCACCGCGTGGCCATGCTGCCCGTGAATGTGAACCCGTCGGAGGTCGGTGTGATTCGCGACGCCAAGTTGCGCCTGCACTTTGACCCTAGCCCCGAGGTCAATCGTGTGGTGACGTCCGACGACTTTGTGGTGTCGGGGACCACGCGCAAGGACATCCTGCTGAAGGACCGTGATCTGGGAACCCCGATGCTGTTCCTGAACCTCAATGTGGGCGGCAAGCACCCCGAGGACGGACTCCACGTGGAGGCGACGCTGGGTGTGGATGAGCGTGGATCGTCGCAGGTGTGCGTGGCGACCTTCAAGAACCACATTGACCCCGAACGGGCCAAGTTGGATCGCGACTCCTACCTCCTGGGTGAGGGCGCAATGGCCACCAAGGATGCGCGTATCTTCGACAATCACCTGATTCAGAGGTCCTTTGAGATGGATGAGCAGGGTCGGCCCACGCGTTTCGACTTTGCGATTGAGAGCATTGGCGTGATTCCTGCGCGTGACCTACTGAAGATGGCCGTGGAGGTGTACCAGCACAAGGTCACGGAGTTCCTGAAGGAGCCCATCTCCAAGACGGACGACGGTTCCTACATCATCGAGTCCGTGACCGAGGGACACACGCTGGGATACCTGGCACAGACTCTTGTGCTGGAGTCGGGGCTGGTGGACTTTGTGTCCTACGACCCTGGACACCCACTGGTTCCGAAGTTGACGCTTCGGTTCCGCACCAAGGTCAAGCCCGAGACCGTGTTGGAGCGCTTCCGCACGGACGCGCAGGCGCTGTTCGAAAGCATTCTTAAGGGTGTATAATGGATGAGTTCTTCACCTTTGAAGCCAAGGACGTGCAGGTCCTTGGGGAGGTGGTCTTTGAGGAGGAAACTCAACGGCCACTGTCCACACGCTTTTATACGTTGGATGAGCAGATCTCCGATTCCTACGAACGACTGGTTCCGCGGAACAAGCGCGTGACCAAGTTCAAGTTGAAGGAGATTGAGACGGAAGTGGAGCGGTATCGCGATCTGTATTCCGCCTACATTAACGCCACGCCCGAGAGTTACGATTTGGTGGAACCGAAGACGCGCAGATCCTTCTCGTGGATGTTCCCCGTGCTTGTGAGCAACGAGAAGACCCCCTATAAGTGGGGTGAGTGGTCCTCTCTCTTTTCCCCTGCGGCCATTCGGCAGCCGAATGCGTATCCCCGCATGATCGCCTCGCTTCCTCATCCGTTTGATGTGACGCAAGGAGGCACGCCCTTTCCTGTCACGGCCATCACTGAATCGGCAGCCGAAGACGGAACCAACGGTGCGCGGTTTCTGCCCGTCTTCAAGACCACGCGGACCAAGCGCCACGAGGATGAGAGCATCACGCTGATTCCCGAGGAGATTCAGGGAACGGACGACAAGACCACACTGCGTGGATATTACCTGAAGAAGCGCGGTGTGGACATTCCCGATCCGCAGGTGGATCACCCGTTCTTTGCCGACGACAAGCCCAAGTTCCTGGATACGCAGGCGCCTATGAGCGAGGTGATTCCTGAACTGGATGCGGTCATGACCCATGGAGTCAAGCGAACCACGGATCCGTATGGAGAGGGCGCCAAGTATCTCAAGGTCTACGATGTGGCCCTGTCGGCGATTCCGTGGGCCTTGTGGAAGCAGCGGTTTCCTCCTGAACCCATTGTGAACGAACTGCCTCCGCAGATCGACCTCCCCTTCCCCGAGGCCAAGCAGGATGCGCCCTCGCAGAAATTGACGGAACAGTATGGAGTGCCGTATTTCCCTGGCAAGTCGTCGCGCTTGTGGCTTCAGGAGCGGGAGGATGCGGGAGCCCTGGTGGCGACCATGCTCTTGTCCAAGGCATCGGACGCGGGTGTAGCTCCGATGCTGGCCAGCGGAGAGTTGGGGGAGATTGTGTTGCCTCCCGCGGATCTTGCCCAGTGCAGTCTAGATGACGTGCCGTTCCAAGAGTTTTTGCTTCGTGGTCTGCTGCGTGGCACGGAAAAGCAAGTGTGCGTCCCCCTTGAACTCATCAAGCAGGAGCGTCATCAGCTAGGCTACAAGGGCCGCAAGTTGTGGAAGGACTCCACTTCCAATGACGTACTGATGCCCACGATTCGGCTGCTGGCTTCCATCAAACCGGCGCCGCTCTCGAACAAGGCACCGGCACTATCCAAGTTTGGCGCACAGCCCACGTCCACCCAACGCCAGCGTGTCTTGGCGGTTCTGTCGGACCCCGAGCGTCTTCCCGAAGACAAGGAGGCGGATGTACAGACTCTCCTCCAGGACTCCATTCACTCCAACGAACAGTACACCGACAAGGAGGGGCTCTTCGTGATGTGCGACCACACGGTGGCGATTCTCAAGGGAGACATGGAGAAGGATCGGCTAGGGTTCTATCGCTCGTGGACAGCTACCGAAGACGGATTTCGAGTGTGTCGTGTCTGCGGAGAGCAAGTGAACAATGATGTTCTTGTAGACCAAGCGGAGTTTGGAGAGGATGGGCGCATGAACAAGCACAGCGATGCGTTGGACCGCACCATCATAGGACGCGCAGAAGTGGCGGATTACACGCGCAGTCTCCACGCAATGTTGCCGTTGTTTGTGATGACGGATCCATCCGATGCCACAATGTATCTGCTTCTGTCCCTGCTACAGGTTCTTCCTGACCCCCTCCAAGTCGCACCCATCCTGCAGTATGCTCGCACCATCTCCACAGCCTTGGCCAAGACCGATAACGACACCACGCGCCGCGCCCGTGGAACCGTGGGTATCGCGGCCGCTGCGGCACTCCTCCAAACCCATCTCCCTGCTCTGACGCCGCGTCGTTCCTTCGGTCCTCGGCCGTTGATGCTCGATGGATACCCCCGTGACGCCGAGAAAGCCGAGGGGTTCACGATTGCCGATTCCCTGTCCATGGTCCTCCGCAAGACCTTCGAGGCCTTTCCCACTTCGTTCCAGGGTCCGTCGCTACAGGTGCTTCGGTTTGCGCTGAACGAGCCCAAGACGCTTCAGAAGCAGGTGCTTGGTTTGCTCCCCAAGTTTGTCAAGCAGTTCGGAGAGCTGTTCAAGAAGGCCAAGGAGGAGTTCTCTCTTCGCCCACCTGCGCCTGAACCCACCATGCTGATTCCCGTGGTGATGCCTCCTGCTGAAATGGGAACCTTCACGTCCTTTGCCCCGTGCCCCTCGTTTCGCCTGACGTGGATCAGCAAGCGCCTGCCAATCTCCGTACAGACCGCATTGCCGTTGCGTGCGGGCTTGACCTCCTCTCCGTTGGCGCGCCCAATCCGTAGGGCGGAGTCTCCTCGGTCTCAGCCCGCAGCCATTCCGAACCCTGAAATCTCCAAGCGTCTGAAACTCCCGATTCCCGCGCGCATGGGTCTTGAGCCCACGGATTCGTGGACCGTGAATTCCCTGTTGATCGCTCGGCTGGCCACCATTGCCCGCCGCCCGAACCCCGCACAGACCCTCGACCCCGCTTCGTCGTCCGACCTGCTCCGTGACATCACCAAGGGATACATACGTGAACTCCTGGATGTCATCGCAAAGGACCCCGAGATTCGCCGTATCTACGATCAAGTGCGAGCGGAGGATGTTACCTTTTACGCCTTGTTGACTTCGGTGACGTCGGCTCGGACAGAGACCAACACTCTCCGTGCCAAGGAGCGCTTCGCAGTGACGGATCGTCTGCGCGGCATGACAGACTCTGATCGCGACATTACCAAGCAGCTGATGGACCGTGGTTTGGCACCCTTCCTTGTGACGGTGGCCGATCGTGACATGTTCTCCACACAGTTGCGTGAGCAGATTGGAAGTGCCGTGGATCGTGGGGAGGATTACGATGAGGAGGAGGAGATTGGCGCAGACCCTGCGGCAGAAGCCTATGATCTCCGAGGAGACGACACGGTGTTCGAGGACGACAATGTTCCCCCTATCGGAAACCGTGAGCGTGACGACGACTCAGGTGAGTAATTTACACCTGGGCGCCACGTAAGAGATAAGATGACGACCCGCCTGCTTCAGCTGCACATGATCTACCGTAACACCGAGACCGATGACGATGACATCATCGTGGAGCGCGTTGCCCAGGTTCCCCAGACGTCGGACCCGCTGTTCCGCGTCAGCTTCACGACGACGTCGGCGACGAATGCCCGGGTGACCTACCGCACCTACTTCAACCGCCGCGCCCTGGGCCGCTACCTTCAGTCGATTGTCGACAGCCTTCAGGTTGACGAGGATCCGTTCAAGACTGTCCAGGTGAGTGGCAGCATCTTCCCCGCATTCATGTACAGGGTCGATGAGCTCAACTGGGAGACGCGGGAGACGATGATGGATATGATGATGATGTCCATCAACTCCGATGTGACGCGCGTGACTCGTTCGTAGGGTAAAACGGAAACACACTAACAAATCAAAGAGAACCTCATGCTGACCCTTCAGGGATATCGCATCCCTAAAGACCATCGTGAACTCCCTCTCAAGAAGGCCTTGACGGTCCGCCCCTTCTCCTTCGTCAAGCCGCAGTTTCAGCCCAAGTATAAGGTGTGGCACGAAGATTCCAAGTGGCTGTATCTGCCCAAGCACTTTGGTATCGAGCGCTACGGAGAGGTGCCCACGCTCCGTGATGTGGCCAAGACCGCGGATGAGCACTGGACCTTTGCGGGGTCCATCCGCCCCGTCCAGGTGCCCGTTGTGAACTCCTTCCTGCTTCCCGAGCCTCACGACGGCGTGATTTCCCTCCACACGGGCGGAGGCAAGACCGTCTGTGCCTTGTACATTGCCTCGCGGCTCAAGGTGCCGACGCTGGTGATTGTCCACAACACATTCCTGCGCGACCAGTGGATTGACCGCATCAAGGCCTTCCTACCCAAGGCGAGAATTGGCCGAGTCCAGGCCGATGTCGTGGATGTGGCCAACAAGGATGTTGTGATTGTTATGCTCCAAACCCTTTCAATGAAGGAACTAAATGATAACCTCTTCGCCCCTATCGGTCTGGTCATTGTTGACGAATGTCACCACATCGCTTCAGAGGTGTTTATGCAAGCGTTACCCAAGGTTACGTCAAGGTACATGCTTGGTCTTTCGGCCACTCCCGAACGCAAAGATAAGCTGATGTTTGCCATTCACTGGTTCCTCGGTCCGCTGCTGTATAAGTCCGACACGGGCGACTCGGTGGATGTCCAGGTCCGTGTGGAGATGTACGAATATGAAAACAACGACCCCGAGTTCAATGAGGTTGTCGTCTCGTCGCAGGGGATGGTGTCGGTGCCCATCATGGTGAACAAACTGGCTAACTGCGAGGACCGTACCCAGTGGCTGGCCAAGATTCTCGTGGATGTCCTCGAGGAGGGACGGCAGGTGCTGGTCTTGTCGGATCGTGTCCAGCACTGTAAGGACATTCTCGACGCCTTGCCCGATGACGTCAAGGAGACGGCCTGTATCCTGAGCCAAGCGGTGAAGTCGGACGTCCGCACCGAGTATTGCCGCACCAAGACGATTCTGATTGCGACCTACAGCATGTGCAAGGAGGGCTTCGATGTCCCGTCCTTGAACACACTGGTCATGGCCACGCCGCGGCCCGATATTGATCAGATTGTGGGTCGTATTCTGAGAGTGGAAAAGGCGGGACGTGCAGTTCATCCGCTGATTGTGGATATCGTGGATCCCCAGTTCAAGCGGCAGTTTGGGGCACGGAACACGCTCTACAAGAAGCGTCAATACAAGGTCGCGCGGATGATTATGCCTTCGTCTTCAGCTGCGCCACCGACGGAGCCGCCACCAGCTTCGTCTTCGGCGTCGGGGGAGGAGGACTCATAGGCGCCACGTTGCCACCCAGCTCGTTGGCCGAGTCCACGAAGATCTCAATCTTGTTGAGCCCGTTGGTCTCCTCGGGCTTCGAGATGTCATTGTAGCGCTCCATCTTTGCAGAGAACTCACGCGCAACTGAGCTCGGAATAGGCGGGCTCAGTTCCGCCAACCGATCGTACTGATCCTTGACATACTTCAGGAAGTCACCCGGCTGCATGCGCTCGTCACGAGGCAGGCGCAGTTCCACATTGATGAAGCGGTACAATTTTGCGTAGTGAATGGCCGACATGCGGTGTCCCTCCGAACGCTTGGCCCACGCAAAGTAGGTTCCAACTGTGTTCAGAACACCAATCACGAGGGAGCCGACACCCAGCGCAGTGGCGGCGAGTTGCTGGTTGCCCGCGAACAGACTGGATGAGCCCGCATTCAGGAACGCCACCATACCCGACCCCACAATCACGGGCAGGTCAATGTAGACCTTGCGGCGGGTAAAGATGCTCTCGGCCTTCTTGTGCATGATCGCCAGTCCGTTGGCCTTCTCGCCTGTCTGGGCAAAGTACTCCTCCAGAACGATCGTCCAGCTGATGCGTTCGGCGATCTGTAGTGTGGTTCCAGATTCACCCATTTTGTTTTTAGACGCAGAGAACAATGTTGTGGCCGCCTAAGTACTATCGCGGTTTGTCGACACGGCGGAAGAGCCAGCGGCGTCGTGAAATTACCCGCAGGGCACGGATGTCGTGGAAGAACCCCGCCGCCTACCGCCCGTTTGCCACGGACCGCGGAACACAGAGTCGTCCGTCGTCCTATACCTCCCGGTTCCACAGCAAGTACCCTGGTGTCACGGGATTGTCCGCGGTTGCCAAGGCCACCCATGTGCCTCTCAGCACTCTCACCAAGGTCTACGATCGTGGACTGGCCGCGTGGCGCACGGGACATCGGCCTGGGGCGTCGCAGCACGCGTGGGGCATGGCGCGGGTCTACTCCTTTGTGCTCCACGGAAAGACGTGGAGAACGGCGGATGCGGATTTGGCGCGTCGGAATTCTTCGTGAGGGAACACAATGCAGTATAACCGCAACGGCGTTCAAGTGCGCCAGACCCAGCCCGTCCGCGCCCTGAAGCGTGTGACCCGTGTGATTTCCATCGATTCGCGCGACCGGGACCCGACCAAGTATGTGAGGCTGAATGGTGGTGCGGATGGCCCTATGTCCGACCCGGGCGACTACGTGGTCTACTTTCCGCGGCCCTTTTCCAACGTTACGCGTATCCGCCTGAAGAGTGCGACGGTCAACGCCCCGACGGCGGGGTGGACGTCGAATGATCAGTATATCATGCTGGCTCTCGATGGACTGAATCGCATGGACGAGACAGCACCCGGTGCGGACCGCGCGGGCTATGCGGACTATTCTTTCGCCAAGCTGGTGAACACAAACCTGGTGACCACTGGCACCACAACCTCCAATGCGATCTTCTACAATGATCAGATCTTTGCCGAGAACATCACGACCTACAATCCTCCGATCGGAACTCTCGACCGTCTCCACATCACATTCCGTCGCCACTTGCCCTTTTCTGCGATTGGCGCGAGGGGCACAAACTTCTCCCCCGCTACGAATGCGCCTCTCGACGCTCCGATTGTCTTCGGAACCGGCGAGAACACACTGACCTTTGAGATTGAGTACCTTGACAATGTGTTCGAGGACGTGTCTGCGTTCGAGACCTTCCTGCCCTCCATGCAGGGCGTTCCTCGTTAGACCTTCATCGACTTGCCCAGCATCACAAACGTATCAAACGTGAACAAGAACATCACGCCTGTCACGATGTAGAGAAACATGTCGTGATGGGAGTTCGGCTCATAACCTGTCTTGTTTTGCTCCACCATGGCCAAGATCTTATCCATCTTGGTCTTCATGTCATCGCCACCCACTGTGAAGGACTCACGTGCAGCCGTCGACGGCGGACCCTGCTGTGTGGGCGCCCGCGGAGATGGGGTGAAATTCGATGTCTCTGCGTTCGTGTCAATGGGCAGAACCGATGTGAGGTCGGTCACTGCCTTCATGGCCGCGGCACTCATATGGCGTTTGGGCTCCGATCGCACCTCTTCCTTGCCTTCCTTGACCGTTGTACGAGCCTTGAAATCGCCCCCTTCAGGGTAAGCATCCTCGAGCAAGGTATAGTCCATGCCACACTTGTTCTTGGGCAGGCAGAAAAATATAGAGGCTTTCTAGTAAAATGCGTCTCTCTGGAACCAATGAAGTCTACGTCGTTGTCGCCCTTGCGGTTCTGAGTGTGGTTGCGCCCAAGCTGATCAAGCCGGTTACGGGCGGCGTCATGGGTCGTGCGCTGGCCACGGCGATTGCGGCCTACCTGGCGCTGTACGTCAGTCTGCCGGTTGCCCTGTTCTGGACGATCGCGGTCCACGCTTCGATGTGCCAGTGCAGCGGTGGCATGGAGTACATGGCGGGCCAGTGCGAGAAGAACATGACCGAGATGTCGTGTAAGGACGATTGTATGTGGGACGGGGCCTCCAAGCAGTGCAAGGAGAAGCCGAAGTCTATGTAAACATATTTCCTACCAGTGAACAATGATTGAGATTCTCGAGAACCATAAGCTCTTTCTGGGTATCATGCTGATTCTCGTCAATGTAGGGTCGCGCTACTTTGTCGACGAGCTCAGCGATGACCCGAAGACCTATGAACGCAACCTCCTCCTCCGACGCATCGCAATCTTTGCAGTGTGTTTCGTCGGCACGAGAGATTTGGTCTATTCCTTGTTGTTGACCGCTGGCTTCATCATCATCGCGTCGGGTATGTCGAGCCGTAGCCGCGAAGGAATGGCGAACGAAGAGGAGGAAAAGGAGTCGATGACGTGCGGCGCAAACGACAAGAGCGTCCCTCCCCTGTTCCCCAAGTAAAACGGATTCGTACACCTTCACTCACGAAGACTACCATGGATCTCCACGCACTCTTCCTCCAGTCCAGACCTGACGGGACGTCCCTGTTCGACCTGTTCCTGACCGAGTGCCAGAAGTGGTACGATGAACCTGCACACAACTTCACCGAGATGCGGACCCGCGACAACAAGAAGGTCCGTGGTGATGTCTTTGAGGACTTCTGCGTCAAGTATCTGAAGCACGTTCGCAAACTGAAGAACGTGTGGCTCCTCAAGGACGTGCCGGACGAGCTACTGACGAAACTGTCGTTGAAGCGGCCCGATGTCGGTATCGACATTATTGCGGAACACGAGGGCAAGTATTACGCGGTCCAGTGCAAGTACAAGAAGCACGTGAGCCACAAGAAAAATGTAGTGACGTGGAAGCAGCTGTCCACCTTCTACGCGTTGGTGCTGCGAACGGGACCCTGGGCACAGTACATCGTCATGACAAACTGTGACTATTGTCGGCATATGGGGAAGAAGACTCCGAAGGATGTGTCGATTTGTTTGAAGACCTTCCAGAACACTACGCAGGAGCAGTGGGTTCAGATGTGTGAGTTGGAAGGTCAATCGGCTCGTATGTCTGAATCCACTCCTCAGCCAACTTCACTAACGCCTTCGCAGCTGCGCGAAGCTCGCCTTGCGCGATTCGCTCGTCCCGAACCGCAATCTTCTGCTGAAGGTATCCCACCCGCTCCCTGAGTCCACGGAGTTCCGCATCGACCCCATGCAGTTCATCCGCACGCTTGAGGTAGTAGCGACCATTCACCTCCCATTTTCCCTTGCTGAGGACATCGAGGGCCGTCTGCGCCTTGGCAAGTTGAAGTTCAAGAGTCGGCATGGGTAGAGTTTGGTTGGAAACCCTGAGTCCGTTTTCAATTGGGAAGCCCTTTCGCCTTACGCCGCGTGCTCGCAACCCGCAGGCGGTATTGTGTGTATATTGAGTGGCCATCGGCAATGCGACTGAATGGCTTCTCAGCGAGAGCCATGTATTTTTTGCGTGTCTCGTTCGCATGCTGTCTCTCTTTTTCCGCCTGCGCTGCCTCCTTTGCTGCGTCCGCCTCCGACAGGTGCTTGTCGTAGTTCCTGTATGTGTGTTTCTGAATTGGGGGAAAGCGGTTCCCACCACGACGACGGCGCGTACCTCCGCTCTTCGCCTTGATCTTCTTAATCTGGGCTTCCTTCTTCGCAATCTGCTCGTCGGCGTCGCTGTGGGTGAATGGCCTGTACGGCTTTTTTCCATCAAGCCACTTGCCATACTTCTTGTAGTGCTGCCAGTCGGCTATCTCGTGCTCCAGAGTCGCTATCTTCTTCGGCATTTGTGATAAACGCAGAATTTAACGACGGCGGGTGCCCTTCCGCCCCCGACCCCGCTTCCGTGTCTGGTGTCCACGAACATGCGCCTGAATCTTTGTGGCCGCATTCACATTCACAGGATCGCCCTCTGCGTCAATGTAGGCCTGTTCAGCATCAAGCACCTTCTTCTGGAGCTTCGCAAGGTCAGCCTCTAGCTTCTGCACGTGGGCCCGGGGGTTCTTGACGTATTTCAGTTCGGCATCGTTTCCATAGTTACGCATATCCTTCGCCCGAGCCAACGAAGTCCGTGCCATACGGATCTTCGAGTGGAGCGTCTCCATCTTCTTCCTCAGTTCACCGAGCGTGGGCATTGTGGTAAACGCAGAATTAAAGCTTGATGACCACGCTGTTCTTCCCCGTGGAACCGGGCTTGTTATTCACCCGCTTCGGAGCAGGGGCAACCGTCTGCTTGATGTCCTTGAGGAGTTCATCAATCGACGGCGGCGCGCGCATCTCGGGGGCAGGCTGCTGCGGGGGCATCGGCGGCATCGCGGGCGTCTTGCGCACACCAATGCGCACGGGCTTGGTCTCCTGTGGCGGGCGAGGGACCATGTTCGGCGGCGGGGCCGGGGGCACGTTCTGCTGCATGAAGCTCATGAGACCCGACAGGGGGTTGGACGGCTGCTGCGGGGCCGACGGCTGGGCACGCATCTGCTGGGTCTGGTTCTGCATGGCGGCCGCGGCCAGCGAACGGGCAATGTCGGGGTTCTGACGCATGATATCGTCAATGTTCGGGATAGGTGCCTTGCGAGCCATCTGGTTGGTCAAGTGGACCATGTAGATCATCATACAGGTGCGCAGGGGAATGCGGACCATCGGGTGCATCTTCAGGTTCTCGCCGTACAGGTCGTAGAGCTCCTCGAAGTCATCCTCCAGATCCGCCACGTTCATCTGCGCCGCCTCCGACAGGCCGTCCAGCTGGAGACCGAAGGCCTTCATCATGCCAATGTTCTTGGAGCCGTACTCCAGACCACTCATGCCCGTTACGAACCACTCGGAGAACTGCTTGATGGTCGCGTCCATGGACTTCTCGCGCTTGATGAACTCCAGCTCCATCTTCATCTCCTCGATGGAGGACTCCATGGTGAAGCGCTTGCGCATCGGCACGCCCATCTTGGACAGACGCTCAAACTTGCGCAGGATCTCGTACTTCTCCTTCATCATGGCATCGTCCGACACGCGCTTGACCTGAGGAGAATACGGCTCGGCGTTGAAGTTGCGCATACCATTGACCACCTCGGGGCCCGTGTTCTCGAACGACGGCACCAGGTTCGGGGCCGCAGGAGCAGCAGGCGCCGACCCGCCACTGAACTCCTCAAAGTTGAGCGTCGGAAGGTCGATGGTTTCAATGTTGGCCATGCCGCCTCCCACCATGCTAGGGTTTACGAGGAGGTCTGTCTCCATTTACTTCTCCTACGGGTCTGTTTCGTAAGCTTGGAACGCAGTGAGGTAGTGCTTCGGGTCGAACGACATGATCCCCGTCGGCACGTAGAACGGGTCCGTCCACGAGTCCACGATACAGACAGGTAGTTTTTCGTAGAAGGAACTCAAGCTGTTGCGGAGCACGACAGGGATAGCGCCAAAGTAGAGCGCCTCGTAGATGCGGTGGGTGTCGACACCTACTCCTTCGGGGCATAGCGCGAATCTAGATCGGCGAAGGTCGGTGTAGTACTCAATCTGTGTGCGCCCATGGGGATCCTTGCGAACAACTCTGGGATCGCCCTCAAACGCATCGAGACACTCCTTCCGTTTGCCGTAGTTAGTCATTGAGAAATTCGCGTAGATCTCGATTGTCTTGGGCTGCGGCGGGATTGAGTGAATGTGCTGCAACCCACTGTCTGGAAAACCAAGCGGAATCGTCGTCAGCTGGGGGTGCGTCACGGTCGTATTGACTGCGTAAATGTGGATGGCGCGTGGCAGGGTTCGGGCGAGTCGGTCGTTGTCGAACGGCACGTCTGAATTGTGAATAACAATGAAGAACCGCTTCGGGGTAATGAAACGAATCGACAGGAATGAGTCCAAGTGATACCCGCTCACAAACACCCAGTCACCCGTTCTCGACCCTATGTGCGAGAAGGGACGTTTGGGGTAGCGTGGCTCGTAGTTCCACGTACACAGGTCAGAGAACCCACGACCCGATATCATTTAACTTGAACACAAGTATCGGCATAGAACAATGAAGACGCGTCGCGTATTCAAGAAGAAGCGGTTGATGTCACGGGCCTACTGCAAGAAGACACCGTGCCGCCGGATGGGCTTCACGCAAAAGGCCAGCTGCCGTCCGTATAAGAACTGCTACACCCGCAAGAAGTAGCTTACTTAGCGTCCGAGGACTGGCTTAAGGACGTGTGCTCTAAGCACCACAATCCCTGAAGAAATGAATCCGCCAAGTCATCCTTCTTTGGGTGCTTGGCAAAATGTTCCTGCCACACTTGAGGAACGAGTGCGCGAGCATGCGTTATGCCAGTCGTTTTGCGTCCTTTATAGCTTGCAGTTGAATCTTCCACTGTCACGATGTTCGATAGCTTGTGAGTCGCTGAAACCCCCTGGACTCGAAACCCTCGGCAGCAAAAGTACATCTGGAGCATCGCCTGGACTCCAAACATCCTCCTGTCCATTTGATTCTCCACGCAGATCAGGTCGGCCCCCTTCCAAGACGCTGATCGCTGGTCGAGACTACGAATGAGCGCGCCGGCCAAATCCAGCACCGACCCCTGAATGGCGGACGACACGCACTTCTTCCACGTGTTCTGCTTGCGATGGTTATACAGCAGATTGACCAAGTCCGCCTTCTTGGTGGCCTCGGTCGTCATGCCCTCGCCGCGTATCTGCTCGCCCAGCTGAGCAGGAGTCAACTTGGTCAGCTCCTTCTTGGTGACCTTGGCCTTCTTCTTGGGAGTGTGGCGAGCGCACGCAAAGGTTCCGTTCGACGCATGCTCATAGCGAGCGGCCGTCTGACACTGATGACATCTTGGGGCACCGACACCCGCCTGTTCCCCAAGTACGTCAATGATATTCCAGTCGGTAATCTTGACATCGGTGCGATTGATTCCTTCGAGCACACAGTATGCAAGGTTCCTCAATCCTGGATCCAAACTAACTACCTTCATTGATAATTAAGGCGATGTTTGTATAAATGCCGTGTGACTGCACCAAGTACAAGGACCCTGCTCCTATTCGGCTGTCTTGGATCCGTCGCCCCACCACGTCGTCTTCGACTCCTCAGAACCCGCTGCCGCCTCCGCCGCCACCCATAAAACCTGTGCCGAAGGTATAATGGGCTTCAAACTCTTTGGAACTCCGCTGTACCTGAATGAGAAGTGTATCCTCTTTTCGGCGTTCGTCCTGTTCATCTTCTGGATGCCCCATCCCAAGGCATGGGAACATGACCTGGTCCTTGCGTTTGTCATCGCAATGACGGCCTACGTCCTCATGGCGTGGTATGATTACATCTACGACTGCAACGACAAGCTGGGACCCACGCTTCTCGGCGCACTCATTGGATGGGCAAAGCCTGATAACGGATTACCCGAACTGCCCATCAAGTACAAAAAGGTAGTTGGAGTGTTTGATTTCTTCGTTCTCATTGGTCTGCTAAGTCTTCTGGTTATTCCTTACCTACGCCGTCGCCTTTAGTAGCGAGATGAGCGTGGGCTTGGGGTCCGTCTTGCTGAACGGAAGACCGCGCTTGCTCAGCATGTCCTGAAGCTCCTTCTTGGTCTTGCCCTGGAGAGCATCCACATCGATCGCGGCAGGCGGGCCGTCCACGACCTCCGTCGCAGTCTCCTCCACGGAGACGCGATCGTCCTCGTCCTCCTCGGCAGGCTCAGGGGCGGTGGCGGGGACAAACTTGACCTCGGGCTCGGGCTCGGGAGGGGCCGACTGGTCGATGGCGCGGGTGATATCCCCGATGGCCATGAGGACAGAGTTCATGTTCTGAAAGAGACGCGTCTGCTGCCAGTAGAGCCAGCCGACCATGCCCGCAAGGACAAAGACCATGGACGCAAGAAGAGCGACAGCGGCGTGAAGGAGCTCCATTTGATGTGAGCGCAAGACGCGATTCCACGCAGGAGAAACGAAGAATCTTGCTACTCCATAAATGAAGACTCTCTACTGGATCGCAGGTCTCTTGGTTGCGTTGCTGGCGTTGCGGATGTATTTCAACGGAGTCGACCGTTTCACGCTTCAAGGGGAGTACTGGGATGTCCCAGGAGGTACGCCTCATGTGCGTGAAGAGATTTTGCATAAGACGGGTGCCGACAATTACGACTTTGTCTACCACGATCCGCCGAATACGTTGAATTAACGGCGACGGGTTGAGCGGGTGCCACGGCGACGACGGGACCCGAGGGCCCTTGTGGACCGTGTCCGACGGCCACCCCTGCTGGCAGCAGCCGCTTCCTTCTTGGCGCGAGCCTTCTCCTTCTTGATGAACGCCTCGCGCTCCGCCTGCCGTTTCTTGTCCGCGGCCTCCGCCTTGATTTCTCCACGAGGCTTGTGAGTAGCGCTGGGTGTAGGCATTTGTATAGACCCTAGAAATCTTCGTCCAGACGCAACTCCTCCCGGGCACCCGTCATTGTCCGCGAATACTCCGATACCTTCTTCTCGAAGAAATTGGTCTTGCCCTCCAGCGAGATCAGGTCCATGAAATCGAACGGATTCTGCGCACCAAAGATCTTCGGCGTGCCCAACTGGACCGCCAACCGATCCGCCACAAACTCGATATACTGCGACATCATCTTGGAGTTCATGCCAATCAAGGAGCATGAGAGCGCGTCGCAAATGAACTCCTTCTCCAGCTCCACGGCGTGCTTGATGATCTGGTGAACGGTGTCCTGGGAGACCTTGTTCTCCAGCGTGTGGAACAGGGCCACGGCGAACTGTGTGTGGAGGCCCTCGTCCCGGGAGATCAGCTCGTTCGAGAAGGTCAGTCCGGGCAGGAGACCGCGCTTCTTCAGCCAGAAGATCGAGCAGAAGGCGCCCGAGAAGAAGATGCCCTCCACGCAGGCAAAGCCCACCAGACGCGTGGCAAACGACTTGTCCGAGCCCATCCACTCCAATGCCCACTCTGCCTTCTTTTCGATGCAGGGGATGGTGTTGATGGCATTGAACAACTTGGCCTTCTCCTCCTCGTCCTTGATGTAGGTGTCGATCAGGAGGGAATAGGTCTCCGAGTGGATGCCCTCCATCGCATTCTGGAAAGAGTAGAAGAGCTTGACCACCTGCGAACTGACCTCGCCCTGGAACCGCGTCACAAGATTCTCCATGACGATTCCGTCCGACCCCGCAAAGAATGCCAGCACGCGGCCGATGAAGTGCTTCTCGGGGTCCGTCAGCTTGGCCCAGTCAGCCTGGTCCTTGGAAAAGTCAATCTCGTCGGGGGTCCAAAAGACAGCGACGCTCTGCTTATACATGCGATACAGGTGCTGCTCCGACGACTTAATCGGGAACAGAGTAAACGCCATTATATCTATACAGCGATTATCACCTAAACGAAAAGTTGTGGAGACTACATAATGAGTAGCACATCCAACGTGCAGGCGTACCTGACCTCGGTCTTTCGACCTGTCTACACCTATACCCCTGCCACCTCCAACTTCACGACACAGCTCGACATTTCCAATGTGAACACTGTGACCGCGAACACGCTGGTGGCCTTCCGCGTGGATGTGTCGGATTCCAACAGCAACGTGTTTGTTGGAACGGGTGCGGGCGTGAACTTTCTGAATCTGCAGAATTCCTCGAACAATACGGCGCTCGGATTCAACGCGGGTAGCCAGATCTCCAACTCTTACAATGTCATCACGATCGGCTACTCTGCGGGGCAGAACATCTCCAACAGCCACGACACCCTCCTCCTTGGAAACAACTTTGGCGGCAACACCAATGCGCTGGTGAATTCAATCTGGATTGATCCGCTGGGTGGTGGGGGCGCGGGTGTCTCGTCGGCCAATACAATCGCAATCGGAGCAGGCACGGGAATCGTGGGCAGTTGTAATATCTGGATCGGAACGGCGGCGGGCGCCGGGAACACGGGCTCCAACAACATCACCATCGGTCACTCGATGGTTCCAACAGGCGTTACGAACGACTACATGCAGATAGGGCGGACTTCAAACATTGTGATCGCAGCCGATCTCTCGCAGAACGGCATTTCCATTGGAAAAGGAGACGCAAGCATGATGTATCTCGACGGAAACGGTCGTGTTCCTGACTTGGTGCTGGACGTGTCGGGGACGGGACGCTTTGGCAAGGGACTCGCCCTCGGAATGGACCCGGGTCAGTTTACGCTGGACGTCAACGGAACCTTCCGTTCAGAGGACGGTTATGGATTGATCAGCTACCAGACCGATATCTCTGGAAACCCCCGCTTCAGGTCGTCTGGATTCATACAGGCAAAACAAGGTCTCTGCTCCTTGGAGGGAACGTCGGGTGCGGCAGGAACACCGTTTGTAGCCGGCGAACCTCGTCAGTTCAATGTGGCGATATGCGTGGGTGTGACGCTGATTGCGGTTGCTGACGACGCGGGTATCTTCTTCTGGTCTGGAACTGGAGCTGTTGTGACACTGAGCGGGAACAGCCTCAGTCACATCAACGTGTTATCGCCTCCGAACATTAGCAGCAGCCTGACCAACACCGTGTATACTGTATCCTTCTTTCCGCTAGCACAGCCCGGCCTCTACGCCCCTGGCACTGGTATTTAGTTTGTCCACCATCTTGCGAATCGACACCGTGGACACTCCCGATGCCGCAGAGACATCGGACAGACGACCCTTCAGTACATGTGACACCACTCCCGACACAATGGTCTTGGGTGTGTGCTCCATCTCGGGAAGACGCGTAATCACCAGGAGAATCTGGGTTCGCTCTGTCTCCGTCACATTCATCTCTGCGCAGATACGTTCGGCGATTCCAAGCTGTGTGTTCAGGACAGACGACACCTCGGACTCGAAACGAGCCAGACCCTTGCACAGGGCGCGGATGGAGACGCGGAAGAGATCCGCCACCTCCTCGTGAGTCCTCGTGGCATTATGCTGACGACAGGCCACGAACACGGAACCAGCCATCAAGGCACGGCGAGACTCTCCGCGGGTCTTGCGGGCATCCTCAATCCGCTTGAAGGTCGCGCAGGCGTCCTGAATGATTGCCTTGGGAAGTCCAATCCGACTACAGGCTGCCTGAATCGCATCGAAGATTCCCATCCACGAACGCTCGCCGTGGCTCGACAAGGACCACGATGACAGTTTACCGATCGACTTGGATTCGTCGGACTGCCCGGGGGTCCGCTTCCGCATCATCATGGATCCGTAGGATGCCTCGGGAAGGAGTTCGTTGATCACGCCACCCGTTCGGCTTGGGTTACCCTCGGTCTCTGCGTAGATGCGCCACTCGGCTGACTCGTCAATGTGGCTGCCGAGGATCGTCCCGCAGCAGCAACAGACTTTCTGTCCCTCCTCCAACTCCGTGTCAGGATGTTCACAGTTCATGAGATGTGTAAGTGTGTTGAACAAAAGTCCGTTTTCAATGTTTTCAAGAACGATACATGCTGCCCATGACAGACGGATCGTAGACTTGAGGGCGGTAGGTGGTGAGCAACGGCGGGCGGTGAGACGCGCGCTGCTGTGTCCGCAGCCACGACACCAGCAAATACTTGTCGTCATTCACGGGCCACACCAGAAACCCGGATTCCATGAGCGTCTTGGTCAGATACTCCCGGGCCTCTGACACTTGGAACAACGGATACCCAAAGACAAAGTTTGGAACCTCGAACACCACGTAAGGGGCATTGGCATTGTGAATGGCTTGAGTGCGGATCTTTGCATACAGTTGGGATAACACGGGGCGCATGGCGGACATTCGCCGTTCTCTGCGTTCTTCCTGCTCGTCCCATACATCACGGGCTTTCAGCATCCTTGCCTTGTCTACACACTATGTTCCGCTCAATTGCACTCGGTGGAGGCGGCGTGCGTGGAGGTCTCCACATTGGTGGACTCCGTGCATTGGCTGAACGACAACCCCTGGTGTTCCCCGACGGACTCTACGGATGTTCCATCGGTTCCATTCTCGCAACGGCTCTGGCATTTGGTTTCACAGTGGAGCAGCTAGAGTCAATTCTGGAGAAGGAGTTTGTGCTGTCCAACTTCATTCCACCTGTGACCCTGTCGTCGCTGATGTCGTTTCAGGCCAAGAAGGGCATGTTCTCCATGGACATGCTCGAAGAGACCATTCTTCAGGGATTCGACCGGTTCGGAATTGACTTGCGCGGAAAGGTCATTGCCGATGCGCCCCAGAAACTGTGGATCGTGGCCGCAAACCTGACACAGAAGAAGACGATGCTACTGACAGGGCAGGTTCCCGTGCTTGCTGCCATCAAGGCCTCGTGTTGTATTCCAGGCGTCTACCAGCCGCAAACCCTGTTCAACAATGTGTATCTGGATGGAGGAGTCAAGTGCGACTGCATTGTGAGCGTGGTGCCCAAGGGAACCCTGGTCTTTCATATCGGATATGCGCAGGGACCGCTATTGCCGTCTGCGCTCGAGGCCATGGAGATTGGGGAGTTCTTCCGCAATGTCTACGCCAATGTACGCGAGGGGCTGCGTCCAAAGTATCCGAATGTGTTGGATTTCGTGGAGACCAAGTTGGGTCCCTTGTCGGATGTGACGCCCGAGGAGAAGCGGTATATGCTGGATCTTGGATATGAACAGGCCTCACACTTTTTCGCCAAATTGGGATACAAGAAACTGATCGAGGGAGGCGGTGGTGACGCGCTGGGTGAAGTCGGTGATGCCGTCTGAGGACTCCACCTTGATTGTGGGGTATCCATCGACTCCGTAGGCGGTGCAGGTGGCCACGTCCTCTTCACAATTCACCGTCTTTCCGACAACCTTGGTGGTCCCGTACGTTGCCGGGAGCTGGAGTGCCTCCCATTCGGGCTTGGCCTTTTGCGAGTGACCGCACCAGTCCGTGTAGAAGAAATACAGCGTCGCATTCCCTTCGAGGGTTTCCTTCAGCGCAGGACGCAGTGTCGGCTTCCAGTAAAGATATGCCAGCACCGCAATCAAGACGAGGATGGCCGACTCAAGCCAGTACATTGTTGAAGGAGACGAGAAATTCTACGCTGCTTTTCATACCAACGACGATAGGCCTCTTCTGCAGAGACGGACTCCTTCAGCTGAGTCCACGCGATATCCGTGGTCATTCTCTCAGGCTCGTAAGGACGCGGGTTCACGGTGAACCATCGTCCTTGATAGCGTAAAACGAATTCAGGCATTAACATAGTCTCTTTGGTTAAGGGTAAATGGAAGCAATTAGCAAGGTGATTCTTGCGATTGTCCTCAATTACGGGGTCCACTACGCCTCGATGGCGGCTCATAACTCGATGTGCATGCCACATACCATGCAAGAGGTGGCTCAGTCGCTCTTCCTCACGGCGAGCCCGGCGTGCTCGACCTTGTTGGCGATCGGGCAACACACACAGAACGGATACGCGGCGGCAGTGACGACAGGGGCAGTTAATTTGGTAATGGATGGATTGAAGGTTGCAACTTAGACCCGCAGGCCGCCGCCCGGGAAGCCGACCAGGCCAGCGCCGATACCGAAGCCAGCGCCCGTGCGAGCCGAGGCCCCAACGCTCGGAGCGTAGATGTCCAGGATCGCGAACGTGGCCGTCGCGACGAGGGCGATCATGCCAACCTCCGACACCTTCAGTGTCTTCCCAGGGAACACATACGCGGCGATGGCCACGGCGAGACCCTCCAAAAAGTATTTCAAGAGGCGCATGACAAGGTCCGACATGTCAATACCAGGGGCGGCAGTGGGCTTCGGCTTAGACTCCATTTTATTCTAAGTGTGGGAAGAAATTCCTAGACGACATCCTTATGGGTCTTCCCACAGGCAACCAAATAAACGAGCGACCTAGACACTCCCAACTTCTCCGCTAGTGCGTAGTTAGACAAGTTATCGGGGTTGGTGCGAACGAGGCGCACGCCATCGTCTGTCAACTTAAGGTTGGGTTGAGAAGCTCGATTCTTACCTTTTGATGCCACAGATACGACGCGCCCGACGCATCTCTTATGTCCTTGCATTGACTTTGATATCTTTGCCTTTGTCTCGTCTGTTGCTCTACGATTTCGTTGGGCCTCGCCCATTCTCCGCTTGGTCTCCTCATTGGTCTTGTAATCATATGGTCGTCCGCGACCGCATAGGGTCTGGTTGTATCCACCCTCCCATACGTATGACTGGTATTGTTCTGCATAGTAACACTCCATATTGTCAAGCGCATCATCTGGAACTTCGCATAGAGTCTCAATCTCAAACGCATCTACGCCATACTTGTTAATGGCGTTACCCAATAGGGTTCTACCCTCCGCGCGTTTTGATTTGTAGACATGCTGTTTCCACCTTAAAAGTGGGTCATGTAAAGATCTGCCGATGTACGACTTTCCGTTCTCCTTACAGCGTATTCTATAGACGAACCCCATTGTTTATTCGTCGAGATCTTTATTTAAACTAGAAGGTATAGCACCTACTGAGTGCGAGCCAGGAACAAACGCCCACCCAGGACGAGCGCCGCAATCGTCCAGACGAACCACCACGAGACATAGTTCGACACGTAGTAAAGCACGATGTAGAAGACAATCGCGTGAAGCAACGCACTCCACACAATCCCGCTAGGGAGGGCCGGGATGACAACTCCGGGGCACAAGAGGAAGAAGACGACGGCGCACGTGTAGAGATCGTACATTGTATCCTCCAAAGGTATTTTCACACTGGAGACCCAGTTGAAGAAATGCCCACTGAGCAGCTTCCCATCCACGAGGACGACGGCAGCCGTATTGACTATCTTGATGAGGACCCCGAGATCCCGAACCAGCGCTACTGCATCATCTCGTTCCTCAGCCCGGAGAAGGTGATTCAGCAGAAGAGCGAGTTCTACTTCAAGGAGTTTATTACGTGGATGGACTACCAGTGGAAGGTGAAGGGCCTCGAGCACCTCATGGCGTTCGTCTCCAAGAAGTATTCGATCAAGGTCGACGACCTCCTGAAGGATGCGGAGGAGTTCGTCAAGGTGCGGAATGCCGAGGTGAAGGCTACGGATGTCCACGAGGAGTACCAGGTGTTCCTCCTCAAGCACGAGAAGGAGCTCCAGGAGAAGTTCGACTCGGCAGTCAACTTCCGCACGAACATCCGCGGCGTCAAGGTGCGTCGTGCGTTCCCGTCCATCGAGGAGACGCAGATGTTTGCCAAGGTTCTCCAGCGCAAGTACCCGAAGGACAATCTGTACATCGGCAAGGTCGGTTGCTGGCTGCCGTGGGACCCCTCGGAGCACCTGATGCCCGAGGTCGAGTATGCCGAGCGCGAGCTGAACGAGCTGATGCGCAAGTACAAGGAGAACGAGGTGAACAAGGAGATGTTCTTCGCCGAGCAGCGCGAGGACTCCATGAAGAAGCAGAAGGAGGAGAATGAGCGTCGTCGCAAGGCCAATGCTCTGGAGGCTGAGGCGGAGGCACAGGGACGTAGCAACGCGGCTGCGTCTCCTGCGGCTCAGCTCACCGATCTCTCGATGCCTGTCCATCCGGCAGAGGGCGTCATCCGCGAGTAATTTCGCGGAGAGATGTAAATGGGTGAGTTTGACGTAATCCTCGACTCACTAAAGCCAAAATCTGGTGGCAAACGTCGGCGTCGCGGTGGGGCCACCACTCGTCGTGGATCAGTAAGTGCAGAGACGCTCAAGACGGGCCTCGTGGCCGGAGGAGTGAACGCGGATGCCGCAGCCAAAATCGCGGACATCATTGCATCTGCGCAAAACATCCAATTGGAGAACCAAACCGCCGAGACGATTGATAAGACTCGCGCGGTGGTGAAGGCGGCAACAGAACTCACTGATTCCAGTCGCGCTCTCCTCGAGAGTAAGCTCAAGGAGGCAGTCGATACGCTGACATATGTTTATGCGAACGTCAAGTCCGCAGCACCTGGACTGGCGACTGGAGCCGTTGTTGGCGTTGGTGCCGTTGGATATGCGAGTTGGCAGAGCAAATACGTCAGAGAGGCCATGTTGATGATGATGCCAATGATCATTGACGACGTGCAGAAGTATGTGAAGGAGACGCTGTCGATGAGTACATTGTTTTCAATTGCTCTCTTCATCTTTACAATTCTCTTCGTCAACTCGATTACAAGGAATAGCAAACCACCCAAACCCCCGACTGTGGAAAAAGATGCATTGACCTTGTTTGAGGCGGATATACCAACAGAGGAACCCACAACGAAAGAACTCGATAATGCTCTCAAGGAACTCGATATGAAGGTAGCTGCAGCAGAGGCCGCGCAGGCGCTTGGAAATACACCGGTGTGGACAGGCGCCAACGCTGTGCCGCTCGCCATCAAGAACGGATCCACGGGTGGTCGTCGTCGCTCTACTTCCCGTCGTCTGCGCCGCGCTGCTTATTTACCCAGACGGACACGGCGTTCTTCTTCTGGACGGCGCCGGGGGTATAGTCGTCGGCAGCGAGGATAGCCGAGTGGAACGGCTGATTGTTCGCCCACAAACTTGAATCGCACATCCGAAATGGCGGGTGTTCTGCGGCCTTGTACCAGAACACCTGATCCTCCAACTTGTTCGAGTTCACATTGTTGCAAATGACCAAGCACTCGAAGTTCTCTGTGCATTGGTCCATGAACGTACAGAACATCTCAAAGGTTGGAAACATACCTGCGTAATTCTCGTAAATCCTACGACGATTACCTAGGATATTCTCGCGGAGAATGAAGACAAAGTCCACGTTGGTGCGGAGATTCGGCGTGATGCCGAGCGGATACTGCATGGTGATAATGGTCATCATGTCAATGTGACGGCCGTTCATAAAGACGTAGCGCGTGGACTCTTCCTTGATCCATGTCGCATCGTACAGACAGTCATCGAGAATCAGGAATGCACGGGGGTCAATGTTGGACTGGCCGCCACTTCCGTTCTTGGAGGCGTTACGCTTCTGTTTCATGGTCATTTGGCGCTTGATCACATTCATCACGATTTGGGGCGTATACTTGTCGTGAATGAACTTGGATGGAACCATGTGCTGAAAGAACTCGTTGGCCACCTCCGTGCCCGAGATCACCGTACCCACAGGGAAGTCCTGTTGGCAGTTGTAGAGGATATCGCGAACCAAGAAGGACTTGCCCGTATCCTTCTTACCGATCACCACCATCATGGGGCTCTTGCGAGAGTCAATCTCACAACGGGCCTTGATCATCCCAATGTCAAACTTCTTCAGCGAAAAGTTCATCTTGTGTTGTCCTGTGGAAAGAATGTAGGCGTTCAGACCCAGTGTTTCATTCCTTCCATCTGAAGACAATGGTGAAAGAATTAAGGACTCAGTCTCTGGATTTGAAGCTCCACCGCTATCCGAAGATAGACGGCACTGACTGGGACCTTACCCACATGCAGCCCTTCTTCCCTCCTCTGGAGACCCTGTTCAAGACGGAGAGGCTATCGAACCTGTCAGAGTATGGTATCAAGGTCCCCGAGGGGATCAAGACGGTCTTGAACGCTGGGCGCATCCACACCACACAGAATCACATGCTTGCCGTCCACCGCAAGACGACCATGGTCCTGAGCCCCTTCAAGACCATGAAGGGTGTCTATGCCACGCCGTCCCTCCCGAAGCCTGCCGAGGTGGCCAAGGAGATGGACGAGCAGACCCAGAGCCCTCACACGGCGGGGTACGTCGGTGCCTTGGCGTCTCTTGCCCTGGCAGGAACGGGATGTGCCCACTTTCCCAAGGTGTTCGGTGTCTACACCGCGGTGGCGACCAAGCATGAGGTGAATATCTCCGACGACTACGAGGACCTCTGCGATCGCCCATGGTTTGCTGACCAGATCGGCAAGACCTTTGAACTCCGTCTTCGTGAGGAGGGGGCGGAGGGCGGCTTCACGCACACGCGCGGTCGTCGTTCCGCGGTGGACCTGGAGGACGCGACGATTGACCTGGAGACCACGGACATTGATGCCGCACATGTGGAGACTCCTCACGCAGGATCGGTGATTGAAGAATACGAAATTCAGTCCAGTGAGCACAGCGAGGAGTCCGAGTCCGATGATGAAGATGTCTACGAGATTGAGTCCTGCGAATGTGATGACGATGAGGAAGAGGAGCCCGAAGATGAGAGCGGAGACGATGAGCCGTTTGCGTGGGCCACCTTCAAGGAGGTGCCGGTGATCACCACCGTTATGGAGACCTGCGAGGGAACCTTCTACGACCTGCTCAAGCTGTCGAACGACCCGGCGCATCACACCGCATGGGTTGCGCAGATTGTGGTGGCTCTTGCGCATGCCCAGCGCACCTGCGGATTTGTCCACAACGATCTCCACGGCAACAATGTCATGTTCGTCTCCACAACGGATGAGTTTCTCTATTACAACGTCGGCGGCACCTGCTATGCCATTCCCACCTACGGCAAGTTGATCAAGATCATCGACTTTGACCGTTCGGCCGTGTCCGTGAAGCTGCAGGGCATGAAGGAGCCGCGGTTGTTTCTCAGTAGTCAGTTCAAGCCCGACGAGGAGGCGGGTGGACAGTACAATTGCGAGCCGTTCTATGACCAGTCGCACCCCCGCATTGGTCTGAATCCCTCGTTTGACTTGGTGCGGTTCGCATCATCGGTTTTCTGGGACATGTTCCCGAAGGGTCCCGATGTCTCGACCGATAGCCCCCTGCGCGATGTGTTCCTGGCATGGACCACACTGCCCGATGGTTCCTCCGTGATGTTCCGTGGCAAGCGCGACAATCACGATCGCTACCACGGATTCGGGCTGTACAAGGCCATTGCGCGCTACTGCAAGGATACTGCGGTTCCTCGCAAGGAGATGTCCAAGTTCAAGCAGTTCGTGGTGCCGCGGATTCCGGCAGGGCAGCACTTTTTGCTGATTGAAGGATAATGGCGCTCTCCGAAGGATTGAAGTTCAAGTATTCGCTCTACTCGGCTCTCCTGTTCTTCTTGGTGGCCAGTCCTACCTCGTTCAGGTTGACGGCTCGTTTGTTTGGTGGCGCCGTAGCGTCGAAGGGCGGTTGCCCTACGGCGGTTGGGTTTGCTCTCCATACGTTTGTGTTTTTGGTTGCCCTGTACGGTCTCATGTCCCTGCCGCAGGATGAGAAAATGACCAACTCGCGCAAGTGGTCTCCTAGCGACTTTGAGGCCCCGCCGCCGCCGATGGGCGTGGAGCCGGCGTCGGATCCCAAGCAGTCTTAGAACTCGGGCTTTCCAACAAACATATCCTGAACGGCAGCCACCACGGGCTCTGCAGCCGCAGACACACCGTCCGATCCACCCAAAGCAAAGACGACTCCACCGGCGAGCGTGCCCGCTCCCGCTGCAATCTTCGCCCCGTCCAGGAAGACCATCGGCTCCTCCCTTGACCTACGATCCATCACATACAGGATAGCTGCGACCGTTACGACCACTCCTACAATCATGGCGTAGTAATACACCTCGTCCATTTGTCTGGCGCCCATCTTTTTCAACTCACAGATTCAACGCAACAGCCTCGGAGGAGGGCTTCACATCCACCTCTCCTTCGGCCTCGGACTCCGACTCTGACTCAAAGTCGTCCTCATCCAACCCAACCTCCTCACCCAGTTTGATGGCAGGGGGCTCGTCATCGTCATCCTCAGACTCCTCCGTCTCAGACTCGAACTCCTGTGTCTCATTCTCTCCAAACTTCACGGCCGGCTTCGGCTCTTCCACGACGGGAGTGGGCTTCGTCTCCACGACGGGGGCAGGGGCAGGAGCAGAGGCGATCGGCGCGGAGGTCTCCTCGGGGGCCTTGAAGTAGGCCTTGCTGATGTCCTTCCACGGGATGAAACTATCAATCACCTCGTTCAGGATGTCGGCCAGCATCAGCTCAATGTCGCGACGGTTACGGGCCTGCTGCTCCGACGACACGCCCACGGTCTTGAACATGTACGCGTTGGACCAGAAGCCACGTGCCGCCATCACGTAGAACTTGTGGATGAAGACTTCCATGGACGGGCGCGTGAACGGAATGTCCACATGTTCCGACCGCACCTGCTGAAGGGACGCAAACGCACGGATGTAGCTCACAAACACACCCAGCAGCAGATCCTCCATGTAATCACACTTGGACGCGGCGGCAATACGGTCCACCTCCTTCTTCAGGGTCTCGGGAGTCCACTTGGGCACCTGGGTCAGGAGATTCTGGAACGTGCGAAGGATCTGGTCGGGCTGCTGATTCCGCTCGCACGCCGACTTGGCGTTATCGTAGATGCTCCAGAAACCGTCGGCCACGTGGGGAATCACGACGCGTCCAAGGTTCTCGCGAAGGGTCTGCTTGACAAAGTCGGTCGACATTTGTTTACACGCGAGGAGTCTGGTTTCCATAAACCGACGCAGATGAAGCTCGTGTTGATTCTGATGGTCAAGAATGAGTCGGCCATTCTGAAGCGCTGTCTGGAGGCGGTTGACAATGTGGCGGATGCCTTCTGCATTCTCGACACGGGTTCCACCGACACCACGGTTCAGATTGCCGAGGAGTTTCTGAACACGCGGATTGGCTGCGTGACCGTTGAGCCGTGGCGTGACTTTGGATACAATCGATCCGTTAGTTTCACTCGGGCCTATCAGTTCCTCAAGGAGCAGTGCTGGGACCTCAAGGACACCTACGGCCTCCTGCTGGACGCCGACATGATCTTCAAGGCAGGAACTCTCAAGGATCAGAACTTGACGGAGCCCGGATACACGGTGGTACAGATGGCAGGAACTCTGGAGTATCCGAACACGCGCCTGGTTCGCATGGATCACCCGTGGACATGTGTGGGTGTGACGCACGAGTACTGGTCGGGACCTACGAAGCACCTACCCAAGACGGTGTGCTATATCGATGACCGCAACGACGGAGGCTGTAAGTCCGACAAGTTCGAGCGTGACGTGCGTTTGCTGGAGGCGGGCCTGAAGGAGGAGCCAATGAATGGGCGGTATATGTTCTACCTTGCCCAGTCCTACCACTGTCTGCGCCGCTGGGATGATGCTCGCAAAATGTACAAGAAGCGGATCATTACGGGCGGATGGGACGAGGAGATTTGGTATAGCCACTACATGATCGGCAAGTGCCACCTTGAGTTGAACAATATTCCCAAGTTCGAATACTGGATGCAAAAGGCCATTGCCCTGCGTCCGACGCGCGCAGAGGCCTATTATCAACTGACCAAGCACTTCCGCGAGCATTCCAAGCACTTCAAGGCCTACCAGTATCTCATCGATGGAAAGCAGGTGCCGCTCAGCAAGGATTCCCTGTTCCTTGAGACGGATGTGTATTCCTATCTCTTTGATTACGAGCGGACAATCCTTGACTTTTATGTACAGCCCGATCGCAAGGCAGGTCTGCGCGTGTGCGTTGACTATCTCCTCAAGACCGACCACAATCGGACCAACGTCATTTTCAACTTTCAGTTCTACGTCCAGCCGGTCGTGTCAAAGCACACGGAGTTGGGATCGCGACTTCCCGCTCCGTTCGGCGCCTTCACACCCTCCGCGATTTCCGTGTGTGGCTATCCGATGGCCAATGTCCGTTACATCAATTACTGGATGGAGAATGGAGAGTACAAGACGCCTCCCGGTCACCCTGTTCTTACGGAGAATGCGTATGTGAATCTGGAGACCATGGAGGTGGTGGCCAAGATGGACGACTCCACCGTGGGTATGCCAAAGTTTCCCACGCACGTGAAGGGTCTCGAGGATCTCAGGCTCTACGAGAGCACGGAGGGACTGTCGTTTGTGGCCACGACGCAGGAACATGCCGAGGGCAAGGTTCGGCTTCTCAATGGGCGTTACGGCACAGATGGCAGTTACTCTGACTGCAAGGTGCTCGAGTCTCCCCACAGCCGGCACTGCGAGAAGAACTGGCTCCCGATCCAGGGCACGGACATGATGATCTACGGGTGGTCGCCGTTTGAGGTTCTTGCTCGCGAGGGAGGTCGTCGCTCCATTCCGACACCCCCGATGTTTTCCGCGTTCTGTGGATCTGCGCCCCCGATCTCGGTCGGTGACAAGTTCTGGACCTTGGTTCACATGGTCGAGTACGCAAAGCCGCGGAAGTATTACCATCTGTTCGTGGAGACACAGTCGATTGACAAGGTCACGCGCATCACATTGCCCTTCGTGTTCAAGTCGGCTGCCGTAGAGTATTGCGTGTCGTGTCGGTTGTCCGACCCCACAACGGTGACATGCTACGTCAGTTTTGCGGATGCGAATCCTACTCAGGTTGATATTCCATTCTCCTCCCTCGATTGGGTCTCAATCTAGGTATGCCACAACGCAGTTCTTGAGGTTAGAATACGACGGACGTTGAAAGGCCAGCTTGTTCTTGAAGAAATAGAGGTGTGGCAGGCGCCCACACCAATAGGTATCGATACATCCCTCGTTCTGATATCCTTCACCCGCAGTGATCTTTCGCAGACCCTCATCAACAACCGCAAGAACGTCATGCGACGTCCGCTTCGTCAGGAAATACGCAGCGGAGGTGGTGCAGAACTGCTTGCTTTCAGACAGAAGATCATCGTGGGGGCGCCGATCTCCAAGACGACTCAGCGAGAGAAAGCAAATACTGTAGTCGTAGGATCTCTGGAAAAAGGACTGGATCGACGATTGAACGCGATCCGTGTCGTCTGTGAAGACGATGTCATCTTCTAGAATCAGGCACGTCGAATGCGCAGACTCCTGAAAGTGCCGTATGACATCAACGTGATTCTTGGTTGCCCCCACGTAGGGAGGCAAGTCGCGCTTTCCAATATAGTGATGGACCTTGTGCAGGGGTGCGGCAACTCGAGACAGTGATGCCAGGGTTTCCATGTAGCGATCCGATCGGCCTTCGAGATTGAGAATGTAGATAATGTCCACAGAGTCCCAGCACGGATGCGATTCCACGACCGAGTGCCGAATCTGGGAAAAGAGAGAGACGTGGCGATACAGTGTTCTCGTTGCCGGGAGGGCAAGGTGTCCATCTGGAAAGTTTCCATAGACAATCACCACCTCCGAGTCCTTTGCTGTCCGATTTGGATCAAACGACGCAACAATCGTTCCCAGATGGCCGATCAGAAAGTTGGAGTTCACCACAACCTGCGGCGTCACATCTGCGAACTCAAAATACGAGAGCCATCGTTGCGCCTCCTCATACCTGCCCAGATAGTAACAGGCCGTGTAGGCAATCTCAAACACCTCCGTGCGTGATCCATATGGAATCGACCATGGATCAACCCCTTCAAGAACGCGAAGTAGAATGGCAAACTGATCGTGTGTCCGCAACTCTGCGAGAAGTGGGGGGATATCTCTCGTGTAGGCGAACTTTGGTTTTCCGTCCCAGATCACATTTCCAACAAAGTCATACACATCCTCAAACGGTCTCTCGATCCAGACTGCGTGCTCGCCGGCAAAGGCTCGGTACGACGTGTGAACAAGAAGATCTGACTTGATCCGTTCATAGACTTCCGTGGCCAAAAAGTGCTCATCGAATCCATACCCCACCTCATGCGTGGGTATCATGAGCGACATGGGTTTCTTCCATCCGAACGTCCCCGCCATCAATTTCGACCGATGCCAGTAGTGATCGCGAATGGAGTGGTAGGATTTGTCGGACTTGAGGAACTCGTCAATGCACCATCGATCGCGCGCCGTGATCCGCGAATCCGTGTCACGGACAAACCCCACCTCGGCAGTGAACATGGACAAGTAGCGGAGCAGGGCGTTGATGGCGCCTTCGCGGTTGGTGTTGTTAACCTCTACGCCTTCCGGAATAACCCATGACGGATCGCAAAAGCCCTTGTGGACCACAATAGTAAAATCGGGATAATGTTCCTTGACGATGGCAATGTTCTCGAGAAGCCCAGTGTAATAATTAGGCTCCGTGCCATACAGGCAGAAGGAGAACACCTTCATTATGTATAGAGGTGCCTCCACGATTCATTGGTCTGCCGCAGGGTATCCTGGAGGATGTGGCGGCACAAATCCGAGGTAATGGTCAAGGGGAGCTTGATCTCCTTGTAGAAGACATACTTCTTGGCCGTTGTCTCTCCGGCGATGCGAAGGAGATTGATACGGGTCACCAAGGTCTCGACCGTGCGGATCAGGTTGCGCACGCCCTCCTCGTCCTTCGAATACTCGGAGATGAGATACTTGATGGCCTCCTCTGACATGGTGAGCTGGTCCTTGAGCTGGATGCGCTCCAGAATCTGCGGCCAGATGTACTGATTCACGATCGACGCCTTCTCCTCCCACGTGTAGCCGGAGCAGTTGATGATCTGCATGCGGTCCTTCAGCACAGGGTGGATCTTGGACTCGTCGTTGAAGGAGAAGACGAACAGGCACTGGGACAGGTCAAAGTCCACACCGGCAAAGTAGCGGTCGTGGAACTGGCTGTTCTGCGAGCGGTCCGTCAAGTGAATCAGCATACTCGTAATCTCGTCGCCGTGCGCCGTGGTGGAAATCTTGTCCACCTCGTCGAAATACAGCACAGGATTCATACAGCGCGCCGCCATGATCGAGTCTGCGATGCGACCCCATGTCGAGCCCTCGTAGGTGTAGGAGTGGCCCACAAAGTTCGAGGCGTCCGACGCGCCGCCCAGAGAGAAGAACTCAAAGGGACGCTGGAGAACCTTGGCCACACCGTGACGCGCGAAGGACGTATTGTGCGTCACCGTGAAATCGCCCAGTACGTAACGACTGTTCCCATCCAATGTAAAGCCATAGTATGTTCCAGTGCCAACGCATTTCACGTCAATTGCAGTGACAAGGGCATCCTTCTTCTGAAGACGTTCGGTCGGTTTCTTGCGCTCAATACGAATCGGGATTTCGGATGTATCGCCCGAAATGGTAATGATGTTGTAGATCCCCGTGCGCGTCTCTCCCTTGTATTCACACGACTTCTCCCTTCGCGCCACGTAGCACGCAAACCCAAGTGACCGAGCCAAGAAGACAATATCAGACGCGAGACGATCGGACTTCTGAGCAATCTCGATCGTATTGTTCCAGGTATATCCATCCGTGTCCACGAGTCCTGCAAGAACCTTGAGACGAGTATTGCGGTCGTTGAGTTTGTACACATCGGGAATATGCTTGTTCTCAATCAATCCATGACGATGAAGCACGTCCATCATCACATTGTCCCCCTTCCTGATTCCGCGGATTCGGTAATCATACTGCGAGTAGTAATTGAGCATCAAACCATACTCTGGCAACGTTTTGTTGAGATACCCAAGGATTACGGCATCCTGTGAACTAATCATTGTAGACGAACTACATCCATCCCCAAGCCAGAGACCCAGAATATAAGGATCAAAGTCCACTGTCTTGTGTGGAAACTCAACGCCAGTGCGATACCCCTTGAGCCAGTTGTCCTTCACATCATCGGACAGTTTCAGGTACTCTTTTACACTTAGTTCGGTGATATGGTCCTCTTCCGTGAACCCATTCAGATACTCGGTTGCTTCATCGTAGGATGGGAACGACTTATACTTGAGTTTCTTTTCCATATTATCGAACCGAATCGTCTTGAATGCGGTTCCGCGCACACATCGAATGCAGCCAACACCCGATTGCTTTAGGCAGAGGATGTGCTCCGAATTGACTGTGTACTTTTCTCCCTTTGTAGGAATGATATCGTACATCATGTCTTCACCCTGGCCAAGCGATAGAACCCTGCGAGGAGTCGAGTCGTCTCCCATCACGATGTCTCCCACCACAATGTCCTGTACATTCTTCACAGACCCATCATACATGAGAATCTTCGTATCTTTTGCGTGACACTTGCCGACTCCCATCGGACCCTTGAGGGCAATCACGTTACCCACGGAACCGGGGTTGGACATCCACTGGGCCAGAATCTGCATGATCTGCGTCTTGGCCGAGGTCATTCCGTAGACCGCCGTATCCAGCGTCTTGGTAGAATCCTCAAGGAATCCCGCACACTTCTCGGGGCCGTCCTTGATCGTCACGGGCAGGGGCACACACTTGCCAAAGGGAATGCGCAGGAACGCGTCCACCCATGAGCGCAGCTTGTAGCCCTCGCCCTCCATGGACATTTCCGTGAGGTTATCAATCTTCTTGATCACTGCGGCCTTGACGGTGTCGGCAATGTTGAGATCCAGAACACGGAACTTGTAGGGCACATCACCATCCACAACCAATGTCGACAGGCGCTTCATCTGCTCATTGAGGCGGCGGCGCTTCGACTTGGGGAGGTCCTCGAAATACTCCTCCTCGTCCTCATTCAGTTCCATGGCAGGTTCCTCCTCCTCCTTCTTCTTGTTGTTCGAGTGACGGGGCGCACCACCCTTCTTACCCACATACTTGCTCATGAGATGCTCGATGAAATCCTCCTCCTCGGACTCTTCCTCCGACTCGGACTCGGACTCCTCCTCAATGTCGATGCGGCCACCCTTACCTGCCATGGTGTGGATGTGAAGCTTAACGGACACCTTGGCACCCTTCGGAATACGAAGCGAGCTGCTATCCTCCTCCTCGGACTCTTCCTCAGACTCGTCCTCGCTTTCCTCCTCGTCCTCTGCGTCCTCTTCGGATTCGGAGACAGACGGGGGGACATAATCCTCATCCTCGGACTCGGAGTCAGGCTGGTTCAGGGTCTCGTCCTTGACCCACTTGGTTTTCTGTCCATCACGCTTACGAAGATTGTACCGACTGGGCATCTTGCTGCCTCACAAGGAAAAAAAGAAAGCAAATCCCTTTTTATCGGTCTACTAACAATGAGTGACCCTGACGCTGTCGAGATCAGCAAGATCGCCGAGAAACAGCTGGAAAAGATGGAGCAGGAGCTGACGGAGAACCCCAACATCAAGACATCGATTCGTGTTGTGGAGGCGTTCCTGAAGTCGCATCGGGTCATGTGTTACGGTGGCACGGCCATCAACAACCTGCTGAAGCCGAAGCACCAGTTCTACGACTTTACTCGCGAGGTTCCCGACTATGACTTCTACAGTGCCACGCCGCAGGAGCACGCGATGGAGGTTGCCGACAAACTGACGGCGGCAGGGGTCCCCGATGTGCAGGTCAAGCCTGGTATCCACTTGGGAACGTTCAAGGTGTTTGGCGATTACACCGGTGTAGCCGACGTGTCGCAGATGGACCCGGAGCTGTTCGATCGGCAGTGGGACGAAGGATACGAAAAGGAGGGCATCCATTACGTGACGCCCAATTTCCTGCGCATGTCGACCTACCTGGAACTGTCGCGTCCTGAAGGCGATGTGTCTCGATGGAACAAGGTCTATAACCGTATGATGCTGCTGAACGATGAGTATCCGTTGACGTGTAAGGAGGATACGCCCTCCGAGGATGTCCTGACTCCCGAGCGCAAGAAGCAGGTGATCAAGATGCTCCAATCCGAGCCCGTGGTCTTGCTTGGTTTCAATGCCGCCGAGCGCCATGCGTCGCACGCGACATGGACAACCCCCGTGACCTTGCTGGCAGATGCCGATGTCATTGCCCGCTTGACCAAGGGCCACAAACCTCACGTAACGCCTGGGAATGCGATTCTTCCTGAATGTACGGAGGTTGTGGAATCGGACGGATGTATGTTTCGGTATTACGCAACGCAGGCGTGCCACAGCTATCATGAGACCGCGGACGGGATCAAGATTGCCAGCATTCCGACGACGCTGCAGTTTTACTTTGCGTATGTGTATTCGGGGATTAGTGAGGACAAGGTCAGTCATATTCTGTGCGTGGCTCAGCGCCTGATGGAACTGGCACATCACGCGAACAAGCGGCGATTCAAGATCTTGACTCCGACCGAGTGTCTGGGCGAGCAGTCGACACTCCACGACATGCTCCAGGAAAAGACCAAGTTGTACGGTGAGCTGTCCAAGAACAAGAGCAGCAAAGAGTTCTTGTCCTTCTTCTTTTCGTATTCTCCTACCGCCGACAAGGGACGCAGGTCGACGATTCGTAAGCAACTGCGGGGTCTCAGGAAAACGGCGTGATGTTGCCGTTCCTCATGCCGGGAAAGCCACCCGAGCAGTCGCACTCGCGCAGTCCATTGAGGAACTGGCGCGCAAAGTCATTGCCATTGGGCGTGTGGCTCTGGTAGGCGTTACGGCCTCCCCACGCGGGAATGCCCTGGTTGGAGATTGCATTGTTGGTCGTGTAGATCAACTGAACCTTCTCTTGATAGACAAAGTCGGACGCGTTCTGAATGCGCATGCTTTGGTTGCCTGAAACGTCAACACCACGACGACCGCCTGAACTCATTTAGTCTTTATGCAGATTTAAACGGTCCAATATACCACCCAAGATCCGAATAGGGCGGCATCGATGGCATCAATGCTGTAGACGCAGGCTCATCCTTTGCTAGCCGCTCAATCTCCTCGGGCTTCAATACCCGTGCGTAATACGCCAGTTCCGCGATCGTGCCGTCGTAGCCAAACTCGCGCGACCCCACGACCAGCGAATCATTGTTCTGGAGAGGCAGCTGGGACATGGTGTGCGTCTGCCGCAGGATACCGTTGATGAAGATGTTCATGGCGTACTGGTTCACTTCAACCACCACGTGGATCCACTTCTGCGCAGGGATGTTCGGGATCAGCACGGTCTCCTGGTTGCCGCCATAGGTGTTCATCTTGATCAGCATGGCGTTGGGTGTGGAATCCAGATAGACGCCCGGGGCATTGTTCTTGTTGAAGATGACGCGCTGGCGGCCGTAGTTGAAGGTAAAGTCATTCACCGTCAGCCAGAACGCGTAACTGAAGACGGCTCCGTCCGGCTGGTTGAAGGAGCGGAAGATCTTTGATGATGGATACATTTCCGTCTTTCCAGACTGGCCCGACGGAACGATGATCTCCATTGTCGTGTCCCTTGGCTGAGAGAAGACAAAGACGTAGAGCAAAATCGCAATGACAATGATAACGGCAGCGACCACAATCCACTCCTGCATTGCTTCTACTCTACAAACTATGTTCGCGCGAATCCTCGTGAACCGAGTCTGAGTTGAGGGCCTTCTGCCTGAATGTCTGTGCGCAGAGCAGGGGCACCCTGTCGATTCATAATCAGGACCTGTTGGAGCTTTTGCTCACAGGTGATGTTCCGTTGTCCCTCAAGAACCCCAGGGGGCATGACCCGGTCGCCAAATTCGTAAATGTAGTGAATACGACTCGGATCAGATCGGTACTCCCTCTGATTGTATCCCGATCGCGCCAAACGGATCGTCCACTCCAGGTCTTCACCCGAGGATGCGTCAACAAACCGAAACAGCTTGGCAACGTCGGCCTTCATCACGTTCAAGTGATTGGGTGGACGGAGAAAGGTGGTCTCATTGGCCATCGGATCGGTAACCTTGGTCGCGATGCTGTGAGTAAAGGTCCACCGAGAGATTTGCCCTCGGAGGCGCATACAGTCGAACCGCCCCTCAATACACGCAAGCGCATCTTCAAAATAGGCCGGGGTCACTGTGTCATCGTCATCGATAAAGGACACATACCGTCCCTCCGCGGCCTGTAACATTTGATCCCGCTTGGCTCCGATGGTGATCTTACGGTCGTCGAATCCAAGACGGATAGCAATCTTGAGCTGCGGACAGATCTGGCGAGAGAGTTCGCGGACGTTCCTGATCAATGCCTGAAGAGACCGTTCGCGCCCCGGAATCGTCGGGATCATGATCGTCCAGTCCACAGGATACTCCTTGCGCTCAATGTAGTTCATCAGATCCTCTCTCCATGCCAGTTGGTTCTTGACATAGAGCGCATCAACTCCACCATATCCATTCCCCGGATGTTCGTGACGCACAATACATGAGGAAATGTAAAGGCTCTTTGCACTCAGTGGACCCCTACACAGATCGGTGAACTCCGTGTCACAGAAGAAACTCTTGTACGACGGATGGTAGATGTAGCCGTATTGACTGTAGATTGCCCGTCCCATAATCGACAGCGTGTTCAGTCTGTTTCCTTGGTGTCCGTCATTGAACCATAGAATTCCATTGGTGTCGGGAAAGGACGACATCATGTGAGAACGAATCGCATCGTCGTATCCCTTGACAATCGGCACCATGTCATCGGACACCAGCATGACAATGTCCCATGTATACTCAATCTCCCCCATGTTGGCGTTACATGCCTCAATCTTGGTCTTGCTGTTCCCGTAGAACATTCGCGACCACTCAAATCGACTCATAGTTCGTCCGAATTCCTCCTTCACAAGAGTTCGCGACATGCTATCGTCATCAGAATCACACGACATGGCAATCCCGATGAGATCGGGACGTGTTGCCATGTTGTAGTAGGTTTGAAGCGTCTTCAGCGCTTGCTGCGGCCGGGACCGTGTGGGAAACTTGAGCAAGAGTCTCATTGTAGTAGACGATAGAGAGGTGTTTAACTGCTTGACGTGCCTCCAGTGCCTCCCGTCGCGCCCGTGCCCGCCGCGGCTCCTGTTGCTGGTGTGGCGCCCATGGGACCAACCGGGGCGTTACTGCTTGATCCTCCGAATGGATTCCACGATGTCGTGCTCGATCCCAAGTTGAAGTTCTGGAGTACAGCCGTTGACGTCACAGGTTTGCCCGAAGAATCTTCAATGATGATCGTGTATCCGAAGAGATTGTAGACAGTTCCCGTCGGCCCCGCGGCACCACTGCCACTGACCAAGGACGAACAGCTGGTGCCCGCAGCGTAGTAGTCACGGGCCTGGGCAGGCTTGAGTTCCTTGCCCGAGCCACTCACGCCGCAAATGTATCCAGAGAATCCACCGTTGGCACCCACGAGGATGTTGCCCGTCGCAGAACGGGGCACGGCGGGAATGACCGTGGACTTGACCAGGTTGCCGTTGATGAACACATCCAAATTGCGCTGGAAGGTGGTAACGGACACCGAGAACCACGTCTGAAGGGGAATGTTCTCAATCGCACAGAGCCATGTGGATCCAGTCTCCGTAGAGCCCACGGCCGAACCGGGCTGGTACCTTCCCACGCTCGTGGAACCCGACGTAAAGGTTGTCAAGTACACATTCAGGGTATTGTCAGTGGGGTGCAGAGTGATGCGGGGATTCACGATCGCCGGATTCGACGCATCCGTTCGCATGAGAACCTCCTTCTCCTTGCCGAACCTGTAGTCCCAATCTTGCACGAACATCCAGAATTGTAGATTATAGTCCGCACCTGGATTCAACGGAATCGCAGACGCGGGGATCGTGCCACCCACCTTGGCGTCGACGGGCGTGGGGGCCGCATCCACGGTCTTGCCGGAGCTCATGCTGCGGAACGCCGCCACGACCACGATAATCACCAGAAAGCCCACGAAGAGACCCAAGAGGATCGACGAGGTGGACGACATGGACGAAGGGATATAGGGTTGGGCGGCCCCGGGAATGTATCCTGGAGCGCCAGTGGGTATGCTTGTGCTCGCGCCCATTTGTGTTTACAAGGGAACTTCTTTATTTGCCTAATGGAAAAACGGACTTCAATCCCACAACGAAACCCAGTCGTAATGTATTGTAATAACTGCGGAGAGAAGGGACATGTGTTTAGGGGGTGCAGAGACCCTGTGCTGTCGTGTGGACTGGTGGTGCTGGATGCCTCGCGGATCCCCGCGGATGTGGGAGTGGCAAAGGTCCTGATGATTCGGCGGAAGGACAGCATGAGTTTCGCAGAGTTCATGCGGGGCAAGTATGATCCCACAGACACGGAGTATGTGGGGCGGCTCCTGTCGAACATGACGATTGCCGAGCAGCAGGATATCGCGCGGAAACCGTTCGACGATCTGTGGCGCCAGTTGTGGGGCGATGACCACACCTCAAACGAGTATCTGATGTCCAAGGAGAAGTTCGGCTCGCTGGACAGGGTGGGAATGGTGTCCAACTTTGCGTCCGTGTACCCTGAGCCCGAGTGGGGGTTTCCGAAGGGTCGCCGCGTGCGGACCGAGACGGATCTCGAGTGTGCCCTGCGTGAGTTCAATGAGGAGACCAATGTACCCCGGGAGGCCTATGTGGTCCTGAACAACATTCTGCTGGAGGAGACCTTCACAGGGCTGAACGGCGTCCAATATCGGCACGTCTACTTTGTGGCCCTGCTGACCAAGCCCGAGCTTGTGAATCTAGGTCAAAAGATGACCTACATGCAGAAGCGGGAGATTTCTGGAATTGGCTGGAAGACGCTGGAGGAGTGCAGGAACTACGTGCGTCCTCACCATGTAGAGCGCCTTCACATGATTGAGTCGCTGACGGAGATTGTGCGGACCTACGAATCCCAGTGAGTCTCACACTCGAAAGTTTGCCAGGTAGATTGTGATGCAGTAGGCCACCACACTCAGCACGAACACCCACCACCACACAGGAAAGACCGTCGACTCCTTGTCAGTCGTTCCAAACGGCCGAATCCGCCCCTCACGCCCGAACGCAACCGTCGGCTTGAGGTACAGGAACCCCGCCATCAAGAACAAAAAAATCGACACCATCCAGATGCGATGGGTCTTGCGCGTCACCTCCATTACTTACGGCTGCGACGAGTTTTGCGAGAACGGCGACGGCGCGTGCGACGACGCGACTTGAGGCCGCCAAGTTTCACAGGTATAGGCCCTACCCGAGCCTGAACACCCTTTATGAGCCTCTCCTTTTCCGTAAGAGGACGAGGGAGTGGATTCTCAGTGGTCGGAAGCGGGGTCACGGGTGCAGACGTGGGTGGCGTATTCGTCATCGCAGCAACACGCAATCCTCGTGACGACATTGTTCACTAGCCCGATATTTTCAACGTAGCAGAAGATAATGGCGTCGGCGAGTTACGTCCTCCCCAACCGAAAGGCCTTTGCGGACTTCATTACCCGCACCTTTCTGAAATACCGCAAGTCACCCCGTGAACCCCAGGACGCGGATGACAAGGAGGAGGATCTCTGCAAGAAGCAGTCCAACGCTCGCGAGCTGCTCCACTACCAGAAATTGATCCGCGATTACATGCTGATCGAGACGCCCTATCGCGGCATTCTGCTGTATCATGGATTGGGTTCGGGTAAGACATGTTCGTCGATTGCCGTGGCAGAATCCTTGCTGACGACCCTGAAGACGGTCGTCATGACCCCTGCGTCGCTCCGTGCCAATTACATTGGTGAGTTGCGCAAGTGCGGCGACCCCATCTACGCCTACGAGAATCACTGGCGCCAACAGCAATTGACGGAAGAGACGCGGGCAACGGCCAAGACCATGGGTATCTCCGACGGGTTTCTGGATCGGAACAACCGCTTCTTTTCCACGGTGCCCAATGAGAACCCGAACTTTGCGGACCTGCCCAAGACGGAGCAGGATGTGATTCGTGCGCAGGTCGAGGATATTCTGAGCCAGCGCTACACCTTTGTGAACTACAACGGCTTGACGCGGGCGGCTGTGAAGGAGATGGTTCCCGAGGAGGGTCCCAATCCGTTCGAGGACAAGGTGGTGATTGTGGATGAGGTTCACAACTTCATCTCGCGTATCGCCGACAAGGACGGCGTGGTGAGCCCTGTGTATCAAGCGCTGTACAAGGCCAAGCGCTGCAAGATTGTAGCCCTGTCGGGAACGCCCGTGATCAACCGCCCCAACGAGATTGCGTATCTGATGAATCTGCTGCGTGGACCGATTGAGCGCATCACCATTCCCTTCAAGCGTATCGAGGGCTGGGACGAGGACAAGTTGACGGCCACGTTCCGTCAGCAGGCCGAAGTGGATACCATCGAGTTCAATGCGTCCAAGAAGATTGTGATGATCACCCGCAATCCCCCGCAGTTCCGCTCCGTCTATAATGAGAAGGGCGATCGTATTGCCGTCCAGTACAAGGCCGACATGAAATGGGTCGCAGTTCCTGCGGATTGGGTGAGTGGGTTCAAGACCAAAGTGGAGGTGGAGATGGCGGGTGCGGAGATTGACATGGAGCGTCTGTCGGTGGAAGAATTCGAAGGACTGCCTTCGCCGTTTGGTGAATTCTCGGCCTTGTTCCTCGATGGCTTGTCCGTGAAGAACCCGCTTCTGTTTCAGCGGCGCATTCAGGGATTGGTCTCGTATTTCAAGGGTGCTGACGAGCGGATGTTGCCCCGGCGCGTGGACGACGACAAGATGCTCGAGAAGGTTCCAATGTCCAAGGAGCAGTTCACGCACTATCTGGGCCAGCGCTGGGCTGAGTTGAAGATGGATTCGAACAAGGGCAAGAAGTCGCTCGACGAGAATCTCGGCAGTTACCGCGTTCTGTCGCGATTGGCCTGCAACTACTTGCTGCCTGCAGAACTGCGTGCGGAGTTCACGGCCGAAGAGGCCGAGTCCGAAGACAAGGTGGTGGACAAGCCAGCGATCCTGGAAAAATTGAAGTCCAACCCTGACCGCTACCTGTCAGAGAAGGCGTTGGAGACCTTGAGTCCCAAGTTTCTCCGCGCCTTGAAGTTGATCCAAGAATCGACAGGCCTCAACCAGTTCGTCTATTCCCAGTATCGCGAGCTGGAAGGTCTCGGTGTCTTTTCCGCTATTCTAGAGGCGAATGGGTGGCAGCTGTACAAGATCGTAAAGAGCAACGGTCAGTGGGTGGAGGGTGAGATGGATCCTGCTAAGCCTGCCTACACCTTCTACACGGGCCAGGAGTCGGCCGAGGAGCGGGAACTGACTCGCCAAATCTTTAACGGCAAATACGAATCTAGTTTTCCCGCGTCACTGAAGACGAGCGTGGAGGGACGGGGCAAGAAGCTGCTGTCTCTGCTGATGGCCTCCAGTTCGGGTGCGGAAGGTATCACGCTGGCCAATGTTCGCCACGTCCACATTCTGGAGCCGCACTGGACTCCCGCTCGTCACGATCAGGTCATTGGCCGCGCCATTCGTATTTGCTCCCACGCAACGCTCCCCGTAGAGGAGAGGACAGTGCGTATTAGCTTTTATGTGTCGGTGTTCACGGAGGAACAGGCCAAGTCCAACGAGTTCCCGAACATTACGCCGATTCGTCGGGCCGACACGACCATGAAGCGCTACGAGGGCGGAGGACCTGTGGAGACGTTCATGTCTGCGGATGAGTACCTCTACGAGGTTGCCTTCGAGAAGAACCAGATCAACCAAAAGATCGGTCTGCTTCTGAAGCAGTCGGCCGTGGACTGCGAGATTCACCGCAAACTCCACTCCCGCGAGAAGCCTGTGATTTCCTGTATGCGCTTCGACAGCACCATCACGGGAGAGGATCTGGCCTTCAAGCCGTCGGTCAAGTCAGAGGATCTCGACTCCACGTATCTCCGCAACATGGAGCGCAAAACACGGCGCCTGCAGAAGGTTGTGATCAAGGGAATCCTGTTCCTGATTGATCCGTTGACGACAGAGGTCTTTGATGGAGTGGCGTTCGAGGATAACAACCGTCTGATTCCGGTGGGTCGCAAGATCTCGGACACACAGATCCGTTGGGTCCTCGAGGGAAAGCCGACCTACGAGGTGCGATGAAGATCCTCCAGCCAGGAGTCGCAGACCTTGCTCCAGCTCTTGAACGGGTAACTGCGGATTGCCGCCTTGCGTGTATCCAGATTCATGACAGCGTCCTCCATCGCACTGGCGATATCCTCGCGACTAAAGGTCGGGGCAGTGAAGCCCAGCGGCATAGATCCAGCGAAATACTGAAGACCCGATGGAGGAACAAAGGTCGCAACACTGTCATTCAGGAATGCCTCGTAGGTTCCAACCGTAGTAACAACCTGCGGCGCACCCGTATACAGATGCTCGAGCTGACAGAGGCCGAATCCCTCGCCGTCCGAGGTATTCACACCAATATCCGTAATATTGTAGATCTCATTGATCTGCGCATCCGTCAGTGTGTTCGGAGGCGCAGTGTCCACAATCATCAGGCGCGACGCAAATGCAGCCGGATCCAGATTCGCCAGCTTCAGCTCGTTGATGTAGATGCGCTGAAGATCGTAGAACGCTCCCTGCTGCGGGTTCATAGCCGTGACCACCATGAGGTACAGTGGAGCGTCGGGCTTCTTGGACATCAGGTGAACAAAGCCCATGATCATGGTATCCAGGCGTTTGCGCTGGCTGTTGCGGTTCGCATTCAGGAAGACGATGGCATCCGTGGGAATCTTGAGATTGCGACGGAGACTCATCCGCTGATCGCGACTCATACAGGTGAACTCGGCGGCATCCAGACCGTGCTCAATCACCTTGGGAGTAGGACCCTCGCCGTAGGAGGCGTAGGTCTCTGCCCACGCCTTGGTGAAGCAGTAGATCGCATCGGCATTCTTGTTCATGGTATCCACCAGAGGCTGTGCGATACCCTTGTAGACCTGATCCACGTAGAGCCACAGCTTGAACGGCGACGTAGCCTTGTCGTACTTCATCGCCTCCACAAACTTACAAATGATCAGGGGATCATTGTAGATCATAACCACGTCCGGACGGACCATCTCCAGATACTCGTTGATCTTGTTGAATCCGAATCCCTCCTCGCGCGGATCCTCGTTAGCGGCGGCGTCATATCCTGTGACATTGTCGGGAAGCTTGCGGACATTCTTGCGGTCCGGGTGGCGCTGGAACCCAAAGTGAAACGTCTTGACCTTCGGGGCCAGAGACGATACCTGACGAAGGAGGTTGTGGGCCACCTTAGAGTAGCCCGTGGTCTGATCCACGTGTGTGCTGACGAGAACGAAGCGCATTGTATCAATTCTCTTGGCTCTGTATAAATAGGATGCAGGTCAACTCTGCCCAGGACTACCTGACACAAGTCAAGCGCCAAGTGATTTCGAAGATCTACGCGGCTGACCCGCCGTTCGGTAAGAACAAGATTCCGTCTACGTATCTCAGTCTGAAGGCGAATGCCGCAACGCGGTATCAGTTGACCGTGGCGGCCGCATGCCGTGGAAACAATACGTGTACTGGACTGGGCAGGACGACTACGTCGCAGTGCTGCACGCAGAGTGGCGCGCTTCTCTATTAAACAATGATGTTCCGTAACTACAAATGCCTGGCGCACTCCTCCAGCTGGTGGGCGTTGGAGCCCAGAACGAGTTGGTCAATGGCAACCCGTCCATGACCTACTTTCGCAACACATACAAGCGCCACACGAACTTTGCCATGGAGCATATTCGTGTGGACTTTGGAAGCGCTAACCTCAACTTTGACTTCTCGCAGTCCCGTAAATTGTCCGCACGCATCGACCGCTACGCACAGTTGCTCAATGACACGTATCTGGTCATCACTCTTCCTGATATTTGGTCTCCGCTGGTCCCCGTGGCGACTCCGCCCACAGGATACGATCCCAAGTGTTCTGCGATTGGCTACGAGTTTGAGTGGATTCGCAACATTGGCTACAATCTCATCGACAACATCGAGATCACCATGAACGGTCAATTGATTCAGCGCTTGTCGGGCGAGTGGATGAAGCTGTATTCCTATTTGACATTCACCGGAACGAAGCGCTCAACGGTCAACAAAATGACGGGCAATGTTCCGGAGATGTACGACCCCTCCCACGCCTACGATCGTGAGGGCCAGTACCCCCACGCAGTTGCGTATGGGACACCTGTGGTGGATGTCTCGGGGAACACCATCTTCCCGGGCACTACAATTCCCGAGCCCTCGATTCGGTCGCGGCAGTTGGTGATCCCCCTTCACTTTTGGTTCTGCGAGAGCGTGGGGTCTGTTCTTCCGTTGGTGTCCATGCAGAACACGGAAGTCTACATCAATGTGACCCTGCGGCCATCGAAGTATCTGTATACAGTGGTGGACGTGACGCCCAGTTCGCCGACCTATGGACAGCGTGTACGTCCCGATCTGTTTCCGTTGAATCTGTTCTTGACTCCGTCGCTGCCGAATGGCGCGCCGACGAATCCGGGTGTGACCAATTTCTTCCCCAGCCCGTATCTGGAGTGTAACTTCTTCTACCTGACCGAGATGGAAATGAACCAGTTTGCCACGGCCGACCAGAGCTACATGTTCAAGGAGGTCAGTTACGTGGGCGCCGAAGGTCAGTTTGGACCCAATACAGACCTGCTCTTGCCGATGCGAAACTTGGTGTCGCGCGTCACGTGGGTGGTGTCACGTTCCGACAGCATCGCAAACAACATGTGGGACAATTACACGAACTGGCCGAATCCTGACCGAGCCCCGTGGACCGTGAATACTTTGGACGTGCCCACGAGTTTGTATGCGTCGGGGCAGAACCAGGTGACGTCGGTGTTTCCTCGTGAGAGCGTGGTGGACGGTGTGATCCTGTTCGACGGCAACGAGCGGCTCCAGGTCAAGCCCGTCGAGTATTACTCTCTCATTCAGACCTACCGCTTTGCAGATGGAACAGCCCCGCTTCAGCTGCCGGGCGTCTACATGTATTCCTTTGGCCTCAACAATAGCGAGTACCAACCATCGGGCGCCGCGAACGGAAGCACGATCAACAAGGCAGTGTTGCGCTTGACCCTTCTCCAGCCGCTGCCCGCCCCTAACCAACCGTCCGCACCTACGACAACCACCGTGTGTATTCTAAAGTCCACGGCGCTCAGCACGAACCCGCTGGTGATTCCCGCAGCACAGATTGGCCTGTATACGCCCGACCAGATCTTGTCGGTCGTTCAGAACGTGAATACAACTGGAAACTCCACCGTGGTGTTTCAATATACCTACACGGTCGGCGCCTATGTGGAATCCTACAATTACTTGCGTGTCGTGAGTGGTCTTGCCAATCTTGTGTTTGCTTCTTAACAATATGAGTAACCCTCCGCCGCCCGTTAAGGTCAATCCGTATCAAGTGCGGAGGACCCCCGAGGACGAGCCGCCGCCTCCAACCACGGCGTCGTACACGGTTCCGTCGATCCCGACTGCCCCGACCTATGAGTTTCCGAATCCTCCCGATCCTGGACTTCGTATTGTGAGTGCCAAGTTCAAGTACGGCGAACAGACGTTCGACATTATCAAGTATCTCAATGCCAACCGCTATGCGGGATACGTGGAATATCCAGTCAAGAAACTTGCGAACGATCTGCGAGACGACGGACTGATCACGGAACCCGACAACCCCGATTCCATCAAGCTCAAGCCTCCCACTGCGGCGATTCAATGGATTGATCCAGATGGATACCACACCCGGGAGTTTGGTATGGAGCAGATCATCATTCTCGGCAAACTGTCTGCGTGGGGTCTGTTGATGAAGAAGCCCAGTGAACTCAGTTGGAAGGCAGCCTTGGCGGCAGGAACCCTTCAGTTCTGGCTCACGGTGGCCGTGTTCTGGCTGTTGATGGTCATTTGGGCATACATGTTGTGGAATCACATCTTGAACTCTGGGCTGACTGCATCCCTTGCGACCGAAGCAAAGTTCGGCGCCTACGGAATGTGGTTCGCAGGGGCAGCGGGATTGGTGGGTCAGTTCGGGGCGACCCGGTATATCATGGCATTCCTTGCGATGTTAGCGCCCGTCTGGTCCTTTGCGATTCAATTCACCTTCTGGTGGTTTGTCGAAAGCCAACTGCCCGAGAAGGGCATGCTTCCTGGCGGTCAGGCGCCTGGAACGGCACTGGGATCCATCAATTTCTCCGAAGGGTTTTCGAAGGCAAAGGGTTATTTCTTCCCTCCTAAATCACAATGATCGACGGACTCTGGTTTGTCGCAGGCGTGACCTTTGGGTTGTTGTTGTCCACGATTGTCATTCCTCCCACGCGCAACGTCTCGAAGGTCCCCGACCCCACAGACGAAGAGCGCATCTACTACACGGAGACAGGGTGCGTCCGAGTCGAGGCTACAGAAGTTCCATGCACTTCGGAGACAGATTCCTTCAACCTTCTTGCCTCTCTTAAGAAGTAATGGTGCTCGACATTACTCACTCCATTGAACGTGCTCGTCCCTTCTTTTCGTTCATCGTGGGTCTCGGTCTGGCAGCCGTGCTGTTTCATCGGGACTTTGTCACCCACTACACTCTGGCGCTGCCGCTGGACGACCTGCGCACCAAGACGAACCGAGTCAATGGAAAGTGCTATCGCTACCGCGTGGAAGATGCGACATGCGAAAAGATGCCTTGAGTATAAACAATGGACAGCGACTCCACTTCTTTGGATGCCTTGCTCCCCTCTCCGCAGGGCAACCAGTCGGCCCCGCCTCTGATCCCAATGCCCTCGACAGAGCAGACGACGCAGGGCTCGATGATTCCATCCTTCAAGCCGACCCTGCCTGCGATGGGATTCATGTTCCGTAACCTGAAGCTGTATTTCTGCTTCTTTGTCGCGGCTGCGATCATCTCCCTGTCGACGCCGCGCAACATGCTCCTGCAGTATCTGCCGTCCATGTATACCAGCGGAGGTGTGGTGTCGTGGCAGGGAGCGGGCGTCCTGGGCGCCGCCGCGGTGGTGATTGCCCACTTGCTCTCCGTGTTTCTCGGTAGTTTGGGTATTTAAGACACATGACACTTCATAAGGAATGGACACTCCTGCGTGGGTGTATCCCAACATTTGCTTGGGAGCCGGGGCGTCATTGACCTCGTTTTTCGTGAATACACATCGGGTGACACACGTCATCAATTGCGCATTCTCCGAGGATTCACCTGCTTGGTTTCGGCAGATGTATCCTAGCCGTTACGCCCAGTTGGACGCTCACGACTCCATCCAAGCGAAGATCCTCGACTGGTATCCAGAGTTCGAAGCAGCCCTGCGGTCCTTTCTCCGCGCGCCCAACGCCATTGTGTTTGTGCACTGCCAAGCGGGCATCAACCGCTCGGCGTTCCTGCTGCTGTATTACATGTGTAAGAACTTCGGACTGGACTTTCCCGTGTTGTTGTCGGCGGTTCGCAAGCAGAGGCCACAGATCTGTTCAAACCCTGCCTTTATGAAGGAAGTGATGGAGGCGTTGGACAATAAGGCATCTACATAGACAACCACAAGTTCAGTATGGACGTATTCAAGGTGAGGCGGATACGGGAAACGGGATCGGCGTCCATCGGGACGCTCGATTCGGTTCACCAGGATATTGTTCAGGGACTGCGGGAAACCCAGTCCAAGGCGGATGCGGATGCGGAATTGACGCAATTGAAGGAGCGCATTCAAACGGTGCGTGGATCCAACGAGATTGGCGATGTGATTCAGTGCTCGCAGTGGGAAGCGCGCGTGAAGGAACTGGAGCAAGAGGCCGTGCAGTCAGACCCGGTCCAGGAGTATTACCTGAAGAACATGGACATTCTGATGGGCTACTACAATCGTGAATCGGGAGGCACCTCGGCCACGACGGTTGCCCCCAAGGATGCCAATACCTTCCTGAAGTATTTTGCCACCGCGGCGTCCACGGATACGGGCATCACGCGCAAACAGATGTTTGATGAGTATGTCGCCCGCATGAAGTTGGGTGCGGTCCCTGAGGCCACGCAGCAGCAGACCGAACACTGTGCGCAGTGCAATGTGGCTCGTGAGGAAATCAGTTCCGAGGGGATTCTGGTGTGCCCGAAATGTGGGTCCGAGGAATACTCGTTGGTGGTGTCGGATTTCCAGTCGTTCCGTGACCCGCCCAAGGAGCGGAACAATTACGCGTACAAGAAGATCAACCACCTCAACGAAATCCTGAACCAGTTTCAGGCCAAGGAGTCCACCATGATTCCCGAAGAAGTGATGAACGAGGTGGTGCTGGAGATCCGTAAGCGTCGCATCGACAATATTGCCGACCTGACGGAGAAGGAGATACGCGAGATTCTGAAGAAGCTGGGGAGGTCCAAGTATTACGAGCATGCGGCTCACATTCTGTCACGCTTGAACGGCAATCCACCGCCCACCATCACGCCCGAGATTGAGGAGAAGATACGCGCCATGTTCCAAGAGATTCAGGCGCCGTTCCTGCTCTACTGCCCCAACGACCGCACGAACTTCCTGTCCTACTCCTACATTCTCTACAAGTTCTTCGAGCTGCTGGACTTGGACGAGTACAAGGTCTACTTTCCGTTGCTCAAGTCCCGCGACCGCCTGATTGCTCACGACCACATCTGGGAGAAGATATGTTCTTACCTTAGATGGGAATTCATAAGATCAGTTTAGGTAAGGAACTCTCCATTGTTAAGTTGGATAAGAACTGCATCGCGCTTGGTCTTGGCTTCTTCGATGCTTCGGAAGTATCCAAACCCCATCTGTTTCTTATTGCGTCTGAAATGGACCTGATAACTATTACGGCTCGCACACCACGAAATCCCATACATATCTTGTTCATGTCGCGCAGTATTCAACATATTGCCCGTGCATGAAATCCACCTTAGGTTCTCAAGTCGGTTGTCGACGCGATCTCGATTGATGTGATCCACCAATTTGAGATTCTCTGGGTTCTCGATGAATGCTTCTGCCATGAGCCTGTGAAGGTATTTCTTCGTCTGAACCTTGTTATTCGCAAGTCGAAAACTGTAGTAACCATGAGGATCCAAGTAAGGCTTCATGATCCTACCCGTCGATCGGTTCCTCACGCGTCCTTGGTTCGACACCTCGTAGTTTTCGTGAGATGAATCCTTCCACTCCTCCATGTATAGTTGACGTGCTTATCCTTTAAAGGAGTTTTATGTAGCCCAGTTTATTCGCAGCGTATAATAATGCCAGCTCGGCCTACGAAGTCGGATGTTGGTAAGAGGTACAATGTGTTCTTTCGCGATAGCGAATACGGGAAGAACATGGGCGTGAAGCCTGATGTGCCCGTGTGGACTGGAAAGTTCACAAGGATTGAAAAGGGTGAAGCTATCATTGAGAAGGACAAGACGGGAGTCGAAGGATCGTTTGGTAAAAGCTATAGGTTCGAGGAGGTGTCGGGGGGCGGCACACGGAGCCGCGCACAGCCAAAGACCAGGAAGGCCGCCAAGAAGACCTGTTCGCCAGGCTACGATGTCTACAACTTCCGCAAGACCCGCAAGGGCGTGTTCTACGATTGCCTCCCGAAGAAGCGCAAAACTCGTCGTAACCGTAAGTAATGGCGGCGGTTTCCTTCTCTAAGCTAAAAGTCGGAAGCACTTATGTACTTCCAGCCCCTTCTGACGTTGATCGGTTCACGATGGGCAGGAACGATAAGAACTTGAAGGATACGCGGTACAGATTCTTGATGCGTCAAGGGTATCCTATGACAGTTACAGAAAGGGGGGCGAACGGAACTCTGGGAGTTTCTATTGCAGATGTTCCTGAAGATATTTCTGAGGACTTCTTTCCAGTCAAGCAAGGTTTCAAACCCTTTGTTGTCGGTGTAGACAAGATTCCTCCCCCGCTTCCACCTCCGGCTCCAGACCCATCTGACCCGTGGGATGAGTTCTATCCCAAAAACTTTAATTATGACCGAAATACTGACGACGAATATGTGAAGATGACACCCGAATATAAACTGATGCTCCTACGCCCCGACGGGATGCAGAATTCATACGGTCGTCCAGGATATCGTCCAAAGATTGCAGATGTCTTTTCAAGCGATGATCTAGCCGCACAGAGGGCGTTTACTCAATCATTAGTCGATTCCGGTGGCAAGGAAGATCTGATCGATGACTATCTCTTTAACTCCCGTAGATATACAACGCCTCAAGCAGCATGGTCTCTTTTTCCGAGCGGACCAGAACCGCCTCCAGATACCGACCCACTAACCGACGACGAGAAGGAGGACTATAAGAACATACTCTTTGGAGCCCCCAAGCTGACACGAGAGATCGAAGTATTTCGTGGAGTGAGAAATCCAGAAACAGACATTGAATCACTGAAAAGGGGAACCTTGCCGATTTCTACATCGTATGATAAATACACGGCACGTGACTACACCTTCGCAGGAAAGGGAGAGTGTTGTATACTAAGAATCATTGTGAAACCCGGAGTTCGATGTATTGCACTTGACCTCTACAGATTTCCGAAGGAACCAGAGAAAATAGGCGAGTGGGGGAATACTAGTGCTTGTGAAATCCTCATCTGCCCTCCCTACAATGTTCAGGTCGAGGATATCGGAGCCCCTACGAGTGGGCTCAAACGTGTCACAATCACACCGAAGCCCAGTGGAGGGAGACGACGGACCCGCAAGACGAAGCGCCGTGCACGGAAAACTCGCCGCCGCTCAACGAAGCAGTGAAAACACCTTCGGATCCGACGTGATCTCGTCGTTTCCTGGGTGGGAGTAATTGAGCATATCTCCCGCGTCCCAGAACGAGTCGTGGCCGATGTGGTTGGCCTTACAGAACGCATCAAAGAAAGACTCGGAATTGAATGCGTACAGACCACCCGAATCCCACGTTCCGTAGGTGAACACCATTGGACCGAGCAAGGCGAACACGTCGCGCGGTGCAACCCAGAACTGCTCATGTCCGAAGGTAATGGCGCGGTTCGGTTGGAGACTGAATGGAACACGCGGGCAAAACTGCGGCAGGGAAAAGTTCAAGGGTTCGGTCAGTAGGGAATCCAGGCGGCAACGGACAACCACGTCAAACTTCATCTTGTTGGCGGCTTCATACTCCAGCAACATGGTCCACGCTTTCCACAGTTGGTAATACTGTAACACGGTTCCGCTTGCGTGGAGATATCCCATACTCCATCCTTCCGTTGTTCGGTTGAATACCTCGTGGCGCAGAGCAGGGCGATTGGAACACTCCAGCAACTGCATAAAGGTATTGAACTCGGGTGTTCGGAACGAGGAAAGAATATGCGACCCTCCGTACTGGGCACCTTGGAAGTGGTTTGCTAGCCGTTGGGGTTCCGACGACTCGCATGCCAAAAAGACCACTGCGTTATTGGGTTCGAGCAGGTTACGTTTCAAGAGCTTTGCAGTCCGGTGAACACACCTCTCTTGCCCCGTGAACAACACTGCGACGTGCATCCTTAAGTTTCTTCAGGGTAGTTAATAATGTCCTCTACGACGCAGTTATCTCCCGAGGGAGGCATGCTTGCACTCGGAGTGATTGCTGCGACGCTGGTCGTTCTTGCGGGCGCTGGAATCTATCAACTCTCCCGTGCCCCTCCTGAAGCCATCGGACAGGCATTGGTGATTGGGGCCACAGGACAGGCTGCGTCGAGCGTGATCCGTGCGGCCAATGACAACGAGCCCCCGCCCCCGCCTCCGCAGGGAGGCCGTCGTCGTCGCCACAAGACGCCGCGGACGAAGCGTAGCCGCCGCTCTCTGCCCGCCAAGGAGAAAAAGCGACGCAGTATATAAATGCCCGAAGAAACCGACGCCACCAAGGGAGTCCCGAACAAGGTCATTGTCGACTACTTCTACATCATGTTCTGGATCGTCGGTCTGGCCACGGCCGCGGTCCTGATTCTTGAGCTCTACGGCATCGCCCTGTCCCCACGTCGGGGCTTTGCGGTATTCCTTGCGTCAGCCCCCACACTGACCTTGACCTTCGTGAACGCCATGTTCCTCTACATCCTCTCCGTGCGGGCCCTGAAGTAATCCTACCCATCAGTAAATGTTCTGTATTCTGATGCTACGCAAGGTAACCTCGCCCGAGTTCGATACGTTCTGGATAGAATCGTACAGGTCGATACGAAGGGTATATCCTGACGTCCACGTCAAGATTTTAGACAACAAGTCAACACATGCTTCAACGATAGCGCTTGAAAACTGCGAGATTGTTGAAGCAGAGTATCCAAACTCTAGGCTATTTTGCCCATATCGCGAGTTTCTGAAGATGGACGGCTACTCAAGGGCGTTGATTATCCACGACGGGTTCATCTTTAACCGGGCAATTGACATTGAGTCTGTCCGCAATGTAAAGTTCATGTGGCACTTTGAAACTCATGAATATGACGAGTCCCAGCTAATTCTGCGGCAGTTGAAGACACTCAACCGTAGCGACGACCTGATTCGTACTTATAAATCGTCTGCGTGGCACGGTTGTATGGGGTGCATGGCGGTCATTACGAAGGACGCCATCCAAATGCTGGAAAGTACATATGGTCTATCTCGTCTCGTGGAGATTGTGGACAATAAGAAAGATGCTATCGCGTTCGAGCGCACTCTTGCGGTCCTGTGTTACCACGCGTTTCCCGAATTGCCTAGTGATCCGTCGTTTGAAGGGGATATACGCAACATGATATGGGGTCACACTTATAAGAAACACATGGAGCGTCCATCCCGCGTGGACGATAAGCCATTCTTCAAGTTATTCGGGGCTCGGTAGGTCAAAACTGTGTATACGACCCCTTGTATACATCGTCCTCGCTTCCGTGTCCGATGAGCACGGGTTCACACCAATAGGTGATAAAGTTGTTCTTTTCAATTTGATAGTTCAGTTCGTGGTCAATTGCCTTCATAAAGGGTATGGCCTTCTCAACCATCCGTTCACATGTCTTGCGGTTGATAATGTACCCGGAACATGTCCGAGACCAAATTACCCTGTACCACGTTTTTTCGGGCGTTATGTTCTTTGCGTGCAACTGACATCCGCCTCCGATGAACGCCAAGTCACAGTCATCCGGGAACGTTTTCATATACGATGCAAACTTCTCGTTGAATCCATTGCAAATGATAGCGTCGTCCTCCATGATGAGACACCGTGTATACCCAGCCTCGACTATCTTGCGATATATCTCAATGTGTGCAATTGTAATACAGATCTGGGCAGGCGTCAGGTTGCCGAGCTTGAAGTATTTGTCCATCGTTTCCTTCGACGTCGTGTTGCGATTGTACTCTTCAAAGAACGTATAGTTCGTGATACCGAGTTCCTTGAAGCGTTTAGTCAGATATGCCTTTCGATCAGTAAGTGGCGTGTAATGCACAATGAAAATGTGATCTACGTTCATTTATCTATTAGAACACTATTTGGAGTTTCCCTATACACAGCGAACTAATCTCGGGGATGAGTAATGCCAGCACGCAAGACCCGTCGCCGCTCCAAGGCCGCCACCGCCAAGGACATCTGCATGAAAAAGAGTACGTATCTCCGCGAGCACCACCACCTGTTCAAGGTGCTCAAGAACCACACACGCCGGGCACTGAAGGCCGAACTGCGCGCCCAGAAGCGTGAACTGAAGGAGCGGGGATTGAGGGGGTAATTATGACCAGTCGATTATCATGTATGTGTTCAACGGGTCTGTCTGGAATGTACAGTCTGGAAAGATGGCCTTCACACGCTCTACGACAGTGCTAAGGGGTGGATGACCGCCGCCGTTCATATCAGCATTTCCAGTAACGGGGTTGATAGGCGTAGCATATCTGATCTTGTTGAAGGTTATCAGTGCCTTCGTATAGATTGGAGGTGCACCTCGCTCGTGCTCTAGACGACTAACTGCTCCGAGCCCACCGCTTGGGGTAGAAGTCGGATTAAGGACCACCCATAGGATTGATTTCTTGATATCGTCTACAGTCTTCTGAAGCTTCTCTTCTGCCATCTTTGCGTCGACTTCGGCCTTGAGATTGTGGAGGCGTTCGCGAGTGAAAGGAGGTTCCATATTGTAGGTGAAAAGTGTTGTGGTTGTCCTCGCGAATCCGTTTTCAGTGCTTGACGGCAGGACACTGGCGTTGGTGTCGCAGGAAGACTGCGAGGCGATGATACTGGAAGATAAGACCACAATTACACTCCCATACAGGTGCGGGAACCCACATACGTATGGTTTTGCGTCGGAGAGGTTGGGTGATGTTGGGACATGTGGGGCGGTTATGCCCCGCTGTTTTGCAGGAGGAGCAGACCATCTTGAATGAAAAATAAGTAAGTAAGCTCGCAGGAATCCGTTTTCACTTGTAACGCATAGGGCAGCTTGCATTGGACGCAATGTGCCCCTGTCCACCACACCTGCCGCATGTCCTGTCCGTTGTCGAACACATCCTCTGAACAAGGATACGGTTGCTACGCCTCTGGGAGTTGAGGGCGAGTTTGAGTTCACAAATCTCTTTCTTCGCCTCGATCAGTGCAGACGTGAGCTGTACCATAACAACGTTCTGCTCTACCAGCAGGTTCTTGAATCGAATCTTCTCCTCTACGTGTCTGTCGAAGTTGCGTTGGTCGTAGCTATTCATCCTGAACGGAAAAATAAGTAAGTAAGGTCGCAGGATTCCGTTTTCAGTGCTTCTCCAGTGCATCCAGACGCGCGTGAATGCGATTGAGACTATCGAGCACTGCGTTGATTGTCTCAAGCCGCTGTCGGTCGTAGAATGCCGCGAGTGGGATGCTCTTTGAGTAGCTGTTTCGCTTGAGATTCATTATAGATTCGTCCCGGATTGCCTCGAGAGACTTGACTGGAGGAGGAGCCTTCTTGGCCTCCTCGAGCTGGGCGATGCGGGCGTAGAGAGTGGCGAGTTCGGTATCGATGGAGGAAGACATTTTGGCAGATGTACACTCCATGACTCGGGACCCGACGAATCCGTTTTCCTCGTTTCAGGTAGCCCACGAGGTTCTCGTGCTACCATAATGTGGTGGATTCCACTCCTGTTGGCCGCCAATGCCGTGGCCATGTACTACTTCTTCAGTCTCAGCCCCGAGTTCGATGAGCTGGCAGAGACGCGAAAACATGAGTTCCTTGCTCGAATCAATGGACTGCTGTTCATCGTATACCTCGTGGTGATGCGCATGTTCACCACGACGCACGAGGGGGTCATGGAGCAGATGGGGCAGATGGTTGCGTACATGGTCTACGACTGTGCTCACGTACCCTTCTATGCCCGAGGGTATGACTACTACCTTCATCATATTGCCTACTTTTTCATTTACTTCAGTGTCCTTCCGGGTATATCGGACCGAAATGCCGCGCTCTTTTACGACGCCACATGTATTCTTGAGTCATCGGCACCCATCTTGTCCATCGCCTGGTTCATGGACACCTTGGGGTACCCAGTGGACACGTTCCATCAGATTCTCCGCGTCGTGTTGTTGTTGGCGTGGAGCTGCATTCGTATGCTCTACTTTCCTTACTGGGTTGGCACGAATGTTGAAACTCACAACATCGTGTACACACTTCCCTTCGTGGCATTGAACTGCTATTGGTTTTGGTTGTTGATCAAGAAGGTGGGCAAGGCATTCACCAAGACGTCTCCTTCTCCAGGCGACGCTCCAGAAGCCGAGGGTCCTCTACGCGCTCCTTCGGCTCCCACCCGACCCGAATCGTCATGAGCGAGGGACTCTCCACCGAGCGGATCGTGGTCACGTCGCAGTCAAAGAACCACGTCCTGGTACAGGAGAGCATATTGTCAAAGATGACTCCAAAGGGCACAGGCTTGGAGATGGCGTACTGAACCTTTCCCAGGGCGGCAATGCGACGAATCTCCTTGTGGAAGTCTTCTGCGGCGAGCTGGCCCTTCAACTCCTGCTCCCGTTGGATGAGCCGTTCCTTCTCGGCGATGGCGGCTGCAAAGGCATGCTGAAGAGTTGAACGGGAAATAGGCTCCATGGTAAAAGTGGTTTGTTTTGGTGCGTAGACTCCGTTTTACCGGATCCACCAACCCTCTGTGTGCTTGACCTCGTAACAGCGCGCAGCCGTGTGCTCTGTCCTTCCGCAGCGGCTGCACCAGTTCGGAGGCGGCGGCAGTTCCTTCGGCGGAGGACGGCATCCCTTCTCGTGCTGCTCGCACGCGTGGCGGTTCGGGTAATCCGAGACACACCACTGGCAGGCCCAACTCGTGTTCTTGGGCTGCGTACATCCCTCATGCGTGTGTCCTGTCGCGTGGCAGTTCACGCAGGCATCGGGAGGCGCGTGCATCAGGAAGCGAATGGCCATCTCCTCGTCATCCTCCAGTTTCATGCCGTCGCAGCCGACATTGCGGACATTGTCGAGCCCGTAGAGTTTCATCCACTTCAGCGTGGTGTCGCGGACGTCGTGTTCGTCCTTGAGAGGGCGCACTTCGGCGACGCAGATAGGGTTGTAGGTGCGGATCCACTGCGGTCCGAAGCCGCAGTCGTAGTAGGCGTAGGTGTGGGGAACATCCTTAGACTTGCCGATGAACCACTTGTCGCAGGTGAGGCGGAGAATGTAGAGGTGTTCCATGGTGACGGGCTGTCTTACTCCCCAGCCCGACGAAATCCGTTTTCTGGGGCTAGTACAATGCAGTGGTATCAGATCTACTTCTTCTTCCTGAAGATTGTGGTCTTGGCTCAGGTTGTTATGTTGGCCCTCGGGTTCGAGGTGGCCAAGAGTCCCGTCTTCGCAGTGGTGGACACGGTGTTCAAGACTTCGTTGGGGCTGTTCCTAGGCATCTACTTTTGGCTCTTCCGTCCGAAGGGGCTCAATTGGGAAGATGGTATCATCGTCTCGATTGGCGGCTTTCTGATTCTGACGGAGATTGAGTTCGAGCCGTTGCTGGAGATTTACGATTTGCGCGACAAGGTTCTCAATACTGCCGCCCATACAGTTTCCGAATAGGAATGTGCGTCCCTCGGAAGACCATTTCATCCACAATCTTAAAAGGTGACCCTGCCGTGACAAAGCACACAATATCATCCTTGATCACCATGACCGACGTGCTCGGTTCGCAGGAATGTCCCGATACCTTCAGGGCATCCTGATAGGTCTTGATGGTCTTCAATCGACTTTGCTTCACCGTCTTGATTCCAATCGTCAGTGCGGGTTTGTCCAGACACGCCCCCATTGTCGCTTTAAGACCGTTTCATCTAAACGGGCATGGAGCAGTTTGCCGAGAACTTCAACAAGTTGACCATCGCAGAGCGCAAGAGCAAGCTGGACCAGATCACAGGATTTCTACGCCAGCAAAATGCACACGCACAGGCGGAGGCATTTCAGGCGTTGCGGTGTTGTTATCCAGCCTTTCCGTTGTCAAGCAACGAGAGGGCCTTTCAAGAGTTCATTGCGTGGAGTGAGATTGGACGGTGCCAGGACCACCCTGCGGTTCAGCACGTACTGCGGTCCTAGTAATACTGCGGGAAGGTGCTGCGCAGGCCGTAGTAGACCAGGCCAAACACCAGCGCGTGGGTCACGGACTGGACGAGCAGGGACTGACCCGGCGGCAGGGCCAGCAGCACACCCGGGGTCAGCACCACGAAGAGGATCATGGGGATGATGATATTGAGGTCCATTTATATAGTGTGTACGACAATTCCTCCAGGCGAGCGACTGACGACGCACCGCCCACGATACATCTCCTGAAGCGAAATCACCACCCCAAGGAGGTGCTTCCGGAGAATGCCAGGTCCGTAGAGTTGATCACCGTCGAACACGCTCGAATAGAAAAGATGGTGTTTGCCTGCGTCGAGCATGGCGTCAATCTGAAACGCGACGGATTGGATTGAGAACCGAATCTGTTGTAGTTCCATTGCACTTTACGCAGATTCGTATCCTGGGTGGTCATCGATGTCATTGTGCTCCTCGTGCTGCCAGAACTTGTTACGACGCAGCGTGTAATTCATGCGGCCCAGAAGGTCAGAGTGGGTATTGTAGTGGGTCGATTCGTCTCCAAACAGACGCTGAAGGGACCACGCAGTGACCTGGTCGTCCGATGGCTCGGTCATGGGGTCTCGCTGCCGCACACGACGCCGACGCGTTGTCACGAACGGCATAGGAGGTGCCGTGAGCATGAGCATTGCACTGACAACATCCCCCTCGTAACGACGGAGGGCCCGCACCGCCTCGCCTCGCGTCACCTCGGCCTGTGCCATGACCAGCGTAATGTCGCGTTCCTCAACATACAGGTCATCACCCGTGTCGTCGCGAATGTTCACATGGGGGTTGGGGAGAGTCTCATCAAGCGGGAAGAGTGGGGGAGTCGACCCTTCAATCAAGACGCGCAAATGGTTATTACGATAGGTCGTGTTAACCGCAACGGCGGGTGTTGTGGTGGGAGCAGGTGCCTCGGTGGCCCCCATGGCGTTGCGACACATGGGACAGGTGGTGTTCGTTGCCGACCAGCGGGTGAGGCAGGAGATGTGGAAGGAGTGCGAGCAGGCGAGGGTGCAGTGGCCCGTCGAGGCATTGACTGATTCGTAGCAGATTGGGCAGTCCTCCATGATGACGCTCTCTCTTGTCTTTGTCTGTTGCTTTCCGTTTTACGTGATGCTGTTGCGGCGCTTCGGAATGCGGATTCGTAGACCCATCGGCGCAGGCGCAGGCGCAGGTTCGGGCGCAGGCATGAGAGGTTCGGGCTTGAACCCACCCATGTGCAGAAAGTGAAGCTCTTGTAGGTCTCCAATCTCCTTCAGCTTGAGGTCGACCCATATACTCGCAATCGGAAGTGGAGACGATATCGTCATCTTCTTCGGACGCGTGACACCACCTGCCTCTGTGAAGAGGACCGCAAGACGATGAGCCTCCTTGGGGCTCGACCCTGCGCGGATGAACCCATCCACAAAGTCATGGGGTCTCCGCATTCCACGCTTGAGATTGATGAGGGGGGCAAACATGAAGGTGTTGAAGCGCGGCATCGGACGAACGAGCATGTCGTAGACATATGCGTAACAATGTTCGCACGCCATTGTAGCCAAAAATGATTTATTGTAGACTCACGTTTCCGTTTTCCTCCTTACACCTTGGTGCACGGGCATGGATACGTGTTCCAGTCACGGGGTCCTCCTGTGAAGCTGCGTCCTGCTGCCACTGCGCGACCCACGCGCTTGCACTCACAGTCATTCACCTCCTTGAGGAACTCGGCTCGCAGCTGTGCGTTCTTTGCGTACTTCCACGCATAGGCCTCTGCGCCATGCTTTGCGTAATTCTCCATGTGGCGCATGCAGAACCCGAAGGATGCCCCCGAGTGTCCATCGTACTTCATGTGTTTGCTAATCTCACCAATCATGGGGTGTTGGGAGAACATGAAGCTTTCCTCGTTGAAGTTCTTGATCCAATCCCAAGCACCTGCCTGCGTGCACGCCTGGTACATATCTTGAAGCATGGTGGAGCTGTTGTCGTCAAAGCCGAGAAGGGAGAAGGTAGGAGTCGTCATGGTGTCCGCGTAATGTAAAAATTGTTTTGTTGTGTGGAATCCGTTTTCAGCAGGTTCAGAGCATGCGCATGTTCTGGTCCATCTTGCGGAGATCATCCTTGTCGTAACCCGCCCACATCTCGGCATTCATCCGTGCGAGCTCCTCCTCGCGGTTGCCCAGCAACCACTTCCAGTCTGCCTGCTGGCGCGGCGTCATCCGCGTGTTGCGGAGCTTGGCCGTGATCCTCTCGATGTCCGCGAGCACATCCGCAGGGCAGCGGTACTCCGGCTCGGGAGACGGAGGCAGCTCCGGAACCTTGGCCACGTAGCGGTCATCGTAGCACTCCTTGCAGTAGCGGTGGTCCCACAGGCTGCAATTCTTGCCACATCCTCCGCACTGCTCGTAGTACTCAGACTGGCACGGCGCGCAGTCCAGGTGGCCACACCAGTGCGGCTTGACCTCCTCGCAGCCATATCGCTGCTCCCAGCAGCCACCGCAGTAGCCGTTCTGGCCCACCAGCGTGGCACCAACGTATCCGCATCCAGGGCAGCCCTCAGGCGCCTCAAAGGATGCGATTGAGTTCTGGCGGGGGCTCCCGTAGTCCTCCTCGTAGCGCGCCACGCAGCAGTCGTAGCAGGTGGCACCGTAGTATGTCGTCATGTTGTTGCAGTCAGTCTCGTTGCAGAAGAAGGAGTGGGAGTTGTAGTATGCCATTGTAGCCGCCCAATGTAAAATAAGTTTGGGGTGAATGAATCCGTTTTCAACGACCTTGGACTCAGAAGCGGGAGCCCAGGTCGAACAGGGAACCATTGTGCTCGTACGCAGTCGGACCCGTGTAGGTGACGCGACCCTGGTGAACAATGTCGTCCCAGTGATCCGTGTTCTCCTCGGCATCCAGCTCCTCATCCGTGAATCCCTTGTGGACACGGACCTTGCGCTTGATAGTTGTCCAGCCCCTCATGTCGTCCTCCATGAGAGGCTCGCAGAGACAGGGCCACATGTCTCCAGTCGGGAGACGGATCTGGTAGGCAGGATTCGCCTTGCACTCTTCGAGTGCGAAGATGTAGTCCTCGCGGCGCTCCATCTGCTTGTGGCGCTCGTCGGGGCTCATGGAGTCGTTGATAGGGTAGCGTGCAGAAGCCATGGTGATGAAGTTGTTGGTAGAAGACGACATGTTGGCTGAGTGCGGTAAGGTCTCATACCCCTCCGCCATAGGAATCCGTTTTTAGCGACCATGGATGCAGTTTGTTAACTGCGGTTGGGTCGTTATGTGGGAGTTTCAGGTTGGTTTACTTGGACTTGAAGAACGACTTCGTCAGGTAGCACAGAAGGCCGAAGACGACAGCGTGCGTCAGGTTCACCGTCATGGTCGAGCCGCCCGGGGGAAGGCGGACGAGGACACCCGGGATCAACGCATAGAACAGCACGATAGTAAACAGGATCTTACCGAACTTCATTGTTTTATTCCTAGCTGCGACAATTTTCACGCGACCCAGTATAAATGAGTGCCCCAGTTGCTCGGAGTGCCCCTGCTCCTCCTGCGACCGAGAAGGTCGCGACGACAACCACCGTGTCCACCCCCGCAGGCTCAGCAAGCGCCACGGCGAACCTTCCTGCCTGGCTCTCGGGAACCTACATGACGCTGTATATGATCCTCTTCATTGTCTGGCTTGCGGCCTACTACTTTGGCGCGGCCAAGATTTCGTACGACCAGTCGGGCTCGGGGGTCTACGCGTTCCTTGCCTTCCTGTTCGCGCCGCTGTATTACCCGTACTATGCATTCGTTATCTCCAAGCCCGCGTCGATGCCCATGATGGGCGGCGGCAAGGGAGGTGTGGTGGGAACGATCCGCAGTGTTGCCAAGGGTGTGGACGAGGTGGCCAAGGCGATCTTGAGGTCGGTGCCTAAGCGGGTCTAGGTTCACCCTGGAAGAGGAAGATCAGTTTATCCGACAAGTCATCGAAGAAGATGAAGATGGCATACACGAACATGGTGTTACCTGCGTATTGTTCGAGGTAGTGTTCCAGAGACGGCTTCAACGGAACCACAGGAATCACGAGGCGAGCGAAATACGTCACCCAGAACGATGCGACCACCAGGAGGGACACCTCCGCGGTCACATCGGCTGCGCGCAACCACAACGGCTCCTTCTTCCACTCCTCTGTGTAATCGGGAAAGAACAGTCCAATTAGATAGGACACCAAGAACCCAATGATCACATAGAAGATTGAGAGCAGAATCAGATTGATCGTCAAGGCGATTCCATGTCCCTGGACTTTGGGTAACGAGCTCAATCCCGTGTTCTTCATTATTTACAGCGTAGACAAGAGTAAGAGTATGTCTGCTCTCCGTACTTGGGGTAAGCACCTGATTCTTGACGCGGCTGGATGTTCTCCGAAGTTGATTAGAAACGAAATTGTCGTTGCGAGCTTCGCAAAGTCTCTGGTTAAGCGCATTGACATGGTTGCCTACGGAGAGCCGCAGGTGGTGATGTTTGGTACGGGAAACAAAAAGGGCTACACGCTGGTCCAGCTGATTGAGACGTCCAATATCACCGCTCACTTTGTGGAAGAGAACAACTCCATGTATTTGGATGTGTTCTCCTGCAAGGACTTCAATGCGGATCTGGTCAAGGAGGCGGTTCGCGAGTATTTTGGCGCTAAGATGTTCAGGACGAAGCTGCTGCTGCGGCAGGCTCCAACGGCCAACCACCCCATGGTCCACGAGGCCGTGATTGTCCGCGACGATGAGCGCCTTGCTTAGAACGGCACCACGCGGTTCGGGCCGTTCATGGAATCGAGGGAACACTGACCCGGCTCGGCGCGGGTCTGGTCGCCACATATCGTCCGTTCACGCCACGATCCCGTCGGCACCGGGTTCAGGCCCAGGGTGATGTCTGTCGAGCCAAACTGCTCACGGCTGTAGTAGGCCGCCACAACCACCAGAACCAATGCAGCGATCAGTAGATACTGGCGCTTCATTTGCTCTTACGCGAGAGAAAGGTCTTGCGAACCCAATTACGATCGCGCTTGAATGTCGTGGAGGACTTCGGGGCACGCTTCTTGGAATAGACAGCCACTGCATTCAACTTGCGGAACGCAGACAGAGCTCCCACCCTACGAACCACCTTCCGCAAGGTGGCTCGACGCGACCGCAGGGGGTCCTTGGTATGATATCCCAGCAAGGCACCCTTGCGAAGAGTCCCAATGCGGGAACGACGACCGCCTCCCATCATGGGCATCTCCGACTTCCCCGCAGCGCGCGTTGCCAAGCTTGGAAGGTAACCTGCTTCAACGACCATTTGTGTTCACAGATGAAAATTACTGGGATGCCATGGCATCCCGTGCGGCCTTCTTAGGGCACGACGAGCACTTGGGTTCGTCTCCGGACCGCGTGTTGATGGTCGGCAGAAAGACCATGGCTCCAATCATAATAGCAATCACAGCCAAGAGAATCAACTCCCACATTTACTAACGGCCGAGAATCCCATCTGCGCAATCGGAACACACGAACCCCCACCTCCTGTAGACTTCCTCGTTCTCGCGATAGTGAAGATCGTAGGCCGCGCAGCACACGCAGGCCAACCGCAGGGGTTCCTCCTTAGGGGCAGGGAAGAACTCGGTGGTCGTGGACTTCTTGCGGCACCCGCAGTGCTTACCGCAGATCAGGTCATCTGTGACGGAGTGTCGGGTATGGAAGGTACAGCCCTTCGTTCCGGCGCAGTAGCGGTCGCACGACGGCTTCGGCTCCTCCTTGCGCATCGGACAATAGTAGCGGGTTCCCCAGAAACACTTGGGGCAGACGTGGCGTTCGCAGGCGTTGCAGGACATTTTGGTATGGGTGACAAGACGAGTCGAACAATCAGGGCAAGACATTTTGGACACAAGGCCTTGTTGTTCAGCCACGTTAAAATCCGTTTTTAACAACAATGCCCAAGAAGGTTCGCACAACCCGTCGTCGGAAGCAGACCCGTCGTCGTCACACTCGTGTGGCCCTGACTCGTTTGTCCACGTCCGTTGGGATGATTGAACCTACGCGTATCCAGCCTCCTACACTTGTCCCTTCCAAAGGCTTAGAGATCAAATCTCAGGAAGAATCAAAATGAGCACGGATACTGCAACCGTTCCCGAGCCTGTGGTGGTACCCCCGCCCGCCCCGCCCGCCGCGCCTGTGGTCGATCCGGTCGTCAAGATCGCAGAGGAGATTGCGGGCATGTACAATGTGGTGGATTGGAAGAAGCCCGTGCCGACGGCTCTCGCGGTCTTTGCGCATGTCTCGACCATGGGCGGGCTGACGGGAGAGCAGCGCCTGAAGGCCGTACAGATTGTGCTGACCACAATCGCCAAGCGCGGGGGCACGACCGAGGATGAGTGTGCGGCAATGTTCTTTGCCGACTCTATTCTTCCTCACATTCTTCATGCGGTCGAGACACTGACGGCGGGTAAGTTGCCCTCGGTGGAGGCGGTCAAGGAGTTCGCTCAGACGGAGATGAAGGCCGTGGCGCCCGTTGTGATTGCCGAGCTCAAGAAGGTTTCACGCTGGTGCGGTTGGTAAACCATGGGTATTCCCTACTACGTGGCCAGTCTTTTGCGGAAGAACAGGTCCATTCAACAGCATTACACAACCTTTGAGGCCGACGCGTTCGGCATTGACTTCAACTGCTTCATCCACGCAGTCCTTGATGACATGGACCCTGTGGGAAGTATTGTACGAGGACTGCGGGAGTATCTGGAGAGAATCACGTGCCCTCGAATCTTCGTGGCGTTTGACGGACTGGTTCCCTACGCAAAGATTGTTCAGCAGAGATACCGTCGATTCAAGACCCCAGAGAAGGTGGGCGCCTTTGACCGACACCAGATCTCGCCCGAGACTCCGTACATGGTGGAGTTGGTGCGTGAGTTGCGTGTGGCTTTCCCGCACGTGACCTTCTCAGGGACAGATGAGCCGGGGGAAGGGGAACATAAGGTTTTTCTCTGGCTACGAAGTCTTGAGCCCGCTTGCCGCAAGCGTATCGCCGTCTACGGACTGGATGCAGACCTGGTTCTCATCGCACTGGCACAACGCTCGTTGGGCGATCTCTACCTTTTGCGCGACGACGATGCCTTCTCCATCGGAGCCCTTGCGGGAGCTCTTCCAATGGATGTGGATACCTATGTCCAAACGTGTATCCTCTGCTTCGGCAATGACTTCATGCCAACCTTGGCTTTCTACTCTCTTCGGGAAGACGGCCACTCGCGTGCCTTGAAGTACGGTATTGACGATGCCGCCAAACACGAAACCAGGATCTTGCTCGAGCGACGCAAGCCAGGGATGGTGAGCAAAGATGGGCGCGCCCTGGAAGCCCAGGTAGGCGCTCATTTGCTAGATGGTGTGGTGGACTGGGCTCCGGTGTGTGATGCGTTCTGGAAGACGTTCAAGTGGACGGAGGAATACTTCACAACCTCGCGTGTTCCGGATTGGTGTTGGGTCTATCCTTACGCAGAGGCACCGCTGATTCAGACACTCGCGGACTTTTCTCCGAAGCCGTACGAGATTCAGTGGGAGCATCCCACGCCTCCGTTCCACGTGACGAACCAACTGCAATGTATTCTGCCACAGGCCTCGTTAAAGACTGCGCGCCGTCGTGTTCGGTATCCTGACGAGATCTACGACGAGTCAAAGGACACGCGCTATCCGTGGATGAAGCGCTTTGCCTGGGAGACGGATCCATACATTTCCGTTCCATGGCACCCCTGCTACCCGCCTACTTCCGTAACCGAAGTCGTCCTCCCAAAATCCCCAACCTATGCGAAGGAGACGGCGCAGACGGGATCATTGACTTCACCTGGACGCCCTCGGGGGGCAACTCGATCTCCCCGATCATCGTGAGGCCCTCGGGGATTAACTCGCTAAAGTTATCAGACCGAGCCACGGCGTACGTGGCTTCAATCTTGTTCATGTCGGCAATCTTGCGAAGGGCAGACATTCCGGCCGCATCTTGGAGCATCTTCCAGTGCCGCGTGATGTGCGCATAGTACGCCTGACGGTACTGTGTTGCGGTGCGTGTCTTGACGTTGTTCTGCAACACCTCAAAACACCCAACCACGGTTGAATAGATCGGCTTGCGCAACCGATGGTTGACGGAATTGTGAGCGCGGAAGGAAAACAGCAGGAACGCGGCGCGCGACTCGAGCATCGCAGGGAAACGCGCACGATACGCGTCCAATGTCTCTCGGAAGTGTCCCTGGCACGAAGGACATGTGATGGTTCCTGCGAACAAATCAAGCCACGACCGCATCAGAGCTTTCTCTGCTGCCGTCGGGGCGTCGGGATACAAGGAGGCCATTGAGTGGAGGGTCATCCAACCCAGCGGACCCCATACAGACGTCATTACTCTTTACAAGGAAATCCTCACTTCAAAAAACCACCAAGATTCGCAGCCTTGTGAATTTCAGCCACCAACGCGTGGGGCGCATTCTTGCTGACTGCGTGCCCTGACTTGGCCAGTTGCGACCGCATTTGGTCGACCGACAGTCCCGAGGTGGCCTCGTTCGCACGCTGCTCTTGGTCCTGCTGTCCCTTCGGAGTCAAGACGCGCAGGGTGCCGCGACGGAACGGGGGGCTCTTGCTGGGATTGTTGGTCGGCTCCAGTTTGGCCTTGCGGGTCTGGCGTGTTCCCTTCATGACTCCGATAGGGTAGGTGCGATGGGCCTTGGCGGTTGTCTTGCGAGGGGCGACCGGAGCCGGCTTGGCCTTGGGTAGAACACGACGGCTCTTGGTGATTTTCTTGGGGACAACCTCGGGGGCCATCTTGCTGTTCTTGACGAAGACCTGTTTGACCTCGGCGTCCATGCTTACTAAAAACGAATGATTTCGTTTACAGCGAATGAAAGGCACACAGTATGGAGTGGCAAGCCGTCAATACCTATTTCGAAAAGGGTGTGCGTCGCCTCGTAGACCATCAGATTGACTCCTTCGAAGATTTCGTTCGCAACAAGCTCCCCCTAATCGTCCAGTCGACCCCGCCCATCACCGTGTGGCATGAGCAAGATGAGAAGCTGAAAAAGTACAAGTATGAGCTCCGTTTGTCGTTCGAGAATGTCACCTACCTGAAGCCTCGACTCCAAGAGGCAACAGGGCGCGTCAAGCCGATGCTTCCGTCGGAGGCTCGCGTGCGCAACTTTACCTACGCGGCCCAGATGCACGCCGATGTGCGTTTCGTGGCCCGCACCTACAAGGGACCTCTGCTGGACACCTACGATGAGGAGTTCCGAGTGTTCGAGGGAATCAGTCTGGGCAAGCTGCCCGTGATGCTCGGATCCTCCTTGTGCCTGCTGAAGGATTACCCTGCGACGCTGACGGATCTTGGCGAGTGCTCCCACGATCCGCTGGGGTATTTCGTGGTCCACGGCTCGGAGCGCACCATCCTCTGCCAAGAGAAGGTGGCTGACAATCGCATCATGATCTTCCAGAACAAGAAGACTGCGTCCAAGTACTTCTACTCGGTGGAGATGAAGTCCCTCCACGAGTCCTTCACCACACCACCCAAGAAGCTGGAGATCCGTCTGAGCTCCAAGTTCAACGGCTTCGGATATCCGATGGTGGCATGTGTGCCTCGCTTCCGCGATGATATCCCCATCGTGGTCTACTTCCGAGCGATTGGCGTCACGAACGATCGGAGCATTGCCCGCATGATCTGGGGTGATGAGAACGACTCGCACGTGGACATGCTGGGTGCCTCGTTCCGTGACTGCGCAGAGCTGGGCATCTTTACCCAGCAGGATGCCGTTCAGTACCTGACGGGACACCTCCAGTACGGGACGAACCAGGAGGATAAGTGCGCCTACGTTCGCCAGCTGTTGACCACCGAGTATCTGCCTCACGTGCGCTTCGCGGGGGAGACGACCACACCTGAGGTGTTGAACGCACGGCGCGCCCTGCTGACGGCGTCCATGATCCGTCGTCTTCTGCTGACCTACGGCGGTCACATTCCGCTGGACGACCGCGATGCGTACCCGAACAAGCGCGTCGTGACCACGGGTGCGCTGCTGACGCACCTGTTCCGCCAGCTGTTCCAGAAGGTCTGTAACGATACTCGCAACGAGTTCGTACAGGAGGTGAACAATGACTCGTGGAAAAAGGCGGGTCCCGACGGCCGCCCTGCGCCGATGGAGATTCTGAACATCAACAATCTCTACAAGATTCTGAAGCTGTCCACCATCGAGGGCAAGCTGAAGCAGGCCCTTGCGACAGGCAACTTCACGGTTCAGGGTCTGGGCACCTCATCGTCCACGTCCCTGTCCAATGCCACCAAGGTGGGCGTTTCGCAGGTCCTGTCTCGCATGTCGTATGCCGCAACCCTGTCTCACCTCCGCCGTATTCAGACGCCGGTGGAAAAGTCGGGCAAGCTGTTGGCGCCTCGCAAACTCCACGGCACCTCGTGGGGATTCATGTGTCCCGTCGAGACTCCCGAGGGCCATTCTGTGGGTATCGTGAAGACCATGTCGCTGCTGACGTCCGTTACGCAGCATGTGCCGAGCCACACGGTTCTCCACTTCCTTCAGGACGTTCCCAACATCACGTGGATCAAGGAGGCCATTGTCTACGCTGGAACCTCCATCACGATCAACGGTGTGCTGACGGCGTACACCGAGGATCCGCACAACGTGGTCAAGGCCCTTCGCTCGGCCAAGCACTCCTTCCGTCTGCACCCACACACGTCGATTGCGTGGTACACTCTGCTGAACACGATCATCATCGAGACGGACGGAGGTCGCGTGGTGCGTCCGGTGTTCCGCGCAGGTGCTGAGCCGCCTCCCGAGGCAGAGCGCGGTGACTGGAACAATTGGGTCAAGGCATGTATGGAGTATATCGACGCCTCCGAGACGGAGACCCTGCGCGTTGCCCTGACTCGCAAAGAGGTGACGTCGCACTCTCACCACGAGATTCACCCGTCGATGCTGGTGGGACACATGGCAGGAACCATTCCGCTGTCCGACCACAACCAGTCGCCTCGTAACACCTACCAGTCCGCCATGGGCAAGCAGTCGATGTGTGTCTACGCCACCAACTTTGCCAAGCGGCTGGACAAGAACGCCTACGTTCTCTGCTCCATCAGCCGTCCGTTGGTGGAGACGCGGTCCATGAATATCCTGAAGATGCACGAGATGCCCTTCGGCATGAATGCGGTGGTGGCCATTGCCTGCTACGGCGGCTACAATCAGGAGGATTCCATCATTATGAATCGCACGGCCGTGAATCGCGGTCTGTTCCGCGGTCTGTACTACACGCTGTACAAGGACGAGGAGCACCGCAACGTCACCTCGGGTCGGGAGGAAAAGTTCATGCGCCCTCAGAAGCACGCGACGCGTAAGTTCAAGACCACGAGTTATGCGGCGATTCACGAGACGGGTATTCCGATTCTGAACTCGACTCTGAAGGAGAATGATGTGGTGATTGGCAAGGTGGTGAATCTCCGGCACGACGCTGCGGGCTACGCGTTCCGTGACGCGTCCACCACGCATAAGAATGGAGAGGATTGCCGCGTCGATGGCGTGTGGCAGGACAAGAACTCGGACGGCTACCCGTTCGTGAAGGTGCGCGTGGTGTCCGAGCGTGTTCCGCAGATTGGAGACAAGTTCTCCTCCCGTCACGGACAGAAGGGAACGGTGGGCATGCTGCTGGACGAGCAGGATATGCCCTTCACGGGTGCGGGTCTGCGTCCTGACCTGATCATGAACCCTCACGCGGTTCCGTCCCGCATGACGATTGCCCAGTTGATGGAGAACATCTTCGGCAAGATTTGTGTCCGCAAGGGAACTCTGGGCGACGGAACGCCGTATGACCACATGAAGGTAGAAGAGTTGCGGGCTCACATGGTGGAGATGGGCATGCACCCCTATGGAAACGAGATTCTGTATAACGGCCAGACCGGCGAAATGATGCAGGCCGAGATCTTCATGGGTCCGACCTTCTACCAGCGCCTGAAGCACATGGTCATTGACAAGCAGCACTCTCGGGCTCGCGGTCCGATTGTGAGCCTGACTCGCCAGCCCTGTGAGGGCCGTGCGCGGGATGGTGGTCTGCGTGTGGGAGAGATGGAGCGTGATTGTATGATCTCACACGGTGCCTCGGTGTTTACCAAGGAGCGTCTGATGGATGTATCCGACCCGTTCCTGACGGGTATTTGTAAGACGTGTGGAACTCTGGCAGTGGTCAATCCTGCGGAGGGCATCTACTCCTGTGGATCCTGCGGCAATAAGACAGACTTTGTCCAAAAGACTATTCCATATGCGATGAAGCTGTGGATGCAGGAGCTGGAGGCCATGCACATTGTTCCGCACATGGTCATGGAGTAAACGCACGCTCGCTTCACTCACTCCTCAACGCCTCCCAACTGACAGGAAACGCGCTCTTCACGAATTCGCTGACTAGACCCGCAACTTCCCGAATCTCCGCCTGTGCGTCAGGACCCATGCGGAGATGACACAAACGAGCATACGCGGCCAACGAGCCCGTCTCGATAAACTCGGTCATCATATTTTGCGGTAACACCATCCTCGCCTGCTCAGGTGGGATGTTGTTCCTCAGCATCGTTTGATACGCAAGCATAGCACCACTCACCTGAGAGCCCAGAAACTCTCGATAGATCGCATTGTCCGGATGGACATCGTCGTTGCTGCCCTGCTTTTTGCCCGGTGCCCGCGTACGGAACTCGGGAATGTGGAAGGTCGGCGGATCATCCACGTAACGGCGGCTGACCTCGTTGCGTGAGAATCCGATGGTGTGACGGAACCACTCGCGCGCCATCCAGATCGGCATCTTGAGGCGGAATCGGAGCTGCGGGTGGAAGAACGGCGAGGTGTGCTCGTGGTCCGCGAGATACTTGATCAACTTTCCATCCTTCTCCGTGAACTCGTCGGCGTGCTTTCCCAGCGACACGCGGGCCGCATTCACAACGGTCAAGTCGTTGCCGAATGTCTCCAGAAGTTCAACCTTGCAATCCTCAAACATCTCTATGCTTCTGGATCCTCCTCGAGCTCGTAAACTGAAGTGTGTTGACGGCTGAGGAAGTGATACACAAGACATCCGATTCCACACGACAGCACCAGCGCGCCGATAACAACCGCCGTCCACTGGTCTTGGTCAATGCCCATTCTCTCCTTTTACCGTGTCCGTATAAACGGCTTACGCACGCAACACATCGTAAATGCCCGCCTGTTTCAGGGCAAGTCCCCCTGTTGCAATGATGCTGGACCAACTCGTGTAGTAGCACCAGATGGATGCCTGTGAATCTGTTCCGTAGCGTCCATAGAGGAAGCCGAACAAGGGTAACGCCAAGAACGCGGCAATGGATAGATAGCTCCGATTCCACAAGATGAAGGGACCAAAGATGACGAGCCCCCATGCGTAAAACATTGCAGTGGACTCGAGCGACATTGCGTCTCCTATGTGGCGGCCCCAATCCAGATGTCCATCCTCGGTTACGATCGTACAGTCCTTTGTCGTCTTGTAGAAACTCCCAACGTAGACAACGGCAGCAACCCCGAGAGTGTAGGCAGCTATGAACGCCTTACGACCATTGCTGGAAGATGCCCACGGAAACACGAACATGCTTCCGTAGAGAGTCGACAATCCCTGGAGAAGGAGTGCGGTAGGAACGAAGGTCGATGTAATCTGCTTGTTGGCCTCCGTGCACGATTTCTTGGGGTTCTCCGACCACAAAAGATACTCGGCAAACTGCATCGCGCACAAACCCGCAAGCGAGACGCCAATCCATTGAAAGTGGGGAATCCCAGAGCTCAATAGGTAGATGATTGCCACAAACGACACGCTGGAGGTGTATAGACTCGTCTCCTTGCTGTAGCACATTGTAAGGAAATCAGATTAACTTTCATGTCCTGCGTATGAAAGAACAATGTCGATCGAAGTGGTGACGGGTCCCATGTTTGCAGGCAAGACATCCTACGCCTTGGCTGCGGTTCGTAAGCACACTGCGATGGGACAGAAGGTGATTGTGGTGAAGCCCACCTGCGATAGACGCTACGGAGATGCGTCGGAGATTACGACGCACAATGGCGATTCCATTCCATGTATCACGATCCACACACTGAACGCCTTGACGGATGACCTGTTGGTGTGCGATGTCCTGGTGATTGATGAGGCACAGTTCTTTGATGGGCTGGTATCGTTTGTTCAGCACGTGGTTGAGCGGCTCCACAAGTCGGTGTATGTGATCGGATTGTCGGGGGATTACCAGCGACGACCCTTCGGTGAGATTCTGAATGTGATTCCACTGGCTAGCAAAGTGACATTGTTGACGGCCATTTGCTCCTGTGGACGCCCTGCCTACTTCACTCGCAGATTGAACCCCAATACAGGTCAGGTGATCATCGGAGGAGCAGAATCCTACGAGGCAGCCTGTCGCGCGTGTTTTATGGGGTAGTCGCCGCGGCTATACTTTTTTCTTGCCAGTGAACACAACAACAATATGGGTGGTGGTCTTCTTCAGCTCGTCAGCTACGGTGCGCAGGATATCTACATCAGCGGTAACCCGCAGATCACGTTCTGGAAGGTGCTGTTCAAGCGTCACACGAACTTCGCCATGGAGTCGATTGAGGTGACCTTCAACGGCCAGGCGGACTTCAACAAGCGCGTGACGGCCATCATCAACCGTAACGCGGACCTGATGTACCGCACGTATGTCCAGGTTGTTCTCCCGGCCGTCGACCTCACGACGACGGGCGTCGGCAACTATGTCCGTCGCTTCCGCTGGCTCAACTACGTGGGCCACCGTCTCATCAAGACGGTCGAGCTCGAGATTGGTGGCCAGCGCATCGACCGCCAGTACGGCGACTGGATGCAGATCTGGACGCAGCTGACCCAGGATGCGGGCACGGTGCGCGCCCTCGACGAGATGGTTGGCAACAGCCACGACCTCGTGCTGATGAAGACCCAGCAGGGCTATGCGCTGGACCAGTCGTGCTCGGGCGCTGAGCTGACGAACTCGTGCGCCCCGCGTGCGGGCACCCCGGCGAAGACGCTGTACATCCCGCTCCAGTTCTGGTTCTGCCGCAACCCGGGCCTGGCGATCCCGCTGATCGCGCTCCAGTACCACGAGGTGCGCATCAACGTGGAGTTCGAGCAGTGGATCAACTGCTCCTATGCGGAGCTCGTGTCTGGCCAGTCGACGCCGACGTCGATCCAGTCCCTGACGGCCGCGTCGCTCTACATCGACTATGTCTACCTGGACACGGAGGAGCGCCGCCGCTTCGCCCAGCAGACGCACGAGTACCTCATCGAGCAGCTGCAGTTCACGGGCGCCGAGTCGATCACGTCGAGCTCGAACAAGATCCAGCTCAACTTCAACCACCCGGTGAAGGAGCTCATCTGGATCTGCCAGCGCGACTCGTTCGTCGACTGCTCGCAGCCGGCGCCGGTCCCGATCGCCGAGGTCAACGGATGCCAGCCGTTCAACTACTCCGATGACTTCACCACGGAGGGTGTCATCATGGACGTGCTCGGCCGCGGCTCGCTCGCTGGCGGCTCGGGCGTGGTCCCGACGACGTCCGATGGTCCCTCGGGCCCGTACCTCCCGGGTGTGGGTATCTCGCAGGGCCCGTCGCTGGGCGGTGCCAGCTGGCTCGACGCGAACGCCCGTAACGACCAGGACATTCTGTTCGAGACCACGACCAACTACCTGCTCGCCAAGGTCCTCCTGGACTCGGGCGTCAAGTGCTCGGGCAAGAACCCGATCGAGGTCGCCAAGCTCCAGCTCAACGGCCAGGACCGCTTCACGGAGCGCGAGGGACGCTACTTCAACTACGTGCAGCCGTACCAGCACCACACCCGCACCCCGACGGTCGGCATCAACGTGTACTCCTTCGCGCTCAAGCCGGAGGAGCACCAGCCGTCCGGCACGTGCAACTTCTCGCGTATCGACAAGGCCACGCTCCAGCTCACGGTGTCCGTGAACACGGTCCGCTCGGGCCGCACGGCCCAGGTGCGCGTCTACGCCGTCAACTACAACGTGCTGCGCGTGATGAGCGGCATGGGTGGCCTGGCTTACAGCAACTAGAGACCTCCAAGGACTCCGAGAGGTCGAAAGCTCAAACGGAAACCACAACACAAAACCACAAATGTCGGTAGAAACCTACGGGCATTTGTGGATTCACTTCAATAGCGGCACGATAAACTCAAGCATATCTGTATCTGCGGTTGGCTTGAGATGGTGATCCATCTCTCCATCTGGAACATATTTTGACTTGAGTACGCTGTTACCGTCAAAAAGGACGGGCGAAATGTCTATAAAGTTGAAGTGTCTCCGCTTGCACATGACGGCAAGTGCTTGGTTGAACATCTTGGTAAACATACATCGCGTTTCCAGTGAGTCAGAGTATATGTGGCCAACGTCCTCAAATCGCAAGTCCCGATTTACTTCGGAATAGAAACCAGTTTCTCCGTTAGGACATTGAAAGCTTACATTGTAATTGTGTCGAATGTCTCGTATTACAGATGGGTTTATACCTATTACAGTGAACGCATTCGTGATGTATGTTGACAAGAACATCTCGTATAAGCTAACGAGATTGTCAATGTATTCGCGCATATCGTACTTTACATTATCCTTGACGCACTTGTAGTAGTATCCAAAGTCTAGGTCAACCTGACCGAGAAAAAACACTAGCTTCGAAGATGGGTTATTGGACTGATAGTCTAGAATCATAGACCTGAGGCCTGAGACTGAGTTTGAGTTCATAAGTCCCTTGACGGATGCACCCATGCAGTGTATGCGGTCGATTGGCTGACCTGTCCGTGATGAATAACTGGGTATATTGAATTGGTCAACATGTGAATTGCCTATGAAACAGTACATACTTATAGTTGTTTGATAAAGTTGTTCACATCAAACGTCCACGGTGAGTTGAGTCCCTTATCAAGGAACTCGACGTCCGCCTCCTTCACTACGAGAGTCTCGTACGAATCGCCGAGCGTCCATCCAACACCATCACTGACTGCAAGTGTCAACTCGGTGCCATTGATCGCAGTGACCTCACCTGTCTTTCCCATTGCTCGTGCGCGCTTGTAGAGGGGAGATGTAACCCATGTCTCGGTGTACTGCGTCAACCGAGTGTGGTTCATTGTGAAGAGAAAGCGCTTGTTAATGTCAGCGAACTCTGGGCTATTGATGCTAGTCGTCACGCACGACGGCTTGGCAAACACCAGATTGCACATTCCACCTCCGATTGCCCCAACCACATGGGTCGCATTCGCAAAGTAGGTAATCTTCTCGGCCATAGACAGGAGTTCGCAAAACACCTCCACGTATCCATCCTTCTCGAGTTCCTCGACCAACTGGTCCTCCACCATCATCTTGCGCCGAGTCGTGTAGTTTGTTCCCATGTTGGTCGTATCTCCGTGCTTCCAGCTTCTGCGCGACACGTAGAACTTGGGAGGTGTGGATTGTATAGACCCCTTCATCCGCGCGTAAATATCCCAGACGCCTGGATGCGGCGGCTCGTTGGACTGACCATCGTGTGTAAGTGACGATGACACCCAGAGCGATGCGTACCTGTGCGACGGATCTGCAATCATGACGTCTGTATCCGTAAGCCCAGCAGCACGCAAACAGTCCATGATGTAGGGATACATACGAGCGGGTTTCATCAACAGCCGCATCGTCGGATGCCGCTCGCGAAGCTGGAAGAACTGGTATAGAATGGGGAGGGTATCGTAGATATAGTGGAAGTAATTGTCGGTGTTGTAGACGAAAAAGAACACAGGCTCCGCGACCGTCGTGGTCTCGCGGTGCTCAATCTCTGGGAGAACGAACGTATCCTTGCCGAGAGACATTGTCCGTTCGTTGTACGGGGCAAACAGCTCGTCTCCAGACTGAATACAGATAGACGGATACTGCTTTCCGTGTAAGACTGCGTTCTCCAGGGTCCAAAGCCCCAGGCGTCGATTGGGTCCACCTGCGAGATGCGTAACTTTCATTTTCATATCATACGCAGTCCTATGTAAGTACCATGAGAATCGTGATTCCAATGTCGGGGTTAGGAACTCGGTTCGTACAGGCTGGCTATGCCGACCTCAAGCCTTTCATTCCCGTTGACGGAAAGCCGATGGTGCAGCATGTCATCGAACTCTTTCCGGGTGAGACCAATGTGATGGCTATCTGTGACCGAGTCCACACAGACAAGCTGAAATCTATTTGCCCCACAATTGACGTGTTCCACGCACCGCATCGAGGACTGGGTCCGGTGGATGCTGTTATGTGCGCGGAGTCTGTAATCGACGATGATGAGGAAGTCATTGTGTCGTATTGCGACTACGGGACCCAATGGGACTATAATGCGTTCTTAACGGAGGTGCGCCAACTCCACGCGGATGGCGCAATTGTATGCTATAGGGGGTTTCATCCACACCATCTCGGTCCCGACTGCTATGCCTATGTCCGCGAATCGGAACGATGGGCAACCGAGGTGCGTGAGAAGACACCCTTCACCGATAACAAGATGAACGAGTACGTATCGAATGGAACGTACTACTTCCGCACTGGGCGTATCATGAAGGACTGCTTCAGGCGTCTCATGGCAAGTGGTCATGCGCTCAAGGGGGAGTACTACGTGAGTATGGCCTATAACAACCTGATTGCGAGTGGACTGCATGTTCGCGTAGTTGAAATCGAGAAGATGCTCCAATGGGGCACGCCCCACGACCTTGAAGTCTACGCAATGTGGTCGTCGTACTTCCACGAAGGGCCGCGGCGGCGCACTAGGGCACCAGGGCTGACACTTCTTCCAATGGCTGGACAGGGGAGTCGGTTCCGCATGCAGGGGTACGACACACCGAAGCCATTTCTGCCCATTCGCGGCCAGCCGATGGCAGTTGCCGCTCTCAAGGACCTCCCTGAGACGGACTCGACGACAATTATCAGCTTGCGTAGTCACGCAGTTGGTCAGTACTTTCCAGGATGTAGGGTCGTCGAGCTAGAGGAAACGACGAATGGCCAAGCAACTACGTGTATGGCTGCTCTTGGTGATGTCCCCGATGACACCCCTCTCACCGTGACGGCCTGCGATAACGGCGCAATGTACGACCCTGATCGTCTCGACGCAATGCTCAAGGACTCGTCTATCGACGTGATCGTGTGGTGTTTTACTAACAATCCGACAGGCAAGTTGTACCCCCACATGTATGCGTGGCTCGACGTGGATGAATCTGGGTCTATTCGCGATGTCTCCATCAAGAAACCATTTGCCGATAAGGCCAATACCCACGCAATCATCGGGACCATGTTCTTCCGCACGGCAGGGATGTTCAAAAAGGCGTACAAACACATCGTTGACCACGACCTTCGGACCAACGGTGAATTCTATGTGGACAACCTTCTACAGCCGCTGATTGATCGGGGTTACATCGTCAAGGCGTTTCCAGTCGACTACTATCTTTGCTGGGGAACACCAAATGACTACCGAACCTTCCTCTACTGGGACGACTATCATTCGTCATCGCATTAACACCATCGAGCAGTTGGCGCTGGTTCCGCCCCACCAAGGGATCGAGTTTGATGTTCGAGAGGGGGCCAACGGCATTGTGGTTACACACGACCCCTGGACACCCGGTGTTCCATTCGAGGAGTTTTTGCGGCATGTGCGACATGCAATCTGCATTGTGAATGTCAAGTGCGAAGGCATCGAGTACGAAGCGCTTCGTCTCCTCAAAGAGGCAGGTATTGAGTCGTTCTTCTTCCTCGACTGCTCCTTTCCGATGATTGTGAAATTGACCCGCATGGGCGAACGACGGATTGCAGTTCGTGTATCCGAGTACGAAGCAGTCGATACGGCTCTTGCCCTCGATGGAATGGTGGATTGGATATGGCTCGACAGCTTTGCATGTCTTCCAACTTCTCGAATGTGCGACGACCTGCGAGCTGCTGGATTCAAGGTGTGTCTAGTCTCCCCCGAATTACAGGGACGGGCCGAGGACGGGCTACACCTTCGCCCTCATGTAGATGCAGTGTGCACTAAGCTCTTGCGATAGGCCTCAGCATCCCAGTTCAGAATAGCTGCAACATCTGCGTCCGACAGCCATCGTGTTGCATGGGGGAGACTTTGTACGTAACACCGCAGCACCTCTGCAGTTGCCAGGCATTTTGCCTTGGACGGTGCCCGTATGTAGCTTGATGTCTTTGTTGTGACAATCGAGTCGTGTAGGAACAACACAACGTCTGGCGTCAGCGGAACAATCGGCAACGTCACCCGAGGGACGGGATAGATGAAGTCCTTTGGGTACTCTGCTTGGACATTCCAGAAATCCTGTAACTCGGGCGTCGCAAAGAGCGCGAGGACCTCGTCCAATGTGTCTGCGTGATAGATGACGCCATGGTTTCGCAGGTAAATGACGGACTGCCCAGTGTACGACGCCAACACTCGCTTGCTGAGTTCAAACCCAGGCTTGTAGTAGTCAACCATCCCATGTTCGTCTGAGCAGAGGTACCTATTCAAGTGAGTCGGGTGGAGGTGGACGACATATGTCCGAAGAAATGCGTGGAAATAGGTCTCAAGGGAGGGGCGGTCTAGTCCAATCGCAAGGGTCATGATATCTGGCTCCAGCTCCGTTAGGCTATTCACAACCCGTGACGTATACACACGCGCAATCCCGTAGCCAGGTCGAACATCGCACAGCGCTACGCCCGACGCCTTGATGTACATGATATCACCCTGCTTGACGGAAATGTTCCCACCGCCTGCTTGTGCGAGCTGTTCGAGACTACATGCCCTACAGAGTGCGAGAAGGTCGTCCATTACTTATAGAGCATGGCTAGAATGACTAACTGAATGACGCCAGCGTAGCCAGACTGCGGTGGGATATGCGGAAGTCTGCGCTCTCGTAGGAACGTGTCAACTTCAGAGTCGACTGAGATCTCTGGGTTCGTGCACGTTACCTTGTAGAACGTGTCGATCTGTGTTATGATGCAGCCTGCAATATGCGGAACCGAGAAGGTCCTGCGGATGGACAGCTCGAGCCCGGCCGCGTGGTATCGGATAATCAGATCGGCAAACTCTCGCTGCGGGCGAATGTATCGTGCGAAGTCGTCGGCGCGTTCGCGTATCTTTTGTAACACGGAGTCGCGTGTGTGCCCCCGCTCGCCGACGTCTCTGCGAAGTTTCCATTCTGTCGTGAGGTCTGGATCCGTATCCATGTAAATCTTGATGTCGGACAGTCCTCGGATGTTTTCGGTGTAGAGGGTGTGTAGCCCACAGAGGATCACATTGTCCCTCGGTTCAATTCTGTGCGGTGAAGTGAACGTGCCCGTGGAGTGGTCGTAGTCGACCGCAATGATAGAGTTGCCAAGTCTGAGATTGAAGGTATCCTCCTCGAGCTTTTCTAGGTGGTTCGAGTCGGGATTAAGATGGCTGGACGTGTTCCAATGGGAGTCTTCGCGCTCCCATCGATGATAACGGTCGGTCTCGAACTCAAGTACCTTGTCAAAGAGGAACAATGGACGAATCAATGACAATAGTGTTGACTTTCCTGAACCCGAGTCTCCCGTTATAGCCACCACCTTTGCAGATGACAAGACCAGTTTATAGTCCAATACAACCCGTTCAACGGGCGCGGTCAAATGAGCAGCCAGCACCTGTTCGGACAAGAACTCGGACAGCTTGTCAGCAGGCGAGCCGTCGGCGGGTGTAAGGTGGTGTATCACGTCGCAGTAGTGCTTCATCCCTGCGTACGACGCAATACAGACTTGGTCGTTTATCCCATATACATCCGATCGGTCATTGTGCTTTGGAATACGAAGCGCAGGCGTCGTTGTCTTGAGTAAGGCCTCCAATTGCCCTGGTGTCGTAAGGCACACGTCAGGGCGAATGCGCACGTATACATCGTATGTGCTCGGAACTACGCTGAACAACCGATGTAGTTTGAACCACTGCTTGTACATGTTCCGCTGACGCTCCGTCTTGAACACGGCTGGAACATCGATCTCCGATTCAAACAGAACCGTCTTGATGCGCGGGTCCTGAAAGAGGAACTGCACATCCATCAGGTTAAAGTATGTGTCCTGCTCGCGGTACGAAGCTGCAACCGCGATATCGCAATCAGATGGATAGAGTTGGAGGTTCTGTTGAAAAGTCCGCAGTGAACCAGAGACCAGGAACAGTGTTCGGGCCATTAGAACATCGGGCTAAAGTAAAACTACCTAATCAACGAGTGGACAAACTGCATGAAGTGGGGTATGTCGTGGATGACCAGGTTGTAATGTCCAAGGTACGTCGGAGTCATGGGATTACCGTCTCCACCGATGGTTCGTACGTTCGTGTACCTCGCAGTCGGTATTGCCAACTCCTTACACACGTGTTCGTACATGTCCTCTCCCGTCTGTGCGCAAATCTCGACAATCGTGGACTTTCGGTTTGCAAAGAAACACATGGTCAGTGCGCCGCCGCTTGGTGTTATCAATACCTTCGCCTCTTGGAAGATTCGTATCTTTTCAATGAGCGGGTAGTCCTCTAGGAAGATGACTTCGAAGCCAATCGGCTGCAGTAGTCTAAGAATGTCACCCTCGTTCGTCAGCTGCCGACGTTTCGTTCCAGTGCACCACTTCAACTCGTGACTCCGCGAACGCGAAACGTAGATTCGCCGAAATGGCTCGACTGGGCTGTCTAGGTTGTTCCGCGTTAAAATGAGGTCGCGGACAAACCCATAGTACGGAGATGGGATTGCGTATGGGCCATGAATCGGGGCACCAGCGTGGGGTATCACTGTGTGACCTGCAGTGTCGTCAACGTAGATGTAATCTGGCTTCATGAGCTCAATCGTCTCGCGCTGGAAGTTATCCGTGAGGCGAACGTTGAAGTAGACTGGTTTAGGCAGACGAGAAAGCTCGTAGAGACCAGCAACTACATAATGAAACCAGTGCATGATGATTTCTTGCCCCCTGTCGTCCAGCTTATAGATGGTTATGGACCCAGAGCCATCCATTTAACTTAAACCGATATGGACATGTAAGTCAAATGACAAATGAATTGATTGTTTTCACACACTCCAGCTATTCCGATATCTGGCTGCCCGTGTTATCTCACACACAGGCATATGTTAAGGACATCATACCTATTCGGTTCGCTGCGGATACAGACGTACCTGGATATCTCACCTACCGTTACAATCCCGACAGTACGTACCCCACAAGGCTTCTGGAGGTATTGTCGCAAACGACAAGCAAGTATGTGCTTCTCGTACACGATGTTGACCTTATCATGAGCTTCGACACGACGTTGTATCCGCTGCTCATTGACTATATGGAACGCAAGAACATCACGCGATTCAGTTTGGAGGTGTTTCCCTCTACGACGTCATGTGACGACTCGGTTGGGCCGCTACATATCAGCAGGATAACTCCTGAGTGTTCGACGCGGTTCACGACACCCTATGACGTAGGTCCGAGCATATGGAAGCGCGATGACCTCGTTGACATCATGACGAAGCACTCATCGGAAACATATCGGAGCATCGAACAGTCTGCCATTCAGACCACATGTCTATCGTATTCGTTCGTCGGTATTTGCGAAACGGGTAGTAACTTGTTATATATCATAGGTCGACCGTTCTCATCTCGATTCGCGTTCTGTCATCTGCTGGTCCGCGGAGAATGGATCTGTCCTGAAGGTCAACAATCGTACGTCAATTTCTTCACCACATTCTTCGCACGATGGGAAATTGATCCATCGAAAAGGGGATTCATGCCGCATCACGGCGGGATCTAGTTACGAACGTACAATGCGTCGCCCCATCCCCATCCGGTCATGGAGATCTCGACGCGCTTGAACCCGCGGTCGCCCAACCAGGAATCCAACTCATGGAGTTGTGCGCAACCTGCATACAATTCCTTGGTATTGACCTCTGCGTAGATGTAGTCGATCATCTTGAGCCCGTCCTCAAACCCCTGCAGGCACTTGAGCTCGGCCCCCTGAATGTCCATGTTCAGGAAATTGGCCTTGATGCTCCTCTCCTTGACGATAGTGTCCAGCGTCGTAGTGTTCGTCCATACGCGCTTGATTACGTTGATACTCGGGTGCGCCTCCAGATGAGTCTTCAGTTCAAGAATTGAGCTCGACTGGAAGTTGTTCGTGATCTTGAACTCGACCATCTCCACCTTGTCGGAGACTACTCCCTGAATCACGTTCGGAAGACGCTTGGAGAGCTCGGCACAGAGCTCGGGGATGGCTTCTACCCAGTGAATGGCCTGTTGTGGGACTCCCTCGGCGAGATACGCATCGTTCTCCTCCCCTGCGTGCGCGCCCACGTGGAGAACGCCCGAGATGTTCAGACTGTACTTTTGTACAAGATCGCGAAGAGGGATCAGCATTTGTGATTGAAGACAACTTCGTTTTAAACCGCTTAGAACGATCCAGCCGAACTCTACAAATGAGCATCAGTGTGTGTATTCCGACCATGCGGAGGTTCGACTTCCTTCGCGAGTCGATCCCCAAATACCTGGAGAACCCGCACATTACAGAGCTTATTGTTACCGACGAAACGGGTGAAGACTATGCCGCGATTACGGCTGCCTTTACGCACCCCAAGTTGCGCGTTTTTCATAACGAACGCCGCCTCGGGGCCATTGCGAACAAACAGCGCGCCGCGTCGTATGCGACCTGCGACTATGTGTCCATCATAGACAGCGACAACTTTGCGGACGTTCAGTATTTTGAGGCATTCAAGGCATATGTGAATACGAACGTGTGTCCTGTTAACACGGTTTTTGCTCCATGCTTTGCCATGCCCAACTTTAACTACACACGGTTTATCGGGAAGCAGCTCGACCGCCGCACGATTCACTTGTACTATCCTGACATCAATGCCTGCCTGAACACGATGAATATGATTGTCCCGAGGGCCTTCCTCGCGACCTACAATCTCATGGACGATACTCCGTGGTGTGTCGATGCAGACGGGGCGCACGATGCCCTGTACTTTTCAATGTATTCCATCTTTGTGAAGAATGCAACCTTCGTGGTTGTGCCTGGGATGGTCTACGAACACCGCGTTCACGGGGGGTCTTGGTATCTGGAATCCGTCGAACGGAGCCGTGGAGTCTACGATCGGTTGATGGATCGTTTTTTCCCCAAGCCCACTGCGGACATCATCAAGCAGATGACTCTTAGCGACTGGCAGGCAACGTATAAGGACGAATCCACGTTTATCGTGCAAGCGTCATCCATGGATATGGACGATGCGTGGATGCCATTTCCCATCGGAATGCAGTTCACGCACGGTAAGATTCAATTGAACCGCCAGCTACAGATGGGCCCCCACGACAAGTTAGTTCTGTGTGCACTCGGAGCCGACACAGACCAACGTCGTCGTCCGTCCGGAAAGAACCGCCAGTCTATCCTTGCGACTCTGGCTATGAACGGAATCCAGAATGGATACACATCCACTTACTTTCAGGACCTGCCATCCTACAAGTTCGTCGTGTCTCCCGAAGGCAATGGAATTGACTGCCACCGCCATTACGAGGCACTGATGGCAGGATGTATTCCGATCATTGAGCGCAACCCCTTGGTCGAGGCCAAATACGCAGGATGTCCCGTTCTGTGGACCGACGACTACTCGGAGATCACATCCACATACCTCGAGCGGGTCTACGCTGAAATGATCGACAAGGTCTATGACTTTTCTCGTCTCCATGTTGGTTTCTACGATTTTGCGACTCGATGCCACCTCAAGGATTGCGGGAATTTCTGGATGAAACGGACATTGAATAAGGTCTGGTACGACGATTACAAGCACATGATTGGCATCGGTTTCATGGGTGGACTTGGAAACATCCTCTTCCAGTTGGCGGCTTTGCAACACATCGGCCAACGAACGGGCCGCGTTGTTCGTCATCAACACAAGATGCGCACGTCGCCGCATTCAAACACGCCGTATTGGACTACAGTGCTGAGCAAGTGGAACCGCATCGGATTTGGAAAGTTTGACTTGACGATCGATGAAATGAAGAACAACAGGAGTTACTTTGACTGGACTCCGGGTCTCTCCACTTTACCATCCACCCTCCTAAGCGGATACTTCCAGGACTATCGTTACGTTGCCGATGATTTTGCGGATACATTGGTGCTTCCGACTGAAGTGTTGGCAAAGTACCCCGACATTGGTTCCAAGGTGTTTATTCATGTGCGAGGGGGTGACTACCTGGGTCTAGAAGACTGGCATATGAATCTCGACGCCTACTACGCTCGCGCAATCGCGAAGTTTCCTGGGGCATCCTTTGCGATCTTCACCAATGACGAACCGTATCTGCTGGAGCGGCCGTGGCTGGAGGGACTGGACTGCACCATCATCCGCGAGAACGAGCTGGACAGCCTGACGTTGATGAGCAAGTGCGCGGGCGCCATTTGTGCGAATTCGACCTTTTCCTGGTGGGGCGCGTGGCTGAACCGTAATCGCACCATTATCTTTCCGAGCCGCTGGGTGAATCCGTCGGCCAAACACAAGTACGAAGGGATGTACTTTCCGGGCGTTCAGACGTGTGAAGTTGAGTAGATGCATACAACAATATGCCCCCGATCGACGTGTATTGTATTCACCTGCCACACCGCAAGGATCGCCGTGCCCACATGGATGCCATGAAGGCCAAGTACCCGTCGGTGAAGATCCACTACGTCGACGGCGTCTATGACCCGACGTCCTACCTCGGCTGCCAGCTGTCGCACAAGAAGTGTGTGCAGATGGCGAAGGATGCGGGGTGGCCGTATGTGATTGTGCTGGAGGATGACTGCGATTTTTGGTTGCCAGATAGTCAGCTGCGACAGGCATTCGAGACGATGATCGACTACTACACATCCCATCCCGAGGTGGAAATTGTCAATGGCTGCGGGAACATTGATCCGCTCGTCATCACCTCCTGCGAAAAGTTCAAGACCATGCACTTCTTGAAGTCTCCCAAGGTCTACACTGGACACTGCATTCTGTATGGCGACCGAGTGTACGACAAGGTGTTGGCCGTTGAGCCTGGCATTCTGATCGACGCTGTCCAGAGCCAGTGGAACATCGTCTACACCTATCCGTACTTGGCGACGCAGATTCCATCGTACTCTGACTTGGTACAGGAGAATGTCGACTACACCAATATCCGCAGGTCGCGGAGTTTCGTTGAAAATCACATCAAGAAGCTAGTACAATGAAGATCGGGACGATTGTAACGGCCACTGACCTCAACCCCCTGTATTGTGACTTTATTCCCAACTTTGTCAAGGCATGGAAGGCTGTGATCCCCGAGGCTGACGTGCGAATCGTAGTGGTAGCTGATGAGATTCCGGCGTCTCTGGAGCCGTGGGCCGAGCATCTGGTCCTTTCCAAGCCGATTCCTGGAATGCTGACTGCCTTTCAGGCGCAGTGTATTCGCCTGCTTTATCCCCGTGAAGTCACGCGCGATGAAGGCGTTCTGATTACTGACATGGACATGCTACCCGGAAACCGTCGCTATTACACGGAGTCGATCGAATGCGTAGAGACGGACGCCTTCGTAGTGTATCGCGATGTATGCTTCCCAGGAGAGATTGCCATGTGCTACAATGTGGCTCATCCGTCGGCGTGGTCGTCGATGTTCGGGTCCGAGCCGACGGAGGAGGTTCTGAAGAGTTGGTATCCCTCCGACTACGATGGTAAACACGGAGGTGTAGGATGGGGCACGGATCAGATCAAGTTCAAGCAGATCTTCGATCAGTGGACGGGGCGGAAGGTGGTGCTGAACGATACACTCACCCAGTTCACTCGTCTTGATCGCATCCACCCGTGGAACTTTACCAACCGAGTGCAATTGAGGAACACCATCCTGACGGGGTATATCTGCGACTATCACTGCCTGCGCCCGTATTCGGAGCACAAGGATATAAACGACTTTATCGTTTCTTGCCTACAGGAAAGAGTATGGTGAACGCCTTTTCATTCTGTCTCTTTGGTGAGACCAGCGTATTATACCACCACGGACTGCTCGAGAACATAGACATGATCAAGACCCACTACCCTGGGTGGGTGATCTACGTTTATTTAGGTGCCGATACTGAGTCTGGATATCGGAATTACTTATTGCGGGACCCCGTCATCCGTGTGCGTGACACGGGGATCACGGGATTCAAGAACACGGTACACCGATTCTTTGCGATTGACGATCCGGATGTGGAGGTGTGCTTCTTTCGCGACGCGGACAGCCGTGTTCACTGGAGGGATCGGTGGGCGATCGACGGATTCCTTACGACACAGTATCGTGCCCATATCATTCGCGATCATCCAGAACACAGCACCCGGATCGCGGCAGGAATGTGGGGGCTGCGCAAGAGTGCTCTGGAAGAGCCGATTCGGCAATTGTTCGATGGGTGGACGCCCGTCTTTTCGGGGAGTGGTAGCCCAGACGCGGTAGAAGGGTTTGGAATTGACCAGAATTTCTTGACGAGGGAGATCTATCCGCGCATTCGGTCTATTGCCCTTGTCCACTTTAGCAACAAGCAACGGTTTGAGTCGGAGGCCGGTGCTGCGTTTCCGTTTCAGTGGACAAACGACAATTACTGCGGTCGGAGAGAGATTCCCCCATTCCGCGACACGACAAAGCCTAGGTTCCTCTTCCCATCCATCCTCGTAAAATTGTCCGGCTGATAGACAATGCACATCAAGGCTGTTGGATCTCGTCGCAAGGTATGGAACGGAACCGCGCAGAAGACCCCGGGCGGTCTCACTCGCAAGGACCTCACACAGAACAAGCACGGGCGCATCGTATCCCGTAAGCGTGCTGCCCGTGCTCGGTCGGGTCGTGCCTTTACGCGCCGTCACAAGTAGATTTTTTAATACGCATGAACAATGGCGCTGGCGATACCGTTTGTCAGTATCTTGTCAGCGGTCCCACTGGGCATCGACCTTGCCTACCTCTACGCCCAGAGCAAACAAGGTGCAAACGGCACAACCCCAATGGCCGACAGCGGCATTCGGGCTGAGTTGATTCAAGCATTGAAGGCTGAATATGCGGCCTTTGCTGCCGCAGATCGTGCGAAGATTGCGAAGGCATTGGAGGAGGAGATGACGGAGTGGAAGAACAACCGTCCGAAGGAAGAGGCGCCGTCCCTAGGATCCCGGGCGTTACAGGCAACGGGGGCTCTCATCGCGGCTCCGATTGCCTTGCCGATTGCAGGTGTGTCTCTCCTTTACAATGCTACCAAGGCTGAACTGAAGAGACGGAGCGATGCGGCAGCGGACGCAAAGGTGAAGGCGGATGCGGCAAAGGCGGCAGAGAAGGTGGCATTTGAGGCCGCGGCGCCGGCAAGGGCAGCGGCAGCGGTGGCGCAGGCGAAGGCGACGGAGGCGGCAGCGGTGGCAGCGGCAGCCAAAAGCGAGTCGGAGAGAGCGGCGTCGGCGGAGGCGACGGCGAGGTTGAAGTTGGCAACCGCGCAACTCGAGGAATCCACAGCCGCCTCGACTGCGGCGACCGCAGAGTCAAATCGGATGGCTGCAGAAGCCGAAGCAGCACAAGCAGACGTGCAGAGAACCGCAGCAGCAGCAGCAGCCGCGGCAGCAGCGGAGGAGGTGGCCGCACAAAAAGCGAGAGAGGCGGCAGACGCGGAGACGGCTCGGGCGAAACAGGCCGAGGAGACCCAAGCGGCGGAGGAGGCTAAGGCTGCGGCGGCGGCGGCGGCTGCGGTGGAGGCTAGGGCTGCTGCGGACAAGGCGGCGGCAGAGGCGGAGGCTAGGGCTGTTCCGTTTGCCGAGAACCCCTTGATGAAACCTACAACATTCAGACGACCATCTGTTGGGTTTGAAAGTGCGCCCTTGCTGCCCCTGCCCCCCGCACCCCTGTCTGCAGTCCCTCTCCCGACGTTCGGCTCCCCTCCCGGTGGCTCAACGAATGTAACCCCGATTGCGGCAGCACCACCTGAACTACAGACCACCTCACCCGCAGCCATTGCCTTCGCGGAGAGGAATGCCGCCGCAGTCGAGAGTGGTGGTCCGAGTGCATTTGGTCAGGCGTATCCAACTGCTGTTCGAAACGAAGCGGAACTACTCAAGGAGGTGGTCGAGGATCAATCCCTCGCCGCTCAAGCGCCCAGCCAGGCATCATCTGAGGCCACGCCCGATGCGAAAGCCCAAGAAACATGTGAACCAACAGCTTATCTCGAAAAGAGAAAGGCTCTCATTGATGCGCTGGAGAACAGAGCAAAGTTTAAGAAGATTCCCAAATTGTGGTCTAGGTTCGTTGATACCTGTCTCCAAGGCGACGCACCCCCGATGCCCCTTAGCAAGGAATGGCGAGCAGCGGGCCAAGACGTTGACAAACAAAAAGCAGCACTTGTGAATCTCGTGGCCACATTGAAGAAAATGAACGTGTTGGACGACACGCTCGAGGACAAAATAGTGTCCAATTGGATGATGGAACTTGGTGGCAAGCGCCGTCGCACACCGAAGGGTGGCAAGCGCCGTCGTGTGCGTAATTCGACTTTCAGAAGACATCGCAAGCATTGATAAACCATGTCGGACGATCTTGTTGTTGCCAAGACAGTCCAGACAGCCCCGATCCGTATCCTTGCCGAGGGCCTGAAGTCCATGCTGGTGGAGATGAGCTTGGTCTTTGACAAGGACGGGATCCGTATGATCGCCATGGATAACACACGCACGGTCTTGACGCACATGCGCCTGCATGCGTCCAAGTTTGAGCACTATGAATACAACCATACAGCACCCAAGTTGGATGTGGGCCTGAATACGGACCACTTTTACCGCATCGTGAAGACTGTGACGAATGATGATACCATTACCTTTTCAGTCTCCAAGTCGGAGTCCAACCACCTGTGCATCACCCTGGAGAATGGTGAGAAGAAGCGCCGTATCCGCAACAAGCTGAACCTGCTGGACCGCGACGAGTCCGACATCAACATGCCCGAGACGGAGTTCGCCACGCGCATCACGATGCCGAGTATGGATTTCCAGAAGATCTGTCGTGACATGACGTTGCTCTCGGCCAAGACCGTGGACATCAAGAACGTGGGATCCACACTGACCTTCACCTGTAAAGGGCCGTTCGCGTCACAGACGGTGACTATGGGAGACAGCACCTCCGACATTGCCATCGACAAGCAGAAGCCCGACGAGATTGTGAGCGGGACCTTCTCGCTGCCTCACTTGGTCCTGTTTACCAAGTGCTCCAACCTGTCGAACAACCTGGAGGTCCACATGAAAAATGATTGGTTTCTGATGATCCGCTACGTCATTGCGAATCTCGGCGATATCAAGCTGTGCTTGATGCCGTGCTCTAGCTGAAAAGGAATTCAGCAGCCACATTCTCTGGCAAACCATCAAGGATGCTCGCACTCAGTCTCTTCTCGGGTGCTGGCGGTGACACGGTGGGCTTGGAGAATGCCGGTCTCACCGTGGTTGCCTTCTCAGAGAACAATGCAGCCTGCGTTCGCACCCACAAGGAAGCCTTTCCCGAGAGCAAGTGGTTGGGTGAGTCCGTCAAGGGCGACATCGCAAAGATCCCCGACGCAGAGTTCGCGCCTTATGCCGGAACAATCAAGGTGGTGTTTGCTGGGTTTCCCTGCCAGGGCTTCTCCAACGCGGGCAAGAAGGATGTCAACGATCCGAGGAATCGCATGTTCCAGCAGTTTCTCCGCGTGGTCCGGATCGTCAAGCCCGACTGGATCTTTGGGGAGAATGTGGCTGGCCTGCTGACCAAGAAGACGGACGACGGAGAGAACAGTGTCATTGACGCAATCAAGGAGTGCTTTGCGGAGATTGGCTACCCGATTCACTACAAGGTCTACGACATGACCACGGTTGGGGTTCCACAGGCCCGCAAACGTATCGCAATCATTGGCAACCGCCTGGGTCTTCCAGTGGAGATGCCAACGTTCAATGAGCCCAAGGTTGGACTTCAGCATATTGCTGAGCCCAGTATGGAGGGTGCGATGGAGACTGCGTTGGATGTGCCGACCGAGTGCTGTGTATCCGTGCCCGAGGATGCCGAGCCCACCGGAACGCCGCATCCGTTCATGGTGAAGAAGCATGGGGAGAACCTGATCTCTTTCCGCAAACGCGACTCACCCGTTCACAGTGAGGTGCTCGACCTTCGCAAACCATGTAAGACTCTGATTTGTGCGTACACGTTTCAGCCCCGGCTCTACGTGGGACTGGCCAAGCCCAGTGGAAAAAAGTATATTCGTTGCCTGACTGTGCGGGAAGCGGCGCAGATTCAGGGGTTTCCGGCCGATCATCCGTTCCAGGGATCTCACGATGCGCAAATCAAACAGGTGGGGAATGCGGTCCCTGCTCTGTGGGTGACGCGGATGGTCCAAGCCATGCTAGCGTCTTCGCCAGCCGGTCCGTGACGAACTCGGGTGTGAAGCGACGGCACTTGAACTGGTTGGCGTTGCGGATGTAGAGTACCAGGTCATCCGTATCATCTGCCTCGGCGTTCAGCTGCTTGAGGAGGTCAAAGCGGCGGTTGAGTTGCGACTTGTCCTTCTCGGTCATGATGTCCTGTCCGAGCGACACAACACATACATTTTCACGCGGGCACTTGCGCTGGCCCCTCACCTTGTCAAGGAGGCGCGTGAAGGAGATGATGTAGACAACATTGTCCAAGAACGTACCGTCATTGAGGAAGATGGAGGCACCCGCTCCCTCACCTCCGTGCTTGAGGTCGGTGTCGATCGAGTGCACAACGGCTCCTTCGTTCAGCTCCATGAGCCGGAAGTCGATGGACTGCTGGGTTCCGTTGGCCTGGTGCTGATAGACGAAGCCAGTCGTCTCACCCTTTGCGGGCTTCCAACCCTGCTCCTCGAGCACGACTGCGAAGGCTGCCTCATGTGGCGGAAGCTTGTTTCCGAGACCCTGTCCCGTTCCGCCAGCAGCCTGGGTAAGCTTGGTGATCATTGCGGGATGGGTCTCCTCAAGGCGAGCGGCGTTGCGGTTGATGAAGTTGAAGACGGTGGAGATGCGGGAGTAGAAGGAAGACATTTTGACGGCGCCCACTCGGAGGTTTCTGGAGTCCTAGAATCCGTTTTCGGAAGAAGCTCGTTCAAGACCTTTTGAATCAAGGGCACAATGCTAACACGGAGACCCGTCTTGGCATTGGCGTTCCACATGGCTGCTGCCAAACACTCGCGGAGGGCGACCTCCATTACGTGGTTTTGGGCTTGACGGGTAAACCGCACTTGCGGCACTTGCGATAGGTGCGACGACGACCTGCTTGCTTGGGCTCGGAGTCCGCATCCCATGCGACGTTGTTCTCGTCGATATCATCTCCACCACCGAACATCGCCGTTCTCGTAGACAGTAGCTTGAATAGAGCATCCACATCGGAGTCCTCCATGGCTCCGAACTTGACCGCGCCGCTGAACGACGCCTTGTCATCTGCCTTCACGAATCCACGCGCCTTCGTGCCCGACATGAGGGATGGATCTTGCGAGCTCGTCTTGTCGCCCTCTTGGCGCTTGATACCCTCGAATTTAGGTGCTGGTACTGGTATTTCCTTTGAGATACCTGCTTTCCACATTCCCGCATTGGGTCCGAAGCTTGATTCGCGATCGGACCCAGCAACAAGCACGAATTCAGCATCGGGATACTTCTTTCGAAGCCATGCGTATGCGGCAGGAGGACCACCGCAGGGTGGCTCCTGTTCACAATCCTCGGTGTTGACAAAGTGCAGCTTTCCAGACGCAACCGATGGTTGGAACATTTTCATCAGAAACGGTATCTTCTCTGCTGCAGACAGCGGATTTGTCTTTCCCTTTGCGTTCGACACGAACACGTATGCCTTGTCGCCCGGTCCACCCGCCTCGGATACGATTCGGTCAATCAGAACCTTGTGTCCTGTCGTGGGGGGTTGAAACCGTCCGACTGTAAAGGCCACCTTCATTGTTATTCCCATTGAAAAAGCAATGGACGAGGAGACGGGTACCACCATCCTCGTCGTGAGCACCACGATTCTCCATGCGTGGCTTATCTATGTGTCGTTCTACTGGATCTCAAACAACTGTGAGTGTATTTGACGCCTCTCCAGACCCTGCGTAGGAGCCACACCCTCCGGGCATGCCTCCGCTTCACTTCGGCCTCTGATTGTGGGCCTTGTAGGCAATGTCGTCGCCCAATTTCATCTTCAGAGTCGGGCTGAACAACTTGCGGTCCGACACCTTGGTTGTTGAATTCCATACCTTCACGATATGAAACTGTCCCTTCGGACTGACCGTGACGCCAGAGATGGTCTCGTTCTGTCCCTTCAGGAAGGATTCGGCGATACAGTGAACCATGCAGTCCACAAAGACGGCGTGTGTGTCGGATGCGTCCACCTTCTTGGACCATGCGCCGCCCTTGTCATTCTCGGGCGCGTCCCACAGCGGGGGAATGTCACCCCGCATGAAGAAGAACATGCCCGACTCCCACATTTCCTTGGGTATACCGTCGACGATGGTCCAGAAGTCAGAGACATCCTTGACCTCAAAGACGCGGATGTAGCTTTGCAGAGAGTAGTCGTTGTTCGCAGGATCGTGATACCAAAGAGTCCACGACATTCTGGCACGACTCCCTTACCTTTCAGTGGCTGTATCCGTTTTTGATGTCGTTGCGCATTCGCCTCACTCACTAAAAACGAATCTATGAGAGAACAAGGGAACTTGAGGGTGGGATGGATTCTGTACTCAACATCTACAGCAACCGTGCTGCCCTCACTCGCCCCCTTCCAGCCGATACTGCGGCTCTTCTGCAGAAACTTGCCACCACCTTCCGCCCCGCGTTTCGTCGTCCGATTCGTCGCGAGGCACCTCCTGTCCGCGACGACAACTGGCGCTCCAACGTCCTTGTAGAGGTCGCACGGAAGGTACGAGACAAGGAGGACCCCGACTACGATGAAATCAACGCGTTCCTCAACAAGTTATCCAAGCAGACCTACGACAAGCTCGTCACGGCCATCAAGACCAAGTTGGCAGCCCGCGATGCCATGTTCCGCCTGCGAATCACCACGCTGCTGTTTGACCGCGGAATCAAGCAGAACTTCTACGCATCCATGCTAGCGGATGCCTACAATGACATTATCAAGTCCCACGAGGATGCCCGCCAAGACCTGGCGGTTCAGATCGGGATGTTCGATACCCTCTACGACACGAGCGCCGTGATTCTCGTGCCGCCCTCCACGGATCCAACGTTCAATGACATGATCATTGCGTGGACCAAACAGAAGGAGACGAAGCGCGGCTTTGCGGTGTATACCGCGGAGCTGTTCACGCGCGGCCTCCTGCCTCCTGGCGTCATGGAGACCATGGTGCGCCAAGTGGTGGACGATGCCAAGGAGAGCATGCGCCTGCCCAAGACGCCGCAGGGCGAGGAGCACGTGGACCATCTGGTCCGCTTCTTGGCTGCCATCTCTCCCAAGGTGAAGTTGGTGAAGGAGTTGGCGATTGGACTGTTGGCAGTTCCGCGCACGGATACGCCGTGCCTGTGTATGAAGTCAAGGTTCAAGCTGGAGGATTGCACACGCTAGCGTTCAAATACGACACTTCCAAGCCTGGGGGTGGTATAAATGAGCGCACCCGCCGTTCCGACTGCCACCGTCATGGCTGCCGCGGCCAAGATTGCGATCGAGCAGGATCGCCCTATCTATCTGGACTACTACGGCGATAGCATCACCAAGGCGTGCTGCATTGGCGTCCGTGGAGAGGAGAAGTGTCTGGTCAAGTCCGACACGGAGTACACGTCCCCTATCGCCTCCATCATGCGCCTGAAGGAGGAGAAGGTCTTTTTGATTCTCACGGAGAACAGTCTCTATGTCGTGTCTGCCGATATCCCTGTTAAACGCATCGTGGCGTCAACTACGGAAGGGACTGCGTAATGGACTTCCCACCACCCCATCGCATCCTGTATGAGTGCATGAACGACCGCCTCACCGCGGATCACTGGGCTGCCTACAAGGCGGCTCATTCCCACCACGCTGAATTTGAAGAAGTGGACGCAGCCGTCATGAACTCCATTGACGACTTTGCCCCCTGGTTATCCCAATGGATGTCCTTTGTTCCTTCCAAAACCCACATTCGTCTGCGCGTGTTGCTGGTGTGGCACGCCCACTTCTTGAGCGCGGCCTGTCAGCAAACGTTGCGCCGATCGTTAGAGCAGAGATCCTTCCGCTGCCGAATCTGGTTTCATGCCGAAGAGCCCCTGCTCCAACCTGCGATTGTGAGCCGCTGTAGTGTCACGTCCTTTCCCCGCTACCTTCATGTACCCGTGGTCCACGGCACATTGGACACATCGTATTGGGATGACCCCGCGGCGGCCGAAACGGAATTACAACGGGCGAAGACATAAGGAGTATGCGCGTATTCACAGATGGATCCTGCCCAAATAACGGACGCGCCGGCGCACGCGCCGGATTCGCTGCATGGTTCCCCGAACATCCCGAGTGGTCAGAGGGACAGAGAGTCCCTGATACCGAAGACCAGACCAACAACCGAGCCGAACTCTCTGCTATCCGCCTCGCCGTCCAGATTCTGGAGACACGTGGCTGTCTTGACGAAGATGTGGTCGTCTACTCCGACTCGGATTACTCCATCAAGTGTGTGAGTGTCTGGGTCACGGGCTGGATCAGTCGTGGCTGGAAGACGTCGGAAGGCAAGCCTGTTCTACACCGTGATCTCATCGAGGATATCGTGAAGCGCATCTCCAAGTTCAAGTCCCACCGCTTCGTTCACGTCAAGGCCCACACAGGTGGGTCGGATGATCTCTCCATTCAGAACGACAAGGTGGACAAGCTGGCGCGCGAGGCCGTGGACGGCAAAAAGGAGATTGTGGTTCCGCCACCCACAGCAGAGATTGTTGTGGGATGCCCTCTTGCGGTGCTCGGACCCCCTGTGGCCCAGGGGACTCTGCTTCACTGGATTCGCGGAAACATTGACGCATTCGACAGGGACTTGATGGACAAGCACCTGTACAAGGCGTTTCAGGAAATGTGTAAGGCGAAGAACGTGACGCTGACCAAGAACGTCTCGCAACGCACCACCATGCTGCGTGCGGAGTTGACGACCGTATCCATCGAAAAGACGGGTTAAAGATTGCCGGAGTATACTACCAAATGAGCATCATCGCATATAGTTTTTGGTCTCCGACGTGTGGTCCCTGCAAGCACATCAAGCCCGCTCTCGCGCAGATGGCCGAGGACTTCCCTGCTATTGCGTGGGAGTCGATTAATACGCAGGCCGATCCCAAGGGTATGGCGCGGGCGTTGGGCGTCCAGCTGGTTCCCACGGTGGTGGTCGCCAAGAACGGTGTGGAGATTGGTCGTCACTCGGGAACGAATGTGATCATGTATTACAGTTTGCTGCGGAAGGCGCTTGCCGCACCTTAAGAGCACTTGGTTTCCTCGCCCGCCCTGCCAGTGCCAAGGGTTCCCGTCGCGTCGAGAGCCGCGGACATGTCGTCAGGGGACATGGCGGTTCCGTTGGCAATTGCCTGCTGTCCTTCAGGGGATGACACCGACACTAGCCCCTTGCCGGGTATATAGACGAAGCCCGTCGACGAGATGCTCGCAACCTGCGATGCGTAGTTCTGGAGCGGGATCACTGTGCTCGGCAGATACATGGGGTAGAAGGCCTGGAAGAACGAATAGAACCCTCCGCCAATGAGTGTTCCGAAGAGCATCGCGTACATGACTCCCGATGTGATCGTGCGCTTGTCCTTGTCTTCGGGAGGGAAGCAGGTAGGGGTGATCGCCATGGCCTGACCTATCAGCAAAAGGATACCTACAACCAGGGTTCCCAGCGAGTTGATGATTCCGCGGTTGAGCCACAGGTCAAAGAAGAAGTACGCAATCACCGACACGGTCACCACCATAGTCTGGGCTGTGCGGTGGTCGGGAGCGATTCCTTCTGCGCCCGTCACGGTACATCCATTGTAGTCGCCGCCGCCGCTCATCCGGAAACCACCGCCCTGCTGCGGGGCCGCAGCCGGAGGAGGAGCCCCGGCGCCAGTGATGTTCTTGCCGATGTTCTGCATCAGCACGACAAACGAATTGGTGATTGACTCCAGCATGCCGTGGAGTCCTGCGGCCGACAAACCCACGATGGTCGAACTCCAGTAGACGCCGTTGTAGGTGATCGCGTCTGCCATGAGACCAAACAGCAAGAGCGCGTGAGGGGTCAGTTTCAAGAGATCCTTTCCCCATGACGCAGCCTCTCCCGTACTACCTATGGAGACGCCCGACATGGCAGAATAGGCAGCAATCAAACCCGCAAGCGTACAAGAAAACGCAAGCAGGAGGGACTGCCACCAGTTAAGGTATCCCGGCTTCAGATCCAACGGGTTTGGGTTCGGACGAGACGACATCTTGTTACTTTGGGATACTTGATTTCTCTGCTCCATACAATGGGAGGTGGATCCAGTACGTTTTCATTTCCGAGGCGAACGGTGACGAGGCCGAACGTGGACAAGTCGAAGAACATCCAGAAAGGCTTGTCGATTAAAACATCAGAGGGATGCACTGAATGTGCCCTGACGATCGATCGCGGTGTATCAGCATCTTCGGTCAAGATTACAGTCAATCCCCGTCCTGACACGCAAGGGAAGATACCAATCTCGGCAGCAGACAAGACCAAAACCGTTCCCAACATTTATCAGCCATCGAACTCCATTACCTTGACACCCTCGGCGCCCTTCACGGGCTCGTTTAATCCTGGAGCCAGTTCGCCGTTTGGTGTGGCCGCAGTGTGGTGGGACACGATGGACCTGTTCTGGGGAGCACCTCTGCGTGCGGAAGGCAAAAAGGGTGTGGGTCTCCAAGCCGACGCATGTCTTCTTGTTCGATCCGCGACTGCCCCCATCATCCTCATGATTCCGATCATGAAGACGGTGGACGGGAGCAAGAAGGGTGTCAAGTTTTTTAACCGCATCGCCGCTCAGTTCCTTACCATCTCAGGAAACGAACTCCCCAAGACCTCGTACGATCCTGCGAAGGACCCCAAGGTCGCAGACGACTGGAAAAAGCTCGGTAGTAGTGATCAGAAAGTAAAAGACAGCGTCAAGAAGGCGGATATCGATGGCTATATCAAGTATGCGTCCGATGGTCACTACGATACGGGAGGAACAAAGGAGCCACCTATCGATTACCCGTCCGCTTCAGCCGACACGGGAAGCGACTGGTCGTTGTATTCGCTCGTCACGGGCAAGGAGGCCTACTACACGTGGATTAACACAGTCTACTCTTTGGCACCCGACGGACAACTCCTCGAGAATGTCGGTGGATTCATCTTTGATACGACCTATCAGAAGTGGGCCCCTGCTGCTGCGGCGGAGAGGCAATCCATGGGCAATCTGACACCTCGCGTCGTCTACTTCCAGGAACCCGTCTACATGCTCGAGTCTGACTTTGCGGCCCTGCGTGGATCCGTCGACGCCCGTCCGCCCAGCGAAGTGGTCCAGTCCTTGTCCGTCTTCGACCCGAAGGACCCCGCGACCGCCGCCGACCCGAACCACGTCTATTACTCGCCCGCGTGCTGCGGCGCCGAAGGAAGCTCAAGGAACTCACCCAAGTCCCCTCAAGCCGTCTTTGCCAAGGCGATGAGCAAGAGCAACTACGATTTCTGGACAAGTCCCACGATGCAGTGGATCATCTCCGCCCTTATCCTGATTCTGATGTTCCTGTTCCTGTCCTGGTTTCTGACCTACATCACCGAAGATCCCAACAACATCTTTGCTATCGTCGCACACACCATCCGCCCACGACCCGTGTAAAACGGACTTACGAAGACGAACAGAATGACACGCAATGGTTGTTGCCACTGCAATTGGTGTTTCGGGAACCCTGACGGAGCTCACTGTCCCTCCCAAGACAACCGACGTTCTCGAGTGGCTTCGCAAGAAGACCCGTCAACCCATGCTTCAGTTCCAAGGCAAGATTCCACACGAAGAGGAGGTCTTCGCGGTCTTCGGTGTGCCCACCGATGACGCCGATGACGAAACTACGAATCAGCACATGCTGCCACCGCCGTTCAATGACGACATCTTCTCGGGAACCTTGGTGGTGATGAAGTCTGCGAACAGCAACACGGACGACTACGACTCTCATGCGAACCAGTACCACGACCTGCGGACCACAGAGTACGATGACTTCTACCAGTCGTGTACGTTTCGCGAGGACGAGGAGGAGGAGGTTGTGGAAGAGGACGACGAAGAGGGCGCGGGACCCGTGGAGGAGGACGACGAGGAGACGGCTACCGAGGCACGTCAGGCCCTTCCTGTCCACACGATCCATGCGTCCAACGTGTTCGTGGATCACCCGTTGCGCACGCGTGTCCGCAACCTCTTTGATAGCAACGATGTGGAGACAGCCATTCTGCAGCGGTGTGTCCGCGAGGCTCAGCAGTGGCTGATCGATATCGACTGGGACAATCCTGTGTTCCTTGGTCTGTATCGCAATCGGGCCGTGGAGCTACACCCCCATCGCGCTCAGTTGGCAAGTCTGGACCCAGCAGAGTTCGCGGAAATGTCGCCCGTTCAGCAGAACCCTGCCCGATGGGCCGAACTTATCCAGAAGACGGTCGAGAAGGACAAGGCGTTGTATTCCAAGGAGGTCACGGCATCCATCGTGTTGTACTGCTCTCGCTGCAAGCGCAAGACCAAGTGCGACTACTACCAGATGCAGACGCGTTCGGCCGACGAGCCCATGACGACCTTCATTACCTGCTTGGAGTGTGATAAGAAGTGGAAGTTTTAAAACTCGCAGATTGACAATGAGTGCGTTGACAGATCCCCTGAAAATCGCCGACTGGCTCATCAAGCGGGCCGGGAACACAGAGGGTGCTGAGACCTACAAACAGACCATCAGCAAGGCAAAGGGATTGCTTTTGCGTCCGAGTGCGACGGGTGAAGAGGCAGTTACTGTGGCCCGCAGTTTGACCGACCAGGGAGAAACGGTCCGCCAGGCGGAAGCGGCTGCCGTGCCAGCTCCGGCTCCTGCGGCCACGACGGCTGCCGTGCCAGCTCCGGCTCCTGCGGCTCCTGCGGCGAAGGCTGCTCCTGGGGCTCCTGCGCTGACTGCGGCGACTGCTGCTGCGGGGGTTGGGGCGCTTGCTAATTTGGGTACAGCGATTAGGGCCGAAACTGCGAATCCTGTTGAGGCGGCTGAGGCTCCTGTTGAGGCGGCTGCGGAACCTGCGGCTGCGGAACCTGCTGCGGAACCTGCTGCGGAACCTGCGGCTGCGGAACCTGCTGCGGAACCTGCTGCGACACAAGGCGGTCGGACTCGCAAGGCCCGTCACTCGACCCCCAAGAGGAAGAAGCTTTCAAGGAAAAAGTCAATCAAACGCAAATGAGTGCCGACCCCGACGCTATCCGCGAGACGCTCCGTTCTTGGATTGCGGCCGATGACGAGATCCGCACACTCCAAGCACAAATCAAGACAATCCGTGAACGCAAAAACCAGCACGGTGCTGCGGTTCTTGAGTTCATGAAGGGAAACAACCTGGACAATTTTGTTCTTGACGGCGCGGGTGGTGGTGGCACGATCGCGAGGTCGGAGCGCACAGTCCGTCCTGCCCTGAAGCGGTCCACTCTCCGCCAGCAGTTGTTGTTACAGTTCGCTGACCAGCCCGAGCGTGTGGCCGAGGCGCTGCGGGCCATTGAGGGAATCCCCGAGGGAGGAGAGGACATGAGTGTGGGCGGCACCAAGCGTGATGTCCTCAGTCGTCGTTTGCCCCGTGCCCAGAATATCACGCTGGGTTGATAATGAGTTGGTGGATCCCTGGACTCGTGTTGATTACCTACATTCATCTGTTCAATGCGATTGCTGGGATGTATTTCGATTCGGGTCGTCAACTGCAGCTGTCCGACCTGTATCGCCGTGCGATTCCTCCGATGGAGATTACATTGAAAATATGATTCACTTACGCTTGGCAGCAGCATCTGCGGCCCGCTTGGCCCACAGTTCACGGAAGGTCATGGTCGCTGCGGGACCCTTGACCACGATGGTCTTACGGACCACCTTCTTGGGAGGAATCTCTTGAATGTGGGTCCGACAGAGGGCGTAGAAGCCCTCCACGGTCTCGGTCTTGTTGGATTTGAAGGCTCGAACGAAACACCAGCGGTGGTCCGTGTCTACGGGAGTCTCGGGTGCAGAAGGGCTGAAGAGCTTGTGGCAGTCAATACAGCGAAGAGTGTCCATGGTAGCTTGTGTCAGGGACAGAGACAATCTCACTTGCGTCTCCGAAATCCGTTTTCAACCTGGCCTGATATGCCTTGACAATCTTGATTTGTTCATTGATGACCCTCTTGAAGGCATAATGTTCATACCGTGCCAACCTCTCCTTCTTTTGTGCTGGGGTTCCGAACAGCGGCGCGCCCAATTCTCGGAGTCGAGCGTCCATACTTACACGTGGAACTTCTTCTTGAAATCCGCCACGCTGGCCGTTTGCTGCTTACGTATAACTTGTTCCATATATGTATGGAACAAGTTAAGGCAATACCTGGACACATCACGTATGGCATAACTCCAGATGCTCAAGTCTTTTGTCTTCGTACAGAGCGAGAGATTTTGCCGTATGCAGATTCATGCGGATATAAGAGGATATGGTTAACAAACAAAGATGGGACGTCGCAGTATTCTCTCGCTAGATTGGTTGGAATCACTTACGTTGAGAATCCAGATAACAAGCCAGAAATAGACCATATCGATAGAAACAGGTCGAACAACAGCGCATCAAACCTTCGATGGGCAGATGATTTTGACCAGAGTGAGAACAGAGTTGGCTGGGGGAAATATAAGAAATATCTTTACATGGAGAACTACGGTGGATACTGCTGTTGGTCCATTCAGATAAGGAATAAGCGGTGTAAATTGAAGCGTAGGTTTGATTGTAAACATTATACATACGAACAAGTAATCGAGATTCGCAACAACATACTACGAGAGAATGAACTTACAATCACAGATTGAACTTCCGCTTGAATGATTTTGCGTTCTTAGAAACCGATGTAGATGGTCCCCAAAGTATCCAGCGTGATAAGGATCCGGGCGTATCAGGCTTACCCCATCGTTCACCCTTCCCTGTATGACGCTTGATATACCGCGCCCTACGAGTCACATCCTTGTGCTTCGTATAGTCGCTGTACCCCACAGCCCCGAACGGAACCACGCGTTCCTTCCCGTCCTTGTCAAAGACCGCATCCCACTTCTTGCCCTTCGTCCGTGACTTGCGGAGAGTCTTCAGGCGTAAGTGGCCCATTATAAAAAGATAGGATTGTTTGTTGTGACCGATGCTCCTCAGAGTGCGTCGATCCACGGCTCCCACTCGTCCTCGGGAACCTTGAGCTTCCGCAGGCCCCGCAGGCCCTCGGCTACCTTCTCCAGGAGCCCGCACTCCTTTGCCGCAAGTCCTGCGAAGAGGTCCTGTAGCTTCTCTGCCTGCGACTTCTCGGGAACGAAGGCTTCATCAAAGCCAGCCATCACATTGATGAGCCGAGTAATGTGCCCGTCGCAGCACATGCCCAAGGAGTCCTTCATCTCCTCAAAGAGGCGGTAGTACAATTCGCGGCGAGTTCCACCGTCCACCACTGCGTGGATAGTCTGCGCCAGTCCATCAAAGACTCGCTTGTAAAGCCAGTCGTGCATCGTGCGGCAGGTCTCCGTCGAATACCAGTGGAGGAAGTCGGCCTTGATTCGTTCAGACTCGCGCAGGGTCGACCTCTTGTTCTCCACCATGCGGGCCAGAAGACTGTCCACGAAGCGACGGCTTCTCTCCGCCTGCTGCGAGTGAAGGGGCTGGGCAAGCAGCTTCTTCATTCCCTCGTGAGTCTGGTTCGAGACCACGCCGGTGTGGACATTCTGCGGGTCAGCCACAAAGGCCGCCAGCGTCCCAGGTGCGTGCTGCGGTGCGACCCGACCCCGGCGATTCCAGTGCCAGTCAATCACGCCATTGATGTCCATCTGGTCATTCGGGTGGTCAAGGTTCCACAAATCACGAATGAAATACTCGGCAGCAAGGCGGATGCGCAGGCCACGAATGTTCAGGCGCCACCAGCGGCCACCCCCCAGGTCATCAGCCGGAAGATGAGCGTTCCACTCGTCCACAATCTGCTGCCACTGCGTCGGGTCCTGCTCCATGCGCTCCTCGGCGGTACGCCACGACCTCAGAAGGTATTCGTGGCGGCGAAGATTGAGGTCCCTTACAAGGTGGCGCTTGCAGAAGCCTCGCTCCTTGATGATACACTGGCACCGAGGAGCCGAGCACCGCTGCTCGCGCGGCAGGTCAGGACGCGGCCGGATGGCGTCGCACCGAGTACAATACTGCCCGCCTGGCACGGATAGATTGTGGCACTGGAAGCGGTCGCCCCAGTGCGCGTGGTCTTGATTTGTGATACATCGAACCCGTGGAAGGGGCGCGGGTTCTGGAGGCAGGCCAGCGAGCGCCAGGGCTCGGATGGCGCCGATGTGGAGAACGACCTCCGCTGGATCGCGAATCTCGGGGTGCGCGGCGAGGAATAACTCGGCAGCGCGGCAGTGGCGGCGATCATGCCCCTGTGTGGCGCAGAGACCGCAAGTGCGGCGGCGTGGAGGAGGAGCGATAGGATCCATTGTTATCTTGTTGAGATTGTCGGCGCCCAATCCCTTTTCCGCCCGAGTTGAAAAATCCATTTTCGTTGATTCACTTCTTCTTGCTGAGCGCCTCCGCTGCTCGGACGTGCTTGGAGGTTCCGAGTCGGTGTTCCTGCTTTCCCTTGCGCTTCTGATTCTTCTTGGTCTCCTGTCGGGTCTTGGGTGGGTCCATGGTCTTCCTACCTTACTCCTCGTTGCGTTCCTTTTCAACGATGTGCTCGTCCGCAATGTGGTTGAGAATGTCCCAGGGTGCGACCTGAAGACCTGCGAGCTTACCCACGAGTCTCTCAAGGACTGCGTTACGTTGGGTCTCTGTGGCACACTTGGCTGCGAGATGGAAGAGCTTGTCTACCGAGATAGACTCTGCGCTGGACCTCGGGCGGGGCATATCATAGGGCATGGAGTCGTCCACTGCGGACCAGGCAATGTCCCACGGAATGGGGCGGTCGCGAACCTTCTTCGAGAGAAGTTCGAGTTCAATGTCCCTGTGACGGAAGACGATCGGGGAGCGGCGGCCCGTCGGGGTGGAGTTGCGGAGTGCGAAGAGAATGTCGGAGAAGTGCATTTTGTATTGGGACACCTTCTTAACCGTTGGGAAGAGGGTTTCCGTTTTCTAAAAACGGATTCGTGTGGTCAATAGAACAATGGAGTGTGCCGAGACATATGACACCATGGCTTCCTCCTACCCCCGCACTTGTACCACGACCTCCTGCGAATGTTCTGCACCCAATGGCTTTGGTGACGGAGGCAACCGCATCTGCCTAGTGTTCGGTCCCGCGCGCGGCGAGACACCCTCCTCTGAAGTGGACCCCTACGAGATTTGTGACTTCTGCGATGAGGAGGTCCTGGCCGCGGAGATGGGACACCACTGCTGCGAGTCCGCAGTGGACTATCTGCGTGATGCGACCCGGAGGTTCCTCCAGTTCGATGCGGATGAGGACTCCGATTCCGAGGGGGAGCAGACCCCCGCGGTGCGCGCGCAGTGAGCGCTGACAATCCACCCCGAGAAACACCCACACATTTTCACATTCCCTCCGAGTCCAATGTCCTGTGGAGAGCATGGATCGTTAAAAACGGAAACGAGGACCCCAGGAAGTATGTGTAGTGGGCGCTGCTACGACTACTCCCACTCTTCTCATCCTACTACCATCATCATCTACAATGTCTTCCTTCACCTCCATCCTCCAGTCCCAGATCTCCACTGCCGTCAAGAAGGTCCTCGCTGACATGGACCAGGCCGATCAGTCGGCTGAGTTTGTTACCGCGCTCTTTGCTGAGCTGTTCCCTGGCACGGAGGTGCCAGAGACAAAGGCTCCTGACTCGGATAACGAGTCTACGGAGTCCAAGAAGGGCCGCAAGAAGGGTCCTATGAGTGATGAGGCCAAGGCTGCGATGGTTGCTAAGCGTAAGGCAACCATGGCTGCAAAGGCTGATGCGCCTGCGGACGCGCCTAAGCCTGAGCCTAAGGCCAAGCTTACAAAGGAGGAGGCCAGCAAGGCCCGCTCCGATGCGGCAAAGGCCCGCTATGCAGCCCTCAGCGAGGAGGAGAAGGCTGCGAACAAGGCCCGCCTTGCCGCGGGTAAGGCTGCTAAGAAGGCAGTTGCTGAGGTGACGGCGTAAACAAGCCTAACCGCCCTGGTCAGGGACACAGACCACACAAAATCAATTTTCCATTGGGTGCCCTCGGGGTGAGAATCGACGAAAACGGATTCCGAGGGTCCAGAAACTATTGGTAGTGGGCGTCTATCACACTATTCGCCTTCCAACTCTCAACCTCCAACTCTCAACTCTTCCAAGACTCCATCCTTCAGAATGTCTGCCATGATGTTCATCCCCGCCTCGGTGCTCCGCGCACGTGCGGGTTTCATCCGCAACCCTGCGGCCTGCTGGTCGATCCACGTGCCGAAGTGGATCCCGGCACCCAAGAAGTCCGTTGCCGTGGACATGGCGGCCGTTGACCACACGGTTGACGTCCTCCAGCGCTTCGTGGCCAGCTGGGTCGCGCAGAGCCGCAACGCGCGTCGCGAGTACGCCGTGCGCGCCGCTGGCGAGAAGTGGCGCCTCGATGCCTGGAACCCTGCCTGGTCCAAGGTCATGGAGAACGAGGATGTCCTCGCGAAGCTCGCTGTGGCCCGCGAGCACACGCGCCTCATCTCCATGACGGAGCCGGAGTGGCACGCCTACTGCCGCGAGCAGATTCGCCTCTCGCGCGATGTCGGCCCGCTCATGGTGGCCTGGACTCCCATCAACGTGAAGCGCCGCGCCATCGCGGAGCGGATCGCGGAGCGGATCGCTGAGCACGACCGTGTGTGGCAGGAGATGTCGCGCGCAACGCTGCACAACCCGCAGCGCCCGGCACAGGTCCGCGTGGCCCGCGTCACGGGCCGCTTCGCCGCGCTGGACGGCAGTGACTCCGAGTAAACAACCAAACCTTACAAAATGCTGAAATTCAAAACCACAAATGAGGCAGAGGATAAACCGAAGGGCAACGATGGCGAGTAAGGCTAATCTCCCCCTAAGGTCCCCGAGCTGTAGCGCGCGCCCTCCGCATCCGTCCGCACTAACCCACCCCCACCCGCAGGTACCCCTTTTCCATTGAAAATGGATTTGTCCACCCCAGAAACTATCGGGAGTGGGCGTCTATCATACTATACGCCTACCAAACTTCCAACTTCCAACTCTTCTACAATGCCTACCCATCTGTGCAACTTCATGAAGCAGGGCGACCACCTTCCCTGCGGCATCATCGTTACGAGCGAGAACCCGACTGCGTGCTGCGGGACCCACGCACCCATCAAGGCTCGGATGCCGCCGCTTCACGAGCACAGTTGCGAGCATATCGTTAAGGGTGGCCTCGTGGCCGACCACTGGTGCGGCCGCGTCCGCGTTGTGGGTGAGCGCCTGTGCACGACGCATGTTGCTATGCGCGAGCGCGAGGCTGCTAATGTGCGCCGCAGGCAGGCGGAGGCGCGAGCGTGGGCTGACAACCCCGTGTTTATCGCGCAGGCGGCGGCGGCCATGGAGGAGGTACGCCGCGCGGCCGATGAACGCCTGCGCGTCGTTGCTATGCGCGAGCGGCTGGGGCTCCACGCCGACCAGGATGCGATGCCTCCCCTCCAGCGCCTCGCGCAGGACCAGCAGAATGTCCACACGCGCGATGTAGCCAAACAGACCAGCGAGGGTGAGGCGAAATTGCTGGCCGTAAAGACCGATGGAAAGGTCGTTGGACTGAAAATCCTGCGAGCCTTTGCGTCGCGAGCCGGAAACCTTCACCAGGTGATGACGGTCATGAACGACGTTGATCACTGGTACCGGCAGGGCAGTTGCCGCGCGCAGGGGGATAGGCTCTACGGCCGCGTCCTCGAGGGCCTGTGGGCACTCATCCAGCAGCAGAGCGAGTCTGTTCGATCTGAGCTCCAGAATCGCCTCTGGGAGGAGATGAACGAGTCTGTGGGCATGTGCTGTGATGGCCACATCTCTCGGCTGGTCAATGTGATGGTGGGCTTTGATGAGAGTTTCAAGCCACCGGTCTCTCTCGGAGAGACTCTGCAGTCTAAGATGGCTGCACTCGCTGGGGTTGATATCCCAACCGAGGAGAAGCTTCTGAAGGCTAAGGAGATTATGACGGAGCTGGCGGTTCCGATGACTGACCAGGAGGCCTGGCTCGAGGCACTGTCCACGTAACAACAAACCCCCATAAAACCCAAAATCACAAATGAGGCAGAGGATCAACCGAAGGGCAACGATGGCGAGTAAGGCTAATTTCCCCCCGAGGTCCCTGAGCTGTAGCGTCCCGCC